>Ga0307374_10002665_pt1 | contig 31413 bp, 23 predicted proteins | sample OX3MG_FD_202532 | JGI IMG/M metagenome (GOLD analysis project Ga0307374, IMG submission 202532) | Soil microbial communities from Risofladan, Vaasa, Finland - OX-3 | ecosystem: Environmental > Terrestrial > Soil > Coastal area > Acid sulfate soil | place: Finland: Risofladan, Vaasa | collected... | reverse complement strand
TGCGGCGCCTCCCCCTCCCCGCCCCCGCCCGCCGCCCCCCCCCGGGGGCCCGGGGGCCGGGCCCCCCCCCGCCGCGCGCCCCCGCGGCGCCCGCCCCGCCCCCCCCCCCCCCCCCGCCGACAAGGTGAAAAGGGAATCATCGGGGCCGCATCTGGCTTTCCATCATCGCCCGCCTGGGGCAAGCCCAGGACGTGGCGGCGAGAAGAAAACCACCCCGTCTTCACTTCGTTCCCTTTGTTCGCTTCTGTTCAAAAGACTTCCTTTCATGCGTGCCAATCTGTGTCATCCTGGTCGGCCTTCTCCGCGGTCGTCGCTTTGCCGAATCCGCCCGTTCTCAATCTTCAGTTCGCGGTCGAACAGCGGCGCGAGCCGCGCGTCGTGGGTGACCGCGATCAACAGCGCCCCGACCGACCGCGCTTCGTCGATCAGCAACCGGACTGCTTCCTCGCCGTGCCGCCAGCCGAGGGCCGCAGTCGGCTCGTCGGCCAGCACGATCTTGGGGGTGTGCAGCAGCGCTCGGGGAATTGCGAACCGTTGTCGTTGTCCGCCGCTTACTTCGTGCGGACGGCGATGCCGCAAGCCCGCGACGTCGAGCCGGTCCAGCAGGCCATCAACCCGTTTCCGCAATTCGTTCTGGGGCACGCCCGCATTGCGGCCGATTGCCAACAGGTTGTCTTCCAGCGACAGAAACGGCAAGAGATGCGAATGCTGAAACACAAACCCGATCGCGGTACGGCGCCGCTCCGTTCGCTTTGCCGGCGGCGCGGCGTGGACAGGCACGCCGCAGACATGAAGTTCCCCTTGCGTCGGCGCGAGCAGGCAGCCAAAGATCGAAAACAGGGTCGTTTTTCCCGACCCCGACGGCCCCATCAGCACGCACGTTTCGCCGGCGCGGAACTCGGCCGCGACGCCGACGACCGCCGCCTCGTTCGTCTCGTCGTTGCCATAAACGTGCGTCAGGTTGCGGCAAATCAGAGGGTTCATTGGCGCATTGTTCGACCGCGATCAATCATGTCATCACCCCGCGTCGCCAGGTTCTGCGGCAGCGAGTCCGAGTTCCACAAGCGAGTCGGCCAATACAAGGGCACGGCCCAATTCGCGCAGACGTTCACCGGGCCAGGCTTCGAGGCATGCCACGGCTGTCGCCGACAGTGGCCCGAAGCGGGACTCAAGCTGCTCACGTACCAGTTCGCGCTGTCCCTTCAGTACCCCAAGTTCCATTCCCCGCTGCTCGACGTGATCTAACAATCCCATTTCCATCGCTTGTACTCCTGCATCCGGATGGTTACGAACCATGTCTTCGAACTGCTGCCGTTGCTCTTTGTCCGTCGGCAAATAGGCGCTCACGCATTCGCAGAGCAGCATCGGCGACGTAATGGTCGGTCTCGCTCTGGAGGGGCGCGCGCCCCAGGTACTCCTGAAACCAGCCGGCAACATCGTTGCCGAAGGCCTCTTCGCTGTTGAAGAAAAAGAGCGCGATGGCGGTCTGGATATCGCTGGCGGCCATTCCCTCCGCCGAACGCTGTTCGTACCAAGTCGTCCAGTATTGCGAGCCCGGCGCATCCGGCTCGCGGCTCAGGACGCGTTGGTAGAGCGCGTTCACCCATGCTTCCGGCGTGCCGCCGGCGTCGGTATAGAACTCGGTGCTCGCCGCAAACCCGGCCTTGATCCCTTCCGGCCCGCCCGTCGCGTGCCAGACCGCCTCCCAATGGTTCAGGCCGCTCGCTTCCGGCTCGCGCCCCCAGGTATTGTTCGTAATAGCCGGTGATGACTCTGCTGAGCAGCTCGTCGCTCTCGAAAAACCCGAAGGCCATGGCGCCGGTGTTGCCGCCGTTGTTGAAGTAATTCGTCCAGAACTGCAGGCCGCCCGGATCAGGCGCGCGATCGAGTACCGATTCGTAAAACTTCCAGACCACGCTCGCATGTTGCGAGAGCACGGTGACCGTGGCCGTTCCCTGATGGCCCTGAGCGTCGCTGACACTCACCTGCGTGCTGTCGAAGCCGGGGAAACTGGCCGTGGGCGTATAGGTAAACGAGCCGTCGGCGTTAAAAGCGAAGGTGCCGTCTTGCGCGCCGGTGACGGTGCTGGTGGCCACCGTGAGCGGGCTTGTTGCGGAGTCGTTTTTCAACATTCCGTTATCCGCGCTCACCGTGTCCGCGCCCGGCCCGATAACGTAAACCGCGTCCGTCAGATCGAGTTGGCCCGGCGCGGGAGTCGTGTCGGCAGAAACGATGGCCTGGCTATTCACGGCGACATCCGGGTCCGTGCCGCGTTCGATATCGACCTGAATCGTGAAGTCGCCGTTGGTGGCGTACTCATGCGCGCCGAGCACCTCGAACCCGCCAGCCGAATCGGTTACGATCGTCCCGGACGACGAGCTCCCGTCTCCCCAATCAATCGTCGCCGAATAGAAGGCGACGTCGCCGGTCCCCGCCGGGTCGGTGAAGCTGGCGACGATCTGCTGCGAAATGGCGCCGCCGGCCGTGGCATCGATCGTGTAGCCACCCGTCGCTTGAAGTGGCGAGCTGCTTTTGGTGCCGGGATCGGATAACGAGCTTGTGGCATAGACGCCCATCAAGACCGGATCGCCCGCTGGCCCGATTCTCTGGCCACACGTCAGTTCGTTGCCCGCGATGCCCTGCGGCGTAGCGACTCCGCTGATTGCAAACAGCTCCTGGCCGCCGCCGGCCGCGTCCGGCGTGACTGCGATCTGCGCCGCGGGGCCCTTGCGCACGAGATAAAAAGCACTTCGCGATTGCCCGTTTTGGTCGAAAACCATGTTATAGGTCTGCTGATCGGCGCTATTGATGCCGAACAATTCAGGGTTGCCGCCGGCGTCTTCGCCAAGTGCGATCTGCGCCCAGGTGCCCGTGTCGATCAGGGACGGAGCGGCGGTGAAGCCTGACGGCAGGGTCACATCGCCGTTGCTGTTGAGATGCAGCGAGTCGATCCGGCCGCTGCAAATGGCAAACAATACCGGGTCCCCAAAGTGATCCGAGGCCGCGGCAACCTGCGACGCAAACAGGGGGAGGGCGACAAAGTTACCCGCCGTGCCCGGAATGAGCTGGGGACCGCCATTGGCCGCGAACTTAAGCTCATAGACCTGAGAAGTGGGCGAGGTGATTGCATAGACCTCGGGTTCGCCACTCGCGTCGTGGCCGACCGTGATTTGCGTCGCTGGCGGACCGCCGGCTAACAGCCACCCCGAGTTCGCAGTTGAGGGTGAGGGCGGCACCAGGTCGTAATAGACCTGGTGGGGCGCCGCCGCGCTGATCGCGAACAACTCAAACTCGCCGTCCGGCAGAGTGGCGACCGCGATACTTTGGGCAATTCCCCCCGTCACGAGTTGATAGCCTCCATTGGGACTGCCATCGGCGTTCAGTTGCAGCTCGTAAACCATCTCGTTGCCGCTAATCGCGAACAGCGCCGCGGCATGACCCTGTAGATCGGTGCCCACGACGATCCGCGCCGCTTTTCCTGGTCCTGCAAGCTTGAAGTAATTCGGAGTCGGCGTTCCCGTTGCATCGGGCGTGCCGGCGGCATCGAGGTTCTGGTAATAAACCTGCTGGTCGACCGCGCTAATGGCAAATAGCTCCGGGTCGCCGTTCGCCGTGACGGCTGCGGCGATTTGCGAGGCCCGGCCGTTGCCGACTTGCGAGTAGCCATTCAGGCCGTAGGTGTCGGTCGACAGATCCGCAACGAGATTGACGGCGACGGGAGCGCCTAGACCGGTGACCAAATCGTAGCCGGAACCCGCCGCGTAATATCGAAATGGATACGGTTCGTGCGACGGGTCGTAGGGGGCGTTCTGGGTAATGTCATTGAAATCCCAGGAAGGAAGGCTATACAGCATCGGCAACGTCTGCGTGGGGCCGTCGAGCGTGGGAAGACCGTTTAGCGCGCGCCCTTCGTTTGCGATGGCGATCAGTCCCGCGAACTGCGGAGCGGCGGCGCTGGTTCCCACCTCCACGGTCCAGGCACTCTGGGAACCGGCCTGCTGGGCTGCGTACGAATCGTAGATCGGGAAGGCCCTGTCCTCGCCGCCCAAAAACGCGACGTCCGGCGTGCTGCGGACGTCCGAGTTGGTGACATTGGGAACCTGGAACCATGGCGCCGATAAGGTGGAGAGGCCGCCGCCGCTGTAGCTGGCCGCGATTTGCTGCCCGCTGGAGCTGAAGTCCGTTGCGCCGACGCTGATCACGTTTGGCGATGCCGAAGGAAATATTGAATACGGGCCGGAGTAATCGTGCGGCGAAGCGTCGCGGTCTCCGGAGGCGGCCACGAACGTGACGCCGTTATGGCCGGCGGGCGTCGTGAACAGACTGTCGCTGTATTTGTCTGTCGCCGGCGACCAGGCCGTTCCATTGCTCGTCGAAACCGAAGGGGGCGGCGGATCGCCAAAACTCATGGAAACAACCGACACCCCAGGCGCCGATCGCGCAGCGTTGATGGCGGCCGATAGATCGGTGGGCGTGTAGCCGTTGGCTTCCATCAACACTAGATTCGCTCCGGGGGCGATGGCGTGGGCCCACTCGACATCCAGCGATATTTCCGAGGACCAGTTGCCGAATGGCTGCGGCGGAACGGCGTAGGGGTTCCGGTAGCCGCTGGAGGAGCTGATCGTCGTCGGTATTCCATTTTCAACGTTCTCGACGGTGAGAACTGGCTGGGGCAGGCCAAATTGCGAATCGAATGCCGCCACATCCTGCTGGATCGTAGGGTCGTCGTAGGCATCGACGATGGCGATCGTTTGGCCGCTGCCGTCGCCGTGAACGCTGCCGAAGTGGACATGGTCGATTCCGTAGTCGCTTGTGACTTCCTGCGGTGTGTAGGCGCCTGGAATGGGCGAGATCGACAAGAGCTGCCGCGATTCGAGGGTTTCGCAGCGAAGGGCATGAAGACGGCGGCGAAACAAATTCGGGCTGACTTTCACGGTTCGGCCTCCTGAAAAGAGTTGGTGAGTCACGCGGCCGACCTGGCGACGAGCTGGTATGAGCCGCTATGCTGGAAATGCGGATCCGATTCGTTAGCCGGAAAATGATCTTCTTCATGGCCATCAATCCTGAGTTCCAGGCCCTGCTGGAGCGCGTCAAGAGCGGCGATCAAGAGGCGGGCAGGCTGCTGTTCGAGCGCTTTACGCGGCGGCTGATCGGCCTGGCGCGCACGCGGCTCGACTCCGCGGTCGGCGGCCGCGTCGATCCGGAAGACGTCGTGCAGTCGGCCTACAAGAGCTTTTTTGTCCGCTTGTCGCGGGGCGATTTTCAGCTCGACGATTGGGGCAATGCCTGGGGCGTGCTGACCACGATCACGCTGCGCAAGTGCGGGCATCGTATTGAGTATCTGCGTGCCGCCTGCCGCAATATTGCGCTGGAAGCCGCGTCGCCCGCGTCGCCGGACGACTCGGTGGCGGCCTGGGAACCGATTGCCCGCGGCCCCACACCGGCCGAAGCGATCTCTCTGGCCGAGCTCGTCGAACGGCTGCTCGATGGGTTGGACGCGCGCGATCGCCAAATCGAGCTGCTCCGCCTACAAGGCTTCACGGAGCAAGAAATCGCCGTTCAGGTCGGCCGCACCGACCGGACCGTGCGGAATGTGCTTGCGCGAACGCGCGCACGTCTGGAACGATTGCTGGACGATGAGCGAAGCTGACGCCGAGAAGTGAAAACTTGCGGCCGGCCGCCCACAGAGCGCGGACGTACCGGCCGCGAGCTCGGCGGGACACCACTCCCGGATGAAGCCTCACTTGCCGCGAATGAGAACCGCGGCGACGGTGCCTCCTTCGGGGTGCGGCCCCGAGTGGTTGATCTTCCCGTTCTGCGGAATCACCACCCACGTTCCCGCCGGGGTCACCGCAGTGTTCGGTAGTGACAATGCGTAACCACGCCCGGACCGGCACCAGGTCCCACGGGCACTCCCATCTGGATACGTCACGTGGAAAGTGCCGTCGGAATGGAATAAATACTCGACCGGCAGGGAATAGCTGTGGCTGGTCTCGCGGCCGGTCCATTTGCCGACGAGCGGTTCCACCGCGGGTTCCGGTGCATTCGTCGTCGCCGTCCAGGCCTTCGTCGCCCTAACCTGAGCGACATAGTCGTTTGCGGCTTGGGTGCTGTCCGTCTGGAAGGTCCGCTCAGGCTGCTTCACCCATTGACCACTCACCTTCATGTAGACCCACACAGCATATTTGCCTTTGGTTTTCTTGGTGGCCCCGGCGTTGCCGTTGGCTTCACGGCCGAAAACCGGAAAAAGAGGAATTAGCGGGGCTTCGGAAAAGAAACTTGCAATTCCCCCCCGTTTCAGGCAGAATGCGGTTTCGAGCGGCGCGGAGGGTGGCGCCGTCCTTTCCCGGCCGAGATTTCGGGCATCCGCCAAGATGGATACGACGCCGATCAGTCTGCTTCAACGCGTGCGGCAGCCGGACGATACCGACGCCTGGCGAAGGCTGGTCGAGCTGACGACGCCACTGCTGTTCGCCTGGGCCTATCGCGCGGGGCTCCGCGATCACGACGCCGCCGACCTCGTGCAGGACGTGTTGGCCGTGCTGGTCGATAAGCTGCCCACGTTCGATTACGACCGCGAGCGCAGCTTCCGCGGTTGGCTGCGGACGGTGACCAAGCACAAGCTGCTCGAAAGGCGGCGGAAGCGGCTGCCCGACGCCATGTCGCCCGACGACCCGCGGCTGGGCGAGCTGCCCGATCCGACCGTGCTCGACCCGTTCTGGGAACAGGAATACCGCCAGAAGCTCGTGGGCCTCGCTCTGGAGTTGATGCGGGCACACTTTCAGCCGACGACCTGGCAAGCCTGCTGGGAACACGTTGTCTCCGGTCGTTCGGCCGCCGACGTGGCCGCGGAGCTGGGCCTGACGCCCGCCGCCGTCTACGTCGCCAAAGGCCGTGTGCTGCGGCGGTTGCGCGCGGAGCTGAATGGTATGTGGGAGTAACGGAGAGTTCAGGGTTCAGGGTTCAGGGTTCAGGAAAGTGGCGGTTGCGGGCCGGTGGGCGATGCCCACGCTACAAAAAAAATTGACCGGCAGGTGTTAGGTTTTCGCTTCTCGCGCATAGTTCTTTTAGACGCGAACTTTGGACTCCAGTTACCGAACCCTGAACCCCGAACCCTGAACCCCGAACCCTGAACCCTGAACCCTGAACCCCAACCCCCAACCCAAAACCTCTATGGCCACCTCGCTTTGCCCCGATCGTGACGAACTTCAGCGGATGCTGCTGGGTCTGTTGCCGGAAACGCAATCGGAACAGTTGGAACAGCACGTCTCGGAATGCCAGCGGTGCGTGGCGACGCTGGTCGAGTTGGGCGGCGGAGATACGCTGGTCGAGGCGATGCGGGCAGGGCCGGCCGCGGCGGCCGAAATGGCCGCGTATCGCGACCAGGCGCGGGTGGTGGTCGATCGCTGGGTCGCGCCGCGCGGGGCGACGCCACGCCGGCTGGCTCGGCATCCGACGAGCCGACTTCGGAGTTGGGTCCGCGCCGCACCTTCACGTCCGACCTCGAAGACGAAGACATCGACTTTCTGGCCCCCGCCCAAGCAGCCGACGAGTTGGGCCGCCTGGGAAACTATCGGGTGCTGCGCGTGCTGGGATCCGGCGGCATGGGCGTGGTGTTCGAGGCCGAAGACCTGCAGCTCAAACGGCGCGTGGCGCTCAAGGCCATGAAGCCCTCGCTGGCGGCCAGCTCTTCCTCGCGCAAACGCTTCGTGCGCGAGGCCCAGACCGCCGCCTCCGTCGAGCACGACCACATCGTGCCGATCTACCAGGTCGGCGACGACCGCGGCATCCCGTTCATCGCCATGCCGCTGTTGCGCGGCGAGACGCTGGCGGACAGGCTGCAGAAGGGTTCAGGGTTCAGGGTTCAGGTTTCAGCAACGGAGGAGGCTAAGACCCAAGACCCAAGGCCCAAGACCCCAATCCAAAATCGAAAATCCGATCCGCTCCCCCTCCCCGAAATCCTGCGCATTGGCCGCGAGATCGCGCTGGGCCTCGACGCGGCCCACCGCGCGGGGCTGATCCATCGCGACATCAAGCCGGGCAATATCTGGCTCGACGCCGCCAACGGCCGCGCCAAGATTCTCGATTTCGGTCTGGCCCGTGCCGCCGGCGCGGACGATCACCTCACGCAAACCGGCGCGTTGTTAGGCACGCCCTCGTATATGGCGCCCGAACAGGGCCGGGGCGAGGAGATTGACGCACGGGCTGATCTCTTCAGCTTGGGCTGCCTACTCTACCACATCGCCACCGGCGTGCGGCCGTTCGTGGGCCGCGACACGCTTTCGACGCTCTTGGCGGTAACGACGCACGAACCCCGCCCGCCGCGAGAGTTGAACGCGGAGTTGCCGGCGGAGTTGAACGAGCTGATCGTTTGGCTGCTCTCGAAGGATCCCGCCGGCCGGCCGCAAACGGCGAGCGAGGTTGCTGAGCGGTTGGCATCTGTAGGGAACGGCCTCCGTGGCGTTCCGGAAAGGGAGGGTCGGCTTCCCAGCCCGCCTCGTCAAGAGGAGATGGAGAGACAGAGAGACGCAGCGACAGAGCGGCAAGACGCGACTCTTTCCTTCGCTCCTTCGCTCCTTCCCTCAGTCTCCCCCTCGCCCCTTCCCTCCCTCGCTCCCACTCCTCCCGCCCCTCCGCGCCGCCGCGGTCTCGTCGCCGTGGCGGCCGCCGCCGCGGCCGTGCTGGCCGGCGTCGTCTTCTTCCTCCAAACCAACAACGGCACACTCCGGGTCGAGATCAACGATCCGCAAATCGAGGTGTCGGTCAAAGGCACGGACATCACGTTCAAACAAGCCGACAACGGCGCTGACGTGAAAGTTTCGCCCGGCGACAAGACGCTCGTGGTCGAGCGTGGCGACTTCAAGTTCGAGACCGACAAGCTGCTCCTCAAGCGTGGCGACGCCGTGACGGTCGCCGTCACACTCTCGGCCGACCGGGTCGAGGTGAAACTGGGCGACAAACTGATCGGGCAACGCAAGCTGCCGGAAGACTTGCTGGCGACTAAGGGCGGCGCCACGACCGCCGAGCATCCTGCGAATGAAAACGCGCCGCCCAAGGATCCAAGGTCGAGTCGAACCGCCCCTGGTTGGCACGGTTGGCCTGCCGATGCACCCGCGCCGGCCATTGCCCCCTTCGACGCCGCGCAGGCCAAAAAGCACCAGCAAGCGTGGGCCGATTACCTGAAGCTGCCGGTCGAACACACCAACTCGATCGGCATGAAGTTCGTCCTCATTCCGCCGGGCGAGTTCACGATGGGCAGCACCCTGGCGGAGATCGAGGAGCATCTCAAGGTCGCCAACCCAGACGACAAGCAGTCGCAGGAGTGCATCAAAAGCCAATCGCCGCAGCACAAGGTGGTGCTGACGCGACCTTTCTATCTCGCAACACGTGAAGTGACGCAGAAAGAGTACGAAGTGGTGACGGGCGTGAATCCCTCGTACTTCGCCAAGACTGGACTCGACAATGATTTCGTGCGACAGGTCGCCGATCTCGACACCGCGAACTTTCCGGTCGACGGCGTTAGCTGGAACGACGCCGCGGAGTTTTGCAACAACCTGGGCCGCCATGAAGCGTTGAAGCCGTTCTACTTTCGTGCTGACGACACGGTCACGCCGCTAAAAGGGAACGGCTACCGTCTGCCGACGGAAGCCGAATGGGAGTTTGCCTGCCGTGCCGGAACGACGACAAAGTTTTGGACCGGCGACCGGGAAGAAGACCTGATTTCCGCCGGCTGGTTCGGTCGCAACTCGGGTGGGCGGACGCACCAAGTCGCAGAACTGGCGGAAAACCCGTTGGGGCTCTTCGACGTTCATGGAAACGTCTTGGAGTGGATCGAGGACTCGTGGCAGGCAGCGTCTTATGAGCAGTTTGCGGGAAAGCAAGCGATCGACCCCAAAACTCCATCGTCGCGCGGCTCGCTACGATTGTTCCGCGGCGGCGACTGGGGCGACAGCGGATCCGCCTGCCAATCCGCCCACCATTTCTCCTGTGCCCCGACCGGTGCCCCCGTCAGCATCGGTTTCCGGCTGGTGCTGGTCGTTGACGCGCTTCGCGGCGACAGATTAGCGGCAAAGCCACAACCGCAAGCTCCTAAGACCGAAGACCCAAGCCCTAAGATCTCCGCCATCAATCCAAAATCCAAAATCCAAAATCGAAAATCCAAAATCTCTCAGTTCCGCAGCCATCGTCACGCAGCCGGCGGCGATCGAGGGCGTGAAGAGTTGGACGCTGGAGACGATCGGGCATCGCGGCGGGATCTATGAGGCCGAGTACAGCCCCGACGGCAAATGGCTCGCCACGCTCGGCTACGACTGCACCATTCGCCTCTGGGATCCCACCACCGGCAAGCTCGTGCGGATCATCGTCGGTCGCAATCAGGGCCGCGGCTCGATGTCGTGGTCGGCCGACAGCAAACAACTCGCGGTGGTCGATCGCGACCTGATTCGCGTCTGGGATGTCGAGACCGCCAAGCTCGTGAAAACGCTGCCCGTCGAGCCGGCTGATTACATTTACAAAGCCGCCTGGTCGCCGGACGGCAAAACGATGGCCATCGGCCTGCGGCGCGGTCGCGGCAATAACCGCAACCTGCTGGAGCTCATCGACATGCCAAGCGGCGACTTGCTTCAAACCATTCCGGCGGCGTGGAGCGACGTCGACGAAACAAACCCGATCTGGGTAGCTGCGCCACAGGGTCTATGCTGGTCCCACGACGGCCAGCGGCTGGCCTTTGGCAACGCGGTGCTCGACGTGGTCACCGGCCGATTGTCCTCGGTCCTCGGGGGCCAAACACTCGCTTGGCGTGCCGACGGTGTGCTGCTGGCGGCGCCCGCCGTCAGGGCGTCCGAGCAGTCAAAAGAGGAGACAAAAATCGAACTTTGGCGCGCGGAAACCGGCAAAACGCTCGGCGCGCTGCCGGGTTACGCATTTCCCCGCGATGCAGGTTATCTCCCTCCGCCGCGATTCAGCGCCCGGGGCGAAGCTCTCATCGCCGTGGCGGCGACCTTTCTTGAACCAGGTACGGGCCTCGTCTGGAACACGGATTCGTCTTCAGTCAGCCGTTCGTTCCCGGTAAGTACGGATGAGGGCTCCTTGCAATTCGCGGTGGCTGCCTCGGGAACGAGTGTCGCGGCTTTCAGCGCGGCAGGCGGCCGATTGCGTATCATCGACCTCGCGGAAGCCGAACCGCGGGTCGTGCGCGATGACCTCTTGTTCTACGTACCGCATGTGCCGAGCTTTGCGGCCGCTTGGTCGCCCGACGGTGCGACGCTCGCCGCTCGCAATGAGGACAACCAAATATGTTTTTGGGATGTCGCGGCGTGCCGGCCGCGTGTGCGCAGCATGCAACCGGCGCATGACATAACGGCGCTCGGCTGGTCGCACGACGGCGCATTGGTCCGCGCTTTGAACTACGACTACTCAATGGTCTGCGACGGCACGACGGGACAAGTAGTCCAAAACGCTCCGACTGCACACGGTTCACTCGCATCGCCGTCGCTCCACGGCGACTTCATCGCCTTGGCGGAGGCCGGGCACGTTACCGTGCATGCGCTCAACCCACCAAAGTTGCTGCGCAAGATTGTCACCGCGAATAAGCTTCCGCCGGCACTTTCTGCCGACGGCAGCCGCCTGGCCACGATCGCCGACAAGACGACGATTTGGGACGTGGCCAGCGGCAAGCAGCTTGGAATGCTCGATATTGCCGCGCCGGCGGAATGGTCGCCGGATGGGAAGCGGCTGGCGTTTACGCTGGGCAACGGTGAGCGATTCGAGATTCGCGAGGTCGAGACGGGCAAGCGAGTGGCAGAATTGCAACTGGACGGCCTGGGAAGGCCATCCTCCGTGACTGTCGCCGAGGGCGCGCGGTTGGCGTGGTCGCCCGACGGCACGCGCATCGCCGGCTTAGGACGCGTCTGGAACGCCGGTTCAGGCGAGGCGATCTGCTGGCTGGAACGCTTCGGCGCGCAGGCCCACACCGGGCAGCCGGTCTGGTCGCCGGATGGCGCTTACGTGGCTTACTGCGGTCCCGACCGCGCCGTGCAACTCGCCGACGCCGCGACCGGCCGCATGGTCGCCACGCTGTACTCATGTACGCGCGGCCGCACACTGGCCGTCAGCCCGCACGGTCATTTCCGCGCTTCACCGCGCACCGACGAGCAATTGGTCTACGTCGTCGAGACCGACGCCGGGCAAGAAACGCTCTCACCGCAGGAATTTGCCGACAAGTATGGTTGGCGGAACGATCCGACGGTCCTGGGAATCGGCAATCATGGCGCCGGCTTGGCTCGGCTGCAAAGCGACCGTACTCCTCACGCTCCGCGTGAGGGAAACCATCACGCGGAGCGTGATGCCTACGGTGGCCGAACGAAGGAGCAGCCGGACGCCGCCAATCCGAAATCCAAAATCGAAAATCCAAAATCACTTAGTCCGCTGGCCACCGTGCAGCAACCCGCGAGTTTGCCCGGCGTCGAAAGCTGGTCGCTGGAGCCGGTTTCGCCATCAGGATGGGTGAGCCTCCAGCAGACGAACTCGCTTGCGCTCAGTCCCGACGGCAAGCTGCTGGCGGTCGGGGGCGACGATTGCCACGTACGCGTCTTTAATTGGGCGACCGGCAAAAAGCCTCGCCTGGCCAAACTTCTATTGGGCCACGCTTCGCCGGTTGGCGCCGTGGCTTGGTCGAGCGACGGTCGGCGGCTCGCCTCGGCGGAGCTGAGCCGCTCCGTTATCCATCTCTGGGATGTCCCCGCGGGAAAACTAATCTGGGCAACGCCCGTCGGCACCGACTGGATCCGTGGCCTCGCATGGTCGCCTGACGATAAGATGTTAGCCGCGATAGGCCCCCACGGCCCGTGGCTAGTCGATGTACAGACCGGCGAGCTTCTGCCCACGGTTAGGGAGCAGAGGTTCGACACGCAGCAATCCCTCGCCTGGGCGCCCGATGGCAGGCGATTGGCGGCCGGCGGCGCCGGAGCGGTGCAGATTTGGGACGTGGTTACAGGCGAGCTCGTCCGCGCGCTCACCGATTCCGGTGGGGACGGCGGCTTTTTAGCCTGGTCGCCTGATGGGCATTCTCTGGCGAGCCAAGGCGCACGCGCAACGTGCATTTGGAATCCTGATGATGGTACGCTGCTCAAAAAGCTGCCGGCTGGAAATGCGTCTGCTGGCTTTGTGGCAAGCCCGGCATGGCTCGATGACGGCTCGAAATTACTTGTTTGGCTGTCGGACCAGGCGGGGAGATGTGAGATCTGGAATGTCGCCAGCGGCGAGCGTGTCGATCAAGCCGGACTGCAACAGCCTCGCCGAACTGAGTCGGCCGACGGCCAGGTCATCGCGTCGGGCGGGCAATGGGACGAGATGCCGATTACGGTGCTTGACCTGCGTTCAAGAATGCGCCGGCAAATCTCGAAGGCGCCCTTGAGTCACTGTGCAGGCATCTCCCAGAGCGGTAATCTGTTCACCGGCGGTCCCACGCCGAGCGTTTGGCGGCAAGCACCGGCAACGCGTATTGAGATGGTTCCATCCATCGCTGGAGCACAGTTCGCCTCTTGGATTAGCGATGGCACGCTATTCACATCAGGTGCGGGCAACCGGCTTTCGACCAATGGCGGCCAGTGGCAGACTCGTGAACTTCCGATGCTAAATCGGTGGTCGATCGCCGGAATTCCTTGCGCTGTCTCGCACGATCAACAGCAGGTTGCCGCGGTGCAGAACACAAACGATGGCACGATCGCCGGCATTTGGGAACTTGGAAACGGCAGGCACGTGATCGACCTTGAGCCGCACACAGCGGCGATCGGATCGCTCGCATGGTCGAGCGACGGCCAACGCGTGGCGTCCGCCAGCGATGCCGCAATCCATCAATACGATGTCGCGATTCACGACTCCAAGAGCGGCCGGCGGCTTGCGGGTTTCCCAAGGATGTCCTGTGCCTTTCGTGGTCGCCCGCAGGCCGCACGCTGGCCGTCGCATGCGATGACGGCGCCGTTTATCTCTGCGACGAGTCACTGAATGTGCGGCACGCGTTGAGCGGACACGCCGCGCTCGGCACAGCTTCCCACGTTCGCCGATCGGTGCTGGCCCTCGGCTGGCACGACCAAGGGGCAACCGTGCTCACCGCCGACTCGCTCGCGGTGCGATTTTGGGACGCCGCGACCGGCAAGCTAAAACGCAGCACGCGCGAACACATTTCCACTAACCTGCAATGGCAATTAGTGCCTCGGTTCTCGGACGACGGCCGATTTCTCCTTATTCCCGGTGCCGGCGTGCGCGTGATCGACACCGCCAGCGGCGATCTGCTCGCCACGATGCGACCGTTACCGGACAGGCAGGCCGCCGTCATCAGCCCGGACGGGCACTATCTCGGCACGCCCTGGGCCGAAGAAGACCTTGTCTACGTCGTGCAAACGGCCGACGGGCAAGAGCTGCTCTCGCCCAAGGAATTCGCCGCCAAGTACGGTTGGAAGAACGACCCGAGTAAGGTGAAGTTGCCGTAGTTAGTCCGTGGTCCGTGGTCCGTGGTCCGTTGTCCGTGGTCCGTTGCCAAAGAGCGGATCGACCAAGGTGAAGCGGCCCGTTACCGACGACGGACGCTACAGAAGCAAACGAAGGCAACGAGGGGGCCGACAAACTCCTTCGTTTCCTTTGTCTGCTTCTGTTCGAAATGTCCGCGACGCATGAAGCACGGCGGTCGCGTATAATGTTACCGGGCCTGAAAGAAGCATTGAGCGTCCCGAACAGGGAGAATACGAACAGCGGGACGAGCTGCCGTGACCTACCTGCTCGACACCAACGCGTGGATCGCCTATCTGCGGCAGAATAACCCTGTTTGGTATTCTTCGTGAAACCATTATAGCAGGGCGGCCGCGGCATGAGTTGGCTCGCGATCCGTTGTCAAGGGCGGCGTCTCGTCCGCCGCTTTTTGGCGCTGCCATTTCCCAGCAGCACCGCCACGGCTTTACCGTTCCGCGTGACCACGACAGGCCCCGTGGCGCTCGCCTTCACAAACGAACTGAGGTTGGCTTTGACTTGGGCCACCGACGCGATTCTCATTCGACCTCTAATAATTGACTGAAGTTTTGCCTCGCCATCGCCGATAAACTTTCCGCCACTGTGTACGAGGGGGGAGCCTCGACAGTCGGAGCAAACATGTCTAGTGTCAATCCCACGGGGACAACATCCACCTTCTCCTCGGCGCTGGCGGCCCTGAAAGCCACGAGTACCGCGGGCACGCCCGGCGGGCCGGCGCCCACTTCGCTCGACCAGTTGCAGCGGACGTTGTATCAGCAGCTCGATCAGGCCTTCAAGCAGGGTTCGTCGCTCTCCGACATCGGCGCTTCGTTGACCCAGCAAGTGTCCGCCACGCTCGAACAATATGGCGTCAGCGACGACCAGCGGCAGAGCGTGATCAACAACCTGCAGCAAGTGTTTTCCCAGGCGTCGAACCGCTCGGATGCACGCCAAAATGCGCGGCAAGTGCTGGACAACTTCTTCGCGACGCTTCAGCCGTCAAGTAACGGCGAGCAAACCGCGTCGGCCGGCTCTCCGCTTCCGAGTCAGGGCATCGATCTTACGGCGTGATGGTTGCTATGACTTCGCGCGCTCGGTAATAGGACATTCGCGGTGGCTGGGGCAGAGCTTGGCCAGGCAGCGGTCGGCGCGGCAAAAAGCGTGGCGGCCAAGCGATGCCCCGGTGGTGGCGCTACCGGGGCATCGCCGCGGCTGAGCGTTAGGTGGGGAAATCGCCGAGCGCGCGGCTCTGCCCCAGCCACCGCGGAACACCACGGAGGGCGTTCCCTACCGAGTTGGCCGCTCGCCAACTCGCTTTGGCCGCCCTACAATGCCGGCATGCCCGAACTACCTGAAGTCGAGACCATGCGGCGCGGCATTCTGCCGGTGTTGCAAAGCCGGATTGCCGGCGTGGTGTTGCCGCGGTGCCGCTTGCGGCCGATTGAAATCGTGCCCGCACCGGCGAGCTTTCGCCGCCGAGTGGTGGGCCGCACGATCGTGGCTATCGACCGCATCGGCAAGCGTGTGGTGCTGCGGCTGGATGCGCGCAATGCGACCGGCGGCGACGCCATCGTCATCGAGCCGCGCATGACCGGCCTGGTGCTGGTGAGCGACCCGCCGAACCGAGAGCACTTGCGATTTGGCCTGCGCTTGGCGGGCGGCCGCGCCAGCGACCTTTGGTTTTGGGACCGGCGCGGCCTCGGTTCGGTCCGGCTGGTGTCGCCCGGCGAGTTCGGCGACCGCTACGGACTCAACCGCATCGGTCCCGATGCGTTGGAGATTTCGGTCGAGACGTTGCGAGACCGCTTGTCGTCGAGCCGGCGGGAAATCAAGGTGGCCCTGCTCGACCAGCGGGCGTTGGCAGGTATTGGCAATCTCTATGCCTCGGAGATCCTGCACCTGGCGGGCGTTCATCCGCGGCGGCGCTGCGACCGCTTGAAGCCGGCGGAATGGCGGCGCCTTCACGCGGCCATGCGCGAAGTGCTCGAAGACGCGATCTTGCACGAAGGCTCGACGCTCGCCGACGGCACGTATCGCAACGCCTTGAATGAGGCGGGCAACTATCAGAATCATCACCGCGTCTACGACCGGGCTGGCGACGCGTGCGGCGCGTGCGGAGGGAGGATCGAGCGCATCGTGCAGGCCCAGCGTTCGACGTTTTGTTGCCCCAAATGTCAACGGCTGGGCCGTAAGTAAGGATTCGGAACCTCCGATGCGTACGTCGATTCAGGCAATCCATGCTGGCTTTATTGAATCCTACCATCCGACCCGGTAGACTAAACCATAACGCAGTTCGAAGAATGAAAAAAGAAGCTACCGTCGAAATACTGTCGGGTGCGATCAATCACGTTGTGCTAAGGACTCCGGGGCGCAATTTCCCCGGCATGGTAATTCAGGGCGACAGCCTGGCGAGGCTCTACCGATGCGCCGCAGACATTTGCCGCCTTGCAAAGGGCTGCGGCGACGAGGAGCTCGCCGGTGAAGCTGACGCGCTTTGCACCGAGCTCGGCGAGCGTCTGGCCTTCTATGAAAAAGTCTTGGAGTCGCACGGCATCGAGATTCCCTATGCCAGTCCGCTGGTAAAGGAAACCGCCTGACTGGCCAGTGAGCCGACAGCCGACTCGCTCGGCAATCGCGCCGTCTCGTCACACGCTCGCCGACACAACCGATCCGCTCATCGGTACGCGCGAGGACGCGTCGGCCGCCAATCGCTCGCGGAAGCGCACGTGGCGCCAACGCGTCCAACGCACCAGCGGCTTCCAGACGGTGTGAACGAGACGGTGCTTGATGAGCAGGTGCCAGAAGCGATTGCTCCGCTTGTAAAGGTAACTCATCGCCAAGTAGGGGAGCACCGCCGAGCGGTCTGCCGGCCGCCGACGCCAGATGCTGCGCGGAGAATAAAGCCAACGGTAAAGCCAGTCGTAGCCCAATTGCAGGTCTTCGGGCGACATGTGCTTCGGTCGAAAAACCACGTGGGCCGTGTCGTACAGATCCCAGTTCGTGTGCAGCAGGCGCCCCGCGGACCGCAGTTGCGCGAAAAGCGGCGTGCCCGGATAAGGCGTCAGGATGTGAAACGTGCCGCTTTCAATGTGGTTCGATTCGATCCACTCGGCCAGCCGTGAAAAACTCTCTTTTCGGTCCTGGTCGAAGCCGAGAACGAAGCTCGCATTCACCTGGATGCCGTGGTCGTGCAGCAGGCGCACGCGTGCCGCATAGTCTTCGGCCCGCGGAGAGCGCTTTCCGGCCGCGGCGATGTTTTCGTCGGAAAGCGATTCGAACCCGATGAACACGCCCGTGCAACCGGCCAGCGCCATCTCGCGGACGACATCCGGGCGGTCCGTGACATCAAGCGAAACCGCGGCGCTCCATATCCGCTTGAGAGGCCGCAGCTCGCGGCACAGCTCGCGCAAATAGTCGGGCTTCGAGCCGAGATTGTTGTCAATGAACACCGCGTAAGGCTCGTCGTCTGCTTCCCATTGCCGGCGAATGTCGGCGGCCGACCGGACGCGGTAAGGCATCGAAAGCCCCTTGGTGCTCAGGTAGCAGAATCCGCAGCGATTGTGGCAGCCGCGCGTGGCAATGAGACTGGTCGTGGTCAGAAAGCTCTGCTTGGGCAGCAGGTCGCGGCGCGGCACAGGGTCGGCATCGTAGGACCGCTCAAAGCCTGCCCGGTAACGCGGATGCAGCGACCTTCGCTCCGCGTCTGCCAGGACCACCGGCCACAATTGCACGCCGTCGCCGATGGCCAGCGCGTCGGCGTGCGGAGCCGCCTCATCCGGGCATGACAGCACGTGCAGCCCTCCGAGCACCACCTGGCAACCATGCGCGCGAAACCAGGCCGCCAGCTCGTAAGCACGCCGTGCAAAGGTGAGATGCACCGTGATGCCGACAACTTGCGGCAGCGGATCGACCGGCGGCGGCCCTTGCAGCAGGTTTTCGTCCCAATAGCGGACTCTCCACGAGGCCGGTGTCGCCGCCGCGACGCTCGTCAGCGCCAGCGTCGGCGTCAACACGTGCTTGCCGAAACTGGCGTGCGGATCCTTCGGATAAAACGGGTTGATGAGCAGCGCGTAGCGAGGCTCGATCGGCCCCGCATGCAGGCCGTCGATACTCGGCGCTTCGACCAGCTCTCTGGCGATCCACAGCGGCGCGCGCGGTTGGTAGAACGGATCGTCAGGAACCGACGAAAGAAGGCGGTGCAGCATGGGATGAATCCAGCGCGGGGTAGTGGCAAGTCACTTTGTATTGCAAAGTAAATGGACGTAACGGTTTCCTCAGCAGGCGGCAAGAAGGGTTCTAAGCGGGGGACAAGCCGGTCAGCAGGTTCGGTTTGGAATTGGCGGACGCTTTTGCCGAGCGGTCCCGCTCGCGGGCCACCACGGCGGCATCGGCGATCACCTGTTCCAGCACCGAAACGTATTCGACGAATCGTTCTCGGCCGCTGGCGGTTACGCGACAAAGCGTTTGCGGACGCTTCCGGCTCGTCCCCTTATAGATCTCGACCAGGCCCTCGTCCTGAAGGACCTTGAGGTGCCGGTTCAGATTTCCGTCGGTCAGTGCGCAGAGCTCTTTGAGATCGGCAAAGAGCAGTCCCTCGGGATGGGTGACCAGCGACGTCATTATGCCCAACCTGGCCTTTTCGTGCATGACGCGTTCCAACCCGTCGTAGGCGAACCGCCCCGGCCTTTCTGGCAGACGATCAGAGAGGGTCATGTGCGCTCCAGTGTCTGATACAGAATCGCGGCCGCCAGCGTTTGTCCGACGCCGAACGTGCCGGCCATGGCCCAGGGCGAAAGGGCATAAACGCCGTGCGCCGTCGCCAGGCAGACCGTGCCCGCGACCAGATACCAGACCCCAACCCAAAACGCCGGGCGGGGCAGCAACCGCCAGGAGGCGAAGATTCCGAGGCTGAACACGATCGACCAGAGTCCGGGCAGCATCCAGAGGCATTCGCCGGCATATCGAACGACGACGGCGGTCAACAGCGCGCCGGCCACAAGACAGGGAAAGAACTGCTCGACGGCCAGACAGGTGTGCCGGACCGACAGCGGCGAGACGGCACGCGCGCAGCGCACTGAAATCTCGATCGCGGCCACCGCGAAGCTCAGCACCGCCGCTCCGATCCACAGAGCGAGGTACTCGCCTGGCGTGCCGGTTGGATTGGGAACGAACGACGCCTGAAGTGCGGCGGAAACGAACGCGGCGATCGCCGAGAAGGCGACGATGGCCGAACGATAACCGCGAAACGTCTCTGTGCGAGCGAGATGGCTGCGGATGTCGGAAATCTGGGCCAGTGCTTCGTCTAACGGCGGCATGCGCTCCTCCAATTCTTCGTCGCCTGAAGTCGGGCGAATTGCTTTGTATTGCAAAGTATCTCTGCCGCCCGCCGGTTCGTCAAGCCTATCGGATCAGGGCGTCTCCTTTTTCAGATCCGCGGCCATCTCAAGGAGCTCGTGCAACATTTTATCGGAAGCGTGTTTTTCCAGCCGGTTCGTGCCGAGCCAGGTTTCATAGCCGCCCAGGTCGTGCTGCCGCGGCGTGGGAAGGTAACCGTAATAGCCGTGGTTCAGCGAAACCATGAACGAATCACGGAAGGGCGAGCGCCGCTTGAACTCCAGCCCGATCTCGCAGAAAACCTCGTTGGGCATGCTGCCGATGCAAACTTGCCCGATGCGCAGCACCTGCAACGGCATCGGCATCGCGTGGGGATAGTCGGCCATGCTCAGCGCGCGTTCGGCATAGATGGCCGGCAAATCGGCCTTGCCCGGCGTGGATGATTTCGCGGACAACGTGTTCTTGGCCCAGGTAAGTTGTTCTTCGTTCGGCTGTCGCCAGCCGATGTCCGGCTCGCGATACCGCGCGGCAAGCGCGATCTCGCGAGAATAGGCGGCGCCGGCCAGTCCCGCCTGGACTTTGCGTGCCACGTCGCCGGCCACCGCGCGCATTTGTTCGTACGGCTTCTGCGGCGGGCGCGGCTGCCGAAAGTTGATGTTGTTGATGTCGCCGCTGGTGCCGTTGGCCAGCATGGCCACGAACGGCGGGTCGAGCCGCTCCGCGTCGAGCAACCGAGCGAGCTCGTTGCAGAAAACGGCGAAGTAGTCGGCCGAAATATGCCCCGGTCCCACGCCCCCGACGTAGTGCAGGCTGTAGGCGGCAAACACCGAGATCGGTTTGCCGTCGAGGCCGCGGACCGCGATGATCGAAACCGTCGGATCGGTGGGGCCGGCCGGTTCGAGCAGATTGGGGCTGCCTGGCGGCGGGTTCATTTTCACCAAGTCGGAACCGCCGAACGGATTCGGCGGAATGCTGCCCGGTGTCATCGACCAGCGGCGGTTGAAGACGTGCTCAGGGGCATCGACTTTGACGAACGCCAACTCGGCCGGCCGCAGATTGTTCGCCGCGCATTGCACTCCGTCGGCGATACGCCGGGCGACGAATCGCTGATACTCGTCGGGCTGCTGATCGTACTTGAAACGATCGCTCCCCATCGCGCTGGCGGCCGAGTGCGTGTGCGTGGCACTGATCAGGACGTTTTCGCGAGGAATGCCGACCGCATCGGCAATCCGCTTGCGTGCTTCGTCGCTGACCAGGCGATGGATGCCAAGCAGATCGCAGACGACGAGCGCCAAGCGGGTTTTGCCGTCGTCGAGCACCAGGCACCGGGCATGCAGTTGATCGTGGATGTGCGTCGAGTGAATCGGCAGAAACCCGCCCACAATATCGCTGCCAAGCGGTGGCGTGATGTTGCTCGTCGCCGCGCCGGCGCGAAAGCTCGCAACGTCGTCGGCACGTGCGGATTGCAAGAGGGCCAGGAATGCGATCCCGGCGGCAACAAGCTTCGAGCGTAAGAGAGCATTCATTTTGGCACCTGGTTGTAGTGGCTGGGGCAGAACCTGGCCCTTAAAAAACTTCGCCTTGCGGCGTTCCGGAAGTTATCCCAGTTTTATGCCGCCGTCGTAAGGTGGGACCAGCGAGCTTGCGAGCGCCGGCCCACCGTAAAAGACGTCGCTAACTGTGGGCCGGCGCTCGCAAGCTCGCTGGTCCCACCTTACGTTGGTTGCTAATAGGCATTGGCATTGCCGCTGAAATAGCTAGGTTAATGATGCCTGTCGCTGCGTGCCACCACCCATTGCCATGTTCCGCGATCATCGACTCTTCCTCCGCGAATACCTGCGCCACTTCCACCACACGGGCGCCATCTTGCCCAGCAGCCGCTCGCTGGGCGCGGCGTTGGCGCGTCACGTGTCGGACGGCAACGGCGACCGACGCATTCTGGAGGTCGGCCCCGGTACGGGGGCGGTCACGCGACAGATCGTTTCACGTCTGGGGCACAGCGACCGGCTCGATCTCGTCGAGCTGAATTCGGCCTTCGTCGAGCGACTCAAGCACCGCTTCGAGCGCGAACCGCCTTTTGCCGCCGTGGCCCAGCGGGTGCAAATCATCCATTGCCCGGTGCAAGAACTCCCCCGCGAGCAGCCCTATGATGCGATCGTTTCCGGGCTGCCGCTCAATAACTTTTCGGCCGGCGACGTCGAGCACCTTCTCGACACGATGATGCGGCTGCTCGCGCCCGGCGGAACGCTGTCGTTCTTCGAATACATCGGCATCCGTCCGGCACGGGCGATCATCAGCGGCCGGGCGGAAAGGGCCCGCTTGCGCGGCGTCGGCTCGGCCTTGCGCGCGCTGCTCGACGGCCGGGAGTTCCGCCGAGATTGGATTTGGTCGAACGTGCCGCCGGCGTGGGTCCATCATGTGCGTGCGGAGCGACCGGACGCTTGACCGACGCAATCTCACCTTTGCGCATCGCCCTCGCGATCACCGAGCTTGACGTCGGTGGGGCGGAACGCTGCCTGGTCGAGTTGGCGACGCGGATCGATCGGCGACGTTTCGCTCCCGTCGTCTATGCCCTGTCGCCGCGACCCGCGCCCGAACGGCGGTCGCTCTTGCCGCTGTTGGAGGCGGCCGGCGTCGAGACGCATTTTCTCGGCGCGCAGCGTGCCTGGCAGGTCGCCGCGGTCGTGCGGAAGCTGGCCGGCCTGCTGCGGCGGCAACGTCCCGATGTGCTGCAAACGTTTTTGTTCCACGCCAACTTCGTGGGACGCTGGGCTGCCTGGCTGGCGGACGTGCCACACGTGTACTGTGGCGTGCGGGTGGCCGAGCGAGGCGCACGTTGGCACCTGTGGCTCGATCGGGCCACGGGCCGGCTCGTCGACCGTTACGTCTGCGTCAGCCGGGCCGTGGCCGACTTTTCACGTGCGCAGCTTCACCTGCCCGAAGACCGCGTCGTCGTCATACCAAACGGCGTCGACTTTGAGCGGTGGGCCACCGCCGCCGCCGCCGACCTCGCCGCGATCGGATTTGCCCGCGAACGGCGAGCGGTGACCTATGTCGGCCGCCTCGAGCCGCAAAAGGGAGTGGCCGAACTGATCGAACATAGCCCGCTGTGGCTTGAGCGCCTGCCGCGGCACGACTTGTTGATCGTCGGAACCGGCCCAATGGACGCTCGCTTGAAATCGCTGGCCGATCGAATCGGAGTGGCCTCGCGGATCCACTTTGCCGGCTGGAGATCCGACGTGCCTGAGATCCTGAAAGCCAGCGATTTGCTGGTGCTGCCCAGCCGCTGGGAAGGCATGCCCAACGTGGTGTTGGAAGCGATGGCCGCCGGCAGGGTTGTGGCGGGCACCGATGCCGAAGGGATGCGTGAGTTGCTCGGCGAGGCGGCCGGCGACCAATTGGTCGAGCGAGGAGATTATCGCGCCCTGGCAGAACGAATCGCGATCTTGGCCGCCGACGGCACCGCCTTACGCCGATTAGGCGATGCTAACTCCCTGATAGCAAAGGACTTCAGATTAGAGGGCATGGTGGCGGCCTACGAGCGTCTCTTCTGGGAGACGGCCGGACGGCAAGGATAGAACTCCGGCCCACAAAAATTCTTTTGACAACTTAGGGGTAATCGCCGCGACGTAACTGCCTTCCCACCTTGACATTCCGGAGTTTCAACGATTCGTAACTGCTTGCGGTGCCGCGCCCCTGCTTGACGCGGCCACAATCGGCGATATTCTGGGGCAACTGTGGGGATGAGTGGGGGGAAGTGGTAATGCTGTTGACCGGAACATTTCTGCGTGCGGTCGACGACAAGCTTCGCCTTGCGATCCCAAAGCGGCTAAGAGACGCGTTGATCGGCGAAGGCAAGCCGGAGCTTTACGTGACTCCCGGAATCGACGGATCGCTGGCGATTTATAACACGGCCACGCTCGATCGGCTCGCGCGGCGGTTGGCGGAATCGTCGCCCACCAAGAACGAAGTCCGCAGTTTCAACCGGCTTTTCTATGCACGGGCGGAATGCGTCGAAATCGACGGCCAAGGCCGCGTGCGCCTTCCTCCGGCACTGGCCGAGTTGGCCGGCCTGACAAAAGAAGCGGTGTTACTGGGCGTGCATGACCACTTGGAGATTTGGGACCGGGCACGTTGGGAGGCCTACCTGGGCGATCATGCTCAGCGCTACGATGAAATCGCGGAACAAGCCTTTCAACCGCGAGTTGACGCCTAGCAGGAACCAGCCATGCTGCTCTGTTTTTCGGTAGTGTCGTCCGTCCGTTGGTTCGCCGTGCGCGGCGATCATGGGCGACGGTTTGCGGCCACCAACCGTCCTCTGCCGATCGTCCGCGGGTCAGGAGGGAGGGATCCCTCCGGCCGCGAAAGGCGGGACCGCTCGCCCTAGGCGAGCCGCCCGTAAGCATCCCACCCTGTCAGCGGACACACGGACGCGTCCCAGGGTGGGCTGCTTTTTTCTGGCCGCATGAAGCATAAACCCGCCTTGGCCGACGGGGGCCTTTCCGGTACAGTTACGCCCGCGCTGTCATCGTCCCCTCGTGAAAGGATTCACCATGCCGGGATTCAAAATCCACATCAGTGCCAGCACGGCCCTGGGAGCCGCCTATGGAACGGGCGCGGCGCTGTTCTTCGACGTGCCCTTGCCGACGTGCATCCTTTCGGCCGGTCTGTGCAGCGTGTCGGGCATGCTCCCCGACTTGGACAGCGGTCCCGGCATCCCGTTGCGCGAGAGCCTGTCGTTTGCCGCCGCCTTCGTGCCGATGCTCCTCTTCGACCGCGCGCGACAAATGGGCTGGACGCACGAGACGATGGTGCTGGCCGGGGCCGCCTTGTATGTGCTGATTCGGTTTGGCTGTGGCTGGTTCCTGCGGCATCACAGCATCCATCGCGGCATCTTTCACAGCATACCGATGTGCCTGATCTTCGCCGGGCTGGCGTTCTTGTTATGTAACACCGGCGATCTGCCGCTGCGTTATTACAAAGCGGGAGCGGTGGTGATCGGCTTCATGTCGCACTTGATTCTCGACGAGATCTGGAGTGTCGAGCGGGCCGGGTTCGGCTTCCACTTGAAAAGCTCGTTCGGCACCGCCGTGAAACTCTGGAGTCCCTGCTGGTGGTCGACCGGCTTGACCTACGTCTGCTTGCTGATGGTGAGCGTGTTGGTGCTGAACGACCCCATCTGGTCCGGCGTCTCGCCCACTGGACATGAGCTGCACGAGATCGCTTCCGATATTGTCGACGACGTGCAGCGCCGGTAAGCGCTCCACGGTGTGGCACGGGTGATGGCACTTCGCGCCGGGGCAGCCACGGAATTCATACCGCACGCGGCCGACCAGCCCGCCGCGGTCGTAGGGTGGGACAAGCGAGCTTGCGAGCGCCGACCCACCGTTGGCGACGTCGCCAACGGTGGGCCGGCGCTCGCAAGCTCGCTTGTCCCACCCTACGGTTAGCTGATCGTCAACGTAAACTGCTGCGTTGCCGCGGTGCCCACGTTGTTGTTGGCGGTGATCGTAAACGGATAGGTGCCGGCCGCCGCCGAGGCGGTGCTGGCCAAGGTGGCCGTGCCGTCGCCGTTGTTCGTCAACGTCACGCCGCTGGGCAAGCCCGTCCCGGTGATGGACGGCGTGGGAGTGCCGGTCGTCGTCACAGTGAAGCTGCCCGCGGTGCCCCGCGTGAAAGCCGCGCTGTTTGCGCTGCTGATCGTGGGCGCGGTGCCGGCGGCGGCGTTGACGGTCAAAGTAAAGCTCTGCGTGGCATCGGGCGAGATGCCGTTGCCGGCGTCGATCGTAATCGGGAAGCTGCCCGTGGCGGTGGGCGTGCCGGCCAGCGTGGCCGTGCCGTCGCCGTTGTTGGTGAAGGTGACGCCGCTGGGCAAGCTGCCGCTTTCGGTCAGGGCGGCGGTGGGCGTGCCGGCGGTGGAGACCGTGAACGTTCCGGCCGTGCCGTCGGTGAAGGTGGTGGCCGCGGCGCTGGAGATCGTGGGCGCGGCGTCGATCGCCAGCACGAAGCTCTGGGTGGCGGCCGTGCCCACGCCGTTGTTGGCCGTGATCGTCAAGTCGTAGCTGCCGCCGGAGCCGGCGGCAGGCGTGCCGGCCAGCGTGGCGGTGCCGTCGCCGTTGTTGGTGAAGGTGACGCCGCTGGGCAAGCTGCCGCTCTCGGTCAGGGTGGCCTTCGGCGTGCCGCTGGTGGTGACCGCGAACGAGCCGTCCGTGCCCACCGTGAAGCTGGCGGCCGAGCCGCTGGTGATCGTCGGCGCCTTGTTGCCGCTGACGTCCGTGTAGTACTCGTTGCTGGCCAGAATCTGCTCGCCGACCTGCTCCGCGTTCATGGTCCGCGAGGTGAGGTCGTTGACCCACATTTGCAGGTCGCTGCTGCCGGGCGCCCGGTGCAGGAACTCGGAATAGAAAGCGTCGACCACGGCCGTGCTCGCTTCTTGTCCGAACACGAAGGCGGTGGCCACCTGCAGCGGGGTCTGGCCGCCATTGAGCAGGCCTTCCCAGTAGCCCGCTTCCGACGATGTGGGCGAGCGCTGCAGCAGGTCGTTATAGAGCGCGTCGACAAAGGCGGTGTTGCCCTGGTTCTTGCTCAAAAACTCCGCCGACGTGAGAAAGCCCTCGACCTCGATTTGCTCTGTGCCCCAGGCGCTGAAGGCGGCCGTCCAGAATGACTGGCCCGCGGAATCGAAGGGCCGTCCGAGGAACTCCTCGTAGAACTGGTCGACCTCGTCGGTGCGGTGTTCCTGCGAATCCCAGACGCCCTGCGTCACCGTGGCCCGGCTGGCTCCGGCGGTCATCTGCTGCTGCCAGTACGAAAGTCCAGTCGGGTCCGGAGCATGACCCAACAGGGCCTGATAGACGGCGTTGATATAAGTGGTGTTGGCGTCGCTGGCGGCGGGCGGATCGGTCGTCGAAACCTGGATCGGCAGAATGGTGCTGGTCAAGGCGTTGCCGATGTTGTCTCCGCTCGTTGTGCCGCCTGCGGCGAGCGAAATCGCATGCGCCGTGGTGGTGAGCGTGACGCCGTTGTTCGGAGGAACGACTTCCATCACGGTGTAGTTGCCCGCCGCCAGCCCGGTGAACGAGTACTTGCCGCCGGAGTCGGTCGTGGTCGAAGGATTGCCGCTGTCGGGCACGCCGGTGCCGTCGTTATTGAGAAACACCGTGCGGCCGGAGACGCCGGTCTCGCCTGAGTCGAGCTGGCCGTTCAGATTGACGTCGTCGAACACCTCGCCTGAAATCGTGCCGGTGTTCGTGGTGGTCGTGCCGCTCGAACTGCTCCCCTCGCCGATATTGACGTCGGGCGTGATCTTCCCCGCGGCGACCATGACGGTCTGCGGCTTCGTGGACAGGGTGACGCCGGAAGGCGCCACCTCGGTGACCGGGTAGCTGCCGGGCGCGAGACCGACGAAATAGTAATGGCCGTTGGCGTCGGTGGTGGCCGACGGATTGGTGTTGTCGGGGGCACCCTTGCCGTCGATGTTCAAAAACACGGTGCGGCCCGAGATGCCGGTTTCTCCTGAATCGAGCGCGCCGTTGCCGTTGGTGTCGGTAAACACCTCGCCCGTGATGGAGGGCAATTCGCCTAGATCCACGGCCGTCGTCGTCTTGCCGCTGGTCACGGTGACCGTCTGCGTGGAAGTCGAAAGGGTGACGTTGCTCGGCAATTGCATTTCGACCTGGTAGCTTCCGGGCGGCTCGGTGCCGAAGGCGAAGTTGCCGCTGGAATCGGTCGTGACCGAAGGATTGCTCGTGTCGGGCTTGCCGGTGTGATCGATGTTCAGGAACACGGTCTGGCCGCCCACGCCAGGGTCGCCCGTGGCAAGCTGTCCGCTGCCGTTGAGATCGACGAACACGTTCCCCGAGATCGAAGGGAGTTCGCCGAACACGACGCCCGATGTCGTCTGGCCGGTTTTCACCGTCACCGTCTGTGTGGGCGTGGTCAAGGTGGCGCCGGTCGGCAGCGCCTCCATGACGGTATAGCTTCCCGCGGTCAGGCCCGAAAAGGTGAACTGCCCGACCGAATTGGTGGTGGTGTGCGGGTTCGTGCCGTCGTTCGTGCCGCTGTTGTCTTGGTTGATGAACACCGTGCGGCCGGCGATGCCGATGTCGCCCGTATCGAAGCTTCCGTTGTCATTGACGTCGGTGAACACCGTGCCGGCGATCGAGGCCGGCTCTTCGCCGACGTTGACCGTCTGGGCGGTGCCGCCGGCCGTTACGGTGGCGCTCAGGCTCGTCGTGGTGATCGTGGTTCCGGCCGGAGGCACCACGTCGACCTTGTAGGTTCCCGCGGCCAGATCGGAGAACGAGTAATTGCCGTTGGAGTCGGTGACGGTCGACGGATTGCTGGCGTCGGGCGCACCGCTGTTGTCGTTGTTCAAAAAGACCGTCTGACCGGCGACGCCCGCTTCGCCCGATTCCAGCACGCCGCTGCCGGTGGTATCGGTAAAGACCGTACCCTTGATCGAAGGCTGCTCGGCAAAATTGACGCCCGAGTCGGTATTGTTCGCCGCGACGGTGACCGACTGGCTGGGCATGGTCAAGCTGATGCTGGTGGGCAGCTCTTCATAAACTTTGTACGTTCCCGGCGTAATGCCCCTGAAGGAGTAATTGCCGCTGGAATCGGTCGTGGCCGTGGGATCGCCCGACTGATACGCGCCGGTGCCGGCTAAATCCACAAACATCGTGCGGCCCGCGACGCCCTGTTCGCCTGAGTCGAGTTGCCCATTGCCGTTCGTGTCGCTGAACACCGTGCCGTCGATGCTGTCGATGGAGACCGAGCTGATCCGCACCAACTCGTTGTTCGGTCCCAGCGGAAGCTGGCTGAAGGTGCCGCCGTTGTCGGCGTTATCGACGTTGAGCGCGGCGATGGCGTCGAGCACCTGCATGCCGTTGCCGATTACCTGGCCGAAGACAGTGTAGCCGTGGCCGTCGCTGGCGGGGCCGAGTGTGCTTGTGTTATCGACCAGGTTCACAAACCACTCATCGGTGGCGCTGTTGGGATCGCTGGTGCGGGCCATCGCCACGCTGCCGGCCACGTTGGCCAGTTTGTATTCGAGGTTCACGGGCGAATTCGTGGGAATGGTCGTGAACTGGGATGTGCTGCCGCTGAAGGTGGCGCTGGATGAGGTGAATCCACCCGCCTGCTCGACGAAGCCGGGCACCGATCGATGGAAGATCGAATCGGTGTAAGCACCGCTCTCGACGTAACTTAGGAAGTTGGCCACGGTATTCGGCGCGGCGTCGGGGCGGAGCTCGATCTGGAAGTTGCCGAAGTTCGTATCGACCGTGACGATGGGGTCGGACGTGAGCAACCAGCGGTCTTCCAGCCGTTCGGGCCGGCGCATGCGGGCCGCGGCACGTCGTGACCGACGTGGCGACTTGCGTTGACCTTCTGGACGACGTGAAAAAACGAACTTGAGCGGGAAGGAACGCCCCCACATAGTTCCACCTGATTTGACATGTGACTGTTCCGGTAGATCCATTTAAGGCATGAGTTGCAAAATGGGCAACCAAAAAATGGGGCCGGGTTGAGTTTCCGCCCGCCGGTCGCCGGTTACGGCCGGTATTTTTGGAGTAATTGCTCGTTCCGCTTACGGAGCACGCGGACGACTACGCCACTTCGTGGCGGCGGCGGTGCGGATTGCGGTAGAGCACTTCCGCCAAGAACTCCGGCGAGCCATGCCAGCCGCCCGACCGCTCGCGGTGCCAATCGTCGTGCGTCGGCACCAAAGCGTCGTCGTAAGGCCAGGCGTGAAACGCCTCGTAGCCCAAGGCAGCAGCCAGCTTGCCGGAATCCATCGAGACGTTGCCCGCCCGCGGCGGAATCGGCCCCGCGGCGGCACGCGGGCAGCCCAGGAGATGGTCGGGATGATAGCCGCCCACGCGGTTCACCACCTGGGCGATCTGATAAAGGCTCAATGCCCGTGGTCCGCCGGCGTGAAACAGGCCGGCCAGCCGGTTGCCGAGCATGGTCTCGCAAACTTCGTTCAGGCAATCGGTATAGGTCGGCGTGCGGATTTCGTCGAAATAGAGGGTGGCCGGCCTCGATTTCTTGAACCGCGACTGAATCCAGTCGATCGCGCCGGCGTGGCCGTTGAAGCTCACGCCCATCGGCAGCGAGATGCGCAACATGCAGGCCCAGGGGGCTTCTGCCAGCAGAATCCGCTCGGCGGCCACCATCGTTTTACCGTAGACGGTCACCGGATCGGTCGGGTCGTCTTCGCGATGGCTGCCGCCGCCTTTGCCCGAATAGACCAGGTCGATCGACAGGTGTACCACGCGCACGTCGGCCTCTCCGATCGTTTCGAGCAGGTTGCGGACCCCTCCGACATTGATCCGCCAGGCCAGATTGGGATCGAGTTCGCAGGCCCGCAGGGCGCAGTTGCCGGCACAGTCGAGCACGCTGCGAAAGTTGTATTCGTCGAACAGACGTTTGAGTTCATCGCGGTCTTCGGCGTCGCAGGCGACGACGCCGTCGCCCACCAGCCGGAAGTTGTCGCGCTGCCGAATGCCGATCACCTGGCCCGGATAGCGGGCACGGAAGTAATCGAGCGCGTTGTAGCCCGCCACGCCCGCAATGCCCGTGATCAACAGCGGCAGGGGAAACGATTTTGGATTTTGCATTGCGGATTTTGGATTGCTGACGGCCATGCGTTGAGCGTCGAGGAGACCGGGGGCATCGTGCCAGCATAACGCGGCGAGATTCGGCGACGCAACGGCACGCGAAGCCCGTAGCGATGCCTGGTGCCTTGTCCCTCCGAATCCTGCCAAGCCGATTGGAAGGCTGCCACGATTTGCGATGAAGCATCGCCGAATCACTCCATGCCCCCATCCGCGGGCCCCAATTGGAAATGCGTTTTTCCAAGTCATCTATGGGATCGACTGACGCACCCGGCCGCCACTCCAACTCGGCCGCCAGCTTTTTCATCGCCACGGTAAAGCTCAACTGCCGTGGCGAACGCTCCCATTTCCCGCATCGCCGCGCCGACTTCTCCAGTTCGCGTCGGCTGCGGTTCTGCGAACCGCGGTGACGGCGGCGGAGCCGGGCGGTCACTTTTCGGCCAGCGGCCCGGTTGCGTTTGCACAGAGATTGACCACGACGAAGCGCGGGATGAGTTCGCGCGAATCGTGACGCGGCGCTGGCCGCGCATTTCTTCGTGCGCGCAACTTGTTGTGTCGCCCCACGTTTGTGCCGCTTCGACGCGCTCCGCACGTCAGTCGGGGCGCTGCCACGCGATATGCCGGCACCTGTTTTGCTGCGCCACGCATGCGGAACATGGCAGGGGCATCGCAGCACCATCGTGACGGAACCTCCGGACCAGAGAGGAAGGTCGGTCGTTCGCTGTAGCCGATTCGCGGCTAAGCGACAGGAGGAAAACGATGTACCGCGTTCAACGGAGTTTTAGCGGCCAAGTCGCCGGCGCGGTTCCGCGCCGCGCAAAAGGTGCGCAGCGCTCTCCGCTCTCCGCTCTCCGCTCTCCGCTCTCCGCTCTCCGCTCTCCGCTCTCCGCTCTCCGCTCTCCGCTCTCCGCTCTCCGCTCTCCGCTCTCCGCTCTCCGCTCTCCGCTCTCCGCTCTCC
>Ga0307374_10002663_pt1 | contig 31425 bp, 30 predicted proteins | sample OX3MG_FD_202532 | JGI IMG/M metagenome (GOLD analysis project Ga0307374, IMG submission 202532) | Soil microbial communities from Risofladan, Vaasa, Finland - OX-3 | ecosystem: Environmental > Terrestrial > Soil > Coastal area > Acid sulfate soil | place: Finland: Risofladan, Vaasa | collected... | reverse complement strand
CTGACTGCCGAGGACGAGGCGTTCGGTGCCGAGCTCCGGGGGTGGCTCGACGAGAACCTCGAGCGGTTCCTGACCGAGACCGAGGACGAAGACCAGCGGAACGCCGGGGTTCCCTCCCAGTCGCGCCGCAAGGCATGGCAACACCTGTTGAGCGAGGGGGGCTGGGCCGCCGTCCACTGGCCGACCGAATGGGGGGGCCGGGAGACCACACCCGTCCAGCGCCTCCTCTACTCGGAGATCATGGCGGAGTACCGCACACCGGGCGTGTTCAACGCCAACGGCCTCTGGCAGATCGGTCCCATGCTCATCCAATGGGGAACCGAGGAGCAGCAGAACCGCTGGCTCCCTTCGATCCTCAACGCCGAGGACCACTGGTGCCAGGGATTCTCCGAGCCCGACGCCGGCAACGACCTGGCCAACCTGCGGACCATGGCCATCCTCGACGGCGACCACTACGTGGTCAACGGGCAGAAGATCTGGATCTCGACGGCTCACCTGGCCAAGTGGGGCCTATTCCTGTTCCGCACCGATCCGACGGCCATCGAGCGCGGGGCCAAGCACGAGGGAATCACCGCGTTCATCGTCGACCTCGAGTCCCCGGGCGTCGAGCGTCGACCCATACGCGACATGTCGGGCGACGAGATGTTCAACGAGGTCTACTTCCGGGACGTCCAGGTCCCGGTGGGCGACCGGTTGGGAGGCGAGGGCGAGGGGTGGATGGTGGCCATGGGCACCCTCGGCCACGAGCGCTTGGGCATCGCCGGGCAGATCACCGGCCTGGCCGCCGACCTCCGGGCCATGATCGAGGCGGCCCGCGCCGTCAACCCCGAAGCCCTGGACGATCCCGGGATCACCGATCGGCTGGCCCGGGCCTGGACGGAGATCGAACTGACCCGACTGCTGGTCTACCGGGCCCTGAGCAAGGTCATCCGCGGCGAGAAGAACTGGCCGGAGGTGCCGTTCTCCAAGCTCCAGTACTCGATGCTGGCCCAGACCCTGGCCGAGTTGGCCGTCGACCTCCTCGGCCCGGTCGGGCTCCTCGCCCGGGGTGGGCCCGAGACGGTCGACCGCGGCAAGTGGACCCGGCTCTACTCGTTCCAGCGGTATACGACGATCGGCGGCGGGTCGACCGAGGTCCAGAAGAACATCATCGCCGACCGGGCCATCAAGCTGCCCGGTCAGACCCGGTTGTCATGACCGGCCGGAGCGGTGCCGACCACCCGTAGCGGGCGCGCCCCCTGCCTCATCGGGGTGGGGCGACGGACCTGGCGGCCCGGGGAGTGTGGGCCCGACGGCGCGCCCGAGCCGCTGGACATGTGGGAGGAGGTGGCCAGGCTGGCCGCCGACGACACCGGCCGGCCCGGGGCGATCGACGGGTTCGAGCGGATCGACGTCGTCTACTGCCAGGCCTGGCAGTACGACGATCCGCCAGCACGCCTGGCCGAGCGGTTGGGTGCCCACCCCCGGGCGGGGCGCTACTCGGGGATCGGGGGCACCGTCCCCCAGACCATCGTCTCGGACGTGTCCCGGGACATCCTGCGGGGCGGCCTGGACCTGGCCCTGGTCGTCGGCGGGGAGGCTCTGGCCACCCGGCGGCGACTGGCCAAGGAGGGGCGCAAGCCGGCCTGGAGCTTCCGACCCGAGGAGCGGCGACCCTTCCCCTTCGACGTCCCGCTCCACCCGGGCGAGGTGGCCAACGGCATCTTCGAGGCGTGGCTCACCTTCGCCCTGTTCGAGAGCAGTCGTCGAGCGCACCTGGGCCAACCCATGGACCCGTACCGCCACTCGCTCGGGCAGCTGCTGGCCCCGATGACCGCGGTGGCCGCGGCCAACCCCTACGCCTGGTTCCCCGTCGAGCGGACGGCCGACGAGATCGTCGGGCCGTCGCCGCAGAACCGGATGGTCGGCTATCCGTACTCGAAGCTCATGACGGCCATCATGGACGTGGACATGGCGGCCGCGGTCATCGTGGCCAGTGACGCCATGGCCGACTCACTCGGAGTCCCTCTCGACCGGCGCGTCTACCTGCGCGGCTGGGGGTACGCGGAGGATCCCCCGGCCGTCGCCCAGCGGTCGGAGCTGTGGCGCTCGGGGGCCATGGAGGCCGCAGGGGCGGCGGCGCTGCAAGGGGCGGGGGCGGGGATCGATGACATCGCCCACTTCGACCTGTACTCGTGCTTCGCCAGTTCGGTCGGGTTCGCCCTCGACGCGCTGGGCATCGACCCGTTGGCCGCCCGGAGCGCGGCCGGCGCGGCGCCCGAACGCCCTGTGACGGTCACCGGGGGCCTGGCCTACCACGGCGGGCCCGGGAGCAACTATGTGACCCACGCCCTGGCCTCGATGGTCGAGACGCTCCGGGCCGACCCCGGCTCGCTGGGGATGGTCAGCGGGGTCGGGATGCACATGCACAAGCACGCCTTCGCCACCTATTCGACCACGCCGGGGGACCTCTCCCCTCCCGATGACCCAGCCGTGTCGGCCCGCGGGTCCATGGCGGAGACCCCCGTCCTCGCCACCTTCGACGGGGCGGCGAAGGTGGCGACCTACTCGGTCGTCCACGGGAGGGACGGCCGGCCCGAATGGGCGGCCCTGGTCTGCGACGTCCCGTCGGACGGCGTGCCCGTTGCGGCCAGGTGCTATGCCCGGCTCACCGATCCGGAGGCGCTGCTCTCGGCCGAGTCGCAAGAGTTGATCGGGCACCCGGTGCACCTGGCGACCGACGGCGACGGCCGCACCACGGCCCGGGTGTAGGTAGTCTTCATGACATGGGCGTCAGGCTCCCAGGGGAACCGGGAGCTGCGCGGACCAAGGAGGGATGCCGATGCATGCCGAGGACCTGATTCTCGTGAGCGTGGACGACCATGTCGTCGAGCCACCCGACATGTTCGAAGGCCGTCTCGAGGCCAAGTATCAGGATCTGGCACCAAAGCTGGTCCGCAAGGACGACGGCACCGACGTCTGGGTCTACGACGGGAACGAGATCCCAAACATCGGGCTCAACGCCGTGGTCGGGCGACCACCCGAGGAGTACGGCATCGAGCCCACCTCCCTCGACGACATGCGCAAGGGTTGCTACGACATCGGCGAACGGGTCCGCGACATGAACGCCAACGGTGTGCTCGGCTCGATGTGCTTCCCGTCGTTCCCGCAGTTCTGCGGCCAGCTCTTCGCCCGCACCGAGGACAAGGATGTCGCCCTGGCCATGCTCCGTGCCTACAACGACTGGCACATCGAGGGATGGTGCGGCGCCGCCCCTGGCCGCTTCATCCCGCTCGCCCTGCCGGTCATCTGGGATCCCGACATGGCCGCGGCGGAGATCCACCGGATGGCCGCCAAGGGCTGTCACGCGGTGACCTTCTCGGAGAACCCGGAGAAGCTGGGCTGGCCGAGCTTCCACTCCGACCACTGGGACCCGTTCTGGCAGGCCTGCTCCGAGGAGGGCACGGTCGCCTGCCTGCACATCGGCTCCTCCTCGCAGTTGGTCATCACCTCGGTCGAAGCACCCATCGACGTGCTCATCACCCTTCAGCCGATGAACGTGGTCCAGGCCGCGGCCGACCTCTTGTGGTCGCCGGTCTTGCGCAAGTTCCCCGATCTGCGGGTCGCCCTGTCCGAGGGTGGGATCGGGTGGATCCCCTACTTTCTCGAGCGGGCCGACTACGTCTACCAGCACCACAAGGCCTGGACCGGCCAGGACTTCGGCGACGTCCTGCCCAGCCAGTTGTTCAAGGAGCGGATCATCACCTGCTTCATCGACGACGCCTTCGGGGTGGCCAACCGGCACTACCTCAACATGGACAACATCACCTGGGAGTGCGACTACCCCCACTCCGACTCCACCTGGCCCCAGGCCCCGGAGATGGCCATGAAGTATCTCGAGGGCGTCCCCGATGACGAAGTGAACAAGATCACCCACCTCAACGCCATGCGCCACTTCTCCTACGATCCCTTCAGTGTGCGACCTCGTGAGAAGTGCACCGTGGCCGCCCTGCGGGCCGAGGCCGGCGATGTCGACCTGTCCGTCATGCGTCGCTCGGCGGGGGCGATCGGGCACAAGGACACCTCGATCAACGCATTGAGCAAACTCAACCGGTCGTCCGACAGCGACTGACCCGACACCACACACCAACCGCAACCAGGCCGAGCAGATAGAGCGGACAGCACCGTGCCCATCCACTACCGGTTGGGCGATGACCACATCGCCCGCATCGTCATCGACCGTCCCGAGGCGAAGAACGCCATGGACATGGACCACTTCTTCCAGCTCCGCAGCGCCTGGGACCGGTTCGGGGAGGAGGACGATGCCTGGGTCGCGGTGATCACCGGCGTGAAGGACGTCTTTCTGGTGGGCGCCGACCTCAAGACCTACATCCCCCAGATCACCGAGCACCAGAAGAAGATCAGCTCCGGCGACGTGGACACCGTCGGCGGCTACCGCCTCGATGACGGGAGCCGGGCCGTGCTGCGCGGGGTGAAGCTCTACAAGCCGATCATCGCCGCCGTCAACGGGACGTGCGTGGCCGGCGGCATGGAGATGCTGGGCGGCTGCGACATCCGGGTCGCCGCCGACACCGCCACCTTCGGTGTGCTCGAGCCGAAGCGGGGCCTGTTCGCCGGCGGGGGGACGACCGTCCGCCTTCCACGCCAGATCCCGTATCCGGCGGCCATGGAATTCCTCCTCTGCGCCGACCAGATCGGGGCCCGGCAGGCCCTGGCCATGGGCCTGCTCAACGAGGTGACCGATCCCGGTCGGCTGATGGAGCGGGCCGATGACTTCGCCCACCGGATCATCGCCAACGGCCCGCTGGCGGTCCGCAAGACCAAAGAGTCGGTCCTCCGGGGCCTGGCCACCGACATGCGGGAGGCCTATCGCATCGAGTCGGAACTGGCCGGGGAGGTCTTCGGCAGCGACGACGCCAAGGAGGGTCCGCTGGCGTTCAAGGAGAAGCGCCCGCCGGTCTGGACGGGCCGGTAATACCTCTGGCAGCAAAGCCGCCACAGCCACGCTGAACTGATCCCAAAACGGCCCTCCAGGCGTGATTGCAGATTGCAAGCTGGTTGCTAGTATTGTGCAACATGAGGACTCTCTACCTGCGCAATGTGCCGGATGAAGTCATCGAGCGCTTGGAACGGCTCGCCGCTCGTGACGCCACCTCCGTTGGGGCGGTAGCGGTGAGGGAGCTCGCCGAGGTTTCGCGCCGAGCGGACAACCCCGCGTTGCTGGGTGCCCTTCCTGACCTCGGTGTGGACGTGGCGACGATCCTGGGTGACCTGGACACCGGCCGAGCCGATCGGTGATCGTTGTCGACGCTTCGGCGGCCTTGTCCGCCGTGCTCAACGACGGACCGGCACGAAGGGCGCTCGCCGACGACCAGCTGAATGCTCCCCACCTCATCGACTCCGAGGTGGCCAGCGGGCTCCGCCGCAGGGTCGCCGCCCGACAGCTGGGTGCGGACGCCGGTTGGACCGCCCTGGACGCTTTCCGGCGGCTCGGGATGATGCGGTACCCGGTGTTCTCACTTCTGGACCGAATCTGGGAACTCCGCGACGACTTGACGGCCTACGACGCTTCGTACGTCGCGCTGGCGGAACTACTGGACTGCAACTTGCTCACCGCCGATGCCCGATTGGGCCGGGCGGTCGGCACCCGGTGCCCGATCACGGTGGTACCCCGTTAGCGGGTAGCCAACGACGTCCGTGAGCGCCGGCCGCAACGTCGGGAGCGCTCAGGCGGATCAGCCCTTGTAGGTTCGCATGAAGCCGCTGTAGACACCGGCGAAGCCGGAGTTCACGTCGTCCGGCAGCGGGTGGAGCTCGCCCATCTGGCTGGCACCCCAGAGGATGTGGGCGCTGCGCTCCACCAAGGCGGTGATGTGGAGCACCTTCTCCGGCGTGGGCCCGACCGCCACCATCCCGTGGTTGGCGATCAACGCCGCGCCCCTGTCCTTCAGCGCCGCCACCGCCTGGTTCCCGACGTCGGCCGTGCCGCTGGCCGCGTACTCGGTCACCCGGACATCGCCGCCGACATAGATGGAGAACTCGTCGATGCACGGGGGGATCGACCGGTGGGCCACCGCGAACATGGTGGCGTGCACCGGATGGGAGTGGATCACCGAGCCCACGTCTTCGTAGGCCGCGTAGCAGGCCAGGTGCAGCGCCATCTCGGACGAGGGGGAACGGGTGCCGGCGATCACCTTCCCCTCCGGATCCACGGTCACCAGGTCGTCGAGCACCATGGCGGCGTAGCTGATCGACGACGGCGTGATGCAGATGGTGCCGTCCTCGTTTCGGGCCGAGATGTTCCCGGCCGTGCCCTCCACCAGGCCGCGGGCCAGCATGTCCTTGGCCGCGGCCAAGACCGCGTCGGCGGCGCCTTCCACGAATGCAGCCACTCCCCTACCTCCTGGACGGTCGTCGGGACCCACGGCGTTCCGATTCTGCGCAGCACGCCTGCGCCGATGGTATCCGGCGGCGCCCGGCATTGCCTGACACCAGAGTCAGGGACGGTCGACTGTGGCTATCCTGGCCCGATGGGACTACTCGACACCCGGGTCGCCATCGTCACCGGTGCCGGGAGGGGCATCGGCCGCCGGGTGGCCCTGTGCCTGGCCGCGGAGGGGGCCAAGGTGGTGGTCAACGACATCGGGGTCGGCCTCGACGGTCGCAGCGGATCCGAGGGGGGCGGGGACGAGGGCCCGGCCGCCCAGGTCTGCCGGGAGATCACCGCCTCGGGCGGGCAGGCGGTGGTCAGCCACGACTCGGTGAGCGACTACCAGGGAGCCGGACGGATCGTCGACACCGCCATCGATGCCTTCGGACAGGTGGACATCCTGGTCAACAACGCCGGCATTGTGCGCGACCGCTCGCTGCTCAAGATGACCGAGGACGACTACGACGCCGTCGTCGCCGTGCACCAGAAGGGCACCTTCAACACCACCCGGCATGCCGCACCCCACATGAAGGAGGCCGGGTACGGGCGCATCGTCAACATGACCTCGTCGGCCGGGCTGCGGGGGAACTTCGGACAGACCAACTACGGCGCGGCCAAGGCGGCCATCATGGGCATGACCTTCGTGTGGGCCGTCGAGCTCGGCAAGTACGGGATCACCGTCAACGCCCTGGCCCCGTCCGGAACCACCCGGATGACCGAGGGCCTGTACCAGGGGGCCGAGCCTCCGGCCAACGAGGATCCCGCCCTCAACGCGCCGATGGTGGCCTTCCTGGCCTCCGAGGCGGCGTCCTTCGTGAACGGACAGGTCCTGGGTCGGACCGGATACGGGTACACCTTGTTCCAGACGCCGCGCCAGATCGCCACCATGTGGCAGGAGGGCGGGTGGACCCCGTTGGAGGTGGCCGACCACTTCCACGAGGTCCTGGGCCAGCACCTGCAGCCGGTGGGCATGCCCAGCCATCCCCTGCTGGGCAAGCGGGACTGAGACCGGGGCGGACCTACCGCCCCCAGACAGTGGTTCTCAGGAGCCCTCGTTCACGGCGATGCCGTCGGCGAAGCGGGCCCGGAGCTCCTGTTTGAGGACCTTGCCGGCCGGATTGCGGGGCAGTCCGTCGGTGAACTCCCACCGTCGGGGCACCTTGTAGGCGGCCAGCGAGGGAAGGCAGTGGCGGCGGAGGTCGTCGGCATCGAGCCCCCACCCGGGGCGCACCACCACGATGGCAGCCAGGTCCTCGCCCAGGACGTCGTGGGGGACGCCGATCACCGCCGCTTCTTCCACGCCCGGATGCGACAGGATCGCAGACTCGACGTCCACGGCGTACACGTTGGAGCCGCCCCTGATGATCACGTCCTTGGCCCGGCCCACGATGTAGAGGTAGCCGTCCTCGTCGATCCGGCCGATGTCGCCGGTGCGAAGCCAGCCGTCGACCCACGTGGCGGCCGTCGCCTCCGGGTCCTCGAAGTACTCGCGCGGGCGCCCGGGGATCCGCAACTCGATCTCCCCGTAGCCATCGGCCGCGGCCGGCTCTCCGTCAGGGCCGACACAGCGGACCTCGGCGGGGGGGACCGGCCTTCCGACCGAACCCGGGCGCCGAACCGCCTCGCCCTTCGGCATCACGCAGTAGACCGACCCGGCTTCGGTCATCCCGTAGTTGTTGGAGACGACGGCGTCGGGCATCCGCGCCTGCAGGCGGTCGATGGCCGAAGGCGCCAGCGGAGCGCTGCCCACCGAGCAGATGGCCACCGAGGAGAAGTCGACCTCCTCGAAGCGCGGGTGGCCCAGCAGCAGCTGCACCATCGAGGGCACGAGGAAGAGCGCCTGGGGGGCGTCCGACTCGATGAAGTCCAGCCACTGGTCGGCGTCGAAGCGGGGCTGGTACACACAGGTCATCCCGAGCTTCATGGGGGCGTAGACGAAGGCCAGACCGGCGAAGGTGGTCAACGGGCTGGCGTGGAGCCAGAGCCGCCCGGTCCACGTCGGCACACCGTTGGGGACGGTCGACGCGTTGGCATGGCGCACGGCGACACCCTTGGGCCGGCCGGTGGTCCCCGACGTGAACATGATGTCGGCGAGGTCGTCGTCGTCGACCGGGACCTGGTAGGCGGACCCGTCCTCGTCGAGCACCTCGTCCCAGTGGATGCACCGGGGCCGGTCCCCCCGGGCCCCGCCCGGCGACGGAGGCACGACGCCGGTCGGGGGCCGCTCACCCCTCGAGGCGTCGATGACCACGTCCAGCGGGGAGCCATCGTCCGGTCCCCCCAGGGCACCGTCCACGGCATCGTGGACCCGCTCGTCGTCGGCCACCTCGGCCACCACGTGGGCGTGGACGAACATGTGCCCGATCTCTGCCGGCGCAAGTCGGGGATCGAGGGGCACGGCCACCCCGCCGGAGCGGTGGATGGCCGCGTAGGCAATGACCCAGCGCAGCGCGTTGGGAGCAGCCAGCCGGATGGCCACGCGGTCGCCGCGGTTGATGCCGAGCCCGGCCATTCCCCGGGCCAGCCGATTGGCCTCGCCGTCCCACTGGCCGAAGGTGAGCTGGCCCTCCCCGATGACCCGGAAGGCGACCTCGTCCGGATAGCGCTCCGCCATGGCGGCCAACTGGGCCACCTGGAGCGCCGAGCCACCCTTTCCCGTTCCACTCACCGATCTCCTCTTTTCCGCACCGGACGGCGGTGCCGTCCATCGGCCCGTCCCCGGCGCGTGGGACCCCTACTCTGGCCGATCAGCTCCATCGGCCGCTCAGCCCAACGCCCGGCGGAGGAATCCCACCAGGCCCACCGAGGTCAGCACCGCCAACGAGAAGACCGCCACCACGAAGCAGATCCAGGTTTGGATGTGGGGCACATCGGGAGCCATCAGTCCTCTGAGCCCCTCGCTCACATAGGTCATCGGGTTGAGGGCGGAGACGACCTGGAACCACCGGATGTGGGAGAGCGAAGGCCACGGGTATTGACTCGATCCGGTGAACAGCAGGGGCGTCGTGACCAGGGCGAACGTGAGGTTGATCCGGTTGGGGGAGACAAAGGTCCCCAACACGAGGCCCATGGCCGCGCCGATGAGGGCGCCGATCACCGTCATCGCCGCCACACCGGCCGCCGCTCCGGCGCTCCACGGGATCGATCCCAACAGCCAGAGCCCGATGGGGAACATCACGGCGGCGGCGATCACTCCCCGCATGGCCGAGACCACCACCTTCTCCAGGGCCACCGCCCCGATGGGGAGCGGCGCCAACAGGCGGTCCTCGATCTCGTTGCTGTAGGAGAACTCGATGACCAGCGGCAGCGCCGTGCTCTGAAACCCGGTCAGGACGGCAGCCAGGGCCACCAACCCCGGAAAGAGCACATCGACGTAGCCGGGTCGGGCGTATCCCAACTGGGTGAGGACCTTTCCGAACACGAAGAGCAAAAACAGCGGCTGGAGGATCACCTGGGCGAGGAAGAAGGGGAACTCCCGGCCGGTCACGAAGAGGTCTCGGCGCAGGATGGCCAGTGCGGCGCGCCAGGGGGTCCACGGACGGGCTCGCTCCGAAGGGGTCGGGTCAACCACCTCCTCCGTCCCTGCCGCGGTCGTCATCGCAGCGACCTCCCGGTGAGGTGGATGAAGACGTCCTCCAGGGTCGGTTCGCCGAGCCGGACGTCGATGAGCCGGGCACCGACCTCGCCGATCGCCTGGGCCACCGGCGCCACCACCGAGGCCGGATCGGCCTGTACGTAGACCCGGAAGCGCCATCCGCCGGCCCCGGGGTCGTCGAGCTCCTCCACCCGGTCGACAGGGGCGAAGCGGCCGAGGGCCCCGAGGACCCTGGACGGCTCGGTGGCGTCGGCCGGATCCACCAGGCAGTCGAGCGTCCGCTCGCCGGCCATGCCCCTCACCAGGGCGTCCGGGGTGTCGAGGGCCAGGAGCCGGCCATGGTCGATGATCGCCACCCGGTCGCTCAAGGTGGCGGCCTCCTCCATGTCGTGGGTGGTGATCACCACCGTGGTCCCCTCGGCCCGGAGCTGGGCGATGCGATCCCAGGTGAACAGGCGGGCGGCCGGGTCGAGCCCGGTCGACGGCTCGTCGAGGAACAGGACGGTCGGTTCATGCATGAGGGCCCGGGCGATCATCATCCGCTGGATCTGCCCCCCCGAGAAGTCGTCCGGCCGCCCGTCGGGACGGTCGGCCAGGCCGAACTGGGCCAGCAGCTCGTCGGCCCGGGCCTTGCGGAGCGCCCGGGGGACACCGTGGTAGCTGGCATGGAAGAGGAGATTCTGGCGTACCGACAGGGAACGGTCGAGATTGTTCTGCTGGGGGACCACGCCCAGGACCCGGCGGGCCCCGACCGGATCGGTGCTCACGTCGACCCCGGCCACCCGGGCGCGGCCGGAAGTGGCCCGGATCCTGGTGGTGAGGATCCCGATGGTGGTGGTCTTGCCGGCCCCGTTGGGCCCGAGGAAGCCGAAAACCTCGCCCCGGCGGACGCCGAAGCTGATGCCCCCCACGGAGTCGACCGGCGCCTTCGGATAGCGCTTGACCAGGCCCGCGACCTCGACGGCCACATCCAGGGACTCATCGTCGTCGTCGAAATGCATCACACCGTCTCTTCTGCTCCCTGGAGATCCGCTGTCCGCACCCACCGGCGACCAGGGCCGGCCCCGCACGGGCGGTGCTCAGGGTGGAGAGGGCGTCGCCCCGGTGGAGCTTCCTCCAGCACCGCGAACTCTGACACGGTTATCATACAAACCACATCGGGGACCGGTCTCAGCCACCCTCGTCGGTAGAGCTGCACAGTGCACGGCCGACGAGGGTGCCGCGTCGGCACGCGGGGCCCGCCACAAGGCAAGATGGTCCGGCCGGCGGCACAATGCACACAAACATGGGGGACGCATGAAACACCGCACCGACCGACCGAGACCACGCACGGCCGCCGCCATCGTCGGCGTCCTGGTCGTCTCGGTGTTGATGGCCAGCTGTTCCAGCGGGACGTCGACATCGACCACGACCGCCAAGCCGGGAACGTCCTCGACGCCGGTATCCGGCGCAGGGACGGGCTCGCCGGGTGTCACCGCCACCCAGGTCAGTGTGGGCTCGATCGCCTCCCTCACCGGTGGCCTCTCCGCCGACTTCGCCGCCTTCGTCCCCGGGATCCAGGCCTACCTCGACATGGTGAACGCCAGCGGTGGCGTCAACGGACGCAAGATCGTCCTGACCGCCAACCTGGACGACGCCGGCACCGGATTCTCGCAGCTGTCCCACACCCTCATCCAGCAGGACAATGTCTTCGCCGCCTTCATCTCCACCTTCTTCTTCACGCCCGGACTGTTCGTCCAGACCAAGACCCCGACCTTCGGCTACAACACCAGTGGCAACTGGACTCCCGCTCCGAACCTCTTCGGCGCCGGCGGATCGACCCAGGACTACAACTACGGGGCCCAGAGCATCGCCTACCTGATGAAGCAGCTCAACGCCAAGTCGGCGGCGGTGGTGAGCTACGGGCCGGCCATCACCTCCTCCTACGACGCCTGCCACACCAGCGCTCAGAAGCTCCAGGCGGCCGGGATCAACGTGGTCTACACCAACCTCGACGAATCCCTCGGGGGTGACTACACCCCCGCCGTGCAGCGGATGCAGCAGGCGGGGGCGGACTTCGTCTACACCTGCATGCAGAGCTCCGACAACGTCACCCTGGCCCGGGCCATCAAGCAGTACGGCCTCAACGTCCACCAGCTGTGGTTCAACGGCTACGACAACTCACTCCTCAGCCAGTACAGCAACCTCATGCAGGGCGTCTACTTGAACCTCAACAGCAACATCCCGTTCCAGGCGGCCACCGCCTACCCGGGGAAGTACCCGGGGATGGACCAGTACCTCACCGAGATGAACAAGTACTCGCCGAGCGACACCTACTCGGACACCGCCCTCCAGGGATGGCAGTCGGCCGCCCTGCTGGTCGAGGGCATCCGAAGAGCCGGGAGCAACCTGACCCAGGCCAACGTGGTCGACCAGATCAACCAGATCACCAACTTCACGGCCGGCGGCGTCTCCACGGTGGTCGACTGGACGAAGCTCCACACCAACACCCTCACCTCGTTTCCGGGCTGCTCGACCTTCGTCAAGGTGAGCGGGACCAAGTTCGTCCCGGCCGTGGCCAGAGCCCCCCAGACCGTGGTGTGCTTCGCCAAGGACACCAATCTGAAGAACCCGGTGCTCGCCACCCCGCCCGCCGGAACCCCCGGCACGTGATCCGCGCCGCCACGAGCCAGAAAGCCTAGGGCCGGTCAGGAGGTGGAGCACTTCCTCGGCTTCGCCATCCCCGGCGTCCCCTATGGCTGCACCTATGCCATCGTGGCCGTCGGCCTGGTGCTCACCTACCAGGCCACCGGGGTGTTCAACTTCGCCTTCGGCGCGCAGGCCTACACCTCGGCCTTCGTGTACACCAAACTGGTCCAGAACGAGCACCTGCCCATCTGGCTGGCCTTCTTCCTGTCGGTGGTCATCCTGGCCCCCGCCCTCGGACTGATCTTCGACCGATTCCTGTTCCGCAAGATCCCCAGCACCAACACCACCGCCAAGCTGGTCATGGGGATCAGCCTGTTCGTGGGTATCCCGGCCCTGCTGCCCGTGCTCTTCAGCAACCAGAACCAGTTCAACTCGCCGAGCATCCTGTTCGACCCCAACACCGTCTACTTCCGGGTGGTGAGCCAACCGATCAACGGGATCTACCTGAGCTCGCTGGTCATCACCGCCGCCGTGCTCATCGCCATGGTGGTCCTCATGCGCTTCACCAACCTCGGGCTGCAGATGCGGGGAGCGGTCGAGAGCCGGCGGCTCGTGGCGCTGGACGGAGTCAACTCGGGTGCCGTGGTGGCCACGGCCTGGGCCGTCTCCAGCTTCCTCGCCGGTTTGGCCGGGGTCATGCTGGCACCGATCTACGGGCAGCTCCAGTCCCAGGACTATGCCACCCTGCTGGTGGCCGCCTTCGCTGCCGCCGCCTGGGCGTCCCTCCGCTCACTGCCCATCGCCGCCCTGGTCGGGATCCTCATGGGCGTGGCCTCGACCGTCCTCCAGGGGTACCTTCCGTCCAGCAGCACACTGTCGGCCGCCGCGCTCCCGTCGCTGCCGTTCCTCGTCCTGGTGGGCGCCCTGCTCCTCGTGCCGGGCATGCGGAGTCTCGACGAATCGAAGGACCCCCTCTCTTCGGTCGACCCACCGACACCGCCGACCACCGCCACGTTGCGAACCCCGCAGCTCAACCGGGTCATCCGGCCGGCCTGGTACGTGCTGCTGGCCGCGTTCTGTCTGTCCATGCTCACCTGGATCCCCGCCACCTGGGAGAGTGTGTTCAACGCCGGCCTGGCCTACTCCATCATCTTTTTGTCCATCACCCTCATCACCGGCATGGGTGGGCAACTCTCACTGTGCCAGGCCACCCTGGCCGGCGTGGGCGCGTACACCGCCGCCCTGCTGGCCAACCACCTCGGCCTGAACCTCCTGGCCGGCGCCGTCGTGGGGATGGTACTGGCCGGCGCGGTGGCGGTGGTGCTGGCCCTGGCCTCACTGCGGCTGAAGGGACTCGGCCTGGCGCTGATGACCATCGCCGCCGCCCTCTTCTTCGACACCTCCGTGTTCACCCAGGGCTCGATCAGCAACGGGCAAGCACTCAGCGTGCAGTCCAAGTGGCTGGGGCTGGGCATCGTCAATCCCGACGGGCACTCGCTCTTCGTCCTCGAGATCCTGGTGCTGGTGGTCTGTGCCATCGGAGTGCTGCTGGTGCGCAACGGCACCACCGGCCAGTACCTGTCGGCCATGCGGGGCAGTGAGACGGCGGCCGCCGGCCTCGGCATCAACCTCACCTGGCAGCGGGTGCTCATCTTCGCCCTCTCGGGCATGGTGGCCGGCCTCGGCGGCACCATGCTGACCATCCAGCAGCAGACCGTGAACGCCTTCAACTTCAACTACCAGTTCTCATTGGCCTTCGTGGTCATCGTGGTCACCACCGGGGTGAGCACCCTGGAGGGGGCCATCAACGCCGGATTCGCCTTCGTGGTCATCCAGCAGGTCCTGACCTACCTCCCGGCCCGGCTGGGCGGGGAGAGCCTGGTCATCGTCCTGTTCGCCTTCGGTGCCCTCCAGTACGCCAACCATCCCGAAGGCATCCTCGAGTTCCAGAAGCGCCGCTGGACCCTCAGGCTCGAGGGCATGCTCTTCGGGGACCGGCAGGCCACCACCCCTCCGTTGGCGGGGTCGACGGCTGCGCCGGAGCCAGGCGGGAGCGGTCCATGAGCAACGGGCCCCAGCCGGATCTCACCCCGCCGCCGCCCGCCGGCGACGCCGATGTGGCGCCTCTGCTCGAGGTCACCGACGTGTCCAAGTCGTTCGGGGGGATCGCCGCCGTCAACCACATGAGCTTCTCCGTGCAGCCGGGTGAGAGCGTGGGACTGGTCGGGCCCAACGGCGCCGGCAAGACGACGCTGTTCAACTGCATCTGCGGCCAGCTCCGGCCCGAGACCGGAAGGGTCGAGCTCGCAGGCACCGAGATCGACCGTCTGGCCGTCTACGAGCGTGCCCGTCTGGGCATCGGGCGCACCTACCAGCGGGTCGAGGTCTTCCCCGACATGACCGTGCGCCAGCATCTCCTGGTGGCCGAGCGGGCCCGGCGAGGAGACGGCCGGCTGTGGCGGGACCTGTGCAACCGGAGCCGACCGGCGGCCGACGAACTGCACCGGGTGGCGGAGGTGCTCGACCTGGTCGGCATCGGCGACCGGGCCGACGACTCGGTCAGCGCCCTGGGCCTGGGCTCGTGCCGCCTGGTGGAGCTGGGCCGGGCGCTGGTGGCGGAGCCGTCGATACTCCTGGCCGACGAGCCCTCCTCGGGGCTCGATGTCCACGAGACCCAGGAGTTGGCCAAGGTCTTGCGCGCCCTGCAGCACGAGCGCGGGTTGGCTGTCCTGTTGGTGGAGCACGACCTGGCCATGGTCGGTGCGGTGGTGGACCGGGCCATCGTCATGGACCTCGGCTCCATGGTCGCCCAGGGCACCTTCGACGAGGTCATGGCCGACCCCCTGGTGCGCGACGCCTATCTCGGGACGAGCGCATGACCGGGGATGCCGCCCCGTCGGTGGCAGAACGCAACGGGTCGGGTGCCCCGGGCACGGAGCCTGCGCTTGAGGTCCACCACGTGAGTGCCGCCTACGGCCCCTACCGCGCCCTCTTCGACATCAGCTTCCACGTGCCCTCTGGGGGCATCACCGCCCTGCTCGGATCCAACGGGGCCGGCAAGTCCACGGTGGCCAGGGTGGTGAGCGGGCTGATGCCGAGCACCGGCGGCACCATCCGGATGGGCGGGAGGGACGTGACCGGCCAATCCGCCTACCGGATCGCCCGGGCCGGCATGGCCCACGTTCCCGAGGGCCGGGGGATCTTCGCCAATCTCACCGTGGAGGAGAACCTGGTGCTGGTCTTCCGACAACGGCTCGGGCGCAAGTCGGTGGCCGACGCCCTCGACCGGGCCTACGACGGGTTTCCCGTGCTCGGTGAGCGGCGCAGGCAACGCGGGGGGACACTCTCGGGGGGCCAGCAGCGGCTGCTGTCCCTGGCCAAGGTGCTGGTGGCTCCTCCCCACGTGTTCGTGGCCGACGAGCTCTCGCTCGGGTTGGCCCCGGTGGTCATCGAGACGGTGTACGAGGGCCTCCGACGGATCAACCAGGCCGGCACGGCGCTGTTGGTGGTCGAACAGCAGGTCGACCGCGCCGTGGCCCTGGCCCAGGAGGCGGTGATCCTGGAGCACGGCACCGTGGCCTTCTCGGGCCCGGCGGACCGGGCCAAGGAAGCCATGGAACGGATGCTCGCCAGTCGAACCGGCGGACCACCGCCCCGATAGGGGCGTCCGACGGACGAGTACGATCCACCTCCGATGGCGAAGACCGCAGGTAAGGGTCCCGAACGACCCCGGCGGCCGCGGCGGCCGGCGGGAGCCAGGTCGGGCGCTGCGCCGCCGTCTCCCGGCCCCGTTGACAAGGTGGACGGCGACCGCATGGACGGCGTCCCGGCAGTCGGGGTCCCCGCCAGCAAACGGTCGCTGCGCAGCCAGGGCCGCCAGACGATGCGAAACCTCCTGGACGCCGCCATGGAGGCAATCGACGAGCGTGGGTACCACAGCACCCGGGTGAAGGACGTCGTCGACATCGCCAACACCTCGCACGGCACCTTCTACCTCTACTTCTCGAACAAGGAGGACCTGATCCGGGCCCTCACCATCGAGGCGACCGGCGAGGCGTCCAGCCTCTACGCCGTGACCGAGGCCGGGAGCTCCCTCGACATCGGGAGCTGGGAGAACCTCCGCCAATGGATCGGTGACTACTCGGCGTTGTGGTCACGCTATGCGCCCCTGTTCCGGTCGTGGACCGAACTGGCCTCCATCGACCCGGTGGTCGGTGACCAGAACCGGCGGATGGTGACCGCCCACATCGACGCCATGGCGTCCCGGATCGCCTCGGCCGGCCCGACCGGCGGCCTCGACCCCGAGGTGGCAGGCATGGCGGTCATCGCCATGCTCGACCGTTTCCATTTCATGCGGGAGTTCATGGGTCAACCGACCGACAGCGCCGCCCTCGACACCCTCACCACCATGGTCCACCGCGCCCTCTTCCCCGCTGCGCGCCGCTGAGCCCACCGGCCACCGGACGCCGGGGGCACGGCTCAGTCAACCAGCACGTCCACCGGCATGCCCCGGGCCGCCAGGTCGACGCTGTCGTTGTCCTCCCGGTAGCGCAGGCCCTGGACGTTGAAGAGTTGGACCGACTCGGCCCCCACTGGATAGGGACCCCAGTGCCACGTGCCCCGATGCAGCACGATCGGTGAGAGCACGGGCACCATGAAGGCCCGGATGGACCCGACATCACCCGGAGCGCCGAAGCCCACCGCGTCCGGAGCAACCACGATCACCGCGGGGACGTCGAGCGGCACCAGCGCCTGGGTGTGGGTTGCATGCCGGAAGAGGATCTCGCAGCGAAGCCCCCCGGCCACCCCGGGGACCTCGTCGCGGCGGTGGCCGATGAGGTTCACATGTACGTCGTCCCAGGCAAAGGACAACCGACCTCTGCCGTCCGCCGGGTCGGTGTCCGGCACCGGCAGCCAGCCGAAGGGAGCCCATCCCTTCGGCGACAGGTCCTCGGGGACAAGTGCCTCCGAACCGGTCCGGCCCACGGGATCGCCCATCGGCCCTCCTCCTCACGCCTGATCTAACCTGACACCGATATCAGGATGCACTCTACCGAGTGTGCCGACCGAGCCCGGGAGGGCCGAGCGACGGAGGTGGCCCCGGCCATGACCATGGATGTACGGAACATCGAGAATGCCGCGCCGGTCGTCGAGCACAACGGCACGGTCCCGGTGTGGTGGATCGTGAACCCCCGGGAGCTGCGGGACGCCACCAAGGGGGGCTTCCTCGAGCTGGTGAACGAATTCGAGGTCCCCGGGGGAGGCCGGGTCGAGCCGCACTCCCACCCGACCCACGAGTTCTACTACGTGCTCCGCGGCCGGGGCATCATGACCATCGCCGACGAGGACCGGCCCGTCGCCCAGGGCGATCTGGTCTACATCCCGCCCGATGCCGTCCACAGCCTCCGCCCGGTCAGCGACAACGCCGCCATCCACTGCTTCTGCTTCGCCATCGGCACGCCCGATGCGGGGCCCATCGACTACACCCACCACTGAGTGGCCCGCGTCCTGCTCACCCATCCCGTGCCGGAGGGTGGGACCGACCCCATCCTCGCTGCCGGCCATGAGCTGGTCCGGGCCGGTGGCGCCGATCCCGACCTCGTCGGCCTCGCCCCCGGGGTCGACGGCGTCCTCTGCATGCTCACCGACCGGATCGACGGCGCCGTGCTGCGGGCGGGGGCGGCCGGCCGGCTCCGGGTGGTCAGCGTGGCAGCCGTCGGGTACGACAATGTGGACGTGGCGGAGGCGGCGGCGCTGGGCATCACCGTCTGCAACACCCCCGGGGTGCTGGACGAGACCACCGCCGACCTGGCCTTCCTGCTGATCCTGGCCACCGGACGACTCGCCTCGGATGCCGAGGCGGACCTCCGGGCCGGCCGCTGGGAGGGCTGGGGCATCACCGACCATCTGGGGCGGGACGTGCACGGCACCTGCCTCGGCCTGGTGGGCTACGGGAGGATCGCCGGGGCCGTCGCCCGCCGGGCCGAGGGATTCAACATGGAAGTCCTCCACCACGCCAGGAGGGACACCGGCCTGCCGGGCTACGTCGCCGAGCTCGCCGACCTGCTGGCCCGATCGGACACCGTGAGCCTGCACGTCCCGCTCACCCCGTCGACCCGGCACCTCATCGGGGCGGCCGAGCTCAGGCTCATGAAGCCGACGGCGGTATTGGTAAACACGGCGCGGGGCGCAGTGGTCGACGAGGCGGCGCTGGCCCGGGCCCTGGAGAAGGGCGAGCTGTTCGCCGCCGGCCTCGACGTCTACTCGGCTGAGCCGGCCGTCGCTCCGGAACTGCTGGCCGCCCCCCGGACGGTGCTGCTGCCCCACATCGGCAGCGCCTCCACCCAGACCCGGACGGCGATGGCCCAGATGGCCAGCCAGGCCGTCTGCGACGTGCTGGCCGGCCGTCCCCCGGCCCACCCGGTCGGAGCCTGACAACCGCCGGCCCCGCGGGACGCCGGGTCAGGGCACCCCCGGGTCCACCGACACCACCGAGGTGTCCAATCCGAGCAGCTCCACGGTCGTGGCCCCCGCCCCCAGTGCCTCGAAGTAGCCGGCCTCCTTGGCGGTCCGGGCCCGGGCGGCGGCGATGACGGCATCGAGCTCGCCGCCGGGCACGATGACGACGCCGTCGACGTCCCCCACCACCCAGTCGCCCAGGGCCACCGGCAGCCCGGCGAACCGGATGGGCGCGCCGACACTGCCCCGGGCCTGCTTGGTCGCTCCCGGCAAGGCCACCAGGGAGGAGAACACCGGGAACCCATGGGACCTGAGGGCGGCCACGTCGCGGACCCCCCCGTCGATGACCAGCCCGGCCAGCCCCCGGGCCTGGGCGCCCGTGGTCAGCACCTCGCCCCAGTAGCCCCGCTCGGCCACCTCGCCCACGTCCACCACCAGGGCGCTGCCGGCGGGGGCGCTGGCCACGGCCACGTGCAGGGCCAGGTTGTCACCCGGAGTGCACCGGACCGGAAAGGCCGGAGCGGCCAGGCGGGCGCCCGGCCAGACCGGCCGGAGCCGCGGAGGCGAGGTCAGTGCCCCCGACTCCCCCAGGGTGGCACTGCCCATCCGCTGCAACTCCTCGGCCGTTGCCGCCTGCCCGGCGGCCACCGCGGCTCCGTGCTCACCCATATCCGGTCTCCCTCATTGTCTTGTGCCCGGGTCGGGGGCGACGGCCACCGTCAACTCGATTTCCACCGCTCCCCCCCGGGGCAGGGCGGCAACGCCGATCGCCGAACGGGTGTGGCGTCCGGCCTCCCCGAACACGTCGAACAGGACGGCGCTGGCTCCGTCCATCACTGCCGGCTGCCCATGGAATTCGGGGTCGGACGCCACGTAGCCGGTGACCGAGAGCACCCGCTCCACCCGGTCGAGCGTGCCGAGGGCCACCTCCAACACCGACAGGGCATTGAGCACGCACACCTCGGCCGCCGCCCGGCCCTCCTCCACCGTCACCGTCCGGCCCAGCACGCCCGAGCAGGTGAGGGCTCCGTCGATCCTCGGGAGCTGGCCCGAGGTCCGGGCCACGCCGCCGTGCACGACCACGGCGTCGAGGGGATCGTGCGGCGGGTGCGGGCCGTGCAGCTGCAGTCCGAGCTCGGCCAGCCGCTCCCGGGCCCGGCCGGGAGCCATCAACCCCACCCGCGCGCCGACTGGTCCCCGACCGTGGCTCGGGCGCTCTCGGGGGGAAAGGGCATGGACGGTTCCTCCGGTTGGCGACCTGAGATGGTCTGCGTTGGGGTCGGCAAGGGCCGGGTTGGGCCAGCGTTGCAGCCGATGCTACCGTCCTGGTCGCTCGTGGTATGACCTCGCTGTCAGCGATCCCGCGCTGGCTTATGATCGCCCGGGCCGCCCGATCGGGCGCCACTACCGACGGGGAGGTAGCGCCGTGAAGATCGGGATCTCGCTCGGCGTGCTGCGGCCTGCCCTGTGGGCCGAGGCCACACGCCAGGCCGACCGGCTGGGCTACGAGTCGGTGTGGATGCCCGAACACCTCGTACTGCCGGTGCAGGCTACCGGCAGCCCGTACGCTGGATCCGACCACCCACCGATCCCTCCCGACGTGCCGGTGTTCGACGTGTTCACCTATCTGGCCTTCCTGGCCGGGCAGACCGATCGGATCCACTTCGGGACGCACGTCTACAACATCGGCCTGCGCCACCCGTTCATCGCGGCCAGGGCGGTCACCACCCTGGACATCATCTCTTCGGGCCGGGTCGAGTTTGGCATCGGGGCCAGCTGGCTAGAGGCGGAGTGGGAGGCGGTCGGGCTCGACTTCGCCAGCCGGGGACGTCGGGTCGACGAGGCCATCGGCGTCTGCCGGCGGCTGTGGAGCGAGCCGGTGGTCGAGCACCACGGTGAGTTCTTCGACTTCGCGCCGGTGATGTTCGAGCCCAAGCCGGCCCAGTCCCCATGGCCTCCGCTCCACATCGGCGGTGACGGCCCCGCCGCCCTGCGCAGAGCCGCCCTGCTCGGCGACGGGTGGATCCCCATGAACCACACTGTCGAGCAGATCCCCGCCGCCGCCTCCCGCATGGCGCACCTCCGCCAGGAGGCAGGGCGGCCCGGCACGGTGGAGATCACCCTGGGCGCCGGGGCCGGGCGCGACGACCTCCGTCGGTGCGCGGACGCCGGCGTGGTTCGGGCCCTGGTCAAGCCCTGGTCGACCGGCAGGGACGCCATCGACGGCATCCGCCGCTTCGCCGATGAGGTCCTCCCGGAGGTCCGGGACCATCCGGTAGCGGCCCCATCCCGGTAGCTCGCCCCTAGCTCCCGAGGCCTGGTCAGGAAGCGCCTGGTGCCGGTCGACCAGTGGCAATCGGTGCCCACCTCGACGATCGTGCCGGCGATCTCGTGGCCCAAGATGACTGGCAGGTCCCGATCGAGACGAGGGTCGGCGAGCCGCTGGCGGCCGGCGAAAACAGGTGGAGGTCGCTCCCGTAGAACCCCGCCGGCCGTCACCGCCAGCCGGGCCCATTCTCCGGTCGGAAGTCCCGGCTCGGGCACCTCGACCTGCGACGCCGGGAAGGCGGGATCGGCCGGTCGTAGCGGATCGCCTTCACTGCGCCATTCTCCCGTCCGCCGGCTTCGGGGTGCCGGGAGAGCCGGGGGCGGTGACGGTCACGGGTGGTCGGACCCGAGGCCGGCGAACCGGGGAGTCCGCTTCTCCTCGAAGGCGGCGACCCCCTCGGCGAAGTCGGCGCCCTCCATCATCTCCTCCATCAGTTGCCGTGACCGTGTGACGGAGGCGGCGGCGTCCCCGTGCAGGTCGGCATAGACCTGGAGCCGGGTGGCCCGCAACGAGGAAGGGGAGACGGTGGCGGCCAACAGCCCGGCGTACTCGGTCACCCGGTCCATGAGCCGAGCGGGCGGGACCGTCCCGTTCACCAGGCCCATCGTCTCTGCTTCCTCGGCCAGGACGACCCGGCTCGAGAGGAGGAGGTCGTTGGCCCGGGTCAGTCCGATCAACCGGGGCAGGAGCCAGGACAGCCCGTACTCGGCGGGCAGGCCGAGACGGCCATGGGCGGTGGTCAGCTTGGCGCCGGCGGCGGCGAAGCGAAGGTCGCAATAGCACGCCAGCACGAAGCCCACCCCGGCCGCCGGGCCGTTGATGGCGGCGATCACCGGCTTGGAGAGTCCGAAGTGGTAGGCGAAGTCGGCATCGAACCGCGGGTCGACCCCGAATCCGGGCATGGCCAGGTCCTCGGGTGTCCCGGGGTCATAGGCCCCGCGCTCGACGTGGCCGGACAGGGCGCGGAAGTCCGCCCCGGCGCAGAAGGCGCGCCCGGCGCCGGTGACCACGATGACCCGCACGCCGCGGTCACCGTCGGCTTCGGCCAGCGCCCACCGGTACTCCGCGTGCATGCGTCCGGTCCACGAGTTCAGCCGGTCGGGCCGGTTGAGGGTGATGGTCGCGACCTCGTCGGATACCTCGTAGCGGACGACTTTGAGCTGCATGACCGCCATACTGCCAGCCGAGGCCGACGCGGCCTGGGCCGGCCGGAGATCAGGCGGGTCGGCGGTGCCCGGCTTCGCATCTGGCCAGGAGGTCGGGCCATGATTTCCGATGTCATCGGACCAGGCGAGGCGGCGAAGCAGTACCGCGCCCTCGGGAGTGTGATGTTCTTCAAGGCGCTGGCCGAGCAGGACGACGCGACTTCTCCCTGATGGAGCGCACGCTGCCGCCCGGGGGGCGCTGATGGCCCGGTTCGGCATGGAGCCCGCCTAGACGTCCCACGATCGGCCCGTCCCGATTCAGGCGTCGATTGGGGCGACAGGGTCGCTCCTGGGACCGTCACCCGCCCTGTCTTGCCGGAAGGGGTGCATTTCGGCCATGCTTCCCCGGTTCCGTCGCGGCAGCAACGTGCCCGGCCACAGGAGATCGACACAGGAGGACATCATGGGAATGCTCGACGGCAAGGTTGCGATCGTCACCGGCGCAGGACGCGGCATCGGCCGGGAGGAGGCCTTGCTCCTGGCCTCGGAGGGGGCGAAGGTGATCGTCAACGACGTCGGCGCCTCGGTACAGGGGGAAGGCGGGGACAAGCACCCGGCCGAAGAAGTGGTGGAGCTGATCAAGTCGGCCGGGAGTGACGGGGCGGTCAACGCATCCGACGTCAGTTCGTGGCAGGGGGCCAAGGAGCTCGTCGCCCAGGCCGTGGACACCTTCGGCCAGCTCGACATTCTGGTCAACAATGCCGGCATCCTGCGCGACAAGATGAGCTTCAACATGGAGGAGTCGGACTGGGATGACGTCATTCGGGTCCACCTGAAGGGGCACTTTGCGCCGTCCCACCATGCCGCCGTCCACTGGAGGGCCAGGGCCAAGGCCGGGGAGAAGTTCACCGGGCGGATCGTCAACACCGCATCCGAGTCCGGTCTCTTCGGCAACGCCGGCCAGGCCAACTACGCGGCGGCCAAGGGGGGGATCGCGTCGCTGACCTGGGTACTGGCCCGAGAGCTCGAGCGCTATGGGATCACTGTCAACTCCATCTCACCCCGGGCCCGCACCCGGATGACCGAGAACCTGTTCGGGGAGATGGCCAAGTCCGAGGAGGGCTTCGACAAATTCGACCCCCGCAACGTCGCCCAGCTGGTGGCCTTCCTGGCCTCGGACGAGGCCGCCGATGTCAGCGGGCAGAATTTCGTCGTCTACGGCGGCGACATCTGGGCCATGGGCGGCCACCATGTCGTCGGTGAGATCCATCGTGACTCCATGTGGACTCCGGAGGAGCTGGCCAAGGCCAAGGGGAGCCTGTTCAAGGGCATCTCGTCCGGGGTGCCGCCCTTCAGCATCGCCTAGGCCAGACGGATCCGGGATCCGGCCACTCAGGCCCGGGTCGGGACGACCGCGGTCGCCTGTCCGACCACCTTCTCCTCGCCGTCGGCGTTGTGCAGCCGCACGTCGAGGTCGACAAGGTGGTCGCCGCCCTCGGTCCGGGCGCCGGTGACCACGATCTTCGTGCGCAGCTCCTCGTCCGGCCAGGTCTGCTTGGCGAAGCGCACCTGGAAGCGGCGGACGTGCCCGACCCCGACGTAGTCGGTCAGGGCCGATCCGAGGAGTCCCATCGAGAACATGCCGTGCCCGAACACGCTGGGCTGGCCGGCCGCCTTGGCCTTGACCTCGTCATGGTGCATCGGATTGAAGTCGCCGGAGGCGCCGGCGTAGGCCACCAGGTCGGTCCGGCTGAGGACGTGGGTCCGCACCGGTGCCTCGTCGCCCTCGGCGACGTCCTCGAAGTACAGCACATGGTCACCCATCGATCAGGCCTCCGTGCGTTCGGCGCCCCGGTCCCCGGGAGCGCACCGGTCTCAGGGGATCTTGTCACAGTCAGCGGCCCGGCTCCGGATCGCGGGGCAGGCCGAGCAGCCGTTCGCCGATGACGTTGCGTTGCACCTCGCTGGTACCGCCGGCGATGGTCAGACATTTGCTCTGCAGGATCCCGTAGGCGGAGACCTCGGCCTCGCCTTCGGTGAGCGCACCCTCAGGGCCACAGAGGTCGAGGCCGAACTCGTGCACCCGCTGCTCGAACTCGGCCCCGAGCAGCTTGCGGACACTCGATTCGGGCCCGGGCTGCAGGCCGCCGACCGACCGGAGGGTGGCCCGCACGCCCATCTGGGCCAGCGATTGGGCCTCCGCCAGTAGGGACCCGAGGCGGTCGAGCGTGACCGGGTCCTGCCGCTCGGCCCGGGCCGCGATCCGGTCGAGCACGCCCTCCAGCGCGCCACCGAAGGCCGAGTCCGAAGACAGAGACACCCGCTCGTTGGCCAGGGTGGTCCGGGCCAGCCTCCAGCCGCCGCCCACTTCGCCCACCACGCACGAATCGGGGACGAAGCACCCGTCGAGGAACACCTGGTTGAACAGCTGGTGGCCGGTGATCTCCCGCAGGGGGTGGACGTCGATGCCCGGGGACCCCATGTCCACCAGGAAGTAGGTGATCCCCTGGTGCTTGGGCAGGTCCGGATCGGTCCGGGCCAGGCAGATGCCCATGTCGGCCCGGGCGGCCACCGACGTCCACACCTTCTGTCCGTGGAGCGTCCACCCCCCCTCGACCCGGGTGGCCCGGGTGGACAGCGCGGCCAGGTCGGAGCCTGCTCCCGGCTCGCTGAACAGCTGGCACCAGAGCAGCTCGCCGCGGAGGGTGGGGGCCACCCAGCGCTCGGCCTGCTCCGGGGTCCCGTGGGCCATGATCGTCGGGAGCGCCCAGGCGGCCACGGCCAGGTTGGGTCGGCGGAGGCCGGCCTCGTCGCAGAGCTGGTCGATCACCAGTTGCTCCACGGCGCCGGCGTCCCGACCCCACGGCGACGGCCAGTGCGGCCCCAGCAGCCCGGCGTCGGCCAGCTCCCGCCGGCGCTCGTACGGGTCCTCGACGGCGGCGACGGCGGCGATCACCGGCGACAACCGCCGGCGGATCCCATCGGCAACGGGCGGGAGGTCGACGGTCAGCCGGCGGCGCCCGCCCCCGAGGGCCGCCCGGGCGGCCCCGGCCCTCAGAGGGGCCGTCCCCCCGACCAGCTGGCGCAGGGTGGTGGCCCGGCGCAGGTGGATGTGTGCGTCGTGCTCCCAGCTGAAGCCCATGCCCCCGAGGACCTGGATGGCCCCGTTGGCCGCCTCGACATAGCCGTCGAGCGCCAGAGCCGCCGCCAGCTGCACCGACAGGCCGACCGGTGCGGACCTCTCGGCGGGACCGGGCCCGGGGGGACCGGCCGGCTCCATCGCGTTGGCCGCGTCCCAGGTGGCCGCCACCGCCTGCTCGACCGAGACCAGCAGGTCGGCCAACCGGTGCTTGACACCCTGGAACTGGCCGATGGGACGACCGAACTGGCGCCGGGTCCGGGCGTGCTCGGCGGCCGTGTCGAGGCACCAGCGGGCCCCACCGACGGCTTCGGCCGCCGCCACGACCAGGGCGGTCTCACGGATGCGGTCGGTCGGTGCGCCGGGCAGCAGCGCCGATTCCGGCACCTCCACCCGGTCGAGCGTCCAGCGCGCCGACGGCCGGGTCGGGTCGAGGCTCGCCAGCGGCTCGACGGCCACGCCCTCACTGCGTTCGACCAGGGCCCACTCCAACGAACCGGCCACCCGCACCGGGACCAGCACCAGGGCGGCGACGGCCCCGTTGGGGAGGGGGCCTGTCGAGCCCTCGACGGTCACGGTGCCGCCCCGGCTGCGCCGGCCGTCCAGGCCGACCGGTGCCGTCGGCGAACCGTCAGGGGCGCCGGTCGGGACGGTCAGCGAGGCCGGAATGGACCCGTCGGCCAGGCCGGGGAGCACCCCTTTGGCCTGGGCCGGGCTCCCCCACCCCGACACGACGGCCCCGACCAGGGCCGAGGTGGCCCACGGACCGGGGGCGGCTGCCCGTCCGAGCTCTTCGGCCACCACCGCCAACTCGAGGAACCCGGCACCCTGGCCACCGAACTCCTCGGGCAGATGGATGCCGAGGGTGCCCCGGACGCCGAGGTCACCCCAGAAGGGAGGGAGCACGTCGTCCGGCGAGTCGAGTGCCCCGCGGGTGACCACCGGGGGGCAGTGGGACTCGACCCACCGGCGGACCGACTGGCGCAACTCCTGGTGCTCGGTGCGGATTCCTATCGACACCGGTCAGGCTCTCCGGGCGGAAGTAACGGGATCACAAGGGGAGTTCTAGCATCCGGGACGGCCAGAACAAGAACTGGTTCTAGATCAGGGACCGCCCCTACCAGCCCTTGAAGACCGGGGGCCGGCGCTCGGCGAAGGCCGCCAGCCCTTCGGCGCAGTCCTCGCTCCCGGTGATCAGCTCCTGGGCCACGGCCTCGTCCCACAGGGCGGTGGCCCGGTCGGACTCGAGGGCCCGGTTGGTCAGGTACTTGGCCATGCCGATGGCCTTGGTCGGGCCCGAGGCGAGCCGGGCCGCCCAGGCGCCGGCGAGGGGGGCCAGCTCGTCCCTCGGCACCACCCGGTTGACCAGGCCGAGGCGCTCGGCCTCCGGGGCCGGCACATCGTCCCCGAAGAAGAAGAGCTCCTTGGCCCGCTGGGGGCCGATCAGCCGGGCCAGCAGGTAGGCCCCGCCCGCATCCGGGGCGATCCCCCGCCGCACGAACACCTCGATGAACTTCGCCTCCTCGGCGGCCAGGACCAGGTCGCAGGCCAGGGCAAGGTGCATGCCACCTCCGGCGGCGGTGGCGTTGACCGCCGCCACCACCGGCTTCTCGCAGTCGAGGACGGCGGCGATCAGGCGTTGCCAGCCGGTGCGGATCTGGCGGGCCGCGTCGCCCACCGCCAGTCGGGGGGCGCCGGCCGGCCGGGTCGGGTCGGCGGATGCCGAGCGCAGGTCGGCTCCGGTGCAGAATCCCTTCTCCCCGGTCCCGGTGAGCACCACGGCCCTGGCGGCCAGGTCGGCCGAGGCCTCCTCGAGCCAGACGATGATCTGCTCCCGCATGTCGGCGTCGAGGGCGTTGCCTGCCTCCGGCCGGTTGAGGGTGATCCACACCACCCCGCCCTCGACCCGCCGCAGCACTGGTGCCGGCCGGGGTGCCTCGGGGCCGTCCGCCTCGGGGTCGGGCATCAGACCCGGTGGATGATGTTCATGCGCGACGTGCAGACCGGCTCGCCGGTGGCCCGATCGCTCCATGCCGTCTCGACCACCACGAAGGTCATCGTCTTCCCCTTCGACTCCTTGCGGTAGGCATCGACCACCGTCCCCTGCCCGATCAGCACGTCACCGGCCACGACCGGCCGGTGGTAGTTGAACTCCTGCTCGCCGTGGAGGATGATCCCGCCGCCGGACATCAGGGGGCCGAGGACCTCTGCCATCGGGTTCCCCGTCGGCGCCTCCTCCGTCTGCAGTTCCGGATAGGCCCCGAAATTCTCCATGACGAACGGGTAGGTGGGAGGGGCGGGGATTCCGGCGAGCCCGGCCGCGGCCGCGGCCCTCGGATCACGGTAGACCGGGCTCTGGTCCTTGACCGCGCCGGCGAACAGGGCCAGCTGTCCGCGTTCCACGGTCACCACGGTGGTCCCGGTCGGCTTGCCGATGATCTTGTCCAGGACGTCGTCTGCCACCTGGGCTCCTCCCTGTCGTCGAACGGTTCACCGGAGCGGGCCGTCGTCGCCGCCGGGTGGGCCAAAGGGTGCCCGGTGCGCACCGTAGCGCGCAACGCCTGGCCGGACCCGACAGCCGGGCCGAGGTCACCGGTACCCCGCGCCGGCGGGATCAGACCGGGCTGGTGCTGGTGACCGGTGGCAATCCGTGGGCGGGACTTCCCCGCTTCCGCCACTCCTCGTACCTGACGTAGAAGGCATCACCAAAGGGGTCCTCACCGACCAGGGGCATCCCGGCCCGCCAGATGGTCAGGTCGTCCGGGGCGAGGTCTGAGGCCAGGCTGAGATGGCGCCGGGTGGCCTCGTCCTTCCCGGCCCGGTGGGCCTCGGTGGCCACCCGGAAGTGGAGGCGGGCCAGGACCTCGTCCTCGGTCAGGTCGTCCACCGCCGCCCTGGCCTCCGGCCCGCTGATGGGCACGAGGCCGTCGTCGACCCACCGGCGCACCTCGTCGAGATGGGGCCCGGCCTCGATGCCGGTGAACTCGGCGAAGAGGTCGGTGCCGTGGGCGGCGCCGATGGGCCGGGCGATCCTGCCCTCCTCGTCGATCCACACCACCGTGGGCACGTTGGAGATGGCGTACAGCTCGGTGAGCAGATGGGTGGGGTCATAGAGGACCGGCATGGTGATCCCCGCCGTCCACGGCCGGACGTCATCGGCGCTGTAGTCGATGGCCACGGCGATGACCGTGAACCCCCGGGGGCCGAGCTCGTCGTGGAGGGCCTGCCATCCCGGCAGGTCATAGCGGCAACCGCACCAGCTCGAGAAGGTGACGAGCAGTCGCTTCGACCCGGCCCACTCGTCGAGGCCACGGAGGCTCCCGTCGAGGTCCGGCAGTTGGAAGGCCGGGGCCCGCAGGTCGTCGAGGGCCTGCCGGCGGAGCGACGCAGGCAGGGCCACGGCCATCACCCCGGCGACCACGTCGACCACCACCGGACGCCCGAGGGCCTCCGCCACCGCGGTCAGATCGAGCTGCTCCCCCACCCGCAGCCCGCCGGCGTCGGCGACGGGCACGCAGGAATCCTGCCGGCAGAGTCCGGCGGGCTTCAGCTCCCATCCGAGGGCGTCGGGCAGCCGTTCGGCATCGACGAGGAAGGTGCCCCGGATCGGGTCGGGCGTCGCCTCCACGGTTCGGACGCCGTCGTCGATGACGGTGATCTGGGTCACGCCGGCACACCTCTGCTCTCCTCCCCACCGTGGCCGTTGATGGCCCCCGTTGTCAATCTTCGCCTGTAGCCCTCCCTTGCGGCGGCCCTCCCTGCGGGGCCGGCCGGTCGGACACCCCCGAGGCCGCGGCGAACCGGCGGCTGCGCTCCCCGTACCCGCCCTGGCCCGATGGGGTGGGTGCGGCCGGGGAGAAGAGGATCACCCCGCCGTCCGGCGTCCACTCCACCGCGGAGCGGACCGCCCCGTCGATGTCGCCCGCCTCTCTGACCGGAACTGCGGCCTGCGGCCGTCCGGTCGGCGGGCCGAAGGCGGCGCGCAGGCGCTGTTCGTCCGGGGGGAGCACGATCACCCTCGGGGTCGGCGACCGGCGGGCCAGCGCCTCGACCAGCGGTCGGATGTCGATGCCCCGGTCGGCGCCGCCCAGGATGACAGTCAGCTCGCGCCCGGGAAAGGCTTCGACCGATGTCACGGTGGCGAACGGATTGGAGGCGAGGGCGTCATCGACGAAGGTCAGGCCGTCGCGCTGGCCGATGGTCCGGCACCGGGACGGCAGCCCCTCGAAGGCGTCCACCGCGTCCCCGACCGAGCCGGGCGAAGGGCACCGGCCGCCGAGCAGCGTGGCCCCGGCGATGGCGCCGCACAGGTTCCAGACGTTGTGGCGTCCGGGTAGGCGGAGCCTCCCCGAGTCGACCACGCCCTCACCGTCGACCTCGATCGTCCCGGACGGGTCGACCCGCACCCGGCCCGCCGGGCCGAACAGCGTCCTGCCGGGGTGGCCGTCGGTCCGTCGCACCGCCTCGGGGCTGGCCGCGTTCACGGCGACCGCTCCGAGCGGGCCCGCCTCGATGAGCCGCAATTTGTCCCGGTAGTAGCGCTCCTGGCCGCCATGCCAGTCCAGATGGTCCGGGGCCAGGCTGGTCAGCACGCACACCCCCGGCGTCACCGTGACGTCGGCGGCCTGGTAGGAGGAGACCTCCACCACGTAGGCATCGACGGGCGGGCCGTCGTACATGTCGACGACGGGTACGCCGATGTTCCCGATCAAGGCCACCTGCATGCCCTCGTGGCGCAGGATCGAGGCAGTCAGCGCGGCGGTGGTGCTCTTCCCCTTGGTGCCGGTGATCGCCACCACCCGCGCCCCGGCGAAGTCCTCCAACCACATCGCCATGGCGGTGGTCACCACCGTGCCCGATTCGGCCGCCGCGGCCAGCTCCGGGCGGTACCGGCTCACCCCGGGGGCCCGCACCACCGCTTCGATCTGCGACCAGGGGGCGGAGGCCGGGGCGACCACCGCCGGAGCCCCTTCGGGCAGCGCCGACGCCCTCTTCGAGGCGGTCTCGACGTCATCGTCGATCAGCACCGGGACCACCCCCCGCCCGATCAGCAGGGCGGCGGTGGCCAACCCCTCCTGCCCGAGCCCCCAGACGGCAGCCCGTCGCCGGCAGAGCTCGTCGAGGGTCACGACCGCACGGCGAGGAAGCGCTCCACGGCCCCGGCCACCCGCCGATCCGGGAAGCTCAGATCGGCGTCCGGGGTCAACAGCAGATCGATCTCCGCCTCTGACACCATCGCCCGGGCCCGGTCCGAGAGCGCGACCACCACCGGCGACGTCTTCCATTCCGGACGGTCGGCCAGCATCCGGAGGGCGGCGGCCGACTCGCGGCGCTCGCCGACACACTCGAACGGCTTGTCCTCGTCGCTCATCAGGGCGGCGAATCCCGGAATCTCCTCCGCATCGGCGAACATGTCGCGCCCGATGACCGTCCGCAACGCCTCGCGGCCCATGAACGGGGCCAGCATCAGGCCGACGAAACGGCACTTGGCGCACGCGCCGCACCAACGGTCGTCAGAACCGGCGGACTGGCGGAACACGGTGTTGCAACCGCAGAAGGTGGAGTGGTACTCGGTGAGCGCGGCGAAGGAACGGGCGATGGCCAGCTCCGAGTACGGGCGGAGCGCGGAGCCATAGGTGAGGCCCGGGTCGATGGAGGTTGCGAGCAGATCGCGCATCAGGCGCTCGAAGTCGAGGCTCT
>Ga0307374_10002662_pt1 | contig 31428 bp, 30 predicted proteins | sample OX3MG_FD_202532 | JGI IMG/M metagenome (GOLD analysis project Ga0307374, IMG submission 202532) | Soil microbial communities from Risofladan, Vaasa, Finland - OX-3 | ecosystem: Environmental > Terrestrial > Soil > Coastal area > Acid sulfate soil | place: Finland: Risofladan, Vaasa | collected... | reverse complement strand
GTGGTCGCTTGACCTGGCGACGAAGCACGCGTAGCTGATGGCGGAGGAGAAGAAGCTCAGCTTCCGGATCCTGCATTCGACGTCGAACGTCGACAAGATCGAGAAGCAGACGCAGGCAGGAGTAAATCAAGCCGAACACCATCGCGGCGGCGATGCTACCGATTTGTCAGCCGACCGCGGGTAGCCAACCTACTGAGTGAGCCGTGCCCAACGCCAAGGGCACCCTCGGACGAAGACGCGGTAGGGACCGCCCTTGCGGGCGGCCCCCCGCTCAGACCCGAGCGTGCAGGATTACCGCACTCGGTTCTTGCCCTGAGTGCCGAGCGTCAAACCGACTTTCGGGGTAGGGATGGAGCACGCGGGGTTTGGGCAGCCATGTCGCAGTCACCCGTAACATTCGCGCCCATGTCGTGTTGGTCCGCTGGCTGCGGCGCCGAAGTGCGTGACGCCAGTACCTCACGACCTGTTTGATGAATGCCCGGACCGCGTGGAGATTGCCGGGCACTGAGAAATAGGCAAGGTGCCCTCGCACCACGCTTCTTAGCCAGCGCCCCACCTCCGGGATGGGCTGGTGCCACCGTCGCCGCAGTTGGTCCTTGACCTCCTTCAGCTTGGCTCGCATCCGCTTGGCAATCGTGAGCCGCTTTAGTGCAAAGCGCCCGTTCCTAGTCTTCCCACATGCGTGGGTGAAGCCCAGAAAGTCGAACGTCTCTGGCCGACCGAGGCCCCGCCTCTTCCGACTCTCGGCGGCGAACCGCCCGAACTCGATCAAGCGCGTCTTCTCGGTCTTCAGTTCTAGCCCGAACTTCGCGAACCGCTCACTCAGTTCTGCCTGGAACCTCTCCGCGTCGGCACGATGCTGAAAGCCTGCAACGAAATCGTCCGCGTACCGCGTGATGACTACGTCACCCCGCGCCTGGCGGCGTCTCCACTGCACAGCCCATTGGTCGAAGACGTAGTGCAGGTACACGTTGGCGAGCAGTGGCGAGACCACCGCTCCCTGTGGTGTGCCTTCGTCGCACGCCGTCCAGATCCCGTTTTCGACGACCCCTGCCTCCAGCCACTGCTGGATTAGTCGCAGGACCCGCCGGTCCGCAATGCGGTGCTCGAGGAACTTCATCAGCCAGCTGTGATCGAGGCTGCCGTGGAAGTCACGGATATCCGCGTCGAGCACCCAGTTCACCTTCTTCCGCTGGATTCCCACCGCCAAGGCGTCCAGCGCATCGTGCTGGCTGCGTCCAGGACGGAACCCATACGAGAAGCCGAGGAAGTCGGGCTCGTAGATGGCGTTCAAAACCTCTACCAGCGCCCACTGGACGATCTTGTCCTCCAGTGAGGCCACCCCGAGCGGCCGCTGCCGCCCGTCCGCCTTGGGGATGTATACCCTCCGCGACGGCTTCGCTCGATACGCTCCCTGGTGCAACCTCTGGTGCAGATCCTGGAGATTCGTCTCCAAGTTCCGCCCGTAGGCCTTCCACGTCGTGCCGTCTACTCCCGGTGCCGCCTCGCGGCGCAGCGCCTTGAAGCCTTCCCGGAGCAGCTCGACCGTTACGTGGTGAAAGAGCGCGGTGAAACGAACTCCCTTGTCCCTGACTGCGACCTGACGCACACGGTCCAACCCCCGGGGCACGCGTATGCCGGCACTGTGTCCGGAGCGCACTGGGTTGTCCGTGTTTCCCTTGGCCAGCCCCCTTCCCTCCACCGACTCCGCCGCCGCTGACGCGGCTTTGTTCGCCGACTTCGCAGGTACTACGGGGCTGTGTGACTGCCCACCATCGTTCATCTCGGGGTTACGGCCTCAGCCTTTCCCGAGCGGCCCGTCCGCTGATCGGCAAACGGGCGATGGCGGGCTCTCCCGGTTCTCGCGCATGAAGCTTCCGTACATGCCCTGGTTCTCTGACCGCGCGGGGTCCACTGGCGACTCGCGATAGCGCCCCCAGCGATTTTGCCTTCCGCATCACTTAACTGCGTCGGCACCCCAGAGAGGGTGATTTCGCGGCTCAATGGCCCGGCCTGCACGTACCCCTGCCAACGCTTCGCCTGCGTCTTTACAAACGCCGACGCATGACTCGGGGCCACCTGGGTCGCTAACCCTTCGATGTCGGACTCCTCCATTCCTTGCTTCATGCCGGTTTATCCCGGCGCACTAAGTGACCCCGACACGCCCGCAGACAAGAGAGACGTAATTGCTGATCGGCGGTCTGTCGCTATGAGATCGCGGGTTCCGACCGCTCCGGCCACATAACCCCATCGGGCACAGAATCATGACAACTTGACCGCGGCCGCGGGGAGCAAATCACGTCGCTGGTCTTTCTTCGATGAGCCCGACCAGGGCCCGCATGAACTCCGCTGCCCTCGCGCCGTCTACGCGGCGGTGGTCGCAGCTGAGGCTCATGAGCATCGTTGGCCTGACCACCGCCGCGCCCTTATGTGCCACGACCCGGTCGGCGATCCGTCCCACGGCCAGGATGCCGGCCTGTCCCTCGGTCAGGATCGCAGTGAAAAGGTCGATGCCATACATGCCCAGGTTGCTGAGCGTGAAGGTTCCACCCGACACGTCGGCCGATCGCACCTTGCCCGACCTAACGCGCTCGAGCACCTCCCGCCGTCGAGTTGCCGTCTCGCTCACGGTCAGGCGATCAGCCGCGTGCATGATCGGGACGATCAGCCCATCCGGCAGGGCGACCGCCAGGCCAATGTTGATCTCAGTGCTCGAGCCATTCATCCTGCGGTGGCTGATCAACGCGGTCGCCACCGCTTTCACCAGGAGGTCCGTGTACGTGACTCCTTCCGGCTGGCGACCGCGCTCCTCAACCAGCCTGGTGGCGTCGACCTCTTGCATGACAAAGAAGTGCGGCGCCGCCTTCCAGTTTCGGGTAACGTTCTCCGCCATCGCGCGCCACAGCGCTGACTCGGTGACAGCAGCGGCTGCGGCTCCGCCACCGGCCTGAAGGATGTCCTCTTCCAGGATTGCACCGCCGGGTCCACTTCCCACTACCCTCGAAAGGTCGACGCCCCGTTCCTCAGCCAGCCGCCGCGCCTTGGGCGAAGCCGAAGGCCGGCCGGAGGAAACAGCGTGCACCGGCCCCGGTTGGACGGTTTCAGCGGCGGGAGCCGCCGGCTTCGTCGGTGAGGGGGCGGGGGTCTTCGGCCGCGGGAGCGGCATCGACTCCCCAGCCGACAGGATCACGGCGATCGCCTGACCGACCGGGATGTCATCGCCTTCAGCCGCCGTGATCGCGGTCAGAGTGCCGCTTCCGGGCGACTCAACCTCAACAGTCGCCTTGTCGGTTTCGACCTCCATCAGCGGCTCGCCTTTCGAAACCTGCTCTCCGTCGCGCTTCAGCCAGCGGACGAGCTTGCCCGTCTCCTGCACCATGCCCAGCGCCGGCATGACGACCTCCGTCGACACTCAGCGTTGGCTCCTGACTCTTGCGCCTTCCCGGCGCGCCCCTAGCCAGGCACGTTACTGCATACATGACGAGCCCGGGGACCCAGGAGCAGCGAGTGATTTCAGGACGAAAGCTCGACTTTTGTATTCGAAAGAGGGTGATGGAGCCCACGCCCGGATTCGAACCGGGGACCTTTTCCTTACCAAGTAAGTGCTGTACCCGTTCAGGGGGTGCCAAGTTCCGGCACAGCATTTACCTCGCGGAGCGGGCACCTGTGCGTGCTTTACCTACTGGATGCTGAAAGGCAGGGTTTTACCGCCCTGGGCATCCCAAACCGCCACCACGCCGATCTCTGCCGCTCTAGGCGAAGTGCTTCATGACGGCGGCAACCTGGTCCGCTTCGACCGCCCTAAACAAGCGGCCTAGCAGGCGTTCAACAACCGGCCCGGTGCCAGCCTCGATCTCGGCCAATGCCGCGCGCGTAGAGGCGGTGTAATTGTTCGCGGTGTAGGGCGGGCCAGCGAACCCCCACGTTGACCGCAGGTGAGAGACCGCTCCTCGGAGCATGGTCACTCCGACCCCGAAGTCCCAACTCCCCAAGAAACCTGCGGCATGGCTGACGCCTGCTGCAAGGCTGACCATGCGGGCGGTCAAGCCGAGGCACAGGTCGTCGATTATCACCCGCTTGCCGTTGAAGTCCTCGGTGGCCCTGCCGCACATCAACCTAAGCTGGCCGTTCTCGCAGATCTCCACTATCAGCGCGCCCGTCTCGCGTTCTCGTTCCGCGTCCAGACCTTCTTCCCGCTGGCCAAAGACCGCGTAGCTTTTCCACGCCCAACCCTCTGCGGTGGTCGAAAAGTTGCTCAGGTTCGTCGTCACGTCAGGTGCAAATGCGCCACCTTGATGGCGTGTTGCCATAACCAGGTCTCGAAATGTGTTCGGGTAGTTACCCTCAAGCACGGGAAGCATGAGTTTCTCGCGTGGCGGAACTGGATTCGCCACGACAAATAGATGGGCCCTCTGCCGCTTGTCGGGTGCGATTGGGTCCACCGCGATCCATTCGTTTAGGGCTTGCTCGGCATTCACTGCCCATCGAGAGCGCAGCGCAATCAGGCGCTCAACCTGAGCATCCGACAGCATGTGCTTTGTCTTGTCACCCCGGCCCCAATAGCGGTTCTCAACCATATGAGGAGCACGTGGGCTGGCCGGGACGCGGACGATGAGATAGCCCTCGCTCGGTTGGGCGGCGCTCTCGATTGTGATAAAGCCCGCAATGGGCAGAGGCTCATCTATGCGCGAGCCGGCCACCTGTTCCACGCGCTCTGCCAACCCATCGAGCGGAACCGGCGTTAGGGCATAGTCCTTGTCTTCATCGACGCCGATGATCAGCAGCCCGCCGTCGATGGCCAGTGAAGCAAGGTCACGGGCCAGTTCCTTGTTCGAGGAGTCGCTGCCCGGTGGCAACTCACGCTTGAGTTCGAGGCCGTGGTTCTCCACCAGATGCCGATCCTTAGCTGCTGTCTCCAACGCAGCCTCAGTGAGCGGAGGCCAGGCCCCGACGGGATGGAGTGAAGAAGTCACAGTTGGTCATTGTCCACGAGCCCGTATTAAAAGGACGAGCACAGGATTAACCTCGCAGCGTGAACACCCTGACGGCACTCGCGCTCTTGGTCGCCGTCATCACCCCCCTCGCAACGATGTGGGGAGTCAACCGGCAGTTACGAGCGCAGGCGGCACGCGACGCGATTTTGCACGATACCCAGCGGCTTGACGAGCGTGAGGCCCGCCTGCGGGGCGCGTATGCAAAGGTGTTGCGCGCCGCAGACCACCTCCAGTCCGCGATGTACGAGCTCGGCTGGTATCCGAAGGGACGGCCTTGGGAGGCCGAAGTCGAGTACCCCACCGTCACCAGCGCTGGCATCAATGCCGCGAGCCTTCATCAGCTCGAGCGTCGTATTGCCGCGCCCTGACGGTGGCTCATCTCTGCCCCGCGGATTGTCGTACCCCTAGGCCCGATCCGGCCCCTGTGGGCGGCAAGGCGGGCGCGAGCGGGGCGTCTCGGTCTGCGCCAGAGCAATCTCTCCCAGCATCCGCGGGCCTCAGCCAACGTGTCGATCTCAGCGTCGAAGTCGCCGAGCTTTCTCGGACCGCGATCGCTAGCCACTCGGCTCTTGCGCCAGCCTTTCTGCTAGCCCGGAGCGCTGGATAGTCCTCTTCAAAGCACGGAAGATCTCCTGCTGCCATAGATCCGAGTAACCGAAGCGTATGAGACTTGCCTTGATCGCCTCCCGGGTCAGACGCTCTCCCGTATGGAACAGCGGCCCGTTGTACCGAGACCCATCCAGCTCGTAGGTCAGCTGCGGCACAACGCCTTCGTGCACGATCTGGTGCCTGGCGTGCCCGAACGTTGAGAACCAATGGCCCAGATCAGTTACGGCGTGGGTCTCCGGCTTCCCGTCCCGACCCGGCAGAGTTATCTCGCGCGTCGGTCGCTCGTCGGGCGACCAAAGGAGATGCTCAGTGAAACGCGCATCATGAGCCCCGTGCTGTCGGAGCGCGTCGAAGGTCTGTTCTAACCAAGCAATCGCTCTACGGGTCTTGCTCGTACCGGTAAGGGCTTCAAGCGCCGTTCGGATCATGACGACCTGATCTTCCGCACCAAGGCTGACGGTATTCCTCCAGGATTTTGCCAGCCAGCGGATGGCCGTTCCGATGCGCTTTGCCAAATCGCCGTCTGCGCTTTCATCCAGCAGGATTGAGTAAAGAGCGGTTCCCAGCTCTCCGTTCAGCCGCATCCTCATCGGTATGTGCAACTCCAGTGGCGCTCGGACGGCGAATCGTGGATCTGAGATGTTGTGCCCGCCGGTCAATACCTTGACGATCGCGCCCCGAACAGTCCCAATTGACCCTCTTGCGACGTCCAACGGCCAAACGAACAAATCGCTGTTATCACTTGTGGCAATCCAATTGCCGTCCAGGTGGTCTTGCCAAGGTGGGTTCGTGTCGAGGAGTGCGAGATGAAGCCCTAGCTGCAAGGCTCGGTACTCCGCGGCGGTCGGAGCTACTCCATCTTCTCCCCGGTCGCGGCGCCATATAAGCGAAGGATTCTTGATGGGCTGGCCATCAGCGTCCTGAAACTTGCTCAGGAATTCGCGCGCACGACTTTCAAACTCCGCACTCAGCCACGGGCCGGCGAAGTCGTCGGACGGGCCCACGGTCCAATCACCGATCTCGACCCGACTCGCCAGGCTGAGATAAGGACAGAAGAGCAGGTGCGGGTTCGATGACATCGGGGCCTATCCCGAGCCCTTCGGTCGTCTTGGCATTCCCACCCGCATGGCCGACTGGCCGCGGCCGCCAACGACGGGAGACGCGACCTCTTCCATTGGGTGCACGACTTGCCATCCGTGCCCAGCGCAGTTCTTTGTCGGACACACCGGCATTGTCTCCACGCCTTCGCCGTACGAGATCCCGACATCCTCTTTGTCGATGAAGTTCTGGTGAACGTTGCAGAACCAGCTCTCCGGTATCCGCGCCCGATCTTTCGATTTCCAGCCGTAGGCTTGCCGTCCTCCCTCGATGAAAGCCGCCACTGTCTCAGCGTTCGCCTCGTGGAGGGGCACCCACGGGATGATTTCGTGGACATACGGCAGAGGCGTCGCATCAATCTCTCTGGCAATCAGGCTGAACAACCCGACAATCTCACGAGCCTGTGCGCCCACAAACTCCATGCGTCCATGCGCCGCGAGATTTCGGTATGCCCCAAATGCCGATACCACAAGCCCGCGCAGTGCTTCAACGCGACGAACATCCGGAGGCGATGCGCGCAAGGCCAGGTCGAAGTAACGCGCAATCAGACTTGACCCGTACTTCTGCCCCTGCCCAAGACGAGCAGACATCAGCTGCTCCACCGCCGAGGCCGCAGCAACCACAGCCGCTGTGTCCGCCAGTCCGTCGACGGCCTCCTGGACTACGGGATGAAAAGGCATCCCAAGTGCGTAATCGATTGGCGGCACGGAACCGAACCGCGGGACCGTCGCCGGCCTTGGTTGAAAGGCTCTCTGCTTGGCGGCAACGTAGTCACCGAGCGACCGAACATCCCGAAAATGTCGGATCCGCTCGCTTTCAATGTCGAGCGTCCATCCGTCCGCGTTCTTGCCCAGACCGCTCCAGAATCCAGCCTCGATTTGAACCATTAGGTACAAGCGCCCGAGTGTCGCGTGGTCGAACCCGAAGGTCCGCGCCAGCTCATCGCTCGTGACTCGCAGCACGTCGTCCCCACCTACGTACCGTTCGTAACACGCGCGAACCAGCTCCAAGAAAGCACTCACATCCTCGGCCGAGCCTTCGCACCTCGCCATGCCCCGGAGAGTTAGCTGCGCGTGACCCTCAGCGTCGCGCACTCGCCACCCGAGCTCCTGCGGCAGCCCCTCGACGACCGCAAGAAAATCAAAGTCGTCACGATCGATATCCAGCGCACGCTGGATATCTCGAGCCACGGGCCATTCGCTCTTCGAATGGAACTGGTCGTAGATCAGCTGCAGACAGCGCTGGACCGCCGGGTCCTCTACTAGTCGCTGGACCTGAGATCGATCGACTAACGTACGGCGATCGCCTCGCCGGGTGTGACTCTGGAGCTCACCGCGCGAAATCGCGCGAAACAGCGTCGTCCGGTGAACCCCGAACTCAGCGGCGGCATCATCGAGTGGAATCAGCTCCTGCCCCGGCATCTTGCTCAACCATACCACAAGCGACGCTCACTGGCGCACACTGTCGCATTGATCTGATATGCTTCGCTACGCAATGAAACGGCTAGAGAATCTCCTTGACAAGATGGTCACCCGGTTTGCCATCTCCCTACTGGGTGGTAAGCTTCCAGCGACGGCTAGGCTGAGAAGCCGAACGTCACATCCTATGGCCTGTCGGGCACACAAATTCGTCATGGCCATCAATGGGTGATTCCCGACGTCCAGGCAGCCGGGTTTGGACAAAGGGGTTGGTTCCGATACCAGTCGAGAACCGTTGGCAGCCATCGGATGCGAGTTCAGATTTATGCGGCGGCCGACATCGGCTCGCGCGAATATTCGCGCAGGAGCCCGCCGAGTCTCTCATCGCACCTCATCGGCCCTGACATAAGGACCGGATCGGAGCGCGCAATCGGAGTCTGCAGGTCGAGCCCGCGATGCGGCTGCGCCCGGTTGTAGTGCTCAAACCAGACAGTCAGAACGCGCTCAAGATGCCGACGATTGAGGATCACAAGCCAATCCAGACATTCCCGCCTTGTCGAGCCAATTTGGCGCTCCATATGCGAATTTGCCCTGGGCGCCGCAATTGGAGTCTTGATCACGGCCATGCCGTCGGCCTCGAACACGAGGTCGGAGCCACCGCCGTACTTGTGATCGTGATCGTGGATCAGGAACCGCGCCGGCACGCCCAGCTGGTTGAGCTCCCAGCTCACATTCCTGGCTTGCTGGGTCACCCACTGAGCGTCTGGCCTGTCGGTCACCGCGAACCAGATCACCCGCCTGGTCGCCAGCTCCATATATAAGAGGACGTACAGCCGCTTCAGGAGCACGGTGTCGACGCTGAGGAAATCAGTGAGCACAATCGCCGACGCCTGGGCTCGCAGGAACGCCTTCCAGGTCTGCCGCGATCTCAGCGGCGCCGGCCCGATCCGGTTTCGACGCAGCAACTTGCGAATCGCGGTCGCCGAGACGCGATGGCCGAGCTTGAGCAATTCACCGCGGACTCGGACGCAGCCCCACCCGGGGTTGTCCTTGGCCATCCGCAGAATCAGCTGCTGGAGCTCGGGATCGAGACCTGGCCGACCCGGGCCACGCCGGTGACCGAAGGCCGCCCACTTTCTGCGCACCAACTCGCGGTGCCAACCCAGCACCGTCTCCGGCTGAACCAGCATCCCGACCAGAGCCGCCCGGTTCATCCGCTGGCTCAACGCCGCCATGATCGTCCGATCCGCCGTAGTCAACTGCGGTCTCTTGACCTGACGGCGTACGACTCGGAGTTGGTGCCGGAGGAGAAGCAGCTCCGCTTCAGGGTCGTGTACTCGCAGGCGCACATCAACCAGATCGAGGAGCAGCCGAAGCCAGGAGTACGCGAGAGCGAAAAGCATCGGCGCTCGAAATCCTATCGGTCAGGCGACCCTACCCGGAGTAGCCTGCCCGCCGACGAATAAGTGACCCCCACAGGCCCGTCGATGGCACGTAGTGAGTACCCCGGTTGACCCGTGATGGGATATTTGCATCCCACAGGCCGGGAATGAATGGCGAGAAGGCTTCAACAACGCCCCGCAAACGGTTTTGAAGACCGCGGGGCTAGTGTCCGTAGCCGTCCATTGACGTCAGCCCAGTCCGGCTACGAGCCCCCGCGTTCCGTGAGCGTCCGCGCAGATCCGTGGACGTGTCATTTCAATCGGCTGCGCAGTCCCATTGCCTCCACGCGCTCGAGAAATTGAGCGACCACCTGCCGGTATCGCTCTGGCTCTTCGGCCTGGGCGAAGTGCGCGCTCTCCTCGAACACGACCAGCTCGGCGCCGGGGATTGCGGCGGCCGTCTCGGCGGATATCTCGGGCGTGCATTCGTCGTGCCTGCCGCAGGTCACCAGCGTCGGGACCCGGATCTCCGCCAACCGCTCCAACACGCTCCAATCGTGAAGCGTCCCCGTGACGTGAAACTCGCTCGGACCGTTCATGGTGAGGTAGACCTCTGGATTGGCCATGAGCTGGTCGATTGAACGTCGGACTGGTTCGGGCCACGGTTTCGTGCGGCATACGTGTCGCTCGTAGAAGACAAGCATCGCCTCCTGGTACTCCAGGCTGTCCGTCGAACCGTCGCGCTCGTGCCGTACCAACGTCTCCTGCACCGCGGCTGGCAGCAGCTGCCGTAGACGATCGGCCTCCACAGTCCACCGTCTCATGCTGGAGGGCGCGCTGGCCAGGACGAGACTCATGAGGCCGGTTGGGCGGCGCAGCGCGTACTCCATCGCCAGCATGCCGCCCCACGACAGGCCAAAGAGGTGGACGCGCTCCAGCCGAAGTGCCGAACGAACCGCGTCGAGCTCATCGAGGAAAAGCTCGATCGTCCAGAGCGACGTGTCGTGTGGTTTGTCTGATCGCCCGCATCCGAGCTGGTCGTAGAAGATTACGCCCCGACCCTCGGCCGCCAGTTCGCCGAGCGGCTCGATGCAGTCATGGGCAGCGCCAGGCCCACCATGCAAAGTCAGCAGCGGGAACCGCCCCGGCATGTCCTCGCCTACCACTCGGAACCAGATCTGATGCCCTCGAAAGTCCAGGTGACCTTCGCGTGCCGTGGCGTCGAAACTCACGTTACGAAGCGACCGGCTCCGGCGCTGAATAGCTCACGCTGTCGTACTGCTCCTTAGGGCTTTGCGTGAGCACGTAGCAGAACTCGTCGCCGGCGCATGAGACCTCATGTGGATTTCCCGGCTCGACGACGAGCACGGAGCCTGCCCCGATCATGTGGTCGACGTGCTTGCCGACGCCATCCCAGATTCGGATCCGGCCATGGCCGCGCACGCCAACGAAAACATCGTCGATGGCGGAATGCTTGTGGGGAGGGATCCGCTGCCCAGGCCGAAGTAGGTACATCTCCGCCTGCGATCGAGCGGTTTCGTACACGCTGACGCAAAGAATCGGCTGTCCATCCACCTCTACCGGCGCCACCGCGCCCGAGTCGAGCAAGTCGACCAGCGCGTTAAGTTCCTTGGTTTTGACCATTACATGCTCCCTGGAATCACCACGTGAACGTGCCGCGGGCCGTCGCGACGAGCTTGCCGTCAGGCGCGATCACGGTGGCATCGGCCACGCCGAACCGGCGGCCGGCTCGCAGGCACGTGCCCGTGACGGAAAGCTCTTGGGCGCTTGCGGGCCTCAGAAAGTCCGTACGCAAGTCGATTGTTGAGCAGTCGGTCCCTACCGCCGCGATGACCGCGAAGCATGCGGCCGTATCGAGGGCAGTCGCGAGTGCCCCGCCATGAATAAACCCTTCGTCGCCCGACCGCACGGATGCGGGCGGGCGGAACGTGAAGCGCACCTGTCCATGCCGCCACTCGGTCAGTTCCAAGCCGAGATCGCGATGGATGGCGCACGTGCCGAGGAGCCGCTCGGCTTCCTCGCGCGCCATGGCCGCCGTTGCCGGCACGACCGGATCCGTCATCGTTTCGACTCCAACCCTTGGGGTAACAGTTCCACCGCGCGAACCTTCAGCGCCCCGCGGTCGAGCTTGTTCGTGGAAGACATCGGAAGCGAATCGACGAAGAAGACGCGGCGAGGGTGCGCGTAGGCCGGTCCGTTCTCAAGGCAATGGCGCTTGATCTCGTCTTCGGTGGCATGTGCTCCGGTCTTCAGCACTACGAAGGCCACCGGGGCTTGGCCCTTGACGGAGTGAACCGCGGGGACCACCGCCACGTCCGCGACCGCCGGATGGGACAGCACGATCGTCTCCACCTCCTTCGGATACACATTCTCCCCGCCGACGCTGATCATGTCGTCGGTGCGCCCGCAGAAGTAGCAGTACCCCTGCTCGTCGCGCCGCATCATGTCCCCCGTGCGCATCCATCCACCCGGCCAGAAGCGCTCCCCCGTTAGTTCGGGCTCGTGCAGATATCCCAGCGCGTTGGCCGGCGAGCGCGACCACAGCTCCCCCACCTCCCCGGGCCCGCATTCGAGGCTGGGATCGTCCGGCGCGGTGATCTTGATCTCGACATCTGGCACCGGGAGTCCCGTGCTCCCGAGCTTCTTGATCCCCCAGCGCGGCGTGAGCACGTTGGCGCCGGCCTCGGTTAGGCCGTACGTTTCCACCACGTCGCACTGGAATCGAGACCTGATGCGCGTCATCAGCTCCCCCGGGACGGGCGCCGACCCGCACTGCAGCAGCTGGATCGACGACACGTTGACGCGGTCGATCTCGGGATCGGCGAGTAGGAGCGAGTACATGGAGGGCGTCCCTGACGTGTACGTGATCCCGTGCTGCTGGATCGCCTCGAGCACGCTTCGCGCTTCGAACTGCCTGAGGATCGCAAAGCCTCCACCGACGAAGAGCATCGGCAGCAGGATCGCCCATAGCGCGTTGGCGTGGTAGAGCGGCCCCATAACCAGACCCTTGTCGCTGCGGTCGAGCAGCATGCACCGAGCGCTGGAACGCGCCTGCCACCACGTATTGCTGTGGCTGAGCATGCATCCCTTCGGCCTCCCAGTGGACCCGGACGTGTACATCAAGAGCGCAAGGCTGTCCGGATCGGTTGGATGCACCTGCTCGAGCGGCACGGCCGAGGCCAGCGCGTCGTCATAGTTGAGAGCATCCAGCCCATCGCCGATGGCAAGCGTGGCCTTCAGCGCCGGCGATCCCTCAGCCATGGCTTCGACCCTGTCGCCGAGAGTCGCGTCGGCGACGATCAGCTTGGCCTCGCTGTGGCCCGAGATGTAGGCCAGCGTCTCGCGGTTCAGCTTGACGTTGACCAGCAGCGCGACGGCGCCGGCCATCAGTGTGCCGAGCAGGCATTCGATGAACCGCCAGTCATTACCAGTGGCAAGCGCCACCGTGTCGCCGGGACCGACGCCCATCGAAGGCAGCAGACCCGCAAAGCGGCGAGCGCGCTCATCCAACTGCGCGTAAGTGAACTCGCGACCGTCGGCGAACATGGCGAGCCGGTCGGGGTCGCCGCGCAAGGTTTCTGCGCATACCTCACCGAAGTTGGATGCGCGAAGCCACGGACGGCGCTGCTGGTTCATGCCCGCAACTCCAGGCCGCGATCAGATCTGGTGAGCATCTCGCAGCCGGTGTCGGTGATGAGGACGTCGTCCTCGAGCTTCATGTTGCCCGCGCCTGGTGTGTACACGCCCGGCTCGATGCAGATGGTCACGCCGGGCTCGAGCGGACTCTCTTCCGTGTCTAGGCTCGGCCACTCGTAGGAGGTCGCGAGGCCGATGCCGTGGCCGATGCGGTGCGCCACCTGGTACCCCGCGGCCTCGATCACCTTGGCGGCGGCCCTATGGAGGTCGCGGCACGGGACACCCGGCCGCGCCAGCTCGACGGCCGCTTCGTACGCCGCAATGACCACCGACCAAACCTTCTGCTGAGCCGCACTTGGTGACCCCACCACGAAGGTGCGCGTCGCGTCGGCCTGATAGCCTTCGACCTCGGCGCCGAGATCGATCATCACGGTGTCGCCGCGGCCGATTCGCCGGGCGGTAGGCATGCGGATGGGGACCGGTTGCTCGGTTCCGCTGACGACCGTCGTCTCGAAGGCGCAGCGACCACCCGATGCAAGCGGGATGGTCGAAAGCTGCGCGGCGAGCTCGCTCTCCGAGACGCCTTCGCGTGTGCTCGTTCGAGCGGCGTCGAGCATGGCGTCCGTGAGCCGGGCCGCGGCCCGCAGACGGTCGATCTCCAGTGGGCTCTTGCGCCGCCTGAGCATGGCGAGGCTCGGGCTCAGGTCGACGAGCTCGGTTCCTGGCAGGCCCTCGACGAGCGCGCGCCACGCCGGGACCGGCATGCGCTCCATGCCTGCCAAACCGACGCGCTTGGGCCGAGCCTTCTTCAGGGCGTCGACGACCAGCGGAACCAGGTTGAAAGCCGCGTCCCACTTGTCGATCCCCGAGCGCCCGATCGCCTCTACGATCTGCCATTGGAAGGTGAGGAAGCAGCGCAGGTCGCCCGCAGCCAACAGCCAGCAATCGCCGAGGACGGGGACGAAGTTGGTCAGATAACGGAAATGCTGAGCGTGGCCGTCGCAGCCGAACACCAAGCCGACGTTGCAGCCGGCGTCATCAAGGAGTTGCCGGAACTTCAACCGTCGCGAGCTGAGCTCTGCTGTCCAGTCCACGCTCTGCTGCAGATCGGTCACAAGTGTCCTCCAGTTTTTTGTCGCCCCAAATAGAGCTCGATGACAGTTTCGTTCTTGAGGAGCTCCGGGCCAGGTCCCTCGAAACGGTTGCGACCCAATTCGAGCACGTAACCACGATCGGAGAGCGCCAGGGCTCGGCGCGCGTTCTGCTCCACGATCAGGATCGTGACACCCGACTTGCGGATCTCGAGGATCTTCTTGAAAACGAGCTCGACGTACTCCGGCGCCAGGCCTGCGGATGGTTCGTCCAAGAGCAGCAGTGACGGCTCTGGCACCAGGGCCCGGGCCATCGCCACCATCTGCCGTTGGCCGCCCGACAGCAGGCCGGCGGGACGGCGGTGGGCTGGCCGCAGGGGTGGGAACAGCTCGTAGAGCGCCTCCACGCGGCGGTGCTGTTCGGCACGGCCAAGCCCCCTGGCCGGTATGTCCAGGTTCTCCTCCACGGTGAGCGACGGGAATACGTTTTCCAGCTGCGGCACGTAGCCCATGCCCCGTCGCGCAATCTGATGCGTCGGCAAGGCGTCGATGCGATCACCTTTGAAACGAACGGACCCCTGACGAGGCCGCAGCAGGCCGAACATCACCTTGAGCAGCGTCGACTTGCCGGCCCCATTCGGGCCGACCACGGTCACGATCTCACCACGCCGCAGTCTCAGATCGATCCCGTTCAGGATGTTCACTTCGGGGACGTACCCGGCCACGAGACCGGTGACTTCGAGCAGCACGCCATCAGTGCTCATGCGACGTCCTCCGCGTGCGCGCCCAGGTACGCATCGATCACGCGTTGGTCGCGCCGGACCTCGGATGGAAGACCACTGGCGATGACGCGGCCGAAGGCCATGACGATGACGCGGTCGGCATTGTTCATCACGACTTCCATGTCGTGCTCGATGAAAAGGAAAGTGATTCCCTCCTCGGACCGCAACTCGTGCACATGGGCGAGAATCTGCTGGCCCAGGACCGGGTTGACGCCAGCCAACGGCTCGTCGAGCAGCACCATGCGAGGCTTCGCCATCAGCAGCCGCGCGAACTCGAGCAGCTTCCGCTGGCCGCCTGACAACGTACCGGCGTACGAGTTGGCGAGCGAGGCGAGCCGGAAGCGTTCCAGCAGCTCCATGGAACGCTCTCGAATCGACCGCTCTTGACGGCGCCAGCTGAGCGGATGGGTCAGCAGGCCCAAGAGGCGCTCAGCAGGCTGGTCGGGAGCGGCCAGCATCATATTGTCCAGGACCGTCATCGCGGCCAGGGCTTTGGTGATCTGGAAGGTGCGCCCCATGCCTCTTCGCGCTACCGCGTGCGGCGGCCGGCCGAAGACCGATTGGCCCTCGAACTCGATCGCGCCGCGGTCGGGCTTGATGAAACCGGTCGCGAGGTTGAAGAGGGTGGTCTTGCCGGCGCCGTTGGGTCCGATCAGCGCGGTGATGGACCCTCTGCTCACCTCGAATGTGGCTCCGTCCACCGCCCTCAGACCGCCGAAGCCCTTGACCAGGTCGCGCACGGCGAAGATGGGATCAGCGGGAGCCAGCTCGTGTTTCGCCGCCCTATCGTCAGCCACGGAGCACCATCTCCTCGCGCTTGCCGAGAATCCCCTGTGGCCTGAGCGCCATGACCAAGATCAGCACCAGCCCGACGATCAAGAGACGAAGGGCAGCCACCTTGTCCGCGGACAGCGGCAGGTCTACGAACCGCGCCCCCTCCAAGACGAACCAGAGCAGGACGGAACCCAGCGCGACCCCGCTGTAGCTGCCCAATCCGCCCAGCACGAGGATGGCGAAGCCGATGAACGTGAAGTCGGCGGAGTAGGTCCCCGGGTAGATCAGCGTGATGTTGAGCGCGAGCAGGTAGCCGGCGATCGCACCGATTCCCGCCGCGAGCGCCAGCGACTGGACTTTGTACGCGTAAGTGTTCTTGCCCAGCGCCTCAGCGGCATCCTCATCCTCGCGGATCGCTCGCAGCACCCTGCCCCACGGGGTGCGCTGCAAGGTCACGAGGATCGCAAGGAGCACCGCAAAGGTGATCCATGTCACCGCGAACAACGGGATCTGGTCCATGTCGCCGAGCCCGATACTGGACAGGGCGCCCAGCAACCAGACCTGGATCGTCTGCCATGCCGCGTCGAACCCCAGCAACCCGTTGTTGCCTCCGGTGAGCGAGATGGCGTTTTGGGCGACGCTCTGCACGATCTCGGCCGCAGCGATGGTAGCGATCGCCAGGTAGTCGCCCCGCAGCCGCACGGCGGGCATGGCCACGATCACCCCGGCCAGCATCGCGATCAGTGTCGCCGCCGGCAGCGCCAGCCAGGGAGACCAACCGTAGGTGAGGATGAGGATGGCCATGGCATAAGCCCCGATGGCCATGAAGCCGGCCTGGCCGAGGTTCACGATGCCGGTGAATCCAACGTTCAGCTGCAGGCCGAGGGTGAAGATGCTGTAGATCCCGGCCACGATGCCAACGCCGAGCCAGAAGTCGGCATGGGCGAAGGGCGCGATGCTGATCAGGTGCGGGATCATTTGAGCGCCGGCCTGCCGAGCAACCCGTTTGGCCTGATCAGCAGCGTCAGGATCAAGATCGCGAATCCGACCGCAAGCTTCCAGCGTGGATCGATGAACAGTGTCGACCATTCCTGGGTCAGCCCAAGCAAAAGGCCGCCGGCAAGCGCGCCATAAGCGTTGCCGATGCCGCCGAGGACCGTGGCGGCGAACAGGCTCAGCAGGAGCTGGAAGCCGAATTGCGGCGTCAGTACGCCGACGGCGGCCGCGACGAGCACGCCCGCCAGCCCGGCGAGTCCGCCCGCCACAAGCCAGGTGGAGATAATCACCCGACCGGTGTCAACGCCGGCGACCTCGGCTAGGCTCACGTTGTCGGCGAGCGCTCGCATCTCCTTGCCCAGCCTGCTGACGCTGAGCATAATGGCGACCAGCACGAGTACCACCAGGCCGATCAGCACGACCGTGAGCTCGGTCGTGCCGAGCCGGATGCCGCCCATGAAGCTGACCGCGCTGGTCACGTCCACGTGCAGGCTGCGCGGCTCCGCCCCGGCCGCGATCTGAATGCCGTTACGGATCACGTACGCGAGCCCGATGGCGATGAGAAGAAGCTGAAGCCCGCCGGCGCGCCGGGCGCGCATGGGCCGCCAGATCGCCAGCTCCAAGATCGCCCCGAGGAGCGCCGTCGCCACGATGGCGATGGCGGTCGCGACGATGATCGGAAGCCGGAAGAACGCGTTGGCGAGGAGCGCCGCGTAAGCGCCGAAGGTGAGGAAGTCTCCATGCGCAAAGTTCACGAGCCGGAGCACGCCGAACACCAAGGCGAGACCGACGGCGCCAAGAGCGAAGTAGGTCCCTGCGACCAAGCCGTTGGCGGTGGCCTGCGCGGCCGGTTGGTAGCCCTTCACTGCAATCAAGATCAGGACCACGACCGCTACGCCGCCGAGCAGCGCCAGGCCTCGCGCGCCGGTGGACAGACCCAGCCCAGCAGTCTCCGATGGGGTGGGTTCCAGACTGGATTCGGTGGTCAACATAAGAAGGTAGGGCGGGTGGCGGGGCGGGCGCATCGAGACGCCCGCCCTGCTCGATCCTCGCTGGTTACGGCTTGGTGTCGATCTTACGGTCCAGCACGAGCTGGCCGTTCTTCCAGGTCGACAGGTCGAACGTGCCAGTACTGGTGTCGCCCTTGGCGTCGAAGTCGATGGCGCCGGACACGCCCATGTAGTGGATCTGCGTGCCGGCTCTGAGCGCCTTCATGGCGTCTCCGAGCTTCGTGAACGTGAACTCCTGGCCGGTGGGGCCGGAGATCTTTCGGATCTGTGCGTTGATGGCGGCTGGGTCGTTGGATCCGGCAGCGATCGCGGCCAGGCCGCAGAGAATGCCAGAGTCGAAGTTGTTGTCATCCAGCGCGAAGCGACCGGGTCCGGGCGCGCTCGTGTAAAGCTTGTCGAAGTCTGCCGCCTGCGGGGTACCGAGGGGAGAGCCGGCGTTGGTCGCGTGCGCGCCGTTCAGCGCGGCAGCGGGGATCGTCGAAGGAATCGGCGACACGGCCAACGCGTCTGACACGAACAGCTTGCTGGGGTCGAAGTTTCCGGTCCGCAGCAGGGCCGCGGCCACCTTACCGAACGTGTCCGGAAAGTCTGCGAAGACATACGCGTCCGGGTTGTTGGCCAGGATCTTCGCGGCCTCCGAGTTGTAGCTGGGTTGAGTGGGGTCGTAGCCCACCGGTCCCTGGATCTTCCCTCCCAGCTTGGTCCACGCGTCCTTGAACGTGTTCGCGAGCCCTTCGCCGTACGGCGAGTTCTGGTAGCCGATAGAGACCGTCTTGCCCTGCGCCGAGCCTAACTGCGCTTGTACGGCGGTGACCAGTGCCATGGCCTGGAGGTTGTCGGGTGGTGCGGTGCGGAAGATGGTGCCGCCGTCGTCGGTGAGGCGCAGTTTGGCGGCGGTGGCCGAGGGCAACATCGTGATCTTTCGCGCCTTGGTGACCCCGTTGAGGATGGCAAGCGATTCGGGCGTCGTCGCCGGCCCGGTGAGGCAGGTCGCACCCTCGTCGATGACCTTGCGGGCCGCTGAAAGGGCAGCCTGGGGATCGGTCTGCGTGTCGGCCGAGACCAGTTTGAAGGTCACGCTGAGGCCTGCGTCCTTGGATGCCTTGTTCAATTGATCGACCGCGAGCGTCACGGCCTTGTCAGCCGGGGCGCCGAGCGCGCTGAGGTCGCCGGTGAACGGCTCCACGTCACCAATGGTCATGGTGAAGTTGAGCGCGACGCCGGAAGAGCTGGTTCCCCCTCCGCATGCGGCTAGGAGCATGGCGGCCGGCAGCGCCGCCACAGCCAATACTTTGAATCCGGTTAGCCTGCTTCCAAGCATCTACTCCCCTCCTTGAATGAACGCCGTTGGCACTTTATCGAGGACTGCATCAGGGACGACGACCACCTTCCCGAAGGCGCGACGCGCCTCCAACTCTTCCACCGCGTCTCGGACACGGGACAGCGGGAGGACGGCGTGAATGACCGGTCTCAAGCGCCTGCTGCCGACCAACCGTACGAGCTCGACCAGGTCTTCTCGCGACCACCCATCCGAGCCTCGAATGTCGATCTCTCGCACCCACAGGTAGCGGAGATCGGTCACCGCTTCGTGGCCGCTGGTGGCGCCACAGCACACGAGCCTTCCGCCTTTGCGCACAGACCGTAGGGACTGCGGCCACGTGTCCTTGCCTGAGTAGTCGACGACCACGTCCGCGCCTACTTTTCCGGTCAGCGCCCATACCTGCTTGCCAAACTGCCCATCGGGCGCGACGACCGTCTCGTCGGCGCCGAGCTCGCGCAGCTTTGCGGCCTTCGCCTCGCTGCTCGTGCATGCGATCACGCGGGCGCCCGCAGCCTTGCCGAGTTGGACGCATCCAACTCCGACGCCGCCGCTGGCTCCGACCACGACCAGCGTCTCACCGGCGACCAGCCTGGCTCGAGTGAGGATCATCCGGCGCGCCGTGCCGTAAGCGACAGGCAGACTGGCGAATTCGACCATCCGGCTCTCATCCGGGATCGGCAAGAGATTGGTGACCGGTACGGTGACGTACTCCGCCAACCCGCCGCGCCGAGTCTCGCCCAGCATGCCATCGCCTTCGATGACGGGATCCACCAAAACTGCACTTCCAACCGTGACCCCGGCGGCGTTCGGCCCCAGTGCTTCCACCCAGCCAGCGATGTCGCCTCCGCCGATGTGCGGCAGGGGGACCGGCAGGCCGGGCATGCCCCGCCGAACAAAGATGTCGAGGTGATTGAGAGCGCAAGCGCCGACCCGAACGAGCGCCTCGCCCACGCCGGGCTCAGGCCGTTCGATGGTTTCGACTGCGAGATGGTCGGGACCGCCATGCTCGCGGATGACAGCGGCCTGCATAAGCACCCGACTGCCAGAGCCTCGCTCAACGATTTCTCTCACCTTTTGGCGATGATCAGGCCAAGCCCGAACACGATGCTGGCCCCAGGGCCCATCACTCCGATTGCCTGAAACAGAACGCGGCCCAGACCGATCGATCGATCGAGGCTCACCTGTGGCGAAGCCTGGGTGGTCGAACTCATCAACTCGCCCCCTGAACAGAGCGACGGCATGCCCCCCATCTGTGCTCTCCCTCCCCAACACCCGCTGATGCCCCTCAGCAATCCGAGGCCAGCTTGGCGGACTGTGAGAAGCTTACTGATATGCTTAGCGCTGTCAAGTGGCAACCGACGATAAGTCGCCAACCGCTGCGCCATACTTTCGGCGCGACGCACGAATGAGGTCTCAAGCACACCGGAATCGAGCTGGGGCGGTGGTCGGAACCCCCGCCTCAAAGCGCAAAGGACGTCGGCTTCGCGCCGACGGCACGCTGGCTGATGCTCTTTATCAGTCCCTCAAGCGCGCCATCATCGAGAACCGCCTCGAGCCGGGCACGATTCTGACGGAGCAGACGATTGCGACCCGCCATTCGGTTAGCAGGGCGCCCGCCCGTGAGGCGTTAAAGCGACTGACAGTGAATGGATTCGTTACTACGCGACACCGAGTGGGCTACCTCGTCACCAACGTCAGCGTCGCGGACATGGACGAGATATTCGCGATGAGACTCAGGCTCGAGCCAATGGCCACCGAGCTCGCGGTGCCTCGACTGAGCAGCGCCGACCTCGAGATCCTCGAGGAGCTGGCTTCTCAGGTCCCCCATGTCGCCGAGGCTCCGAGCAAGGATCACGGAATTCTGTATACGTCGCTGAATGCAGACTTCCACAGGGAGATCGCGAGGATTGCGGGGAATCGGCGACTTGAGCGGACGATCAACACACTGATAGATGAGCTCGAGAGGGTGATGCTCATGCTTGCCTACAGCTCGACAATCGACCAGCTGCTTGACCAGCACTTCGAACTTCTAAAAGTCATGCGCTCAGGCGATGCTGCGGCGGCAGCGGAGGTCATGCGCCAGCAGCTGTCCCGGGATTTCGAGCTCATGCGGCCCTTAGTGCTAGGGATAGGCACTTCGCTCGGCCTGCCCACCACCACTTAATTGACACTGCTGGCTGACTCGGTCGAGACCTTACTCGCTGGCGATCGTGAACAGGCTGCGCACATGGTGGCCGCGCGAAGATTTCCGGCAGTACGATGACTTCTGCCTCCGCAATTGGCCATTCGCCTGGTGCAGGGCGACCCGAAGAACTTGTTGGATCAGACATTCAAGTGCAGGTTGCCAGTGGTGACCTCATCACCTACGCCTTCCTCGACAATGCCGCAAGCACCCCTGCGATGGTGGCTGCTGCCAATGCCGTCGCGGAACTGCTCCCATGGTACGCGAGCATTCATCGGGGGGCAGGCCTAAAGTCCCGCGTCGCGACGGTCGCATATGAAGAGGCCAGATCTCGGATCGCCCGATTTCTTAGTGTTGGGCAAGATCACGTAGTAATCCTCACTAAGAGCGCCACCGAGGGCTTGAACCGTCTCGCGCGGATGTTCGGCGACCATCGAGCGATCGTGTTTACATCGATCATGGAACACCACGCGAACCTGCTGCCGTGGCGCCTGAGCGGTTGCGAATTGAGATACGTCCAAGCTGATGCGTACGGCGTTCTGGATGAAGAGGACCTCAGGCGACAGTTGCTTGGGACGTCCACCGCCCGCCCTCGCATCGTTTCTATCGCTGGTGTCTACAACGTGAGTGGCTACGCGCCACCTGTGCATCACCTAGCGCGAATGGCCCATGAGAACGGCGCAGAAATCATTGTGGATGCCGCACAGTTAGTAGCTCATCGACCACTCGCAGTCCGCGGAGTTTCAGCTGACGATGAGCTTGATTACGTCGTTTTCTCGGGGCACAAAGTGTATGCGCCGTTTGGGTCAGGAGTCCTGATAGCCCGACGCTCGACGGTCGAGCGCGCACAGCCAAACATTGTGGGGGGCGGGATCGTCGATCTGGTCACTCTCGACGATGTAGTTTGGAACTCGCTGCCGGACCGTGAAGAAGCAGGCAGCCCCAATGTGCTTGGAGCGGTCGCAATTGGGGCGGCTATGGAGCGGCTGGAGATTCTAGGCAGGCAGCAATTGGCTGCGGAAGAGCAGTCTTTGACGTCGTACGCAATGAGACATCTAAACGAGGTTCCTGGATTGCGTATTCTTGGACCGCCCGACGGTCCGGACCGCACGGGAGTGGTGAGCTTTGTCCTTGGCGGTTTGCCGCACGGTCTCGTGGCGGCTGCCCTTAGTCACGAATACGGAATCGGTGTTCGAAGCGGGTGCTTCTGCGCACATCCCGGCGTTATGCATCTACTCGCGGAGCCACCAGCAGTAGCGCAATTGCATCTAGATCAAATGCGTGCGCACGAACATTGTTCGTTGCCTGGCGCTGTCCGAGTTAGCCTCGGCATTCAGAACTCGGAGCATGATATTCGGCGACTTTCCACCGCGCTGCTGGCTCTCAGTCAAGATGGCGCCAGATGCCAGTACGAAGTGAATCAGGAATCGGGAGAGTACATGCCCGCCCTCGCCTTGCCCATGCCTACGCTGCCCCTATCCATGGGTGCGGCGGCGAACAGCTCTTCGGTCTAAAAGACGACAAAGCCGTATTTCGTCCACTTCGAAGTGACCGCCCATTCGACCGCCGCTTGTGTCTGGAGGCAGCTGATCGAAGCCACACCTTTGGGCCGGTTCTGAGTTCGGATTTTGGTCGGGGGCCCGGGATTTGAACCCGGGGCCTCACGGTCCCGAACCGTCTCGATGGCATGTCCTTGAGTGTCCTGTCGGCTCCTCTAGGGGCCGCCTGAACTCAAATGGCAGGGCCTTCGTGTCCTCCAGTAACCTCTCGGAACCGTCCGTTTCCGGGAATGCGTGATCCAGCTGTGATCCATCGAAGGCCACATCAGCCCCCAAAGCCGAGCACGCAACCGGCTCCCTAATCGATGTGGAGTCTCATCAACGGCCACGTGTTGGCCCCGTCCGGAGTGCGTCGAGTTAGGCGGGCCGCGGTGGACTCGAACCACCTACCTCCGCGTTAGATCGGGCTGAGCGCTGTGCTAACTGGCCGTTTTGATCTTCCGGACCTCCTGCGTGCGACGCCGAGTTATGTGGTGCGGGCGAGGCGCGCCGCCGCTTTGCACACTGTCGGAATCCGCTGATTCACGTATTGAATGGTCACGTCGCTCGGGAGGGCCGCGGCAATCCAAGCCGGAAGCGTCGGCTCTTCAGAGGTCCGGCGGGACGTGCGGAAGCTCGCGCGGACCGTCAGCCTCCGGGTTCTTACCCATCGTTGTTGCAGTGGGCTGCCGGACCCACTCCCGACGCCCGCCCCGGTCCAGTGACGGTGAAATTCCAACTGCCATAGGAGTCAACCACGAAGTAGAACGTTCCGCCCGCGTGGTAGTGGACCACGCCGTGATCCGGTCCACCGTGCCGGGTGATGCCCTGATTCTCAGGCGAGACCTGACAATCGGATAGCTGCTTGACGGTCAGGAAGAAGTCACATTGATCAAGCTTTGGGTATTGGTTGCCGAGGCTCGACGAGCAGTCATAAGACCACCGGAGATCCCAGGCGCCGTCCACAGTGAACACTTCCGTCGTCTCACCGCCTGGTCCTGAACCGCGCTGGTCCACCAGGACACCGGACGTGCTCTCACGGTAGATATAGACGCCCGCGAGGATCAGCGCAATCAACGCTCCGAGTGCGCCAACAGCGATCAGCGGCAGCCGGCGACGCCCATCCCGCATGTCGATGGAACGTGCTGGAGGTTAGTGGGTTACGAAGGCCCAGAGCGGAGATGTGGTGGCCCGCGGTGGACTCGAACCACCTCCCTCCGCGTAATCGCGTTGTGACCATCGTGCGTTGAACAGCACAGTTCGTCCTTCCGTATCCCAGCGGCTCCTCCAGTGTCCTCCTGTGCTTGATTGGCGCCTTGGTCGTGACCTTGCGTGTCCTCCCGTATCCTCCTGGTTCCGGAATTGCGTGACAGGGCTGTGACCTCCGCGGTGGTCAGTGCCATCGCTAAAGGCGCTCATTTCTGGGTCAACCTCGGACAGACTGGCTCATGCGGCCAAGTCTTGCCATCGGTGTCTAGCTTCGCGGACCGAGGATGATCACCATTACAGTCCAGGCGCAGCCAGCCGAGGCCCCCGCATCCACGGTGCGCGGACCCGCGTCGGCGTTGTCGTGGGCGTGCATGACGCCGCTCCCATGCGGATCGCTGTCATTGGGTTGGGTAAAGTCCCCAGTTGCCTGCGTCTTGCCATCGCCGTCCCGTATGGACGTGTAGAAGTAATGGTCGCTGCCAGTGCAGTTATATGACCAGAACATGTCCCAGTCGCCGTTGGCGGTCCTCCCCAATGCTTCAACAGCACTTGTGAACGGCGGGGAGAGTTTGTCCCATCCCGAGGCGCAGTAAGGCTGACCGCTTGGACACTCGCCGGTCATCACGAACGCTACTCGCGGGAAAGCTACGTGGATGGCTGATTGATCAGCGCGAAGGTTCTCGCATGCGACGCTTCCATAGACCGTGATTAGGCCACTATCTCTGACCGTATAACTCAGCGTGCCCAATGTGACCCGGCAAATGACATCGCCGCTGGGCTGGCCTACCCGGCCAGTACCGTAAGGTTGCCCCGTTGCGGGGTCCAACCCCGCGTATGGGAACCCGTCGGTGTTGGCGCCTGGGCCAGCCGGTATGAATTGTCGGCACGCCGCGTCGGCGCCTTGACCACTGACTTCAATATTGAGGTTCGAATCGGAGTATCCAACCGTGCAATCAGTTTTGGATGCCGCGCCCACCCCCACGATTACGCCAAGCAGTATGAGGGTGCCAACGACAATGCCGCCCACAACCGCCAGCGTCCTTTTTGGAAGGGGCAACGGTGGGACGGCACCGCTTTCGTGCTGCCGGCTGCGTGTGATCTTCGGCTTGCGCAGAATGCGGTACAGCATCCAGAGCCCGAATAGGAAGAAGACGGCGCCGACGAGGAGGAACAGGGGTTCGTTGGTGAAAGCGGCTTTGAAGTGACAGGCCCAGGCGGGGTGGGCCTGATCGTCGCAAACGGCATCGGCGTGGAAAAAGCCGAAATAGAAGGCGACGAGACCAGTACCAAGACAGACGATGGTCCAAAACACGTTCCGCATGAATCGATGTTACCCGCGGACCTCGAACTGAGGCAGTGCCTAAAGTTTCCGTGTTTTGGATGACCCTCGTCGTCTCACAGCCCGGTAAGTTAGCGGCAGTGAACCGACCTAACTTCTGGTGGCGGCTGCGCTCGCTGTTCAGCGCGACCCTGCGAGATCATGCCATTTAGGCTGACAGCCATTCGGCGCACATGGAGGCGTCCATGATCGGAGCGTTGAACGCGGCGCTGACCTTTGCCTGAGCGCTCGGTGACGGACAGGCCGGTCAACAGTCGAAGACCGACCAGCAGATCTCGTTTCGCAACCGCTGATCGTCCAGGACGAGTTCGCGAATCACATCCGGGAGCTGTTCGCTCTGCCAACGGCACTCGAGCCTGCCGGCGCTCTCACCCTCGCGTCCGGTGGCCGCCGCACGCACGGCCTTGATCGCGTACGCCGCAGCACCAAGCTCGTGTGTCAGGACACCCCTGTCGCGAGCTTGGGTTTCCCAAGTGGGTGCCTCACGGTCCTGCCGAACCGCCACAAATGAGCCACCTACTTTGGCCTCCGCTGGTGACGCCCGAGTTCAGATCGGCTGACGGCGGCCACCCTATTGAGCTGTCGCCGGCTGAGCTCCCAGAAAATCTGTGATCCAGCTGTGATCCGGCGGCTCTACGGAGAAGGCGAAATCGCCGATTTCGAACTCGGTTTTGGTCGGGGGGAGGGGACACTATTTGAACTCTCGAATTGAACTCGGGAGCGGCGTCCTCGACCTAATTAGGACCCATTGCGACCGGCCTGAACAGGCCGGCGCCGGCCTTTTGCCCCCCGTCCGCCGGCCGATACGTCAGCTTGACTTGGGCTAGGCCTTCCGCCACTTGTCGGGAGAACCGGCCTTGGTGTTTCGGACCCGCTCAACGCGGACCCCGGCATTTGGGTTGAGTTCTCTAGCGCGGTCGATTGCCTTTCCCTGGGTCGGCTCGACGGCGCTGGCACGGTCCGCCCCGGGTTTGCGCACGGCGTAGTCGCCTTGTATCGGCCGCTTCTCGATGTCGAAGCTGTCCTTCTTGTTCGCCATGCGCGATTCCTCCACTGACTGAATGGGCCGAACGACTGTTCGTAGTATACGGCGGCCAACCTCAATCAGAACGGACTCAGGCCCTGCTTGAACCTCTCAGCGTCTTCGTCTTCTGCTTGGCCCTGCGCTCGGTAGCTCTCGGCAACTGACCGCAGCACTGCTGCTGTCCGCGGCCACGTGTCGCGAATCTTCACCGCCCACGCGTCGAACTTTTCCGCAAGCGCGCGTTCCTGTCGGCCGCCATCGGTCAGTCCGCGGGTAGTTACCCCGCGGTTGTTGAAGATTTGGTTCGCAAAGCCTCGTTCCACTTGCTCCGAAGCCAATCTCTCAATGGCATCCCGTATCGGGCGCGTCGGCCAAGTGCCATCGGGGTCCTCTCTCGCATTGGCAAATGAGTGGCCGATGTATTGAGAACCAATCGCGACGCGGTCGTTCTTGGCCAAGAGGTCGAAGGCGCCATCAAGCCAGGCTTTGAGCCGCACGTCATCCACCTCGCCGTTTCGCTCCGCGCTGCCTGGCACAACCTGCCACTCGTGCAATACGTGAAATGCATTCCGTGCAGTCTCCGGTGATGGGCGCGCCTCCTCTGCACCGTCAGCTCGCTTGAAGCAAAGCGAGAGAGTTTGAACGAAGAAGCCTGGATCGCGCGCTAGCAGGCGCTCAAGCGTTGGTGCCGGGACGTCAAATCCAAGTCCAGAAAACGACCTCCACTCCAGGATCGCGAGACGATTATCGTCGAAGTTCGCATTCCTCAGGGCCTCAAGGAGACGCTGCAGATCGTATGGGGACAGACGCTGCTGCTCTTCCGCCGGGGCCGCCAGCACTGCCTCCATCGTGGCCGCGATTCTCTCGGGCTGAGCGTTATTTGAGTAAAGAGCGAGAAAGTCCGCAGCCGCCGCAGGCCGACCGAACTCGATCAGTTTGTCGGCAGCATGATTCACGAGATCAAAATCGCTGCCGTGGCCGCCGGGCACGAATTCCTTCCAGTAGGCCGCCTCCACTTCGGGCCCCAGACTCTTCGCTCGCTCCCATACATCGGGGAATTCCCTCACCATCTGCAGCAGTCGTCCTTGCTCCACCGCGCGGCCGTCCAATTTGCGTAGGGCGTCATCCACCCACGCCAGACCGTCCTTCCGGTACCGACCAGCAACGTAGCCCGCGGCGTAGTTGCGTCGTTGGAGATCGTCGCTCCCCAGATCTAGGAGAATGTCGATTTCTCCGGCTTCGATCCCTGACTCGCCAACCGTCCAACCGACTGCGAAGGGCTGCTTCGCGCTGTCACGCAGCTCTAGGAGTGCTGCCATTCCCTGAGCATCCAGGATTGTCTGCAGCGCCTCAAGCCTGCGTGCTGCGAGGACCTTGTCGTATTCAGTGAAGTCGTGCCGTCCGAAATCACTCAGCCGAGGCATCTGCTCATCAAACAAATACCGCAGGCGTTGCAGAGCATCCTCCGGCTCAAAGCGCTTGGCAAGCTCTTCTATGGCGACGATGTCATCTAGCGGCATAACCCATTTCGCGTCCGGGGAAGCTCGGTGCTCACGCGCAAGCTCATCGAGCGCCTTCCAGATCCCCTCGTGTTGCTCAGAGGTCAGCTTAGCCATCGATTTGCAGTCCTCGGATCCGTTCATAGACTGCCTGTCGCCTTGAAAGCGGGAGGTCCGGGATCCGCTTGATCAGCTCAGGCCATCGGTCTGGATCCTTGTCCGCCATCTCAATAAGGTCATCGACTATTCCCTCGACCATCTGCCAGTAATCCTGCGGCGGTACGGGCGCGTTGCCCGGTCCCCAACGCCGAAAACGCGGCTCATAGTTAAACGAGCCGGCCCCCAGCATTCCTGGAAGGCAGCCGAGGGTCAAACGCCACGCGATGCCAGGGTGACGTTCACGCAGGGAGTCCAGCACGGCTAGACGAGCACCGGGCGTGGCCGACGTTTGTGGGAACCATGGGCTGATTACGCCGATGAAAGTCGAATCTGGCCGGTTGCCGAGCCTGCCTCCTGGATCAACCTCAACGAGCCGCGCCAAGGCTTCCATTGCCAGCGCGAAGTGCTCCGGCGATCGGGCCAGGCCTTCCAGCGACCACAGCAGACTGGGATGCGCACTGCTTGTCGTGAAGGCGGCGTCTTTATCGCTGAAGAGCTTCCTCAGAACTGGATCCGCTCCCTCTAGGCCTTTGCTTGTGGCCCTGAGGAACTGCTCCGGGGCAGCTTCAGCCAGAAGCGGGAGCACATCGCTTATCGACGTCCACAGCTCTCCAGACTGATCTTCATTCGCTCGATCCAGAAGCTTTCGCACAACGCTCTCAGCCCAGGTCTGCGCACTGTTTCCGCCACCGAGTTGAACGCTCCTTCCCACAGTTCCGAGCAGCGCCAATGTTGTCGCCAGCCCCTTACGCAGGTTGTCCGAATGAATCCGGGTCTTTCCGTGAATGGCCGCCCGCCAGCGCTCATCGACGGGCAGTTCGAGCTTCGGATCAACGGCCCCGAGGACTTGCTGAACGACGGGCTCCAAGTCGGCAAAGTCGGTACGCGTCAGGTACGGACGCAAGTATTCCCAGCTTGCCTCCGGAGACGCGACACCCCATACGCTGGCCACAACGACAAAGAGCGGGTCTTCTCCACTCGCTGCCTCGCTGAGCTGCGCTGAGGCTGCTTCAAGCGTTTGGCCCAACAGTTGCGCCATGACATCGGTGTCGCCACTTCGGAGCTCCAACCAGCCTCCGGCGAGCCACGCGCGACGAACTATGGCTGATTTGAAGAGTGTTACCCACTGCGGGTGTAAAGCTATCCCGCGCGCCGGCGCCGCGTTCTGAAAGGCAACGAGACTCTGTGAGGCTGCTTGCGCGAGGGTCCGCGCCCGCCCCTCCTCAACGCCAGCCTTACGCAAGAGACCTGCCATCGGCTCAGGGTCAATTGGCTTCAGCGTCACGGTTCCGGGAATGCCCGGAGGTGCCAGAAAGACGACGTGGTGGTTTTGGATCAGGAGCGCCTCGCGGAGCATCGTTTCGTCATAAGGGAGCAGGATCAACAACTTTGCTGTCCGGTCAAGCACCCTCAGTACTGTGCTGTCGTGCACGATGATCGCCCGTCCAAACAGATCAAGCTGCTGATCTTCATCGCTGGATAGGATTGTTGCGGCGGTAAAGGCCAAAGCGTCGTCGGGACTGGCCGCAACAATTGCTGTCCGACCCACGTCCTGAACGAGCAATTTCAGCACCTCAGCGGCTTGATCCTCCCGGCCGGCCAGCACCATTTCTATCGTCAGCCGCGGGTTCGTGGAGGCCGAAAATCGATTCCACCACTCCAGAAGGGCTTGCGCCCCGAAGGCCGCCTTCCCGATTTGATCCGAGAAGATGTAGTGGGCACCGGGTGCAGCGTCGAGCGCGGTTTCAATGTCGTGGACATCAAAGACGACGATGTCCTTCCAAGGACTGTCCGCCTTGCGGTCGTCGATCCACTTCTGCTTGTTGGGCCAGGAGCGTGGGGTTACGAAGACGAATGTAGTGTTGGCCTGATCTTCACCTAAGGGGTCGTCCTTGCGTTTCTTGTAGTCCTCGGTCGCCTTATCAGTCGGTTCGCCGCCGGTTCCGAGCTCCCAAACGCTGCGGCCTTCAGGAACGAAGGGCGTGCCCCTAGCTGTGACGACAACCCCGTCGTAGCCAGGAATTGTGCTTCCCTCTCCTCCCGGCATCCGAAGGGTGGTGACCTGATCGTTGGTCTGACGGATTAGATTGCGGACCAGTCTGGCCAGATCGGCCCGCGCCATAATCGTTTCCGCCCAACCTTCGATATCCGCGGCGGCCGCCAAATGGGGCCTGGGACTTGCGGCTTGGCTCACCTTGCAGCTCTGTTGCGAGCGCAGCTCCCAAAGACGGTCGCGTGCGACGGACGCCCACCACCGCCAGACCCAACCGTTTGCTCGCGCTTTGCCATTTGTACGAGTGTCAGTATCGGCATTTGATCTCAGGTTTCCGAGCGTAGCGGCGGGACGCCCTGAGCGCTACTGTTGAGACATCTGTCCCCTCTCGATCAGGGCCTCACGGTCCTGACCCGTACGTCTTCGGGCGTAGCTTCGAGACGCAGTCACCGGTTCAGGAATCAGCTCCTGGGTGAATTCGAAAACGTCGCCCTCTCGGTCCTCGCAGGGCCTGGAAATGCCGATGGTCGAGGGTCAGCACGTCGAGAACCGCGTAGCGCTCGGCGAGAACCACGATTGACGCGTCGGCTAGGCCAATTTCAAGGTCGCGATACCGTCTGAGGACAAGAGCAGCCGCTGCTACGTCCTCGGTTGTGAAAGGCTCCAACCGGTAGGCACCCCGGGCCACTTCGTCCAGCAGCGCTCGTTGGGCACGAACGCCGACCCTGGTGGCCAGCAGGTAGTCGAGCTCGGCCAGGACAAAAGGCGACAAGAGAAGTGGTCCGCTGACGGTGCGAAGGGCGGCGGCGGCTTGCGCATGCCGGTTCTGGCTGGAGTCGAGAGCAGCCAACAAACCGCTGGTATCGAGTAGGATCACCCCTCGCCGAAGCCGGCAAGTAACTTGTCGACGTTCTCGGCTAGATCAGGTTTGCCGCTCGTAAACAAGGGGACACGCGGCTCTGGGCGGCGCGAGCGCAGGAAGGTCTCGATCCCCTCGCGGATCAAGTCCGCCTCAGTCCGCCCGTCCTCATGCGCCGCTCGCGCAAGGCTTCCCTTCAAGTCTTCAGGCAGGTAGATGGTCGTCCGCTTCATGCCATACATTATGCCATACGTCGGGAAATCTGTGATCCAGCCGAGATCCAGCGGCTCCAGATAGCGCGCGAAATCGTCGATTTTGAACCCAAGACTGATTTTGGTCGGGGGCCCGGGATTTGAACCCGGGGCCTCACGGTCCCGAACCGTGTCGGTGCTGTGTCCTCCAGTGTCCGACAGGCTCCCCCGTCGTCCTCGCGAATACGAAATCGACCAGGCTGGTGTCCTTTGGTGACCCCGTAGAGCCGTCCGGTGCCGGGA
>Ga0307374_10002660_pt1 | contig 31433 bp, 36 predicted proteins | sample OX3MG_FD_202532 | JGI IMG/M metagenome (GOLD analysis project Ga0307374, IMG submission 202532) | Soil microbial communities from Risofladan, Vaasa, Finland - OX-3 | ecosystem: Environmental > Terrestrial > Soil > Coastal area > Acid sulfate soil | place: Finland: Risofladan, Vaasa | collected... | reverse complement strand
TCCCTTGACATGTGCCTGACGAGCGTGATTCTCCTGGACATCACGAAGAGGAGCAGAAGCGAGTAGAGAGACACCGAAGCCTAGAGTTCTAGACCAATTGGTAAAGAGTTGACAGAATGACTATAATAGGGTCAATATTTGGTCAGGTGTGATGCGCAACCTCCTTTCCGAACAGGATGCGAAAATATTGGCTTATCTTCTTGGTTCCAATGGCGAAATATCTTCTCAGCGATTGTCAAAAGAGGTTGGCATCTCTTTGCGCGCCACTAGACTCAGGCGAAAGACGTTGGCAAAGGAATACCTGACGATCACGCACGCACTGAATCTTCAAAGATATGGCTGGCGGGAGCTGCAGCTTCTAATCACCACCAGTGGGGGGCGAACTGTTGCCATAGGAAGAGAGTTGCTAAAACTGAAGCAGGTCGTCTTTGTCGGCGGCACGATCGGAGAGGTAAGCATAGACCTGAGGGCGGAGGTCTTTGTCCGAAGCAGCTCAGAATTGCTTACCCTCATCGAGGAGGTGAAGGCCCTACACGGAGTCAAGGAGGTGATTTGGAGCGAGGTCGCGGAAGTCATAGGTCACAAGAACCCTCCGCCTCAACTTCACACCCATGAGGCGACGGTGCAATCATTCGAGCCACACCCTGCCCACCGCAGATAGGCTTCAACGTCCGTTACTTTGAAGTCCTGGTTGCTGGTTGTGTGCAGTACGGTGTTTTGCCCGTGGGGGGTAGAACGCACTAGGGCGTCCGACCGAGGCGAATAATTCTGGAGAAAGTGTTGCACCAGCCCACCCAAGTCGGGGCGGGCCTTGTTGGTGCCCTCTTGCCTGTGCCGTTTGACTAGGTGTAGACGGCCGTCAGGTCAATCGTCGCGCTTGTGCTGCCCACGTTCACAGTGTAGGACCTGGTGGCCGTGCCGTCAGTCCAGTGACTGAAGACGTTGTTGCCAAAGTCTGCTACTTGCACTTGATACGACTGCCCGTTGCTCACCGTAAACGTGCATGGACCGAAGCAGCTCTGCAGCAACACTCCGTTCTGCCATAGCGTTGTGTAGCCGCCGGTCACCGCATTGCCAGATGTGTCGATCGCGTTGATGGAGATGGTCGAGGAAGTCGCCGGGGTTGGCAGGCAGGCATCTCTGTATACCGCCGTGAACGTGGTGGCGGATGTTATTGAGAACGCCCTGTATCTCAGCGCGGACCCCGTGTCGGACCAATGGTCGAAGGTGTAGCAGCCGTAGTCAAGAACCGCGACGGTCGCGGTGGTGCCGGGAGCGACGCAAAAGGCTACAGGAGTGAATCCTGCTGATGTAGATTGCGGGCCTGACGCCGTGTTAGACCAAATATCCGAGTAGTAACCCGTCAAGCTAGTGCCATTTGCAGTCTGTGAGTCGATTGTCAAATAGACACACGATGACCCTGCTGTGGTTGAGGTTGTGGTGGTCGTGATTATGGACACCAACTCACAGGACATGGCTCCGGGCGCATTCTGAGTGACCAGTGCGTATGCAGTCGCATAGGAAAGGTTCGCGAAGTTGACGACCGAGTGAGTCGTGGAGTTGGTGTAGTAACCGCTGAAAAGGCCGGTGGCACACTGTGGCGGAGTCGCAGTATTCGTTACCGTGGTCGCTGAGGTGGTCGTTGACGTTGTTGTGCTGGTCGAAGTAGAACTTATCGGTGCAAGAACGCAAGCGTTCGAGATGGTGTTGCTTTGCATCGTCACATCGCCCGTGTTCGCCAAGGCCGCGCCCTGGAGCGATGTACTTGTTCCGAGTGTGACGCTCGAGTAGGCCATTATCGTCCCTATGAAAGTGTTGGACGTGCCGATAATAGCCCCGCCTGCGCTCGTCACCCAGAAGACGTTACAGGAGTCGGCGCCGTTTTCAAGGACCACGCTGCTGCCTGTCGTAGTAGTAAGCGCACCTGCTATGGCGTCCGGAGCTTGGAAAATCCAGATCGAACCGGAGTTGCCCTGGCCATTCAAGGTGAGAACTCCTCCAGACAGAGTGAAGGCCGTGGATGCGGAATTATAGACCCCCGCCACCAGAGTTTGACCATCGAGGGCTGTTAGTATCGTGGCGGGTGTGTTTCCCATCGCTTGTGTGATTGCGCCAGCGAGATCCGTTTGAGTCGTTGATGGCGCACCGCCGGGATAATTCGTCCCGGTGATGGTCACTGAACCGAATCCGGTTTCCGAGGGAGTAGGATACGACCCCACATTACCCGCGATGGTGGTGGTCCCGGTATTGGTGATGCCCGAGTATGCGAGAACGGCGAAAGGCGTGGCAGTTCCGAGGGTCGGAGCCGTCGCTGCAAAAGCCTTTGGCAGCGCGCCATATCCTCCCAGTATCCCTGCAACAAGCAGGGCAGCCACGGCAAACGTAATCATGCTCTTCTTCGGAAAAGCCCTTTCTGTCTCTGCCATATTCATTCAGAATTCAGAATGGCGGCGACACCATATGCCTATGTGATGTTGTTTAGGCCATGATAGCCTAGAGGATTCTTCTGGCGTGTGGCATCGATTCCGGCTTCATCGACAATTCAACGTCTCTAGCCCAGTCAACGGGACTCGAACAACGGCAAGAAGAGGGAGAACTCTAGGAACGAGAACCAGGTACTCAAGCGCTGTTACAGGACTATCATGCGCAAGCCCCTTATCCTCCACTGACTTGCTAAACTCGGTCTAGCATGAGACATGCTATGGGGAAGAGAGGCGTTATGGGGAAGATAGCCGTTTCTTGTTCCTTTTGTAGCAAGAGCCTCCGAAGTGATCGGATTGACGTAATGGGCTTTCACTTTCATCTGCTCTGCGCCGATAACGTGGCCAGTGTCTTGGGGAAGGTCAAGGCATTCAACCAGTGGAAGAGGGCGCACCCTCAAGCGACGACTGTCGAGTTGACGGCGTAGCCTCTCCTTCGACGTAACGCGCGAGAAATCATCGGTCATGGCTGACCGAGACTGCCCTTAAATTCATTTGATATCCCGACTTCAAGGAGCGTGAATCGGCTCGTCAAGCCCGATCAACGCGCTCAGCTCTTCATAGATGTGGAGGAAGCGCATGCCCTTCTCTGTCAGCGAGTACATGTGAGTCGCTTCCTCTTTCTTGACCAGCTCGTTAGCCAGCAGGAAGTTCAGGTACTCGTTGATCTGGGCGAAGGAAAGGAACGAGCCGTACATCAGCCTAGTCTTCGTCGCGTTGCCGTCTACGACCACGTGAAGGATAGTTGAAGCGATTTCAAATCTGCTTCGATACTTCTTGACGTGAACATGCGGCTCCTCGGTTGTGCTTGGTTTGCTCCGTACTAGTTCAGCTTGCATACCTGCATATTGTTATGTTGGACGATATATAGTCGAAGTCTACATAACGAAACCTGAGTAAGAGATTGTACACATATGGTGTGCACACCTACGTAAATAGCCGCGTCAAGCCCTCAAACTTGGGCATTATCCTCAGATGGAGTATCTTAACGACATCCTTCGTCTCATCTTGATTGTGGTGTCCGTTCTCGCGGCTAACCTCTTCTGGCGACTGTCGCGCCTGTTCAAGAAGGACGTCTTCGGGCCAGTCTACCAGATCCTCGCCTACGGCTTTCTGGCGTTCGCAGCCGGCCACCTTATCCAGGTGGGGATTGACTTGGCAAACCTGCGAGTAGATAACTTGGACCTAGACTTGCCCGTGGAAATCATCTTTGTCTCGGTGCTCTTGTACGGGTTGTACAAGGTCCGCAACTTCGGAGACGACGCGCCTAAGGGACCGTAAACTTGATGTAAAGAGAAGATGCTGTCGCCTCTATTTGCGGAGTGGCCTTGAACAAGGATTTTATGACGCTCTCAAAAGTCCACTTCAGGAACAAACTGAACTTCATGTCGAACTCGTGGCGAATGACCAGCACGTAATCTCGCCCTATGACCCTGGGTTCCACCTGTAACCACCAACCGTAGGTGCTCATTAGGACAAGCCACCTCACGAAGGAGTCGGGAGACACCTCACCAAACCAGAATCTCAACAAGTCGGAATAGATTGCAGGTTGTCTCTCCATCGTAATCTTCTTCAGCTTTTCGTCGTCAGCGGTCTCGAGATACAACCTGAAGAATTCCTTTGAGATATCCATAAAACCGAATCTTTGAGCCAACTCGTCCCATTCAGCATACCTCGTGATCACAGACGAGAGAAGGCTGTTCACGCTGGAACCACTTGCCTTGGCCTTCGCCTCCATCTTTTCAGAGACATCAGCACCGAGACGAATTGTTCGCAGAACGGTCTTTCTCTTTTTGCCCGAGTCAGGCACAATGCCGCCCGCCATTCGCAATCTGAGCATGATTTCTCTTAGATAAAGCCTATTCCACGTAGCGTGTCATCATCAGTGACCTCGTTCATGGCCGGAGTGACAATACCCGAGGAGCAATAGCGTGCTTTCAAGATAAGGAAGGGAGGTGATTCAAAATCGGTCGAGGTGACGTCGTGTGGGTGGGAAGGCGGATAGAGTCCGCACTGCACGCTGGAGTTCGTGAAGACGATTCTGAGCGGCTACGGATACACCGCCTCCAAAGAAGGTGTGGGCGTTGGGACGCTTCGAATTTGGGATTGCGAGAGGAGCTCTCTTTAGGGCCCCATCGAAGACTGCCAAGTGTCCTATCTACAGACTTTAGACAGCGGGGAGAGATTCTCCGAGCGGAATCAGTTTGTTAAGGTCATCGTAGATGTGGAGGAAGCGCATGCCCTTCTCCGTGAGCGCGTAGACGTGAGTCTCCTCGTCCATCATGATCAACTCGTTGGCCGTGAGGAAGTTGAGGTAATCGTTGATCTGTGAGGAGGAAAGGAAAGAGGCGTACATCAGCCTTCGCTTCGACGCGTTCCCTTCCAGGGCGACGCTTAGGATGTTCGAGGCGATCTCAAACCTGGTTCGATACTTCATCCGCTGACCGTCCCCTCTGAAAAGCTCTGATCATCTGGCGAACCGGATTCGCTGGGAGGGCGAGACGCTTCTTGGTGCTCCTGCAGAAACTTCTCCCCCTTGGTCGTCAAGGCGGGATTCCCGGAAGTCTCCTCGACTAGGGCGCTCTTCCGTAGGAAGTCGATGGAATCTTCCAGCTTGATGCCCTGGTTCCTCGTTCTTGTCCTTCCTGTCATGCCAACCTACTGGGACGCGTCATTACTAAAACGATGCCGTCAAATTCGGTAGGATGGAGAGGCAAAAGCCCGGATGCAGACCGGAGACCATTGAGAAAGCCCAACCAAGACCGTAAATGCGGTTTTTTAGAACGCCTGACAAGTATTCCGCCAATCCGGCAATATTTGTACGAATAATCGCATCTTTCGAGCCTCAGAGCTTGTCGATGATTGAGGACGGTACCGACCTCTTGGCACCCATGATGTCGACGATCTCGCTCCAAACCACATCTTTTACGCCCTCCATCGCCTTCACCGCTTCGAGAAGCCCTAACAGCTCAGAGTTGTCCTTGATGATAACCTCAGCCCTCAAATCGATCGTATGCTCGCCTATGGACCTGCCCACAGAGACCACATTGTCTCTCTTCAAGAGTTCCCTGGCGATAGGCTGCGCGCCCCCTCCTGCCGTGTAGACCAACAGGTCTACGCGCCTGTACCCCAGGTTCCTCAGGTCGAGAGAATATGCGAGACTGAGGTAGTTCTCTTCCAAGAGACCGCGCCTTCGCTCGATGGTGCTGCGCGGAACCTTGAGCCGCTGCGCCAGCTCGCTTGAGGGGACGTTGCCGTTCGGCTCGAGCAGAATCTTCAGCATGTCCTTGTCAACGTCCGAGAAGCTATGTGGCAGCATGCGTATTCGAGTGTCCCACCGGAGAGATGATGGCAAAGGCTTAGTTCCAAGTGCAGGATTGTTATGCTGGATGCCTGCCCATGAATTCGCGGGCGTGTAGTTTCTGGGAAGGATTCTCCGCGCGCGTCTGGCTCCGGAAGATTTCGCCGGTCGAGAGTTGTCACGCTGATACCGACGATCCAGGTATCAGCTCGTATCGAGATATCGCCTCAATTGGAAATTTTTAAATAAAAGAATCTCCTTCCGCATGTTACCAATCAGACGGTGAGATTAGATGGAAGATGAACGGCGAAAAAGGGTCTCTTCGAAGGGCCATATTGAGGCGATTTGCACCTTGTGCGAGGTGGAAGGCAAGCCATACGTCCACGCCGCTGACGAGTATGTCGTGGCCTCAACCCTGACCGAGCGGGAGAGACGGATCGCGGTGTGTCCCGAGCATGCGGATAAGCTCGACGAAGGCAAGTTGCCCTATCGGGTCGTAAGGCGGAGGAAAGGCATAGATTGGGCTCACCCGCTTTGATATGCGCCACAAAGGCCCCAGCTCAATTTCGGGGCTGTTAGCGCCGATATGTCCAAGTTGACGTATGCGCCTGACGGCGCAATTGTCAGCCTTTACGCAAGGCGCTTCTCGAAATCTCGCAGCGTCATCCCTTGCATATCAGCCACCTTCAGTCTCTGCTGAAAAGACCGGTCTCCAGCTCCGTAGTCCAGAGAATTATGGGGGGCGAGTTCCAGAGCCGATGATTTCCAGCCGGTTTTCAGAGTTCGGTCGAGCTGATCTCCTGTCCGTGGGATTAGGCCGTGCAGGGTGCGCGCCTCAACGATAAGGCGCTCAACTTTCATCTTACTTAGCCACATATTACTCGACAATCCGCGCGTTATCTTAAGACGGACGGTGGATTTCTAAGAAGGTTTGTTCCAGCGTGCTGTTCTGGTGAACAAGAAATCAGCTGATTCAACGCGATAACGTGCATCTATCTCGCTTTCTCCGCGAGCTTCGTTGAGGCCTCGAGAGCATTGTTCGCCTGCCACCCACTCCCTCGCGGACTGTCTGTCCGGCGTCCACCGTCACCCCTATCCGTGATTCACGAGCCCCCTTGAGCGACGGTGAGATTCAGAGTTTGAAACGATTCGTCGTGCTGCCCGCAAAGAGGGAGTTCATGCTCCATTTTGCGGGAGCATCCCAAAATGACAGGATCGACGTAATGGAGTTTCACTCTCATCGAGCTTGAGTTGAACCTGGCCGCCGGCATAGGCAAGGTTGACGTCCACCCAGCGGGAGAGAGCCACCCTCGAGGTGGGTCTTCTGGGCTGAAGACCAGCCTTCCCCTCTGATGAGGTTGGAGAAGGCCAGCCACCGAGATTGGATTGCCTACTTTGCGACGGCCAGCGGGACTTGCTCGTCGACCGGAATCAGCGCGGCCATCTCGTCGTATATGCGCAGGAAGCGCATCCCCTTCTCTGTGAGCCCATAGATGTGGGTCTCTTCTGATCTGGTGATCAGCGTGTTGGCCAGCAGGAAGTTCAGGTACTCGTTAATCTGGGCGAAAGACAGGAATGAGCCGTACATCAGCCTTGTCTTGGTCGCATTTCCCGCACGCGCCACTTGGAGTATGGTCGAGGCGATTGCCAATCTGCTTCTATATTTCATCTAGCGCACACCCAATCCTGAATTCGACCGCGCAGTGGTCTCGCTTCGTATTCGCAGAAACCGCTCTCCATTGCTGGTAATGACGGGCCTACTGCCTTTCTCTAGTGCTAAAGCCTTCTCTCGAATGAATTCGATGATCTGGTTGATTCCGTTCTTCTGGCGCATCCCTTCGCCTGTTCTCTTCATAGCAGTCTTAGGGCGGCCGCCACTACTAAAGCCGAGCCGTCGAATAGTAAGTGAAAAGAGGGCAAATGTGCGAATGGGGGGACGAGGGCGGGCATTTGGCCCAATTCCCCAATTAAGCTGAAGCAAGTTGAGATTTGGTTAGTAATTTGGCAATCCATCCCGAATCCATGTAAGAAATCGCACGAAAAGAGGCTTCAAAGCCTGTCGATGATTCCGGCCGGGACCGAGCGCTTCTGACCTATCACGTCCACGATCTCGCTCCATATCACGTCTTTCACGCTTTCCATGGCCTTCACCAATTCAAGCAGCCCTAGGAGCTCTGAGTTGTCCTTGACTATCACTTCCGCTCTCAGGTCGATCGTGTGCTCTCCGATTGACCTGCCAACGTATACCACCTCTTCGAGCTTCAAGAGTTCCTTGGCGATGGCCTGCGTGGCCCCTCCTCCCGTATAGATGAGCAGGTCTACGCGCCTAAACCCCAGGCTACCCAGATTCAGGGAGTAGGTATGCTCCAGATACTCCTTTTCAAGATGCTTTCGCCTACGCTGAATCGTGCTGCGAGGGAGCCCGAGCTTTTCCTCCAGTACGTGAGATGAAATTCCCGAGTTGGGTTCGAGGAGAATCTTCAGGATTTGCTTGTCCACGGAGGAAAGCCTGCCTGGCGGCCCACTACGCTTTCCTGCTTCTCCCGACATCGATGTATGCAGGACGACGTTGTATATTAAGGGTTGGATACGGTGGTCGCGAATCGGATGCGCGATGTAGATTGCTTTTCACCTGCGGCGCGAGTTCCCAAGAGCCCCTGGTGTGCTCTCCGTGGGCTCGAATCGCCTCGGTTTGATTGTGTCGCATTCTCAGGTCCCTTCGAGGCAACTGAGCAGGCGTCGTCGCCCAGAAGTATTTTCTCGCGGAATCCACCGGCGCCATGTGTCCGAAGTGACTTGGCCGCGCGCGTCATCAGCACCACGACGACAAATGGCAAAAAGAGCCGACACCAAACTATCTGAACCTCACGAGCTTGCAAGAAGCGTGAGAAAAGAGTACGAGAAGAGAACCGAAGACGTTCGCGGCGCAGCAGAGATCCTGAGAGAGGAGTATGATAGGAGGGTCGACCAGGTTCACGACAAGTTGGATCAATCCATCGACGATAGCAGGCAGACTGTCCAAAAGCACCCCTTCCTAGCTGTGGGCGTCACCCTCGGCGTCGGGATCATTGCCGGCGTGCTCCTCGGCCGAAAGAGCAAGGCATAGCCGAAGTCCCAGTTGGACCGTCGACGCCAGAGCGCGGATACGTTCCTAGATAGAGAGAATACACGAGACAGACCAGGCGGATATGATGAGGACGACCGGGCCGGGCCGATAGCTTCTTGAGGAAGCCCCGACTCGACGCCGAATGGCGCGAGGCAGAGGATCATGGGGCGACAAGAAATACCACATCAAGCTGGCCAAGTTCGGCATCGCATCGGTCAGTGGATTCATTGTGGCAGAACTGTTGCTGACACTCGGCGTCCTGCTACTCTTTGGGAAGTTGAGTGCGCCAAGCGATGCCTACTCTTCGCCGACGTTCTTGGCCCTCGACGTCGGCGTGCTTGCGTTCGGAGTCTTTGTCGCCTTCCTCATAAACGAACGTTTCACGGTCAAAGTTCAGCCGGGCCGTCAGAATGGGGCGTCAACCAGCCGGGCCGCCCGACTACTGAAGTTTGAAGGCGTCAATACGATGGGAGACGCTGCCGTCATAGGGGTTCAATTCGCCCTCTTCGCAGCGTTGTCCATCGCGCCGGTAGTTGGCAACGTCTCAGGCTCGATCGTCGCCAATCCGATCACATATCTCATCTCGATGCGCTTTGTCTGGAAGCCAAGCAAATGTTCCCATGGACGAGAGTCTAATCATCATCGAAACCTGCCGCCGAGGATAGGTAGTCCCCTGTCGCCTCCCGTCGCGGCGATCGTCTTCCTTGTTTCGTTGTACGCACTCGGTCGGGTTCTACGAAGAAGAAAGCGCTAGCAATCAAGACCAACGAAAGCCGCGCACAGCCGGTTTCCTCTGAAGATGGGGCCCAACCGTGGCGCCTTATCGGCCTTTCATACAGGCGAGATTCTGGCTAGGATTTCACCATGGGACGTTTCTGCCACTTTCTTCTGTTTTAATCTTGGTTCACCCTAACAAGGTCGGACTGCGTTCATAGACGATGGAAAGCAGTCAAGAGCGGCCCTCTCGCCGGATATCTGCGCCGCAGGCGCTAGCATTGGCAACCGTGGCTCTAATCGCGTCCTCTACGACCTTCTCCACTTCGAGGTCGAGCTAATTGGGGCCGATTCCATCGCGCGGAACAGGACTCGAGTCAGCTCGTCTCCTCGGCCTCTTGGTGATACTCCCGCTCTTGGCCCTTACGGTGATGGCGGTTGCCCCTCTGGAGGCCGCCCACGCCCAGGCACCTTCTTCGTCCAGCGTGACGGTGAGCGCGGTGAACCAGTTCGGCCAGGCCCTTCCGAGCGACTACTACACCGTCTTCCATGCGGCCTACTTTGGTCCGTTCAACGCCCAGGGCGAGGCCGTCGTGGCGACTGGAGTGACCACCTCGACGTTCCTGGCTGCGGGCGGGCCCGGGTACTCCTTGCAGGTGTACGCCTACGGCAACTGCGCCTTCAGCCACTGGTCTGACGGGGCAGTAAGCGACCCGGTGACGTTCGCCGCGACGGGCGCGGCGCTCTCGTTCACAGCCGTGTACGACTGCAGCGGGGCTGTCGACACCGCCCTCTCATCGATCTTCGTGAGCTCTGAATATACGAGCGGTGCCGCACTGACGGGGGCGTACGCGGTCCTTGAACTTGGCGGTTCGACGGTCGCGAGTGGGTTCACGCCGGTGACCTTCACCACCACGAGCGGCTTGAACTACAGCATCATCATCTCCGACTCCGCGAGCGCAGCATTCTCACAGTGGAGCGATGGGATTGCCTCTAACACAGTATTAGTGGTGGCCAACGCCACCAAGACCTCGCTCACCGCGCTCTTCTGCCCCACGGCGTGCCCATCGGGCGCGGGCGGTGTAGGCGGAGGAAGCGGGCCCACAGGCTCGATCACGGTGACGAGCAGCAACCTCGTCACTGGCGCAGCGATGAGCGGGATGTACGTGGACCTTCGGCTCAACGACAACCACGTCGAGAGCGGCTACACGCCGGTGACATTCTCAAACCTACAGCAGGGCACCAAGTACCTGGTCGTTGTCTACGGTTACGGCGACGCCTACTTCAGGCACTTCTCCAACGGGAACCTGCAGAGATATTCCTATGTCACACTCAATGCGACCGCTAAACAATCTTCGTATTCGATGAACGCCCTCTACGAAGTCGTGCCGAACGCACAGGCCGCATCCCTTAACATCATCGCGCAGTTCCCCAACGGCACACAGATAGGGACCGCGTCTGAGATCGACGGGTATCCACAGCACACGCCAGGCATGTATCTCTCGGTGACCCCTCCGGGTGGCACCGCTCCGTACACGGCGACATTCACCGGAGGCAGCATCCTGCCCTTCATCTTCTTCAACCATCAGACGTACACGGTCGCACTGTCTCTCGGATACGGCAATATCACCTTCAGCCACTGGGAGGACGATGGGAGCACCAATCCGACGAGGGCGTTCGCCTTGAACGAGAACTCTACCTTCATAGCCGTCTATACCCAAGGCTAGCCAGTCGCGAAACAGCCAAGCTCGGCGTCGTCGGACTCACGTATGGACTGTTGTTAGGGGGTAATCCTCCTTCATTGAATTGAAGGTTGAAGTTCTTTCTGAAGCGAATCAACATGATAGGCGACAAGACCGTAAACTACGAAGGAAAGAACACCGACCTGAACGCGCTGAACAACAGCATGGTGAAATTTCTGCAGTCGGACGGCTTCAAGGTGCAGGCTACAAGGCTATCCACCGGAGGGTACCTCATCCAAGCACAGAAGGGAGGCTTCCTCAGTGAAATCATATCGGCCGAGCGCGCCCTCAACCTCACGATACAAGGCCAGCCCAACGACTTCAATCTCAGGATAGGAATAGGCAAGTGGATCCAGAACGCTGGCGTGACCGTAGTTGAGACTGCGCTGCTATCCCCGCTCTTCCTACCCCTCGACGTGGCAGAGATGTCATGGACTGTGCACGTTGAGAACGGAGTCTTCAAGAAGATCGACGAGCTTGTGAAGTCAGGCCCAGTCCCTGCGCCCGTTGCTGCTCCCGTCCCCGCGCTCTAGAAATTAGAGCCTCGGACCTCTCTTGTTTTCTACCCCGGTGCCGGCGGGCTTGCATTCCGAGGCTCGTCAAAATCCGCTCCAGACGAATCACCCTGAGGCCGTGCGGGTCGACGCCTATTCAGGTCAGCTTCACACCATCGGGACAAGGCCTACCGTGGCGCGGGTGCGGTCGGCCTTCAAGCCTACGATGAAGTACTCGGTCCAAGGGAGCTGTCCCTTGAGGAGCGGGGTCCCATTGATATCAGAGAGCGTGACGGAGACGTCGGCGACTCGAGCCGCGCGCTCCAGGGACGCATCGTCCCCGCTGACCAGCACCGACAGGTCGATATCTGATCTCATGAACTCGAGCAATCGGTCCCTGTCGCCATCTCCTCTCGCATCGATAAGGAACTCCGAGCCGGTCAATGCCACGACCTTCTTCCCGTTCCGTGCCCCGTTCAGCCTCTGCACCTGCCCCCTGAGAGACTCCGCCCGTCCGGATGACCCACTGCTCTCTCCCCGCTGCGCGTCTCCCTCGATAAGGGTCAATTCTCCTAGCACCCCTCTTGCCTGTTCGACGCCGACCCCTTCGAATGGTCTGAAGAACGTGGTCCTCGACCTCGAAACGCCTCGCCCTATTATTCCGCTCAGAACGAGGAGGGTCATCGCCGAATTGACGCCTGGAGCCAGGTGGAGGCTCAATATGCTCCCACGAGGCAGTGTCATGTCCAGCATCGCGTCCAGCTCAAGATATCCTGTGCTCTCCCCCCTCCTCTCCCACGACCAACCCTCGGGCTTCTGAGCCGCGAGCTCCAGCGGGCTATATGTGCGAAAGCTCTGAAAGAAGCCTCCGTCCAATGTGAAGAGTGGCGACGGTCGGGTGACTTTCACGCCGCTGAGCTTCGAAAGCTGCATCATCCTGACTGTCCTCCCGTCTTCGTAGTATCTGTCCAACACGACCACCCCATCGAAGAGCGAGTCGAGGCTGGCGTCGTCGGAGTTCTCGATCAGGACGATTATCTTGGCATCAGCACGTTCGCGCCACGTCTGGAGCACCTTCGCGTTCGAAAGGAAGGCCTCGTCGTCCATCATCACAGCGATCGGGTCCCACGAGTCGACGACAATGGTCGGCGACGTGGCGTCCATGAGCTGGTCCGTCATCCGCTCGAAGAAGGGGACGGGCTCGTCGAGCCTGGCGTCTACGAACCTCTCCACTCTCCGAGGCTCATCGGCACGCTCGCCCGGGGGGCGCCTCTCAAGCTTTGCGAACTCGGCGAGCCAGGGGTGGTTCTCGAAGAGCTGAGATGGTGAGACCCTCGTCGAGAGGTAGAGGTAGGCGCCGCCACCCCCCATCTCACTGAGAATAGACAAAGCGAGGATGGTCTTTCCTGTCGCCGCCTCTCCCTTGACGAGAAGCGAGTATGTGCGCCGGGCGAGAAACTGCACGAGCTCAGGCGGAAGCACCGACTGGACAGGGGCCGCTTTTCCTCGGCTGTGAACTTCCCTCAGGGTCAACGGAGTCCCGACCCATGAATGTAGGTTGCTTGACAGATGAAACTGGAACCGGCTTTCCTCGGATTCTTGATGGGACTCAGTCCGTCTTCGAGACCTTCGGGGTGGCTGCCATTAGCTTGTCCCAGCAACGGCCGTGATGCCATCTGTCTCCGTAGAGGACATCTCCGGGACCGACCAGGAACTCCACGTCGCAATACCTGCAAATCCGCAGCAGGAAGTTGACCTTCTGATATTGCTGCGACCCCACAGCTGTTCGTTGTGCGGTCAGTGCTATTGGGGAAGACATCTAGGAAAGAGATTTCCGCCGCCGCTATCTCCATTGGCAAGCAAATCACTAGAATAATCCTCTGTATCGAGGGCTGGCGCCAGCTACCTCACGGTGACAGACTTGGCAAGGTTCCGTGGATAGTCCGGGTTGGCCTTCCTCTGCACGGCCATGTGATACGCCAGGAGCTGGATGGGGAGTATCTCAAGGATCGAGAAGAGCTGCTCCTCGACGTGGGGGATCCTGATCCAATGATCGTAGATCGGGTTCGACCGGTCGGAGACGCCTATTATCTTGACGCCGCGCGCCTTCACCTCGTGGGCCGCAGCGAGCGTATTGGGATAGGTGGAGTCCGAAGGGTTGAAGACCAGCACGTACGAGCTGGAGTCGAGGAGGGCAAGAGGCCCGTGCTTCAGCTCTCCGCTCGGGAAAGCCTCCGCGTGGATGTAGGCGAGCTCCTTCAGTTTCAGCGCGGCCTCGCAGGCGATGAAGTAGTGCACGCCGTCGCCCAGCAGGTAGAGGTCAGAGATGTCCTTGAGCTCTTCTGCGAGCATGCGTATAGGCTGGTCCTCGTCTTCAAGGATCTTTCTCATCGCGGCGGGGGCGTTTCGCAGGTCGAACTCGGTCCCACCGCACAGGATGTCGTTAAGCGCGTTTAGGACGGCGAGCTGAGACGTGAAGCTCTTGGTCGCGGCCACCCCAATCTCAGGCCCGCAGTTGAGACCCACCGAGATCGAGGAGATGCGCGCGAGCGAAGAGGTCTCCACGTTCACTATTGAGGCGACCGACGCGCCGTGTTCCTTGGCTATGGAGGCGGCGTCGAGCACGTCCGCGCTCTCGCCGCTCTGGGAGAGGGCCAGAAGAAGGGAGCGGTTGTCGAGATACATCGGCGAGAACTGTGCCTCGCTCGAGATGATGGGTTCCACCCTGATCCCCGCGTGCTTCGAGAGGAGGTGCTTCCCCACCAGCGCGGCGTTGTAGCTGCTGCCGCTGCCCGTGATGTAGACGATCTCGGCCTGCTTGATCATTCCTGCTAGGATGCGCAGCTTCTCCCTGGAGCCGCCACTTGCGTTGGCGATTACCTCGGGCTGGTCGTATATCTCCTTCAGCGTGTGGTGGACATACGTCCCCTTGCTGGAATCCGCCAGCTCCCTCGAGACCTTGACCAGGCGCTGCGCCACGGGGTGCCCGTCGAAGTCGCACACCTTGACCGTCGCCTCGCTGATGACCACGAACTGCGAGTTGTCCAGGTAAATCACGTCATCGGCCTCCTCGACGAACCCCATTATGTCGCTCGAGACGAACGCCCCGTCCCTGCCGATGCCCAGGATGAGCGGGGCGTGGTTCCTCGCCCCCACGAGCGTCCCGTCGTCCATGAGGGCGACGAAGGCATACCTCCCTTTCAGCGCCCTGAGCGTCTCGGTGACCGACTCCTCCACCGTCATCCCGAGGTCGCGGTTGCACTGCAGCAGGTTCGCGATGACCTCGCTGTCCGTCTCGCTCCTGAAGAGGTATCCGCGCCCACCGAGGTCGGCCTTGAGCTCTTCGTAGTTCTCTATGATCCCGTTGTGGACGATGGCTATCTTGCCCGACCAGGAGAGGTGCGGATGGGCGTTCATCTCGTTCACGCCGCCGTGGGTGGCCCACCTTGTGTGACCTATCCCCACCCGGCCCGGCAGCAGCTCAAGCTTCTGCGACGAGTTCACCTGCTCGACCTTGCCAACGCCCTTCCTCAGGATGATGCTGCCGTCGGAAAACATCGCGACGCCCGCGCTGTCATACCCTCTGTACTCCATCCGCTTCAATGCCTTTACCAGGAGAGGGGCGCCCTCTCCGGTGCCGATGTACCCGATAATCGAACACAATTGAAGAAAGGTGCGCCTCGAGTATATTAGTCGGTGAGGGCACCATCGTATGGAGGCATCTACTGGATGATTGCTACCGTAGAAGCTTGATTCCGCTTTAAGACGTCTCGCTACAAACAAGGACTGTGCAAGTTACAACCTGGAAGGACAAGGTAGCCGACCCCTCGAACCTGTGGCTCAGAGCCACCAGGTCGGAAGAGGACGGGCGGTTTGCAGAGGCGACAATCTTCTATCTCCGCGACGCCGCGGCCTGCCTAAGCAACAATCTTGGGGTCAGGGCTGCGCTCAGCTGCTCCTGTGCCGCGAGCTGCCTGGAGAGGACGGGGAACATCAACGCGGCACGCAACCTCTATTTCGAGACTGCGAAGATGTACGAAGAGCAGGCCGCGGCCGCCTTCGGGACATCGATACGCGAGGCGCTGTGGCTGCTGCAGGAGGCCCACGACTATTTCATCGTAGGGGGCGATGCCCAGAGGGCGATCCAGATCTATGACCAGTGCGCGTCGCTCGCGAGGAAGTCGAGCCCCTTCGTCACCGGCGAGACACTCGACAAAGTGCTCAGGATCAGACGCGGGGCCACGGCTAGACCGGTCTCCCTCGGTCTTTCCGTGCCTCAGACTTCTGACATAAACGGCGCGATAGAGGGGTTCCTGCGCCTCAGGGAGACGCAGGTCTCCAAACCCGCCACGGCGGCAGAGGCGTCATCGGTTCGGGCTCGTTGGAGGCCTTCGATTGAAAAAAGTATTGTTAGTTAATTGGGACGGATACCCTAACTTCGCGCACGGGGGTGTCTATACCTGGGAGAAGGCCCTCGTCGAGCAGCTTAGCGATTGGCAGTTTGTGGTCTACAACCAGCTCTCCAACTCTAACACCAACGGAGTGCTCAGCGTCCCCAAGAACGTCGTCGGGGTGACCGCCCTCCCGCTCTTCGGAGCCAGCAGGGCCGAGGAGTTCTCCCAAGGGCCGTTCCTCGGCCGTGTGCTCGGCACCTCGCGGAAGGCGGTCGAAGGGTACTTCGTGCCGCTCTTCATGCGCTTCGTCTCCAGGATGATCTCGGTCGACTGCCAGCCGTCCCAGGTCACGGAATCGGTCCTCGAGCTGCACGCCTTCTTCAGGAGGTTCGACTACAAGAAGTGCGTCGAGAGCCCGTTGGTCTGGGAGGGCTTCCTTCGGCTGCTGCAGGCCGACCCGCTCTACAAGGAGATGAGCCTCAACGAGGCCTTGCTCGCTTATCAGATGCTTCAGAGGGTGATGCAGACCCTTTCGGTCGACGTGCCCAAGGTCGATCTTGTCCATTGCTCACTCGTCTGGACGCCATCTTTGATCGCGGTCGTGGCGAAGGCCAAATACGGCTCTCCGGTGATCGTCACAGAGCACGGTGTGGCGTTCAGAGAGCTCATGCTCTACTACAACGCGTACACCTTCGACGAAGCATCCAAGGTCATGATGAAGGTGTTCGCCGCGAACATAGTCAAGGCCGTCTACGCGATGGCCGACATAGTGGCGCCCGTCTGCAACGCCAACACGGAGTGGGAGCGACACCTCGGGGTCCCCGCCGAGAAGATCAGGGTGATCTACAACGGGGTCGACACGAAGCGGTTCAGGCCGATGTCCGTGCAAAGGAAGACCGACCGACCTGTGGTCGTCTCGGTAGGACGGATTGAGATCTTCAAAGACATCGTCTCGCTGGTCACTGCGATGAAGGATGTGAGGGACGAGATCCCCAACGTCATGTGCTTGATCTATGGCGAGTCGATCGACCTGGAGTACTCAAAGAAGTGCGTGGAGGCTCTCAAGGAGCTCAAGCTCGAGGGCAACGTCCGCTTCATGGGCAAGACGAATGAGCCTGAGAGGGCGTACAACCTCGCAGACGTGGTCGCGATGAGCAGCCTGACCGAGGCGTTTCCGTTCGCCGCCATCGAGGCGATGGCCTGCGGCAAGCCGGTGATTGCCACCGACGTCGGAGGGACGAGGGAGGCTATCGACGGATGCGGCATCCTGGTGCGGAGCAGGAACCCGCCGGAGCTGGCCCGGGCGATAGTGAAGCTATTGAACGACAAGCCGCTAAGGACGCGTCTAGGCGAGGCCGCTTTGAAGAGGGCGAGAGACAAGTTCGAGCTATCCGCCTCGGCGAATCAGTACCGGATGCTATACGAGGAGCTGCTGGTGCCTCGCGTGACCCTCTCCGCACGGCCCGACCAGAAGTTGGTGCTCGCGCGTTGAAGGCCTCCAGAGCGGTCGTCACCGGAGGGGCAGGATTCATCGGCAGCCACATAGTGGACGAGCTGATCCGGAGGAAGGTCGAGACCTACGTGGTCGACGACCTCAGCACCGGGACGCTTGAGAACCTGAGGCAGCACGAGGGGAACGACCTCCTGCACGTCGTCGTCGGGGACGCGAGAAAGATAGACAAGGTCCTGGCCGGAATCGAGAACATCGACGTCCTCTTCCACGAGGCGGCAATCGCGAACGTCCTGCGGTCGGTCAAGGAGCCCATGGTCGTCCATGACGTGAACGTGACGATGGCGCTTCAGACGATGAACTACTGCGTCGCGAATAGCATCAGGAGGTTCGTCTTCGCCTCCTCGGCCGCGGTCTACGGCGTGATAGGAGACGTGAGGGCGGAGGAAGGCCTCCTGTGCTTCCCATCGTCTCCCTACGGAGCGACGAAGATGTGCGTGGAGAACTACCTTCATGCGTACCAGAAGACGTATGGCCTGGAGGGCGTGATGCTGAGATACTTCAACGTGTATGGGCCGAGGCAGGCGATGAGCGACTACAGCGGCGTGATAACCCTCTTCGTCAACCGGATACTTCGACGCCAGCCCGTGACGATTTACGGAGACGGGAAGCAGACGCGCGACTTCGTGAACGTGAGGGACATCGTGCAGGCGAACATGCTCGCCGTGGACGCCGACGCGGCGGTCGACGGGGTCTTCAACGTGGCCTCTGGAAGTTCCACCAGCATCCTGAGGTTGCTCGAGATCCTAAAGTCGGCGGCCCACGCCGGGGACCTCGGGCAGACCTTCGCCCCGGTCAGGGCGGGAGACGTGCAGTTCGGGAACGCCTCGATCGAGAGGATTGAGTCGGTCTTGGGATACAAGAGGAGCGTCTCGATGGAGGAAGGGCTGGACGAGCTGCTCCGCAGCGCCATCTCCGCACTGGAGATCAAGGTCCAGCAAGGGCAAAGTAGGTAGTTTGAGCGTGGAACGGGACCAGTTGTCTTCTGACGCGGGACGTGACGATTCCAGGGCCTTCGTCATGAAGGCGGCGAGGTCGGTGGCCGAGCTGCAGCCCAAGGTGAATAACGTCGCAGACGTGATGGTGTTTCTCGAGGTCCTTGGATTCACTAGGGAGGACGCGCTGCGGAACGGCTTTGACGACCTCAACGGCGTTGCGCGAGAGGTCTATGAGTTCCTCGACATCCTTCAAACCGACGAGGACGTCCCGGCAAGCTCGCGCGAGTCCTACGTCAAGGTCCCCACTACTGCCACGCGCATCGCCGAGGGCCTCGCCCTGTCGTTCGGGTGGATCGGCGCGCTCGTCCTGCTCTTCGTCGCTGGGGTGTCGCTTTGGCTGTCTCTCGTGCTGCCGCTGAACGTGGTGACCGTCTTCATGGGCGGCCTCTTCACGGGGCTTTTCATCACTGCCGGACCTCTGTCGGGCTTCAACAGGCTCTTCACTTTCTATCACGACCAGGGAAACCTGGCGGAAGCGAAGCGCGTCCTGAAGAGGACCTACCTCGAGGTCGGGGCGGTCCTCGCCGCGGCGTTGGGAGGGCTCTACTCGGTCGCACTGTTGGCGGACTTTCCGATGGGTCTTTTCGAGATCGGAATGGTCACACTGATCGTGTCCTCCACGTTCATGATGGTCTACGCCATCATCTACTCGCTGAGGAAGTACGTCCACCTTGTGATCTCCTACTCGCTCGCGTTCGCCGCCCTGATCGTCGTCTACTTCGGGACAGGCGCCCTGATACCGCAGGACACCTCACGCTACTTCGTCGCGCTCGGCTCGGCCGTCGTCATCCTCTCTGCCTTCGGCTTGTATGACCAGTTCGAGGTCTTGAGCGGAAAGTCGTTCAGGATTGGCGCCGACGCTCCCGCGTTCTTCCGGCCCATCACGATCAACAAGAGCACTATCAAGTCGAGGTTCTCTGTCCAGTTCTGGGAGACGCTGCCCAGCTATCTGTTTGGGACGTCGTTCTTCCTTCTGATATTCGGAGACAGGATCCTCTCCTGGTTCTTCAACCCCTCAAAGGTGGCGGACGGCGCAACCCTCCCCTTCGTCTTCAACTCCATCTACCACGCCGGCGCCGACGCCGCGCTCTTCGTCATCTTCCCAGCGCTCATCATACAATACGCGATGATGACCCCCATCTTCGCCCAAGTGAGCAACGCCACCCTGGAGTGCTCGGTCAGCGAGGTGCAGGGAATCCAAAGGTTCCTGGAGAGGCGTTATGAGAAGATAATGGCGACGTCCGTGCTAGCGTCCGTTGCAGTGGCTGCCGGCCTGGACTACCTGTATCCCATGGTCATGTCCAAGACTGCCTTCGCGCTGACGCCCACAAGCCTACAGATCCTCCACATCGCCTCGGTCGCGAACGTGTTGCTCGTGGTCTTCTTCGCCAACAGCATCTTCATGCAGTTCATGAATAGGATGACCGGGCTCGCGATGATAGCGACGATCGGAGCGCTCGTCGTGATAAGTGGGGGGCTCATGCTCGCCACGACAGGCTTCCAGAACCTGGAGATCGCCTACCTGGTCGCCGCCGCAGCTGTCGCCTGCCTCTCGACCGTCTACGTGCTCAAGAACCTGAAGCGGGCCGCGAGCATGTTCTTCTCGCGCTACATGTAGGTCGAGCGGCTAGAAGTAGTCAGGTATCCACGAGCTCGAGCCTCTGACCCTCCCAGTCTTTTTCGCCTGCTCGTAGTCTCCGTAGGGCAGGTAGACCTCGTTCCAATATCTCAGGCAGACCAGCCTTTCGTAACCCTCGGTCCGGATTTCCTCTCCCAGGACGAAGTTGCGATAGAGGATGTCCGGCTCGTTGACGCCCGCAGCGGCGCGAAGAGGGCACGACGCAGAGAAGCGGGGGTTGATCTCGAAGAGCTTGGGCTCGCCCTTCGCCACCCTTGCCTGGACGTTGATCGGCCCGGACCCTCCGAGTCGACGCGCCACCTCCTCCGCAGCCTTGCGCACCTCGGGAAAGTCGTCGATGAATGCCTTGTACGTCTGGCCGCCTTTCAGGCTCCTCCTCATCGCGATAGAGGACATGACCCCCATCCCCCTCCCAACGGTAACTCCCGTAGTGAACTCGTTGTCTTCTCCTACCAGGAATTCCTGCAGCATCGGATGCCAGCCCCTCTTCTGGATCGCTGAAATGGCGTGGTCCACCTCATCAACTCCCCCGGCCGCGTAGAACCCCTCCGACCCATGCCCATCCCTGGGCTTCACGACGATGGGATAGCCGAACTCTCTTACGAAGCGCTCCGTATCCCTGGGCAACGCAGACTCCGCGCAAGGAAGCCCGTTTCGCTTCATGAACTCGTAGGTCCTCCATTTGTCCGAGCCGACGGCGATGGTCTCAGGTTCGTTTGAGATGGCCACGGCCCCGCTTTCCTTTCTTATGCGGTCTGCTGCCGAGGCCACCGCCGCCAGCTCCTCGTCTGCCCCCACGAAGATGGCCTTGACCCCGTTTTCCTTGATGAGCTTGACGAGGCGGTCGATGTAGTCAGGCGCCGAGGCCCCAGGGACCAGGAATCCCTCGTCGGCCCGGTAGAGGCCGGCGGCCCGAGGATCGGCGTCGGCCGCGAGGATTTTGTAGGAGACAGGTCCGCCTTTCGAGTTCGCCAGGTGCAGCGACTTGATGATGCCCTCGCCGACTACGCCACCTGCGGCGGTGACGAGGACCGTCGCCTTCTCTCCCATGGATTCGTGGCCTTAGTGTCGTCTTATCTGCGTTGCGTGAGCAAAGATACTGCCTGAAGATGCCTATGTAGGATTCCTTCATAGCAATTTAATAGACAATGTACTAGAAGATGCCTTCGTACTGGGATGGCTGTACTTGCCTCTGGTAGACGTCTTCGTAACATCATCGGCTTCTCCTTAATCTTGTTGCTCGTCATCGTGTTCCCGATGCGCTCAACTTCAGCGGTCGTTTCTTCGTCCACGACAGGAATCATGATACCTCTCTATACGTATCCGGGAAGCACCTGGACAAACGTCATCGCCGTTCAAAAGGCAAACCCCGGCGTCCCAATCGTGGCAATAATCAACCCCAACAGCGGACCAGGAGCGAGCATGGACCCGAACTACGTCTCAGGTATCTTGAGCCTTCAAGCAGCAGGCGTGGAGGTCATCGGTTACGTCCCGACGGGCTACGGATCGAGGAGCATCTCTGCGGTGGAGTCGATGGTCAACGACTACAAGAGCTGGTACCCGGTCACCGGAATTTTCTTCGACGAGATGGCCAACGTCGCAGGCTACGAGGGCTACTACTCGACGCTTAACTCCTATTCCAAGTCGCTGGGGTTCACCTACACCGTGGGCAACCCTGGGGCCGACACCATACCCAGCTACATCGGGAAGGTAGACACGATAGTGATCTATGAAAACCAGGGTCTTCCGAGCCTCTCCACCCTGGAAGGTTGGCACTCTAATTATGGCAAAGGCAACTTCGCCATGATGGCCTATGGCGTCCAGAGCGTCAATCAGTCTTATCCCTCTACGGCGTCCCCGCACGTAGGCTACATCTACATCACGAACGCGGAGCTACCAAACCCGTACGACGCTCTTCCACCCTACCTTGCAGTTGTCGCAAGCGCTCTTGCGACCACCGCCACTAGCTCCACTACTACCAGCTCTACCACCACCTCTACCACATCTACTAGCTCCACTACTACCAGCTCTACCACCACCTCTACCACATCTACAAGTACCATCACCTCTACCGCTACCACCAATACCACTACGAGCTCTGCGACCGCTACTTCTACGAGCACGCTCACTAGCTCTACGAGCTCTTCTACGACCGTTACCTCCGCGACTACCACTTTCTTGGTCAACGTCACGTCGGCCTCACTCGGCGGCGACCCGATAACCGGCAGCTGGACAATCGTCCAGACTGACGGCAGCACAGTCGCGCAGGGATTCGCCCCGCTCGCCTTCAACGCTTCCATGGGCGCATCCTACACAATCTCCGTCGCGAACAACGGGCGCTACGTCTTCAACCAATGGACCGACGGCAACCGCAATCCCGTCAGGACCATGACGGCCGACGGAGCAGTGGTGCTCTCGGCCTCCTACTCGTCAATCCGCAGACGATGACGGACTGTCACAATCCACTAGAAGATTCTCAGTTTCTCTTAATATAGAAAAGACGGCAGTCAGGTTGTCTAGATGAAGTATAGAAGCAGGACGGATATAATTGCGATGATTCTACAAGCCTCGATGAACGGTGCGACAAAGACAAGGCTAATGTATAGCGCATACCTCTCCTATGCCCAAGTTCAGGAATACCTCCAGTATTTGACGGATAGGCGACTCATCAGCTTCGATCCGGAGACGCACGCCTACAAGCTCACCGAGCAAGGCCTTCACTTCCTGAGGGTCTACGACGAGATAAGCGCCATCGTCTCTCTAAAGAACGCCGAGATTCCAGTGACAACCGGCCCGGCTCTCCTCGGATAAAGTCTGCCGTGGTCGGAGACGCGAGGACCGCCCCAATTGGGTTCGCGTCCCTTGCGCACCTGAAGATTCTCGGCCGCCCGGCCCACTACTCTCTTCTGGTGCATTGCAACTCTGAACTCCTATCTAGAAACCTGTCGACTCCTTATAGGCGAGGAAACCAAACTATAGTCCATGTCAGTGTTAGCGAGCCCAGTGGTGGGAAAGCAGAGAGAGCGATGTGGAGAGTGCACGGCCGTTTTGGTATCGGATTTCGAGACAGGCGAGCAGATTTGTGCGGCGTGCGGGACCGTGAGCAGAAACGACGATGCGGGGTATTCAGCGATCTACAGTTCACGGGCGGCAGGCTTGGGCTCCGTGATGGGGGACGAGAATTCGAGCATGATGTATTACGTCTCTCTTCCAGCGAGGATTGACAGCCGCGACGTCGACGCCAGGGGGAAGCACATCGTCGAAGCGGGAGACATGAGTCGGCTCAGGCGTCTGAACAACATGACCATCGCAAGCGACTCCAATCGGCGGAACCTCACCAGAGCGGCGAGCGAGATTCAGCGAATCGCCGAGTCCTTGTCGGCCGGAAGGGGCGTCGTCGAAAGAGCCTATGAGATATACCGCAGGGTAATCGAGGAAGGAAGTGGCAGACGAAGGTCAATCGTGGGATTGGCAGAGGCCGCCGTCTACCTGGCCTGCAAAGAGGGAGGCGTCCCGAGGTCGGCAGAGGAGATCGAACACACGGCAGACGCCCACGACACAAAGAGCATCAGGCACTACTCGAAGGTCCTCATGAAGGGGGCAGGGCTCCGCATAGCCTCCCCTGACCCAGCATCAGAGCTGTCCAGGATCGCGAGCCGCGCCGGCCTCGGAGGAATCACCGAGAGGAGGGCCATCCAAATCCTGGAGAAGGTCAAGAACGACTCGCTCCTGGCGGGAAAGAGGCCGATCTCAATAGCAGCTGCTGCGCTGTACCTGGCCGCCGGCCAGACCTCCCAGTACACGACGCAGATCAGGGTGGCGTTCGCCGCAGGGATTACCACGATAACGCTCCGCAAGAGGGCTGCCGAGATCTCGGGGTTGCTCGGGATAGACGTCGGCCCCGAGATTGTCTCACTGCCGGCGGCCATCTAGCGCGAAGCTCTGTAGGTGAAGACAGATGAGGGTCGCCATCCATCAGCCGGCATATCTCCCGTATCCCGGCTTTTTTCACAAGCTGAGCATGGCCGACCTCTTCGTCATAATGGACGACGTCCAATATGACAAGCGCTTCACGAACAGGAACAGGATACTCGTACCACAGGGACCGATGTGGATCTCCGTGCCCATCGTCAAGACCGACAAGTTTCAGCCGAACATGCTTGTAGAGATCAACAACTCCATCGACTGGCGCCCAGACCACCTCAAGAAGATCAATAACTCGTATGCCAACGCCCCGTTCTTCCACCTCTACCAAGATTACCTGAAGTCCGTCTACAGCAGGGACTGGGAGTTGCTCTTCGACCTTGATTTCGAGCTTGTGAAGACCGCGGCCAACTGGCTCGGAATAAATATCCCCATGCTGAGGGAGTCAGAACTGAAGGTCACCGGAACAGCGACCGAAAGGCTGATCAACACATGCAAGGCGGTCGGAGCGGACACTTACATATCAGGCATCGGGGGGAAGAACTACTTGGACGAAGGCTCCTTCTCGAAGAACGGCCTCAGTGTCGTGTACCAGAACTACAGGCCTTTTCCCTATCGGCAGCGCTTCGCCACAAGCTTCGTTCCCGACCTCTCCATTATCGACATGCTCTTCAACCTCGGGCCTGACTGCATGAAGGCAGCCTACGCCGAGGCTCCGGGCGCGCAGCCGGCCCTTCTGACCGTCTGAAAGCCGGGACGCGGTCCCGGACTTAGCAATCATCGGTAACAATATTCCAGTAATGATATAAAACAAAGCGCATTCTGTTCGCGATGAACATCCTTGCGATAGGGGCGCACCCGGACGACATTGAGTTGGGATGCGGTGGCACCCTAATCAAAGCAGCTAGAGAGGGCCACAACGTCTTCATGTACACCCTGACGAGGGGAGGGAAGTCCGGTCAAGCGACAGAGAGGACCGAGGAGCTCAAGAGGTCGGCCAAGTTCATCGGAGCCAAGGACTTGAAGATAGACGACTACGAAGACACGAAGCTGACGCCGGGGTCCGAGCTGATCAATAGCATCGAGTCTTACGTAAACTTCGCGGATCCCGACGTCATCTTCACCCATTCGAAGAAAGACGTCCACCACGATCATCGGGCGATCGGGACGGCGACGCTCGAGGCGGCGAGGAATTCCTCCAACATCCTCACTTACGAGATACCACTCACCGTGGAATTCGAGCCTCAGGTGTTTTATGATATCACCGACGTAATCGACGAGAAGGTGGAGCTCATAGAGATCTTCTGGTCGCAGAACGCCAAGCTTTACCTCAAGGCAAACGCCATCAAGGGGCTCGCCGAGTACCGGGCGCTCCAAAGCAGGCTGAACTCCCACATCAACTACGTCGAGAGTTTCGAGGTTGTGAAGCTGTGCCTAGACAAGCAGTTCAGATTGATGAAGGTTCCACAAGCGGCGGACTCTGTGAAGCGGGTTCCAGAGCAAGAGCGAGAGTTGGAATATGCCTGGAACAAAAGGTAAGCAAAATTGGAACAAAATCCCCCTGAGTTGGGGAGCAGGAGCGTCCTAGGTTGGGGAAACAGAGGTTGGCTGGAGATAATCGACCTCGTCCTCTCGGTCTGCGACCAGGGGACGCTGAAGACGCACGTCATGTACAAGTGCAACTTGAACTCCAAACAAGTCCAGCAGTACCTTGACTTCGTGGTGAGCCGGAGCCTCATAGAGGTAAGGCAGGATCCCGTGGACCTCAAGAGGATCACATACAAGACCACGGAGAGAGGAAGGAGGTTCATGAGATCATACAACGAGCTCGCAGAGATCTTCAGCATCCACGGCCAGGGGCTGGGGACGTAGCTGCACGCTTCCGCCAGTAGCAAATCCTGAAGACGTCTCCACAAGAGTGCGGGGTCGGGTGTAAAGCTGCGATCCAGGAGCATGGTTAGACCAGCTCGGGTTGACGCTCACGCGGAAGCCCGTCGAACCGAGTACTTGGGTGGCAGGAACGCAGCGGGTCGATGAAGGATTCTCCCAGTAGAAAGTTCCTAGATTGTTAAATATGCAATTCGCTATTAAACAACCGAATAAGTCATGGCGACAAGAACTAACGGTAAAAATCAATCAACTGAGGAATCCCTAAAGGAATTGAAGAGGGACTTTGACCGGAGAATCCATGACCTCCAGACAGATGTGGCGGAGGGAGGAAGCACCGCCGTGCAGGAATCCGTTGACTTTCTGAAGAACGAACTCGAGCAAAGGCTCTCAGACCTGCGCAGGCAGGTCGACGAGTCCGTCGAACCCGGGAGAGACGCCATCCGGGAGAAGCCCTTCTCCTCGGTGGGGGTAGCCCTCGGAGCAGGAGTAGTCGCAGGAGTCCTGCTGGGCTACTTTCTCACGCGAAAGAGCGAGGATTAGCACGTCATTCGTCTACAAGGTCGTACAAGACCTGGTAGACGGTGTGCTGCACCAGGTGAAGGAGGGCCTTGACGACTACGCCAACACCGCGAGGCTGGACATCGAGGTCTTCGTCGACAGAATCACCCAACGAGTCATCAGGAAGATGGTCCCTGCAGTCCTCGGGACGGTGCTTGTCTCGGTCGGGCTCATCTTTTCCTTGATGGGCTTGGTAACTTATCTTAGCCAATTGGTCAACCCGGCGCTCGCGTGGGCTCTCGTCGGTCTGGGGATGGCCGGGGTCGGAGCGGCCCTAGTCCTCCCGGTGCTGAGAAGGCACGATTCGCGTGGGATGAGGCGCGTCTCTCACCTAAACGACCGAAACTAGCCGCTTCGTTCCGCTCGGACGCGACCCCTGCGCACCCAGGTAGATTTTCGGTCGCGGCCACATCCAAAACGTAAGTCTCCTTTGTCACGAGGAATTGCCCACGGACAGCGAAGCGCGACCAGGTGGTATATTTCGGCAGATCCAAAGGAGATACAATTGACTTTGGTAATCATAAGAGATAACTTGAGGTTGTGAGCTCGAGGGCATTGTCTCGTCTGGTGGGCATTGTCTCGTCTGGTGGGGATTGTCTCGTCTGGTGGGGATTGTCTCGTCTGGTGGGGATTGTCTCGTCTGGTGGGGATTGTCTCGTCTGGTGGGGATTGTCTCGTCTGGTCATCGCCACGACGTACCACTCTTTCGCTTCCGCGTAAGGTGAGTTGCATGTCGTCGAGCTTCCACCTCCTCGAGGAGGAAGAGATCCGCCGAGTCTTGAGAAGCAGACGCGTTTCTCGGCGGCCGGTCCTACCTACCGCTGACCGGATTTCTGCCTTGATACAGTCTGTACGCCACTATGACTATCGCGATGATGATTAGAAGGTTGATTAGTCCTCCCCCGATGCCACCTATGAACCCGAACAGCCACAGGACGACCAAGACCACAGCTACTGTCCAGAAGAGATCCATCGGCGTTCGACTTCTAGATGTGGAAGTTCAGGGTTATGAAACCGAAGAACGCGAGGACCGCCACGACGATGATTGCGAAGATGATCATGTCTCCGCCGTCAGCCCTTCTTTTCGTTCTCAGAAACCTTAGGTTTATTGACATAACATGACATTCGAGTGTTTGCGTATGTGTGTCTAGATTCATTCTACCAGTAGTTCGATTCATTCACAGCGAAGAGTTACAATTATTTCGCTGAATTGCAAGGCACCTATGGCGAGATAGCGCCCAGTTTGCCTAACCGGACATACAGGAGGGAGCTTGAGCGTCCCGGCCGTCCCGAGGGAAGAGCAAACCCTCGTCGCCGAGAGGCGTCACTCCCCTAGCTTGCCCCGCTGTGTCCCGCCGTACCTCTCCGCCTTGCGCATGGTACGCGCGATGTCGCCGCCCTTCCTCTTGCCTGGGACGTAAGTGCGCGGCCGGGCCGAGCCTCTGGTGGGAAAGCTTCTGGCGAGTTCGGCGACTACGTACGGTGAAGAAGCCTCACCGAGGCTCTTGACGTGAGAAAGGCAAACGGCAACCCTTCTTGGCTCTCCACCAGACCTCGGTCTGATCGTCACCATCTCGTGCGCCGTCTCGTTCAGCTGGCCCTGCTCCCTGCAAAGGACGCAGTGCCTTTCGTTCACGCCTCCTTCGCTGCGTATTGGATGAGGATGCCCTTCATCCGGCTGTTGTTCAGCCGCGTCGGCGAGCCCTGCCGAGTTGTCCGGCTGCCAGCGGCGGGATTCAGTGTCCATCTGTTCCACCGCGAGTTACCGAAGTTTACTTGGCGTCCGAGTCGCTCGCTTTGGGAGCGACCGCGGCCGGAGCGGCCACAACGGCGACGGTAGCCTGTGGGGTCTGATTAGCGACTGAGTTCTGCCTGATTATCCCATACGCCTTCTCTGCCTCAGAGTTGGGTAGGTCGCCCAATTCGAGGGGTTCTCCTCCGAGTCTGAGCGTCAACTTGAGTTTGGAACGCAAGACGCCCTTCTCCATGACCGCGTTCGAGATGTCCTTGTAGTTGAAATCGGTGTAGTCCTTCTTCAGGCCGAGCGCGTGTGGATGCCGCAGGATGATGCGCTCGTTGGTTACGACCACGGAGTCGACGTTGATCTTGGGGTGGTAGATCTTCTGCTTTATGTAGAGTTCGACCCTCTCGTTGGATCCGAGTATGCTTTTTAGGTCATCGGGAGTGTTTTCCATTGTTATCATGATTTTACCTTGTCCGCGGCTAATATACTCCAAGGTGGATTCTACTAGAGGATGAATTGACCCAGGTTCGAATCCTGGCGGGCGGATTTCGGCGCGTGGACGCATCGCTAGAAGAAACGAAAAGATTCAATAGTCAATCAACGGCCTAGCGCTCGCCAGCATTGATTCCAAGACGCTTGTTCCTCACCAACGGAGTTGGCAAACACAAAGAGAAGCTCCAGTCCTTCGAGCTCGCGCTGAGAGACGCCGGGATACAGCACTGCAACCTGGTGCAGGTCTCGAGCATAGTCCCGGCGGGATGCAGGGTAATCCCGAAGGAGAAAGGCCGGGTGATGCTGACACCCGGGGAGGTGACCTTCGTCATGCTCGCCAGAAACGCCACCCGGGAGCCGAACCGGCTCATTGCCGCGTCCGTAGGCTTAGCGATCCCCTCGACGAGGACCTACGGCTACATCTCAGAGCACCATGCGTTTGGGCAGACGGAGGAGGCAGCCGGAGACTACGCCGAGGATTTGGCGGCGACCATGCTCGCGACCACGATGGGGATCGCGTTCGACACCGCGAAAGCTTGGGACGAAAGAAAACAGCTCTTCAAGTCCAGCGGGCTCATCATAAGGACTTCGAACGTGGCGCAGTCCGCCGAGGGAGACAAGAAGGGCCTCTGGACGTCGGTAGTCGCCGCGGCGGTCCTCATCCCCTAGTCGCGCGCGAGACAAACCGCGGGCAGCGAGTGGCTCAAACCCCGAAATCGCGCCAGCCTTAAATCAAGCTCCGGGAGGTTTGGAGAGTCGTTGCTCCCGGTCGCCTCCTACTACGACGACGTCGTGCAGGTCGCACTGACCGGGATTTCCGCCACCCTCATGGTCATCTCGATAAACGCCTACAGGAGAAGACGTGAGGGAAGATACCTCCTGCTAATGCTCGCTTTCGTCCTCCTCTGCGTCGGCTCGGCGAGCACGACTGTCCTGGAGCTCTTCGTGGGAGCGGCGCCGGCGACCGTCCAGCTGCTGGAGCTTTATCTGAACCCATCCGTGGAGCTCCTCATGGGGGTAAGCTTCCTCGTCGCCCTCCTCTGGTCATCCGCCAACAGGCGGCGCGTGGGATTGGCCTTCGCGGTGACCATCATCGCGGTGGCGGTCGTGGCGTCTACGGCGTACGTCTCCGGTTCTAGCGCCGTCGGCGGCGCCCTCGCGACTCTTCCGGCGGGATGCGTCAGACCCGCGGGCGGCTTCCTTATTGTCGGGAGCTCGCTCGGATACAACGACAGCATCGCGCACGGCGCCCCGGTCAAGCCATGGCCGGTCTTGGACGTCTCAAACGGCTCGGATGTAGCAATAACCGTCTGCAACACGTACGCCCAGCCGCTGGGCTTCCAGGTGGTGCACTACCTCGACGACAGGATCGAGGCGATAAGGCCCGGGCAGGCGGTCACCGTGAACTTCGTGGCGGACGAGACCGGCACCTTCCTCATCTACTGCTCCGTCCTCTCCCCGATTCACGTCTATCTCCAAGGCGAAGTGAATGTGGGGTCAGGATAGGTCGGCCAGACGGGTGGGAGAGAGCGAGAGTTGAACTTGCAGAACCCAAACAGAGAGCGCGCGAGGATGATCGTCTCGCTCTCCCCGGGCATCCACCTCCGCAAACTCCAGAAGCTGCTGGGGACGTCCTTCAGCACCACGCGATACCACGTCGAGAGCCTCAGGAGGGAAGGAGAGATAGTCTGCTCCAGGGAAGGCCGCTACCAGAGGCTCTACCCAGCCGGGACCACCGATGGCTCGAAGGCCGCGTACGCCATCCTCCAGGGCAAGACCGCGAGGGTGATCCTGAGCGCGCTCGCGCACGACCAGCGCGACCTGAGGAACGGCGACCTTAGCGAGATCGTCAAGATGCCACGGAGCACGGTGAGCGAGTGCACCTCCTTGCTGAGCGAGGCGGGCCTGGCGACCCGGCGCATCAGCGCTGACGGACACGCTCTGTACGGGATCCAAGACAGGCAGCAGACGCTCGAGCTTCTGAACTCCTTCGAGAAGAACCTGCTAGAGATCGCGACGGACCGCTTCACCGACCTCTGGGACCTCTGAACCAAGAATCGGGGCAGCCCTCAAGTCCCACGTCGCGAGAGAGGGCGAGAAGCCATGGACGTGGAGGACGTTGCCCCCAACACGTGCGCGTCGTTTGCCTTTATGGATGATGCCTGATTTAAAAAAGGAAAGTCCTGGAACCGCGTGAGAGGGGCAGTTGCCGACAAATCAGTTCGTGACGGTCTTTCATACAAATGTTCGACTTCCGACATGTAGTTTCGGAGCCACCGCAGGCCATGCCAACCAGCAAGGAGAAAGCAAGGGGAGGAGTGATCCGCTACACCTATGACAATCTTCGTCTATTTAGGCCTGACTCGCCTCCTTCCTTCCTAGCCGCAGCATGGATTGATTGCACACATCTATTCGCCCACTCATCTTTGAGGCAGTATGCTTGTGCG
>Ga0307374_10002659_pt1 | contig 31439 bp, 28 predicted proteins | sample OX3MG_FD_202532 | JGI IMG/M metagenome (GOLD analysis project Ga0307374, IMG submission 202532) | Soil microbial communities from Risofladan, Vaasa, Finland - OX-3 | ecosystem: Environmental > Terrestrial > Soil > Coastal area > Acid sulfate soil | place: Finland: Risofladan, Vaasa | collected... | reverse complement strand
TCGAATATCCGATAACCGATAAAACAGAGTCTACTTCCAAGTATTACTACCAGCCAGAAAACGCCGTCGATGATGTGGAATTCTATCTGGAGCCTAACCAGCACGTCATCGAGATGCGCTCCATTGCCCGGCTCGGACTGTTTGACATCGGCGCCAATCGGGCACGGTTGGAGAAAATACGCTCAGCGTTTGCTGAATTGCAGCAACGTCACAATTGAAATCTATATATAAAAAAAACGGCCAGTCTCGCGACTGGCCGTTTAGTTTTTATATCAGCGAGTTACTGCTCAGGGCTTTTTTGCCGGCTGAGTACCAACAGCTGGGGCTGGGTTAGCTTGAGTGGTTGCGCTGGGTGAATTCATATCCACCTTGGCTCCTTTGCGCAGCTGGTCCACATAGGCCTCCACATCTTTGCCTTCCAATGAATTTTTAATCTGTTCCTGGACCGAGGCCAGGCTTGGCGGCGGCATGGAACGCGTATCCTCCAGTTGGATTACGTGCCAGCCAAACTGTGTGTGTACCGGCTGTTTGGTGTACTCGCCTTTTTTCAGCTGTGCAACAGCCTGGGAGAAAGCAGGCACCATCTGGTCAGGGCTGAACCAACCCAGTTCTCCGCCCTGGCTTTTGGAACCATCGGTGGAATATTTCTTCGCCAGCGCGGCGAAGTTCGCACCATGATTCAATTGGTTGATGATGTCCTTGGCCTGCTGTTCATTGGCCACCAGGATATGGCGCGCGCGGTACTCAGTGCCGGGCATGGCTTTGGTGCGCTGATCATACTCAGCCTTGATCTGATCATCGGTGATTGGATGTTGCGCCAGATATTGTTGCACCAGTTGATTGGCCATCAGTCCGGTTTTCTGGATCTTGAGGTCAGCCGCCACTTTCGGGTCTTTGGCCAGATCTGACTTCTCTGCCTGTTGGGCCAGCACTTCCATATCGATGAGACGATTCAGGACCAGTGCATGCTTCTGCGCATCCAGCTCCGGTTCCTGGCCGCCGGCCAGGCTGCGAACATAGGCACGGAACATATCGTTGGTGATCGGTACACCATTGACGGTGGCAAGCACGGTTGAGGTGTCGGGCGTGGATTGGTTGCCGCCGCACGCGGCCAGGATGGCCACTGCAAGCATCAGCAGAATCGAGCGAAATACAATGCGCATGGAAGTTCCTCGTGTTTGAAAAGTTAGTGGAGTTCTCCGGGGGCCAGCGCCTTGATGCTCAAGGCGTGGATGTCAGTCTGCAGCAGGTCATCCAGGGCTGCATAGATCATTCGATGGCGCTGCAACAAGGATTGGGTTGCGAACGCAGGCGCGACGATGCGCACTGAAAAATGGCCGCTGCCCTCGTGGGCGTGGCCCATATGTTGCATGCTGTCATCCTGGATTTCCAATTCCAGGGGATGAAAACTGGATTCCAGGTGCTGGCGCAAACGTTGCTTGCGCTCATCCACCTTGGAATCATGCCCTGTATGGTTCATAGCAATACCTTTAATGAGTTGCATGCCGATCAGGATGCCTGGTCCATTTCCATATGCCGGCTCATGTAGAAAGCTTGCAGTAGGACGAAGACCAGCATGGCACCCGTGGACCACCAGACCTTGAATTTGATCCAGCCGGCGGTATCGAACTGATACAGCACATAGACATTGATGCAGCCCAGCAACAGGAAAAAACCCGCCCACATGAGGTTGAGGCGTTTCCATACGGCAGCTGAAAGTTTGATCTGTTTGCCCAGCATGCGCTCGATGAGCGGCTGATTCATAAAATTTGTAGCCAGGAACACGATCCCAAACAGCCATTCGACGATAGAGAACTTCCATTTAATGAAAGCCGGGTCATGTAATAGCAGGGTGGCCCCGCCTAGCACCAGCACCAGAATCGTGACTGTCAGCGGCAGGGGTTCCAATTTACGGGTGCGCCAGTACGATAGCCCCAGGACGACCACGCTGCCGGCCATGAGAACACCGGTAGCGAAGAAAATGCCTTTCCAGAGGTAACTCGCAAAAAAGGCCGCCAGCAGCAGGAATTCAAGCAAAGAGGACATATCAAGGCAGTACGGTAAAGGTCCGTTATGATAACGCATCCGTTTGCGCACCGGTGGCCTGAGTGAGCCTGTTTGAGGGTTTATGAGCCAGTTTTTCAGTATCCATCCGGAAACACCGCAATTGCGGTTAGTGCGCCGCAGTGTGGCCATCCTGCGCGCCGGCGGGGTAGTGGTATACCCCACCGATTCCTGCTATGCCCTCGGTTGTCTGGTGGGCGACAAAGCCGCCATGCAGCGTATCCGTGTCATTCGTGGTGCGGGACCACGCCATAATTTCACCCTGGTATGCCGCGACCTGTCGGAAATCGCGACCTATGCACGCGTGGATAATGCCACCTTTAGACTGCTCAAGGCCCATACACCCGGCGCTTATACCTTCATCCTGCGCGCTACCCACGAGGTGCCAAAACGCTTGCAGCATCCCAAACGCAAGACCATCGGTATCCGCATACCGCAGCATCCCATCACTCAGGCCATCCTTACGGAATTGCGCGAGCCCATCATGAGTTCCACGCTGATGCTGGCAGGTGAATCACAGCCGCTTACCGATCCGGAGGATATGCGCATGCGCCTCGAACACCAGGTGGATCTGGTCATCGATGGTGGTTCCTGTGGCTTTGAACCAACTACCGTGGTGGATCTATCGGATGACGTGCCAGAGCTGGTACGCATCGGTCGTGGTAATCCTGCGCCTTTCAGCCGCGTACATTGATTCCCCGTGAGGCTTCTGGGGGACTCTGTATAATGGGCTGATGGGTCATTTCAACATCATTCAGCTCATCATCATCTGGGCACCCCCGGTATTATTCGCCATCACGCTGCATGAAGTGGCCCACGGCTGGGTGGCCCGTCGTTTCGGTGACCCCACCGCGCAGATGCTTGGCCGGCTCACGCTTAACCCGCTCAAGCATATTGACCCAATCGGTACCATCATCGTGCCGGTCTTATTGCTGGTATTGCACACAGGTTTTCTGTTCGGCTGGGCCAAACCGGTGCCCATTTCACCACGCAATTTCAAAAATCCACGACGTGATATGGCCATTGTGGCGGCTGCCGGACCACTCTCGAATCTGGTCATGGGAATTATTTGGGCGCTGGTGATAAGGCTGGGTGCCTTGTTATACCCAACATTGCACTGGATTGAGCCACTCATTTACATGGGATTGGCCGGTGTGCTTATCAACGTGGCATTGATGGTGTTCAACCTGATTCCCCTGCCGCCCTTGGATGGCGGGCGGGTGCTGGTCGGTCTCTTGCCACGCGCTGCCGCCAATGTAGTGGATAGAATCGAACCCTATGGTTTTTACATCATCATCCTGCTGATGATCATTGGTGCGTTTAATGTGATCTTAGTGCCGGCTATCAGCTGGATCTCCCAGATTTTGCTACCCAATGGCTTTTTGTTGTGAAGGGTACTTGTTGAACTCCATAATTTCCGAAAACCAGCGGGTGTTGTCAGGCATGCGTCCCACAGGGCGCATGCACCTGGGGCATCTGCATGGTGTACTCAAGAACTGGCTGCGTCTGCAGCACGAGTACGAGTGTTTCTTTTGCGTGGTCGATTGGCACGCGCTCACCACCAATTACGAACAATCACGTGATATCGAACCTGCTATGTGGGAGATGCTGGTAGATTGGCTGGCGGTGGGTGTAGACCCGGGTAAGGCCAAGCTTTTCATCCAGTCGCACATACTTGAACATGCAGAACTGCATCTGTTGCTTTCCATGGTGACACCGCTCGGCTGGCTGGAGCGGGTCCCTACCTACAAGGAACAGCAGGAACAACTCAAGGACCGTGACCTTGCCACCTATGGATTTCTGGGCTATCCGGTATTGATGAGCGCAGACATCCTTATTTACAAAGCCGGCTGGGTACCGGTCGGAGAAGATCAGGTGCCGCACGTGGAACTCACCCGTGAGATTGCGCGACGCTTCAACCATATCTTCGGACGCGAAGTGGATTTCGAGACTCGGGCAGAAAGTGCCATCAAAAAGCTGGGCAAGAAGAACGGCAAAATCTATCGTGGTCTGCGCACCCGCTATCAGGAGCAGGGCGACCATGAAGCACTGCTGACAGCCCAGGCGTTGCTGGCTGAAAACCATAATCTGACTCTGGCAGATCGCGATCGCCTGATGGGTTATCTGGAAGGTGGTGGCCGCAGCATCCTGACGGAACCACAGCCACTGCTGACGGCTGTGGCACGCATGCCGGGCCTAGATGGGCGCAAGATGTCCAAATCCTATGGCAATACCATAAGCCTGCGGGAAGAACCGCAGCAGGTGGAGGAAAAGTTACGCACCATGCCCACCGATCCAGCGCGCGCGCGTCGCAGCGACCCCGGCAATCCGGAGAAATGCCCGGTGTGGGAATTTCACAAGGTGTATTCGGACGAGACCACGCGTGAATGGGTATGGAAAGGTTGTACGACTGCCGGTATCGGTTGTCTGGAATGCAAACAGCCGGTAATCGAATCGGTACTCAAGGAACTTAAACCGATCCGTGAACGCGCTCTGGAGATCGAAGCCAATCCGGGAATGGTACGCAGTATTATCAATCAGGGCTGTGATGCCGCCCGCGACGTTGCCCGTGACACCATGGAAGAAGTCCGCCAGGCCATGGGCCTGAGTTACCGTTGATGGCTGCGATGCAGCACACCGCCAACGAACCAGGGCAACCGCAGATACCTCTGCCGCAGTCTCCGGAACAATCGGAAATGCCATTTGCCATCGTGCAGGGCGAGCCCGTCACCAGCCTGCCGCGGGATTTGTATATACCGCCGGATGCACTGGAAGTATTTCTCGAAGCTTTTGAAGGTCCGTTGGACCTGCTGCTCTACCTGATACGCCGCCGGAATCTGAACATCCTCGATGTACCGATAGCCGAGATCACCCGGCAATATATGGAATACATCGATCTAATGACGGTGATCCGCCTGGAACTGGCTGCTGAATACCTGGTGATGGCCGCCATGCTGGCAGAGATCAAATCACGCATGCTGCTGCCGCGCGTGCCGATGGAGGAGGGCGAGGAAGAAGATCCACGTGCAGAACTGGTGCGTCGCCTGCAGGAATATGAGCGCTACAAGACCGCCGCCGAGGATATGGATGCACTGCCGCGGACCGGACGGGACGTGCACATCGCCGATGCTGAAATGGGTGAGCACAAGGTTGTGCGACTGGTTCCGGAAGTGAGCATGCAAGAACTGCTGATCGCTTTCAAGGATGTGCTGCACCGCGCGGAAATGTTTTCCCACCATCATGTACAGCTGGAACAGCTTTCAGTGCGCCAGCGCATGTCGGATGTGTTGGCAGGCTTGCAGGACCGTGAATTTCGCGAGTTCAGTACTCTGTTCACCCCTGAAGAAGGGCGTCGTGGTGTAGTGGTGACGTTCCTGGCGCTGCTTGAACTTATCAAGCAGACCCTGATCGAGCTGGTGCAAGCCGAAACATTCGGCCCCATCCACGTCAAAGCCCTCGGTGCCACCCACGTGGATTTGTCGCTGGTGGTTATCGAAGGAGAGGATGAATGACGCTGAAAGCGCCACTGTTGAAAAACATCATCGAAGCTGCCTTGCTGGCTGCCGGCCGGCCGTTGAACATTGATGAACTCATGGCACTGTTCAGCGACGCGGAGCGTCCGGATCGCGCCCAGGTACGCAAGACACTCGACAAATTGCAGTCAGAATTCGCCGAACGCGGGATCACGCTCAAGGAAGTGGCCAGTGGCTTTCGCATTCAGGTGAAACCAGAGCTGGCGAACTGGATCGGGCGCTTGTGGGTGGAAAGACCGGTGCGTTATACGCGTGCCCTGCTGGAGACGCTTTCGCTGATTGCCTATCGGCAACCGATCACCCGCGGTGAGATCGAGAGCGTGCGTGGTGTAGGCGTCAGTCCGCATATCATGCGCACCTTGCTGGAGCGCGGCTGGATCCGGCTGGTGGGTCACCGTGATGTGCCGGGGCATCCCGAATTGTTCGGCACCACCAAAGAATTTCTCGATTATTTCAGTCTCAAGAGTTTGGACGAACTGCCAACCCTGGCTGCCATCAAAGATATCGATAGTCTGAATGTTGAACTGGATTTTGATGGCAATGACATGTCGCGACCGCCCATAAATCATGACAACAGCGGGACGGTTGCCTTGGACGATGCCTTTCCAACGGACTCGGATGACGGCATCCTGCAGGCACAAGACTAATAGAGCGTTGAATGCCCATCAAACCTCGGCAGATAAAAACACCAGCAGGCCCACCGGAACGCATCCAGAAACTTCTGGCAGCTGCCGGACTCGGCTCGCGACGTGAGATTGAAGGCTGGATCAAAGCCAAACGGCTGACCATCAACGGCCGGACTGCGCAATTGGGCGACCGGATCACCACGGCTGACCGCATCGCCATCGACGGGCGTGTACTCAAGACGCTCATCCATGCCCAACCTGATGAACGGCGCGTGATCCTGTATCACAAGCCGGAAGGCGAACTCACCACTCGCAAGGATCCGGAAGGCCGTCCCACAGTATTCGAGTCCCTGCCGCGCCTACGCCGCAGCCGCTGGGTGTCGGTGGGGCGGCTGGACACCAATACTTCTGGTTTGCTGCTATTCACCACTGATGGCGAACTCGCGAACCGGCTTATGCATCCTTCCCATGAAATCGAGCGTGAATATGCGGTGCGCGTGCTCGGTAAGATAACCGACCAGCAGCTTGCCGCACTTAAGACAGGCGTGCGTTTGGATGATGGTATGGCAAAGTTCGATGCGATTCAGGAGGCAGGCGGTGAGGGCGCCAATCATTGGTATCACGTGACGCTTAAGGAAGGTCGCAATCGTGAGGTACGGCGCTTGTGGGAAGCGGTGGGTGTGACCGTAAGCCGCCTGATCCGTATCCGTTACGGTTCCATCAGCCTGCCACGCCAATTGCCACGCGGTGCCTGGCGGGATGCTACTGACGGAGAGGTCAGCGCGTTGCTTGATGCTTCCGGTCTAACAATGGAAAAGAAAACTTCTATCCCTGCGAAGCTCGCACGACGGCCAAATGGTCGTGGCAGAATTACTGGCAACAAATAAGCGCGGTACATTCTGTAGCTAGAGCTGCACATCAAACTGTTGACCGGTAATACCTTTGCCATCAGGTCCTAATAGATAAAGATAGGACGGCACAACCTTTTCAGGGGTAAGCAATTTTTCACGGTCTTCGGCGGGGTAAGCCAAACGCCGCATTTCAGTGGCCACAGAACCCGGATTGATGGAATTCACCCGCACTGTCCCACGGAACTCGGTTTCATCGGCCAGTATCGCTGACAACGCTTCGATACCGGCTTTAGAAACTGCGTAGGCGCCCCAGTAGGCACGCGGTTTGCGGCCGACACTACTGCCGGTGAATACCACCGAGGCATCAAGTGATCTATACAAAATTTCCAGGCAGGCTTTGGTAAGTGCAAAGGGCGCGTTGAGATTTACTTGCAAGACCTGCTGCCAGACATGGATTTCATGATGCTCAATGGGCGCGCGCTCACCTAGGATGCCAGCATTGTGCAGCAGGCCATCGAGCCGGCCGTATTCTTTGTCGAGCACGCCCACCAAATCTTCATAGTCCTTGTAGGTGGCACCCATGAGATCCATCGGATAGATACCCGGTAGTGGACCTCCGGCTCGTATGATCTCATCGTAGACCGCTTCCAGCTTCTTGATGGTCTTCCCAAGCAGAACAACTGTGGCACCATGGTCGGCGAGCCCTTTGGATAACGCACGGCCGATGCCATCACCGGCCCCGGTGACCAGAATTATTCGGTCCTTGAGCAGGTTCTTAGGGGGCGCATAGTCAGCGGGGCAGTGGGCCATGATGTACTTTGTGCTCAGATAGAAGATCAACGGTTTGTTTGAATGCAGTGTGTCAACCGGTGAGCAGCGTAATGGCTGATTTCATAAACACATGCTGTTGGAAGAAGCGGCGGAGATTTTTCCTCGCACCGGATCGGTGTAATTCATGTACCAGAATCGTCTGAAGCATCATCACCCGTACTGCGCGGAGTGATGTCCAGTTTTTCGAGTTCCGGCAAAGGTTTCTTTTCATGGATACCCATTTCCGGGAAACGTCGCGCGCCCGGCAATACCTGATGTTCCAGTGAACCAACAGCTTTGTTGTAATGTTCAACACTTTGTCCGAGGGCCCGACCGACCCGGCCCAGGTGTTCGTTAAATGTGGCAAGGCGCCTGTAAAGCTCTTCACCCAGTTCGCGAATTTGCTCTGCGTTTTCAGCGACTGCCTGCTGTCGCCATCCAAATGCCACCGCACGCAACAAGGCGATGAGACTCGTGGGTGTGGCCAGCACCACCTTGTTGGTGAATGCGTCTTCCATGAGCTTGGGATCTTCATCCAGCGCCGAACTCAGAAACTGTTCCCCCGGCACGAACATCACCACGAAATCTGGGGAGTTCTTATACTGGGTCCAGTATGCCTTGCTGGCCAACTCACGCATGCGTTCGCGGACTTTGCGTGCATGCTGCTGGAGGAAATGATGGCGTTCTTCATCGGTTTTGGCGCTCACCGCACTGAGATAGGCATCCAGCGGTGTCTTGGCATCCACCACCAGCTCGCGCTTATCAGGCATGCGCACGACCATGTCGGGGCGCAAGCGACCGGTATCTGAGTCACGGCTATCCTGTTCGAAAAAATCACAATATTTCACCATACCCGCAAGTTCTGCGAGACGTTTCAAAGTCATCTCGCCCCATTGACCCCGTACTTCTGGACGACGTAAAGCCTGCACCAGGTTGCGTGTTTCTGCCTGCAGCTGGGTCTGGGTTTCAGTCATGCTGGTTAGATAACGGCTGATGTTGCCGTAGGCTTCCTTGCGCTCTTTCTCGATCTGATGAATCTGCTCTTCAGTCTTCTTCAGGGTCTCATTGATGGGCTTCACCAAATCAGCGAAAGCTTTTTCCTTTTTCTCCAGTTCGCCCCTGGCTTCCAGCTGGAACTTGCCCAAGTTCTGGGTGGCAAGCTCCAGAAATGACTGGTTGTTGTTGCGCAGTACATCACCGGCCAGCGCCTTGAAGGTCTTTTCCAGTTCCTCGCGGGCCGTGCCCACGGCCTCAGCTTTTGTTCTGAGCGTGGCCAGCTCGATTTGCAGATCACTGATACGTGTGTGTGTGTAGAGAACGGCAATAACATATCCGAGGATAAGACCAATGACCAAGGCAAGGATGATATATACCGCTATCATCAAGCGATTCTCTGTGCGCCATCTGCGTCGCTATGCGCATCCAACCATGGCAGAAGTTCGGTGGGTTTCTTTAGCAAACCATCAGCCCGCCAATCTGCGGGGTGTTCGCTCTCATCAATATAGCCATACAAAGCAACCAGTGCCCGCATACCGGCAGCATGTGCCGCTTCCACGTCCCGCTGCGCATCTCCAACATAGATGCTGTTGGCCGGGCTGCAGCCCGTGAGTGCGCACGCGTGCAGTAATTGATCCGGATGCGGTTTGCGGCGCGCCGTGGTATCTCCGCTGACTACACATGCGGCGCGCTGATTCAGATTGAAGGCTTGGAGCAACGGCTCAGTGAGCGCGCCCGGTTTGTTGGTGACGATGCCCCAATGCAAGCCGCGCTGCTCGATGTCCAGCAGTACCGTATCGATGCCAGGGAACAACCGTGTTTCCTGGCTCAGGCAGCCACGATAGATGTCCAGCAGACGGGCGCGCATGCCGGCGTAACGGGAATCATTGGGTTCGATGCCAAAACCCAATTTAAGCAATGCCGGGGAACCATGCGAGACAATCGGTCGTATGCGTTCTTGAGGGAGCGGAGCCAGTTTGTTTTCAGCACGCTGGGTATTGAGTGCCGTACCTAGGTCGGGGGCAGTATCCAGAAGCGTGCCGTCGAGATCAAAAAGTATCAATGGCATGGATTTCATTACGGGCGGGTGAAATGCATGTAATAGTTCACATCCATATTGCCACCCAGCCAATAATGCCGGGTCAGCGGATTGTAATGCAGGCCGGCGCTGTCGCGCAGCTCAAGACCCGCATGCCGCGCCCATTGATCCAGTTCCGATGGGCGGATAAATTTCGCATACTCATGTGTGCCGCGTGGGATCAGTCGCAACAGGTATTCTGCGCCCAAGATGGCCAGGATAAACGATTTTGCGCTGCGATTAAGTGTCGAAAAAAATACATGGCCGCCTGGTTTCACCAATGTCGCACACGCCTGCACGATCGCTGCTGGTTCTGGAACATGTTCGAGCATCTCCATGCACGTTACTGCGTCAAAATGGGCTGGCGATTCTACCGCCAGGGTTTCGGCGGTGATCTTTTGGTAACTTACCTTCAGACCTGATTCTTTCAGATGTAATTGTGCAACTTTCAGTGGCGCTTCAGCCATATCGATGCCGGTCACATCCGCACCGCGGTTTGCCATAGCTTCCGCTAGCAGGCCGCCGCCACAGCCGATATCCAGGACTTGCTTGCTCTTGAGGCTCGCGCGGCTATCGATATATTCAATCCGCAGCGGATTGATCTCGTGCAGCGTGCGGAATTCCCCGGTCGGATCCCACCAACGGGATGCAAGCGCGTCAAATTTTGAAATTTCCAGGCTGTCAATGTTTGCGTGGGTTTGGCTCATGCTTGTATCACCTCCGCCAGAGGTAGGGCTATGCGATCGTGCCAGCGTTGGACACGGGCCATGACACTTGCCAAATCGATACGCGTGAGTTCTCCGGCACGCAATAAATGTTGGCCAGCGATCCACACATCGCTTACCTGTCCGCGGCTGGCAGCGTACACCAGCTGGGATAGGGGGTTATAAAGCGGCTGACATTCGGGTCCGCTCATGTTCACGGCGGTGATATCCGCCCACTTGCCGGGCAGCAATGAGCCGGTTTCATGATCGATCCCCAGGGCGCGGGCGCCGTTGAGTGTGGCCATACGTAAAGCAACAGCGGCTGGCAAGGCCGTGGCATCGCCGGACACGCCTTTGGCCAAGAGCGCAGCACTGTGCATTTCCCCAAGCATGTCCAGGTCATTGTTGCTGGCTGCACCATCCGTTCCGATAGCCACGTTAATGCCGGCGGCAAGCAGTTTTGCCACCGGGCAGAAGCCACTCGCAAGTTTCAGATTGGATTCTGGACAATGAATGACGTGTATGCCGTGACCTGCCATTTCGTTGATTTCAACATCCGTGAGTTGGGTCATGTGCACGGCCATGAGATTTGGCGTCAACAAGCCAAGTTCTGCAAGCCGCGCCAATGGGCGTTTACCGTATTGCTGCAAGCTGTTCTCGATTTCATCAGAGGTCTCATGCAGGTGGATTTGTACCGGCACATCCAGTTCATCCGCGAGTGTACGCACTTCCTTGAGCCAACTGTCGGCCACGCTGTAAGGCGCGTGCGGCGCAAATGCAAAACAGAGAAGCGGATCATCTTTATATTGATCGCGCAAGACGATGCCCTTGGCGATATATTCCTGGGGTCCGCTACCCCAGGCGGTTGGGAAATCAACCACAATCATCCCAATGCAGGCGCGCATGCCGCTGTTACGGACGGCCTCGGCAGTGACTTCCGGGAATAAATACATATCGTTGAAACAGGTGGTGCCGCTGCGCAGCATCTCGGCCATCGCCAGTTCGCTGCCATCACGCACGAACTCCGGGCTCATCCAGCGGCTTTCGATCGGCCAGATATGCTGCTTCAACCATGGCTGCAGTGACAGATCGTCGGCCAGGCCACGCAGCAAGCTCATGGGGGCGTGGGTGTGTGCGTTGATAAAACCGGGGATCAGCGCGTGCGCGGGAAGTTCAACGGTCTGTTTGGCCTGATACCGGGCAGCCACCTGCGCAGCAGGCAAGATGTCCAGAATACGACCGCTGTGGATGACCAGCGCATGCTGCTGGTAAATCACGCCTTCGGGCTCCACTGGAATTATCCAGCCTGGATATATCAGCAAATCAACAGCGGTCATCATTCTTTACGACGGAATAATCGCAATCCTTCGGCATGTGGCGAGCAGGATCCATCCGCATCAATGCAGGGCATCAGGGAGCAGGTACACGTACTACCACTTCTAGATCCACATAGCGGTTGTCAGCGGGATTATGCGCATACGGTCGTGGTTCGCTGCTGCCGACGCCACGCACCAGTGTTGTACGCGGGTCAATGCCGAGTGACAGCAACCAGAATTGCCCGGAATTGGCGCGCATGACTGATAACCATTGATTGAATCGTGCCGGGCCGCTCTTGTCTGTATGCCCCGTGATACGGATGCTTTCGACTCCACGATACTGTTCCAGCGAATTCACGAAAGCCAGCAAATCAGCGCGGTTCTTGCGCGACAGATGTGCACTATTGAGCTTGAAAGGCAGGCGCGTGCTGAATCGTATTGTTTTTAGAATGTAGTGCGGGGTGGCTGCTACCGGCGCGGTTATAGAAGGGATCGGCGCAGTTATGATTGGTACTGCCGCAATGGGAATGGTAGGCGCAACAGTTGCCGGTGCAGCTTTGGTGACTGGAACAGTCGTACTGGCAATACTGGGTGCAGCCGTCGGTGTTATCGATGGAACGGGTACAGCGACGATTGGCACAGCTGTGGCAGGAATGGTGGGTAAAGTAGTTATCGGCGCAGCCTTAGTGATTGGAACCGTCGTTTTAGCAATACTGGGTGCAGCCGTCGGTGTTATCGATGGAACGGGTACAGCGACGATTGGTGCTGGCGTGACAGATATGGGGGACGCAGCGGCTGCCCGCGCATTTTTGGTGGTTGCTGCCGGTGGACTTGTCGACGCCAGATTGGATTCGGGTTTCAGAGGCGGGAACAGATAACCGAACTCATCCAGTGGCAGCGGTTCCACATGGTGCTGCAGGTCCGGTGGCGCCAGTTGGTAACACGCAGGCTTGCCGTCAGCCGGAGTGGGGCCGATCTGCACGCATACGCCCTGGGAACTCTTGACCGGCTGGCCGGCATCGGCCAGCGGATACTGCGTTTGAGGTATATGCGTAGCACAGCCCGTACTCAACGCGAGCAGCGCATATCCGATTCCCCGGCGGAGCAGTGCCCCTGGATTTGGTTTTAATGCATTGGCCATTGAGCAGCACAGACGCGCTGTGGAGCGGTTTTACTATAACAGACTTGACTTGCCAGTTGTGCTGGTAAACATGGAGCCCTGATTCAACCTAAAGCAGTGCCAAACGGCGGATAAATAGCCTGCCTGTGGTAAAATTTCCGCTTTGAATCTTCCGCTTTCAGCGGCCCAAAAACGCACCAAAATCCAGTCCCGCATGGCCGAATTCGCCCGTGAGCTAACCCTCGTCAACCTCGAAGAGGAAATGAAGCAGTCCTACCTGGATTACGCCATGAGCGTGATCGTGGGTAGAGCGCTGCCGGACGTGCGCGATGGCCTGAAACCCGTGCACCGGCGGGTACTCTACGCCATGCAGGAACTGGGTAATGACTACAACAAAGCCTATAAGAAGTCAGCCCGTGTCGTCGGCGATGTCATCGGCAAATACCACCCCCACGGCGACACGGCGGTCTACGACACCATGGTACGCATGGCGCAACCGTTTTCCATGCGCTACATGCTGGTGGACGGCCAGGGCAATTTCGGTTCCGTGGATGGCGACATGCCGGCGGCCATGCGCTACACCGAAGTGCGTATGGCCAAGCTCGCCCACGAGATGCTAGCCGACATCGACAAAGAAACGGTGGATTTCACGCCCAATTACGATGAATCCGAGAATGAACCATCGGTACTGCCGTCGCGCGTGCCCAACCTGCTGGTCAACGGCTCCTCCGGCATCGCAGTGGGCATGGCAACCAACATACCGCCGCATAATCTCAAGGAAGTGATCAACGCTTGCATCGCATTGATTGATGATTCCGGACTGACCATCCAAGACTTGATGAAACATTTGCCAGGTCCGGATTTTCCCACCGGAGGCATCATCAACGGAGCGCGCGGCATCCACGAGGCGTATTTCACCGGCCGCGGTCGAATTTTCGTGCGCGCAAAAAGTCATGTGGAGGGCCAGGAAGGCGCCAAGCAATCCATCATTGTGACGGAACTGCCGTACATGGTGAATAAGGCACGTTTGCTGGAGCGTATCGCCGAGCTGGTTAAGGACAAAAAGCTCGATGGCATCACTGAGCTGCGCGATGAGTCCGACAAGGACGGCATGCGCATGGTGATCGAGTTGCGGCGTGGTGAAAACATAGAAGTAATGATCAATAACTTGTACCAGCACACTGCCATGCAGAGCGTGTTTGGCATCAACATGGTGGCGCTGGTGGATGGCCAGCCGAAGCTGCTGAATCTCAAGAATATGCTGGATGCTTTCCTGCGTCATCGCCGCGAAGTGGTTACACGGCGCACGCTATTTGATCTGCGCAAGGCGCGCGAACGTGCGCATGTATTGGAAGGTCTGGCGGTGGCATTGGCCAACATTGACGAAATGATTGTGCTGATCAAAAAGTCCCCTGGACCGTCAGAGGCCAAGACCGGTCTGATGGCACGGGATTGGAAACCCGGCATCGTGACCGAGATGCTTAAACGCGCTGGCACAGAACCCCCTCAGTATGAGGAAAAAAATCCGGATACCGGATTACGTGCGAAAGGCTACCGGCTTTCTGAAATCCAGGCGCAGGCAATCCTGGATCTCAAACTACAGCGCCTGACCGGACTCGAGCAGGGCAAGATCGTCAGTGAATACAAGGAACTGCTGGACCTCATCACCAGCTTGCGTGCCATACTCGCCGACCCCAACAAACTGCTCAAGGTGATTCGCGATGAATTAATCGCATTACGTGACCAATATGGCGATGCTCGCCGCACAGAAATCGTTTCCGATCATGAAGACCTGACCATGGAGGATCTCATCACCGAAGAAGACGTGGTAGTGACCCTGTCGCATGCCGGTTATGCCAAGTCACAACCGGTAAGCGCCTATCGCGCACAGCGGCGTGGTGGCCGCGGCAAGGCCGCGACCACCGTCAAAGATGCGGATTTCATCGATAACCTGTTCGTTGCCAACAGCCACGATATGGTGTTGTGCTTCTCAAGCATCGGCAAGGTCTATTGGCTGAAGGTCTATCAGTTTCCACAGGCTGGTCGCGGTGCGCGCGGCAAACCGATCGTCAATTTGCTGCCATTAAGTGAGGGCGAGCGCATCACCGCGGCGCTCCCGGTGCGCGATTATTCCAAAGACAGATATGTATTCATGGCTACCCGTCTTGGGACGGTGAAGAAAACCTCGCTGGATAATTTCTCACGGCCACGCAGCAGTGGCATCATCGCACTGGAACTCAATAAGAGCGATGGACTGGTGGGTGTAGCAATCACTGATGGCCAGCGCGATGCGCTATTGTTCGCCTCCAATGGAAAATCCATCCGTTTCCGTGAGGCCGACGTGCGCCCCATGGGGCGGAACGCAGCGGGTGTCCGCGGCATCCAGCTTACCAAAGGCGAACATGTGATAGGACTCATCATCGTCGGTGACGGTGACATCCTTACAGCCACCGAGAATGGCTATGGCAAGCGTACCCCGGCGGCAGATTATCCGGTGCAGGGACGTGGTGGCCAGGGCGTTATTTCCATACAGACCACTGCGCGTAATGGCAAAGTCGTAGGCGCCATTCAAATCGCCCCGGACGCAGAAATCATGCTCATCAGCAATGGTGGGACGCTGGTGCGCACGCCAGCCAGCGATGTCTCAGTCATAGGACGCAATACCCAAGGCGTACGCCTTATCCGTCTCGACAATGGCGAGCAGCTTGTGGGCATTGATCGCATCGAGATGGATGAAAGTGACGAAGGCAATGGTAACGACGGTTGACATTAAGGCTGTAGTGCGCACCGGCCGGTCTACATATAATTTCGGCGCCGGCCCCGCGATGCTACCGGAATCTGTGGTGCTCGAGCTGCAACAGGAACTCCCGAATCATCATGGCAGCGGTATCTCCATTCTGGAGATGAATCACCGGAGCGCCGACTTTCAGAGAATCATCAATCAGGCCGAACAGGATCTGCGGGAACTCATGCTGATTCCCGATGACTATGCGGTTTTATTCTTGCATGGCGGCGCCACTCTGCAATTCGCGATGGCGCCGCTGAACTTGCTGGGCAGCCGTTCGAGTGCCAATTATGCGAATACCGGCTATTGGTCGGCACGCGCCATGCGTGAAGCCGAACGCTTCTGCACTGCGCAGGTGGCCGTTGATGCTTATGAATCAGGGTATACAGAAATTCCACCTGAGGAGCAGTGGCATGTGGATAAAGCCGGTGCTTATCTGCATTACACAGTCAACGAGACTATCGGTGGCGTGGAATTCCACTGGTTGCCGGATACAAAAGGCATGCCATTGGTTGCAGACATGACTTCCATGATCTTGTCACGACCTGTGGATGTCACACGCCATGCATTGATATACGCGGCAACGCAGAAGAACCTGGGCATCGCCGGGCTCACCCTGGTGATCGTGCGACGCGATATGTTGCAAGAAGTACCCGCGAGTACACCAACAATGCTGGATTATCATGAGCATATACGTGCACGTTCAATCTTCAACACGCCGCCGGTATTCGCATGGTATGTGGCTGCCAAGATGCTTGGCTGGATCAAGGCACAGGGCGGTGTGGCCGCCATGGCCGCCCGAAACCAAAGAAAAGCCGACATTCTCTATGAGCTTCTGGATAGCAGTGGATTGTATCGGAATCATGTAGAACGCAACTGTCGCTCGTGGATGAATGTTCCCTTCCAACTTGTAGACCAAAGACTAGAACAATCATTTTTGCAGAAAGCAACGGACACAGGATTTGCGGGTTTGTCCGGACACCGTTCCGTGGGCGGATTTCGCGCCAGTCTTTACAATGCCATGCCCGAGGCGGGTGTATGCGCACTTGCGGATTTTATGCGCGAATTCGAACGGGCGTGTGCCTGAATGCTATACGGTATTCCACGAGCGACGAATGACGATGCCGGAATTTAACTTCGACCTGCTGGAATTGTGCGCGCCTGGGGTACGCGGACTGAAACCCTATGAGCCCGGGAAACCAATCTCAGAACTGCAACGCGAATACGGTGTAACAGATATCATTAAACTGGCTTCTAACGAGAATCCGTTAGGGGCCAGCCCCAAGGCGATTGCGGCGGTTCGCGACGCGAGTGCGAATCTCGCCATCTATCCTGACGGCCAGACACACGAATTGCGCCAAGCAATTGCTAAAAAACATGCGCTTGCGCTGGAATGCATAACTTTCGGTGACGGCTCCGATCAGAATTTCGAGTTCCTGGTGCGAACCTTTCTCCAGCCGGGGAATAACGTTGTCATCTCACGGCATGCCTTCGCGGTCTATGCGATCGTCAGCCAAGCAGTGGGCGCCGCGATCCATTTTGCTGCTGCCTATCCTGCTACTCATCCGCACATGCCGTACGGCCACGATCTGGATGCGATGCTGGCGTGCATCGATGATCGTACCAGACTGGTATGCATTGCAAACCCCAACAATCCCACCGGTACCTGGCTGGATAACACCGGCCTGTTACGATTCCTGGAAAAGGTCCCGCAAAAGGTATTGGTGGTCGTGGATGAAGCCTATAGCGAATACGTGGAAGAAACCGGGTACCCGGATTGCTCCCAATGGCTGCAGCGATTTCCCAACCTGGTGGTGACGCACACGTTTTCCAAAGCCTATGGACTGGCGGGTTTGCGCATAGGCTATTCGTTATCACATCCGCAGGTAGCGGAGTTGCTCAACCGCTTGCGCCAGCCATTCAATGTCAACAATCTAGCGCAAGTAGCTGCGCTGGCAGCGCTCTCAGACAGTGAACATCTCAAAAAAACCCTGCGGGTAAACCATACTGGCAAACAGCAACTGGAGAAGGGCCTGCGTGCCCTCGGATTGAGTTGGATCCCATCCATCGGCAATTTTTTGACGGTGGATTTCAAAAGACCGGCCATGATCATATACAAAGCCCTGCTGCGGGGAGGCATCATCGTGCGCCCGGTGCAAAATTATGGTTTGCCCAATCATCTGCGCATCACCATCGGTTTGCCGGATCAGAACGCGCGTCTGCTTGATGCCCTAAAGAAAGTCCTGGTCAATTGAATCTCCCGGTATCTTCATCAACCTCCATGGCAACTACACATGATTTTGTCATCGCCCCTGGCGGCCAGCTGACAGGTCGAATACGGATACCCGGCGACAAATCCATTTGCCATCGCGCACTTCTGCTGGGCGCGATCGCAAAAGGCACAATCCATATATCAAATTTTCTGGAAAGTGCCGATTGCATCGCGACACTCAGTTGTTTGCAGATGCTGGGCGTAAAAATAGAAAGGACACGCCCTAATTGCGTCACGATAGAAGGTGTCGGCGTTCATGGGTTGCAAGCACCCATACGTGAGCTCGATTGCGGCAATTCCGGTACCAGTCTACGGCTGCTTGCGGGATTGTTAGCGGGTCAGCCATTTGAATCCGTACTCACTGGCGACGCGTCGTTGCGCAGCAGGCCGATGTTAAGAATCATAGAACCGCTTACACGCATGGGCGCCGTGATTCACAGCATGTCAGGTTTCGCGCCGCTTGCGATTCATGGCCAAAGACCGCTTACCCCCCTGCGGTATGCAATACCAATCGCCAGCGCACAGGTGAAGTCCAGCTTGTTGTTGGCCGGCCTTCAGGCGGATGGTGAAACCTGGCTTATGGAACCCGCGAAAACACGCGACCATACCGAGCGTATGTTGCAGACTTTTGGATGTACGGTTTTGCATGATGGCGAGTGGCTTGGCATTTGCGGAGGCAATACACTCAGTGCAGCCGCAATTGCTGTACCGGGCGATCTGTCATCAGCGGCATTTTTTATTACAGCAGCAGCCGGACAACCCACCGCCCATATCATCATCGAGGGAATAGGAGTTAACCCGAGTCGTAAGGGTGTGTTGCATGTGCTACAGGCAATGGGCGCTGACATCCGGCTGCTGGATGAGCAGATGCTTGGCAACGAGCCTGTAGCAGACGTTGAAGTGCACGGCGGGAACTTGCGGAGTGTGGATATTGGTCCGGAAATGGTGCCGTTTGTCATTGACGAATTACCGGCACTGCTCATAGCCGCGGCATCAGCACACGGGGTCACCACGCTGCGCGGTGCCTCAGAGCTGCGTGTTAAGGAAAGCGATCGCCTGCAAGCCATGGCCACCGGATTGCGTACACTGGGCGTTGAGGTGGAACTCTGGGACGATGGCATGCGCGTAACTGGCCGCAAGGATTTCCGGGGTGGCGTCGTCGATAGTTTCGGTGACCACCGCATTGCCATGGCCTTTGCCATTGCAGGTCTGCGAACACATTCGACTCTCCGAATCCGCGATTGTCGAAATGTGGATACGTCTTTCCCTGGTTTCGCCAACCTGGCACGAAGTGTCGGTTTGTGCATCGATGTCAGGGAGATGCCAAACACATGAATGAAAAAACCTTGCCCCTGGTGCTGGCTATCGATGGGCCGAGCGGTTCAGGCAAGGGTACCGTGTGCAGGCGTGTAGCAACGGCGCTCGGCTGGCATCTCCTGGATAGCGGCGCTCTGTATCGAATTCTAGCTTGGGCATCTCATATGGCAGGTATCGCTTCGACTGAACCACAGAAGCTCCGATCACTGGCCAACTCCCTGCAGGTGGAATTTAGGCGATCTTCATCCGGAGAAGAGCGTGTAGTGCTGGACGGGCGAGATATTACCGAGTCTGTGCGCGCCGAAGATTGTGGAAACCGGGCTTCAGAACTTGCAGTAATCCCTCAGGTTCGGGAAGGCTTGAAAACCCTGCAGCGCAGTTTTCGCCAACCCCCTGGTTTGGTTGCCGACGGCCGTGATATGGGCACAGTCATATTCCCAGATGCGGGCCTTAAAATCTTTCTTACGGCAAGTGCCGGGGAACGTGCCAAAAGACGCTATAACCAGTTGAAAGAAAAAGGGTTAGATGCTACTCTGCCGGCCCTTTTTAGGGACATCGCAGCGCGCGATGCACGCGACCAAAACCGCGCCGTCTCTCCCTTGAAGCCCGCCCCGGAGGCCGTGGTACTGGATACCACCAACCTCGATATCGAGCAGGTGGTGGCGGAGGTGCTGGATCTGGCCCGGAAGCGCTTTGGCCTCGCTATAGGCAGCAATAATTAAACCTGTTTGGGGCCACATGGATGTCAGCCTTTGATTATTAATCCACCCGGAACAGCCCAGGAGGGCTCCCGGACCAACATAAGGCCCCTGTAAGCAGGGATCAGGACCAACCACAACATGACTGAGTCTTTCGCAGAACTTTTCGAAGAAAGCATCAAAAAATCGCAGATGCAGTCGGGCTCCATCCTCATGGCCCGAGTAATGGAAATCAGGCCGGACGTGGTTATCGTCAATGCCGGTCTCAAATCCGAAGGTGTAATACCAGCCGAACAGTTCTATAACGAGAACGGCGAACTGGAAATCGCTGTGGGCGATGATGTGGAAGTTGCGCTGGATGCCGTAGAAGACGGTTTCGGCGAGACCCGTCTGTCGCGTGAAAAAGCCAAGCGTGCGCGTTCCTGGACCAAGCTTGAGGAGGCTTTCACCAAGGGTGAAATCGTAAAAGGCTACATCAGCGGCAAGGTTAAGGGTGGTTTCACCGTCGAAGTCGATGGTGTGCGCGCGTTCCTGCCTGGATCATTGGTGGATGTGCGCCCGGTGCGCGACCCTGTCTATCTGGAAGGCAAAGAGCTGGAATTCAAGGTCATCAAATTGGACCAGCGTCGTAACAACGTCGTGGTTTCGCGGCGCGCCGTGGTTGAACAGGAGTACAGCGCCGAGCGCGACCAGTTGCTGAGCAATCTGCAAGAAGGTTCGATGGTGATGGGTATCGTCAAGAATCTCACAGAATACGGCGCCTTTGTGGATCTTGGTGGAATCGACGGCCTGTTGCACATAACCGATATGGCCTGGAAGCGTGTCAAGCATCCCTCGGAAGTGGTGGCTGTCGGCCAGGAAATCGAAGTCAAGGTTCTCAAGTTTGATCGGGAACGCAACCGTGTATCCCTCGGGCTCAAGCAGCTCGGTGATGACCCATGGGTGGATATCACGCGCCGTTACCCAGCCGGTACGCGCCTTTTCGGCAAGGTCACCAACCTCGCGGATTATGGCTGCTTCGTGGAAGTTGAACCCGGAGTCGAAGGTCTTGTGCATGTATCTGAAATGGACTGGACCAATAAGAACGTGAATCCAACGAAAATAGTGCAAGTTGGCGATGAGACAGAAGTAATAGTGCTGGAAATCGACGAGGAACGGCGTCGTATCTCGCTTGGCATGAAACAATGCAAGCCGAACCCATGGGAAGATTTCGCGGCCAGCCATAACAAAGGCGACCATATCAAAGGCAAGATCAAATCCATAACCGATTTTGGCATATTTGTCGGCCTCGACGGCGGTATTGATGGCTTGGTGCATCTCTCGGATATATCCTGGGACATGCCTGGTGAAGAGGCCGTCCGCAACTACAAGAAAGGTGACGAAGTGGAAGCTGTTGTACTGGCAGTTGATGCCCAGCGCGAACGCATCTCCCTAGGCATCAAGCAATTGGAGAAGGATCCGTTCTCAAACTTTCTTGCCGAGCATCCCAAGGGCAGTATGGTAAGTGGCAAAGTAACAACGGTAGATGCCAAGGGAGCTGTGGTTGATCTGGGTAATGGTATTGAAGGCTATCTGCGTGCCACCGAGCTTTCGCGTGATCGCGTAGAGGATGCGCGAACCGTGCTTAAGGAAGGTGATGAAATCGAGGCGCGATTTGTAGGCATGGATCGCAAGAATCGTAATATTAGCCTTTCGGTAAAAGCAAAGGAAATCCAGGAAGAAGCCCAGGCAATGGAAGATTATGCGCGCAACACAACGTCTGGCACCACAACCCTAGGGGATCTGCTAAAAGAACATATCAGCAATGATCAGGAATGATGTGAAAACGATGTTCACTTTTAAAACACCGAGTGAACAGATGTCTGGATCACAGTTAGATATGGTTTTCCACGCTGGATTTTTTCAGATTGGGCGTTGAAGGCATAAGCGGACTATGACGAAGTCAGAGTTGATCGAAATAATTGCCAGAAAGCAAAGCCATCTCGCCGGCAAGGATATCGAGCTTGCTGTCAAGACGATGCTGGAGCAGATGAGCAATGCTCTATCCACAGGGCGCCGTATTGAGATCCGTGGCTTCGGCAGTTTTTCACTGCATTTCCGCCCGCCCCGCATGGGACGCAATCCAAAAACCGGCGATTCTGTCGCGCTCTCTGGCAAGCATGTGCCGCATTTCAAACCGGGTAAGGATTTGCGTGACCGTGTAAATGACGGCGCCCACAGTTAACCCAGGAAATCCGGGGATACCAATCCCTATTGTCTCAGTGGAGCTTGCCTGACATGGTGCGTTGGATTGCCTTTATTGTCTTGATATGTGTGTTTATACTCGCTCTGTTGCTAGCCTATGCCAATGGTACAACCGTGGTCCTCGATTACCTTATAGGCAGCATGCGTGTACACCTGTCTTCAGCGTTGTTAGGCGCTGCGATCATTGGGTGGATACTGGGGCTGCTTAGCAGCCTGGCTATCATTTTCCGCCTCAAACGAGAATCCAGGCGCCTTAGGCGATCAGCCCGTGAAGCCGAAGCGGAAATCCGCAATCTGCGCAATCTTCCCTTAAAGAATGACCATTGATTCTACGGCAATCATCATCCTGCTGCTGTTCGCAGCAGCCGTATTTGGATGGCTGCTGGCGCGCGTGGGGCGCGTTCGTGGACGGGAATCTCGCTTCAAATTCTTCAGCAGCGAGTATTTCAAAGGTCTGAATTTCCTGCTCAACGAGCAACCCGATAAGGCGCTCGAGGTTTTCATTCGTGTTGCGGAAGTGGATTCAGATACAGTCGAGACACATTTTGCCCTAGGCAATTTGTTCCGGCGCCGCGGTGAAGTGGATCGGGCAATTCGCATCCATCAAAATATCATCGCACGCCCAAACCTCACCCGCGCCCATCGCGCTCAGGCTCTATTCGAGTTGGCCGAGGATTACATGCATGCAGGTCTACTGGATCGCGCCGAGACTATTCTTCTGGAACTCCTGGACATACCGAGCCACACCGATCCGGCCCTGCATAACCTGATCACGCTTTATGAACAGCAGAAGGACTGGGACCAGGCTATATCAATGCGACGGCGGTTGCAGGCGCATACGAGTATTTCAAGGGAAGAAACTATTGCGCAATATTATTGCGAACTTGCACAAGCGGCGCTAACTGGCAATGATCGGGCACTCGCACGCCGCTACTTGAAGCGGGCAAAATCCCATGATCCGAATTGTATTCGTGCCATCCTGCTTTTGGCGCAGATGGAAGAATATGACCAGGCATGGGAACGCAGCCAACAACATTATATGAATGTGCTTGAACATGAAGTCCGTTTTGCCACTGAAGTACTGCCAGCATTGGCACGCGTAACACGGCATATGGATCCCAGTGAAACATTGGATAGTCCACTCGGCTTATTGCTTAAAAAGAATCCAAATGCTTCAGGTCATATTGCTATAGCAGCGATTATCAATTCCGAATTGGATGACTCGTTGTCGCAGAGCTGCATTGCAGAGTATTTACGCACCGAACCGAGTCTGCACGGACTTTATGAAATGTTCACATCCTTAACGCAGTCTACCGATACATCCAAAGTAGTCAACCTAGGACCCCTGCAAGCCACGGTCAGGAATCTACTCAAAAACGGTCCCCGCTATCGCTGCGAGGAATGCGGGTTTCGCAGCAAAACACTTTACTGGCAATGTCCAAGCTGCAAGACTTGGAATCGTACCATGCCGTTTCACGAAATCAGCTTTACAGCGATGGCATTCTCCAGTACACCGTAATTGAACGAGCTTGAATAATGGCCGTAAAGCACAGGAAATTATAGAAAAATGAAACATACTAAGATCCGCAAAGCGGTTTTCCCGGTTGCCGGCTTAGGCACGCGCTTTTTGCCAGCCACCAAGGCAAGCCCCAAGGAGATGCTTCCGATTGTGGATAAACCACTGATCCAATACGCGGTTGAGGAGGCAGTAGAAGCGGGTGCAGAGGTTTTGGTATTCATCACCAGCCGTACCAAACGTGCCATTTCCGACCATTTTGACCGTGCTTATGAATTGGAAACCGAATTGTCCCTACGTGGCCGGAAGCATGAGCTTGCGCTGGTGCAGGACATCGTCCCCGAGCATGTGACCTGTGTATATATACGCCAAGCCGAAGCCCTGGGTCTTGGTCACGCAGTATTGTGCGCCGAACCGGTAGTTGGAAATGAGCCATTCTACGTGGTGCTGGCCGACGATTTGGTTGCTGGCGATAGCCGCTCGCCGCTGCAACAGATGAATGATGTGTATGAACTTTATGGAAATAGTGTCATTGGCGTCGAACGCGTGGCGCGCGAGGAAACCGGCCATTACGGAATTATTACGCCGGAACCAGTGGGTGAACGTTTGTATAAAATCAAGCATATCGTCGAAAAGCCTAAACCTGACGAAGCCCCATCGACTCTGGGTGTGGTGGGCCGTTATTTGCTTACCCCTGGCATTTTTGAAACGTTGCAGAACACCGGCAAAGGCGCTGGCGGGGAAATCCAGCTCACCGATGCCATTCAGGCATTGCTAGGCCAGGAAAATGTCTATGCTTGTGAATATGCAGGGATACGCTATGACTGTGGAAGCAAGCTAGGATATCTGAAAGCTACGGTAGAATATGGTCTGAAGCATACCGAGCTTGGCGATAATTTCCGTGATTACCTTGAAAGGATTGGCAGTGACCTGAGTAAAGATAAACGCTAAAAATATGAAACGAAATCAAATATAGGGCGATTACGCAATAAATAGTGTGCAATTATTTTCGTTCTATCTGCTTATATTTCAAGCTTTCCTTTTCTGGCGCGCCACTTAAGACAAACAACGCAAGCTCATAGCGGGCCTTACCCGTGATTGCACGCCGCAATAACTTCAATGCATAAGCTAATCGGAATATAAGGACAGATATGAAGCCGCGGTGTATCCGCAGATAACGAAACAAGCTGATGTAATATTCCTGCTTAAGCGCAGGACTCATGACGGGATCGTTCGAGCTGGCGCCGCCAATGTGCATAATCTTTGCCTGTGGCACATGGTAGGTATTCCAACCTGCCTTCTGGATACGCGCGGCAAAATCTTCCTCCTCGCAATACAGAAAATACCCGGTATCCAATCCCTTCAGTTCCCTGAATACCGTACCACGAATGAACATGGCTGCCCCGGTTACCACATCTACAGGTATTGGTTGTGTGTATAACTTGCGACGGTCAGGATAGCGTTTGTGATTTAGCATGCGCAACAGGCTGCTGCCCAGGAATGTCAGAGTGAGAGATGGGAAATAATTAAAACTGGACCGGGGGTTACCATTCCTATCCAGCATGCTCCCGCTGCACAGAGCTGCATTTGCATGCGACTCCATGAATGCACACAGGGCCACTAAAGAACCATCCAGAAGCTCGCAGTCATTATTCAGTAAAAAATAATAATCCGCTTTCAGGTCTCTGGCACCGAGCATCATACCTCCAGAGAAGCCGAGATTAATATCGGAATAAATCAGTTTGGTATTACTTGCAGTAAGTGCTGCCAGCTTATCCCTGTCGGATGGAGCGGAGTTGTTATCAACAACAATCAAATTGAGATGAAAAAGATTGGTATTCTGCCTATATATGGATTCGACACAACCTAATGTATGGTCAGCAGAGTTATAGTTCAGGACAACAACGTTAATGCTTGGTTTCTGCACCATGATGCAGGCTTCTCAACTTCTTGGGATTTGATGGCGATCTAAAAGTCTGTGGAGACACATTCCGAGAATATGGTCCGAAGGTTGTGTAAAACCCATCGATGAATGGCGCATGAAAATAATGGCTCCCCGGGGCGGACTCGAACCACCGACCAACGGATTAACAGTCCGTCGCTCTACCAACTGAGCTACCGGGGAACGGCTTGGAAGGCCGCATATGGTAATGAAGCGCTCCCGGAGGGTCAACCAAATACCGCGTTTAGCCAGGTGATTTGCCAAGAAAGTCGCTCAGTCTCCTCATGGCGGCTTCGAGTTTTTCCATGCTGGTGGCAAAGGACAGCCGTAAATGCCCGGGAGCGCCAAATGATGAACCAGCCACGACTGCGATACCTGCGTCGGTCAGCAAGTGCTCACTCAAACCCATATCATCCTTGAGTTTGAGGCGCGTGATCACCCGAGAAAAATCCGGGAAAGAATAAAAGGTGCCGTCAACAGGAAGTACGCGTACACCGGGCATCGCCTTGAGGGCGTTATATACGAATAGATGGCGTTCCTGGTACGCCTTGCACATGGCTTGTACGCATTGTTGGTCGCCGGTGAGTGCTGTTTCAGCCGCCGCTTGCGAGATGGACGCGGGGTTTGAAGTACTCTGTGACTGCACATTGGTCATGGCCGTGATGAGCTTGGCTGGACCGCCCGCAAAACCGATGCGCCAGCCGGTCATGGCATAGGCCTTGGAAACACCGTTTAGTACCACCGTGCGTTCATAGAGGTCAGGGCAGGCCATGAGTATGTTGCAGAATGGTCCGTTCTGCCATTGAAAATGTTCGTACATGTCATCGGTCGCGATTATTATCCGCGGATGACGTTGCATGACCGCAGCGAAGGCTTCCAGTTCTACGCGGCTGTAGGCCATGCCGGTAGGGTTCGACGGGCTGTTGATGACGATAAGCCGGGTACGGGGCGTTATGGCCTGCTCAAGTTGTTCCGGCGTGAGTTTATAACGCTGTTCCGGGCCTGCATAAACCAGCACCGGGGTGGCGCCAGTGATCTGGACGATTTCAGGATAGGAGACCCAATAGGGCGCGGGGATAATAGCCTCGTCGCCGGCATTGAGTAGCGCTTGACAGAGATTGAAAAAGCCTTGTTTGCCACCACATGAGACAAGAATCTGGTTGGGTTGATAGTCGAGACCGTTGTCACGATGGAATTTCTCGATGACCGCACGTTTCAGGGAGGGCGTACCGTCCACGGCGGTGTACTTGGTCTGACCGGACCGTATAGCGCGGATCGCCGCTTCCTTTATATGTTCCGGCGTATCGAAGTCAGGTTCACCGGCTCCGAGACCGATGATGTCCTTGCCTTGTGCCTTGAGTGCGGCGGCGCGGGCGGTGACCGCCAGAGTTGGTGAGGGGTGGAGCTGCCGAACACGCTCCGAAAGTACGATAGTCACGGAAAACTCCATCCCAAGAAGCAGGGCGGTATCATGATAAGGAAAGCACTACGGAAATACCAATGAGCGACGCCTTCAAATTGATAGCCGATTATCAGCCAGCCGGCGATCAGCCTGAGGCCATAGTTGCACTTGCTGATGGGTTGGAAAACGGTCTTGCACGCCAAACATTGCTGGGCGTCACCGGTTCCGGCAAGACCTTTACCATCGCCAATGTAATCCAGCACCTGCAAAGACCGACGTTGGTAATGGCGCCCAATAAGACCCTGGCAGCCCAACTCTACGGCGAATTCAAAACTTACTTTCCAGAAAATGCCGTGGAGTATTTTGTTTCCTATTACGACTATTACCAACCGGAAGCCTACGTGCCGTCGTCGGATACTTATATAGAAAAAGACGCCTCGATCAATGATCACATCGAACAAATGCGCTTATCTGCCACCAAGGCGCTGCTGGAGAGGCCGGATTCCATCATCGTGGCGACAGTATCGGCCATCTACGGTTTGGGTGACCCTCAGGCCTATCTCAGCATGGTGCTGCATCTGTCACGGGGTGATCGCATGGAGCAACGAAGTATTCTCAGGCGCCTGGCCGAGATGCAATACACCCGCAACGAACTGGATCTCATGCCCGGAACCTACCGTGTACGGGGTGAAATCATAGACATTTTTCCGGCTGAATCTGATCGTGAAGCTTTACGGCTGGAGCTATTCGATGACGAAGTAACGTCATTGAATCTTTTCGACCCACTCACTGGAGCAGTCTCGAAATCTGTACCACGATTCACGATCTTTCCGAGCAGTCATTACGTCACACCGCGCAGCACCTTGCTGGATGCCATCGATAAAATCAAAATTGAATTACATGCACGGCTTATTGACCTAAAAAAAGCCAATAAACTCGTGGAAGCACAACGGCTCGAACAACGCACGCTCTTCGATATCGAAATGATTGCAGAGTTGGGTTATTGCAGTGGCATCGAGAATTATTCCCGGCACCTGTCGGGACGCAGGGCGGGTGAGCCACCACCAACCCTATTCGATTACCTTCCGACGAATGCAATGCTGGTGGTGGATGAGAGCCACATCACCGTTCCGCAGCTTGGCGGCATGTACAAAGGTGATCATTCTCGTAAGGAAACCCTGGTGGAATACGGCTTTCGTCTTCCATCTGCACTGGATAATCGCCCACTCAAGTTCGAGGAATGGGAAACACGCGCTCCGCAGATTATTTTTGTTTCTGCTACCCCCGGCCCGTATGAAAGGCGTCTGTCAGACCGGATCGTGGAACAGGTTGTACGCCCGACCGGTCTCGTGGATCCGAATGTGGAAGTGCGTCCCGCACGCACCCAGGTGGATGACCTACTTTCGGAGGTGCGCCTGTGTGCAGCACGCAACGAGCGCGTACTGGTGACCACACTCACCAAGCGCATGGCAGAGGACCTCACAGAATATTTTGCCGAGCATGACGTGCGTGTGCGTTATCTGCATTCCGATATCGAGACCGTGGAGCGTACCGAGATCATCCGTGACCTGCGACTGGGTGAGTTTGATGTATTGGTAGGCATCAATCTGTTACGCGAAGGACTGGATTTGCCGGAAGTCTCGCTGGTAGCGATCCTTGACGCGGATAAGGAAGGTTTCCTGAGGTCCGAAGGCTCACTCATACAGACCATGGGTCGGGCCGCTCGCCACGTCAGCGGCCGCGCCATTCTGTATGCGGAGCAGATCACCGGTTCCATGCGACGTGCCATGGATGAAACCAATCGGCGACGCGCCCGGCAAGTGACCTACAATACGGAACACCAGATTACCCCCAGAGGCATACGCAAGGCGGTCGTGGATATCATGGAAGGAGCCCGCTCCACCACCGCGAGTAGCACGCGTGTCACCTACCTTAAAGTCGCGGATGAACGCGCCAAATACGAAGCCATGTCACCGCAGAAGCGGCTCCAGCACATAAAGAAGCTGGAACAACAGATGCACAAGCATGCCCGAGATTTGGAGTTCGAACAGGCCGCACAACTGCGCGATGCAATCCGCCGCATCCAGGCAGCGGACTTGGGACTTCCGGATGTCAAAACCGGATAAAACCTTGCCCACGCCTGCCGCTTCGGGTATCGTGCGCGACTGCATAGGCGCGTAGCTCAGCTGGTTAGAGCACCACCTTGACATGGTGGGGGTCGTTGGTTCGAGTCCAATCGCGCCTACCAGTTCATAAGGAATTCCATTACCGACCCGACATGCGGCCCCTCGTACCGGCCGCCACTGTGAGACCGATGATGCCTGTTATCACACTCCCCGACGGTTCCCAGAAGAAATATGATCATCCAGTAACGGTAGCGGATGTGGCTGCCAGCATCGGTCCTGGCCTGGCGAAAGCCGCACTCGCCGGCAAGTTGGATGAAAAACTCGTGGATGTGTACCATCCGATTGAGCATGATGCCAGACTCAGCATCATCACTGAACGGGACGCGGATGGTCTGGAGATCATCCGTCATTCCACCGCCCACCTGCTGGCCCAGGCGGTAAAACAATTATTTGCGGAAGCCCAGGTCACCATCGGCCCGGTGATTGAAGACGGCTTCTATTATGACTTTGCCTACAAACGGCCCTTCACCAAGGAAGACCTGACTGAGATTGAGATGCGCATGCAGGAGCTGGCGGCTCTCGATCAACCGGTAAGCCGCACCGTCATGCAGCGTGATGAGGCCGTGAAATTTTTCCGCGACATGGGCGAACAATACAAGGCAGAAATCATCGCGAGCATCCCCGCTGACCAGGAAATCTCCCTCTATCGACAGGGGGAATTCATTGATCTATGCCGTGGCCCACATGTACCCAGCACCGGCAAGCTCAAGGCGTTCCATCTCACCAAAGTTGCCGGCGCTTATTGGCGGGGCGATTCCAACAAGGAGATGCTGCAACGCATCTATGGCACCGCCTGGGCCGACAAGAAATCACTCCAGGCATACCTGACGCGCATCGAAGAAGCGGAGAAACGCGACCATCGGCGCTTGGGGCGCGAGCTGGACCTGTATCACATGCAGGAAGAGGCTCCTGGTCTGGTGTTCTGGCACGCCAAGGGCTGGACCATCTGGCAGGTGGTAGAACAGTATTTGCGCCGCGTGTATCGCGATAATGGCTATCTGGAAATACGCTGTCCGCAGATTCTCGATAAAAGCCTGTGGGAAAAGACCGGCCACTGGCAAAACTATCGCGAAAGCATGTTCACCACCGCGTCTGAGAACCGTGATTATGCAATCAAGCCCATGAACTGTCCGGGCCATGTGCTGACCTATAATCATGGTCTGCACAGCTATCGGGAGCTGCCGATTCGCTATGGGGAGTTCGGTTCTTGCACACGCAACGAACCCTCCGGCGCCTTGCATGGCCTGATGCGGGTACGTGGCTTCGTACAGGATGACGGTCATATCTTCTGTACGGAAGACCAGATCGAGAGCGAAGTAATCGCTTTCCACCGCCAGGCGATGCACGTCTATGCGGACTTCGGATTCAGCGATATCGGGTTGAAAATCGCGTTGCGCCCAAGTCCAGACAAACGCATTGGCTCGGACGAAGTCTGGGACAAGTCCGAGGAAGCACTGCGGGCAGCTCTGCGTGTTTGCGGAGTGCAATGGCAAGAATTGCCCGGCGAGGGCGCTTTTTATGGCCCCAAAATCGAATACCACATGCAGGATGCTATCGGCCGCACTTGGCAGGTTGGCACCATGCAGGTGGACTTTTCCATGCCCGGGCGTCTGGGGGCCGAGTATGTAGGCGAGGATGGCAGCAAGTATGTGCCAGTGATGCTGCATAGGGCCATTGTGGGCTCCATGGAGCGCTTTCTGGGGATATTGATTGAACACCATGCCGGCCGGTTTCCAGCTTGGCTAGCGCCGGTTCAGGCGGTGGTACTGACGATTACTGATCGGCAGGAAGAGTTTGCACAAAAAACGGTTGAAACCCTGAAAAATCAGGGGCTTCGGGTCGATTCGGACTTGAGAAATGAGAAGATCGGCTTTAAAATTCGTGAACACACGCTTCAGCGCGTACCTTACCTTTTGGTGGTAGGTGACCGCGAGCAGGAAACAGGTTCCGTGGCAGTACGTACCCGAGACGGCAAGGAT
>Ga0307374_10002657_pt1 | contig 31443 bp, 35 predicted proteins | sample OX3MG_FD_202532 | JGI IMG/M metagenome (GOLD analysis project Ga0307374, IMG submission 202532) | Soil microbial communities from Risofladan, Vaasa, Finland - OX-3 | ecosystem: Environmental > Terrestrial > Soil > Coastal area > Acid sulfate soil | place: Finland: Risofladan, Vaasa | collected... | reverse complement strand
CTCCTCGCTGAAAGTGGAGAGACGGGATACGGCGGGGGTAAGGCCCCCGGACGGCCTCGGACAACGACTTGCCGCCGACGACCTCGAATTCCGCCACCCTGCGAGCGCCGCAACGCGATCTCCGAGATGGAGTCGAGTACCGCGAGCACTACAGCGACTACAACGCGCCGTAGCTACGCTCCGAGCCGTGACTGGACCGCAGCCGTGGCTCCTGACCATTCCGGCCCTCTACGTCGTATTCGAGTTCGTCATGTTCGCCCAATCCCGGATGGCCCAACACCCCGACGATGCGGGACGCTCCGCCTGTGTCGGTATGGGATGTCGTCGTGCGCTGTCATGGGCGTCCTCCCCGAGGATTCAACGTTTTCTCTGGGTCGAGCCGGCTTGGTAACGGTCGGCGTAGGAGTAAGGCGGCAAGGGGTCGAGCCCGTCGGGGTTGTCGAGATAACCGGGGGCACTCCCGGAGATGCCGTCGTGTCCGTACTGCCAGACGATCTGGTTTGTCGACGGGTTGATGACGATGACCCGGTGGTTGTGGTCGTCGGTGAGAAGGATGTCGCCATTGGGAAGGGCCATCCCGAGCGACGGGTGGTTCAACTCCCCTGGCCCGCTCGTGGGGGCGTAGCGCCACAGCGCTTGGCCGGCCTGGTCGAAGATCACCGCCTGGCCGGGAGAGGAGTAGTCGACGGTGAGGTATCGGTCAGAACCGATCTGGTTGGAATCGGAGGGGTAATACACCTGGGGCGGGTGGGTGGTCCAGTACAGATGTCCTGAGGTATCGATCTCGTCCACCCAGTCGCCGTTGATCTCGGTGACCAGGAAATGACCGTTCGGCATGGGAAATACGCCGTTGGGGCTGCCGTACTGGCGCGGGGGGTTGTGGGTGCATGATGCCACGACGCCCTCCTGCCAGGACACCGCTTCGCCACTATCGGGAATCTCGATCAAGCGGCAGTTCTTAATATCTGCCGAGATCACCGTCCCGTCGCGCAGGATCATGGCGTCGTCGGGGTTCCACAGGTAGCCGGCGGTCGATCCGGACACACCCGGATGCCCGTAGCGCCAGACGATCTTCCCAGTCGCGATGTCGATCACGGTGATGACGAAGTTGTCCTCCTGGGTGGCGATGACGTAACGCCCATCGGGGGAAAAGAAGGCGTCGTCGGGGATCAGGAAGCTCTGGCCCGGCGCCAGGTCCCCGGCTTGAGGCCAGACCCATCGGATGTGGCCTTCGGGATCGACGACGATCAAGCGGTTGTTCAGTTTGTCGGCAATCAGGATCGGCCCCGGCAGCACGCTCGGATCCGAGCCCGGCGCCAGGTAGCTTGGCGCTTCGGGGACCAGCGGCGAAAGGAATCCCGCGGCGGTGCCGGGCGGCGCGTTCGACCCCGGAACCGACTTACCGAGCTGGTGATTGCCGGACTGGGAGGAACCGCCCGTCCTGTGACGTGGAGCGTCCGAGCCGAACGCTACGACCGCGATCAGGACGGCGGCTGTGACGACGCTAGCAACGATGAGGCGTCGGCGGTGGTACACGCTCCGGGGCAAAGGTGGGCGGTTGATCGGACCAGTCGCCATCAACCTTCCCAAGGCGTCGGTACAACTAACCGTTCTTGGCTGTACCCCGGGTCGCGCATGACCTGCTTATGCCCTGGGTTCACGTCCCGAGAGTCTCGCGCCCCTCGGGCCTCTGTTGTCGCACCATCTTGTCGCTTACCGCCGGGTTAGAGCGAAGTCGAGCATCGACTGGTAGATACTCAGGATCTGCGTGTCGTAAGTCGGGTCGGTCGCCCAAACTCCCGTCAGCGACTCGACCGACGGACAACATCCCGCCTCGTGCTGCTGCCCCACCGTCAGCGAGGGCAGAACCGGCCCCGGTGCGCCCGTCGGCGGCGGGCTGGTGGTGGCGAATATCCGAAGTAGCTGGATCTGACCAACGACACCGCCGTTCGGTGATGGAAACTGCCAGCCCGACGAGCATGAGTCGCAGTGGCCGATCCCGGCGTAGTTGTTCAGATCGACCGCGTCGGGGGAACTGAACCCGCCGGTTTCGAGGATGGCTTGCGCGAACGCAACGTCACCACGCACCCGCTCCTGGTTCCCGGCCTGGAGGTACCAGGCGGCCAGCTGTTCTATCGGGGCGGAGGTGAAGTCTGCGTAGCCTTCCCAGTGGTACCAAGCGGCCAGCTGCGCCGCACCCAGAGCTGATCCGCCCAGCAGGCTCAGTGCTCTTGCTGGCGTGCTGGCCGGACCGGCGACCGAGGCCAGGTCGGCGGTGAGTGCCGCCTGCGCCTGGGCGAGCGCGGCGTCCGTGGCGAGCAGCCCACGCTGGTCCGCGCCAAGGGCGGCGTTGTCTGCGATCTGTTTGGCCGATGCCGACCCTGCGGCTTGCGCGGTCGCCGACAACTGCTGTTGATCGGCGCCGACCGTCCCGGTGAGACGGTCCCGATCCTTGGTGTCAGCAACGACGGAGTAGAGATCGGCTCGCAGGTGTCGGTCGACGAGGCCGGCCACCACCGCCACCTCAGCGACGTCGATCGCCGCCTGCTGGTCGGCTTGGGGAGTGGGGCTACCTGAAGGCCGGGGGTTGGTCAGTTGTCCGGTGTAGGTGCCGACGGCGATGGCGCGGAGCCGCTCCCGATCAGCGGCAACCGAGTCCTGCGCCTGCTGCAGGCTGATGGCGGCATCGTTCAGCGCCTGGGTGTCAGCGGCCAGGTGTGACGACGCGGCCTCATGCGCTGCTGCTGCGGCGTTGGCGGCGGCGATATCATCGGTTATCGCCTGTCGGTCTCTAGAGATGTTCGATTGGTAAGCAACGATCAGGCGCCGATCGGCCTGGATGGGAATCTGGTCGTTGTGGTTGACCACCGCTTTCTGCTCGTCCCGGATCGTGGCCGCGTCGAGTCCCTGGCTGGCCAATCGGGCCGACAAAGCCAGCGCTCGCGAGCCGGGGACGGAACCAAGGACGGCAAGGCATGACACAACCAGTGTCGCGACCGCGCTCGCTAGTACCCGCCGACCCGCGTCTGCCATACCGTAAAGGATGGCGTATCAGAGGGGCACGCGGGCGACACCATGCCCAATCGGTGACCGTCCAAGGTGGCAGATTGTATTCGTGGTAGGTCAGAGGTCGAAACCGGGGAAGCATCTCCACTTCAAGACCAAACCGACACGGCGATTCCCTGTGCGTGCGGTCGTTTCCCTCGTGTTGGTCGTGCTTGTCCTCGCCGGTGCAGCCGCGGTGAGAGCCGCCACCGAGTCGATCCCGGCCCTCACCGTAAAGAGGGTCCTGCCCGCTTCGGTGATCGTTCCCGGCTCCAAACCAACACCAGCGTGGCCAACGAGCGGGGAAGCAGCCGTCGAGGTCGAGGGGTTCACTCCGCTCGATACATCCGGGCCAAGCACGCCGGTGTCGATCGCCAGCCTCGCCAAGATCATGACCGCCTACGTCCTTCTCCAGGACCACCCTCTGTCCTCAGGGCAGAGCGGCTTCACTCTCACCATCTCGGCGGCGGATGTTGCCACCTACCAGAACGCCGCCGCGCAGCAGCAGTCGGTGGTCGCGGTCGCGGCCGGGGAAACGCTCAACGAGACGCAGCTCCTCGAGGCTCTGCTGGTCGCGTCCGGCAACAACATCGCCACCACGATCGCCAACTATGAGGCCGGTTCCACCACGGCTTTCGTGGCCAAGATGAACAGCAAAGCCCAGCAGCTAGGGATGGCCCACACCACCTACACCGACCCGAGCGGGCTAGCGTCGTCCACCGTGTCGACAGCATCCGATCAGCTGGTGCTGGCGGCAAAGGCCATGACCCTGCCGGCCTTCGCACAGGTGGTCGCCATGCCGTCCGTGAACCTCCCGATCGTTGGCAAAGTCGCCAACTTCAACAAGGCAGTCGGAACCGGCGGGTACATCGGAGTGAAGACCGGGTCGACCGCCGCAGCGGGCGGGTGCCTCGCTTTTGCAGACCGACAAACGGCCGGCGGCCGCGCGCTCACAGTTCTCGGTGTCGTCCTGGGGCAGGACGCGGGTCAGTCGAGTACCGCCGAGTTGACCAAGGCCGCGCTCAACGCGGCGAGCGCGCTGGTGAGCTCGATCACGTCAGCGATGTCGACGCGCACGGTGTTGCCGGCAGGCACGGTTGTCGCTGTGGTGAAGAACGCCTCGGGGTCGAAGGTCAAGGTGGTGACGTCGCAGCCGTTGACAACAGTCGGATTCGGCGGAACCAACGTCCCGCTGTTCATGACGGTGTCGTCGCTCGGCAGCCACCTCGCTGCAGGGCAGACGGTGGCGACGGTGAGCGCGTCGTCCGATCAGGGTGCGGGCGTTCCCGCCACGGCAGAGTCCGGCATCCCCTCGCCGACATGGAGCTGGCGGCTTAGGCACATCTTCTGACCGGTTTCTATAGCCGTACGGCCACGCTCGCCAGGTGCTCACTCGAACGCCGCCCAGCACCTACGGCGCGCCGTGCGCAGTGTGACGGAGAGGGGATCCGAAGAGCGGAGCCAGTAGACAGAAGTCGAAGAGCCCCGCGGCCAGCGGCACCAGACCGACAGCGGCGAGTGCCCACCATGCACCCCCCAGCCACGCGCCTAGGCCCACCAAGACCACACCGGCGACACCGCGGGTCAGCCGACCAGCCGTGCTTTCCATGAACCGGACCAACGTCATCGCACGCACCTCCCTACCGATGGGGTTCATACCCCACCCGGTATCTACACTTGGCACAACGACTAGCGCCGGGACCGGCTTCCCGGCAGCGCGGGAAAGGGCCGAAGGTCCCTATCCGGCCAGCCCCGCGAGGCGTCGTGGTCGCGATCACCATGCTGGAGTGCTCCTGATGCTGGCCTTCGCGACCTGCTACTGGCCTTCGCGTTCGGCATCACCAACGCGTTGAAGAGCCTGGCAACGCAACCGCAGGACGTATAACGCACCACCATGGCGCCGGGGACAGCCCCGCACGAGGGCTCCACAGGTCGAGCGCCAGCATCCTGCTCATGACTTTGGCCTCTATGCAGTGCTTGCCGCCCGGCCTCCAAGCTGGGGTGATTGCAGTGTTGGTGAAAGGAGACGTCGCCATGGCGCATGTCGAGGGAAAGGTCGTCGTCATCACGGGAGGCGGGGCCGGGATCGGCCGGGCAACCGCTGCTCTGTTCGCCCGCGAGGGCGCCAAGGTGGTCGTCACCGACGTCAAGGAGGCAGAGGGCCAGGAGACGGTCGACAAGATCGCAGCCGACGGAGGCGCGGCACTGTTCCTGGCCCATGACGTGGTATCAGAGGAGCAGTGGAAACAGGTACTGGCAGCAGCCAAGGACCACTTCGGTGGAATCGACGTACTCGTAAACAACGCCGGGATCTACTTCATCGCTCCCCTTGCCGAGACCACGCTGGAGCAGTGGAATCGGCTCTTCGCGATCAACGTCACCGGGGTGTTCCTCGGCGCCAAGAAGGTTGCCCCCTACCTGGCCGACCGCGGCGGCGGGTCGATCATCAACCTATCGTCGGTGGCCGGGCTGCTGGGGGCCGCGGGCCATTCCTGCTACGGGGCGAGCAAGGGCGCGGTCCGCATCCTGACCAAGGACCTGGCCGCCGAGCTCGGCTCAGACAACATCCGGGTCAACTCCGTCCATCCCACCTACGTGAAGACCGCCATGGCGGACTACGGGGCGGCCATGGCCGGCAAGACCCTCGACGAGATGGGCCGCGACATGTCGGTACTCGGCCGCCTCGCGGAGCCGGCGGACGTCGCCAACGTGATCGTGTTCCTCGCAGCGGACGAGTCCCGCTATCTGACCGGGGCCGAATTTGTCGTCGACGGCGGTGGCGGCGCCTCGGTGCTCTCCGTATGAGACGACCCGTGACCTCCGGGGCGGCCGCCGGCCGGGGGTGCTGCCAGCCCGAGGGGCGGTGAGTCGGTGTCGCCCGGTCGCATCCGCACCGAAGCAGAACAATGAGCCACTGCCCCATTACCCCGGCGCTTACACGCGCGTGGCGGCGGCAGTGAATGGCTCTGTCGGTCGGCGTCTGGAAAATGACTTTCGACCCTGACTTTTAGGCTTGGGTCGGCGCTTGGCTGTTTCCGTGTTCGTGGAAGCGCGCCAGTCGATAGCGCTCAGCTGGGACGCTGCGTCCCGGGGCCTGAAGAATGCGCTAAGCGACGGCGGACTGGTGGGCGAGTCTCGACGGGCCGTTGCAGACGGACTGGAATACGTGATGCCGGTCGGACCTCGAGGAGGCGACCACCTGGAATCCCATGACGTGCAAGTCCAGGTACTTTCCATAGACGGGCACGACCGCACGATTGTTGTCGCCTTACGCTGGAGTCCAACCGGATCGGGACGTTTTCTGCCGTCATTGGACGGCAACCTCACGCTCGCTATCGAGGGGCCGGAGGAGTCCTCCCTGTCGATAGTCGCCGTGTATCGTCCGCCGTTGGGCATGCTTGGAACGCTTGTCGATTCTGCGGTCATGTCCCGCGTCGCGACCGCAACCATGAACGCCCTGCTATGCGAGATCGCAGAGCAGATCGAGGAGTTGGCTAACAACTAGAACTCAACCATCCGCGGAGCCCCGCACCTGGGATGGTGGTGTTCGGACCAGTGCTGGACAGCACCGGTTCATGGGGTCTGGGTGTCATCCAAGCCGACAACGAGGACGAGATCCGTTCGTTCGCAGCGGGCGACCCAGCCGTCACGACTGGGACGGCAACGATCGAAGTGGGGAAGATGATCGCGGGATTTGTGCGGCCCGGATAGTGCGCTTAGACGGCTCCCCTTGGCCGTGCTGGACCGGGACTTCGGGGCGGATTTTGGACTCGGATTTCTGAAGCGACCACCTCGTGAGGTGCGCTAGCTCATGATGCCCTGCTGTCGCTCGGCGGCGTCGATGAGAATGGCGGCGGCCGCCTTGGCCCGGCGAGGAATGTTCGCGTCGCCGTCGATGGCCGCGGTGATGAGGGCTCCTTCGGCCAGCAGCAGGAGTTGTACCGCGATTTCGGCGGGGCGGCGGAGTCCGGCCCGGCGCGCCGTGCGGGTGAGGAAGTCGCGCAGGTGATGCTTGTGGGCCCGCACGACGGCCGCAGCATCGGGGGAGGTGCCGCCCAGCTCGCCGAAAGCGTTGTGGAAGGCGCAGCCTCGGAACGGCTGCTGGCCACGTACTCGGGACTCGACCGCGTCAAATACCAGCAGCAGCTGTTCGCGGGGGTCGCTGCTGCGTCGGTTGACGTAGGCCTCGACTGCGTCGCGCCATCGCTGGTCTTGTCGCTCCAGGTAAGCCTGCACGAGGTCGGACTTGGACGGGAAGCAGGCGTAGATCCGCTTGAGTGGCACCCCGGAGCTGTCGCGCAGCTCATCCATGGGGACCGCCTGGAAGCCGCGCTCGTAAAAGAGTCGCTCGGCCGCGTCGAGGATTGCGTCGCGGATCTCGTCCATTTTCACACCCTTCCTTGAGACCTGTGGAGAACGAACGTTCTCATAATAGCGGAGGCAAGTGCTCGCCGGCAATGGTTCTCGCGAGATATCCCGAGACACTCTTGCGTGAGAACGACCGTTCCCCTATCCTATAGAACGATCGTTCTCCTCGGAGGTTCGCGATGCACATGACTGATTCCCTGCAGCAGGGTCCGACGACGGTAGCGCTGGGAGAGATGGCCCACGCCGCCCGGGACCGCCCGGCGGACGTGCCGGAGCGGCGCTTCGTATGGCACACCTCGGTGTTCTTCGACGATCTGGATGCCATGGGCATGTTGCACAATGCCGCCTACGTGGTCCTGGTCGAGCGGGCCGCCTCGGCGTTCTTCGAGGCCCATGGATGGCGCTGGGAGAAGGACCCGGTACGCAACCCCGACCAGCACTATGTGGTGAGGGAGCAGACGGTGCGCTATTTCGAGCCGATCCTGGGCCCGGGCGAGGTGGTGGTGGAGATGTGGGTGTCCCGGCTGGGGCAGACCAGCGCGTCCTTCGGCTTCGAGGTTCGCTCGTCGGGGAGGGTGCACGCCCTGGTTGAGCGGGTACATGTGAAGCTCGATCCCGTTTCGCTGCGGCCGGCCCCGTGGACTGACCGGCTGCGTGACCAGCTCGCGGCGGTCGTGCGGCCGTCATCGCAATGAGCACGGCGACGTTGAGGGTGTCGTCACCAGCGGGGGCACCACAGCCGCCAGGTGGGCCGCCCCTGGCGGTGCTGGCCCTCGGCGCGTTCGCCATCGGGACCGACGGGTTCGTGATCGCCGCGGTCCTGCCGGGGATCGCCCGCGACATGCACGTCACCGTCGGCGCGGCAGGGCTGCTCGTCACCGTGTTCGCGGTCGTCTACGGACTGGCCGCCCCCGTCCTGACCGCCGCCGTGGCCCGGGTCGATCGACGCATCGTGCTCGTCACCGGCATGGGCACACTCTCGGTCTCGAACTTTGCGGCTGCGTTCGCCCCCGGTGAGGGTTGGTTGATGGCCGCCCGGGTGATCGCCGGCCTGGGAGCGGCCGCCTACTCGCCGATCGCGCTGGCCGCCGCAGTGCAGCTGTCCCCGCCCGCCCAGCGGGGTCGTGCCGTGTCGAACGTCCTGGCCGGCATGACGGTCTCTTTGGTCCTCGGGGTTCCGCTCGGCGCACTGGTGGGCAGCGTCGGTGGCTGGCGCTGGACCTTCGGCGTTGTCGCCGCCATCTCCGCGTCCGCGACGGTCGGCATCGCCTGCCTGCTTCCGCCGATCCCTCCTCTGAGAATCAGCACACTGCGGGTGCGCCTCGCACTGCTACGTCGGCCGGCCGTGGCCGCCAACCTCGCCGCCACTTTCCTATGGATCACCGGGGCCTTCGTCGCCTACACCTTCGTCGCCCCCGTTCTCACCGCGGCCACCGGCTGGCACGGGGCGGCCATCAGCGTCCTGCTCCTCCTCTACGGAGCCGCCGCCTTCGCCGGCAACGTCGCCGGAGGCTGGGCTGCTGACCGCTGGGGCGCGACGCGCAGCGTCATGTTCGCCTTGGGCTCCCTCATCGTCAGCCTGAGCGCATTAGCACTCGCCGCCCTCGTCGGCCCTCCCGCGGGCACGCCCATCGCCATCAGCTCACTCGTCGCATGGGCCGGTGCAGGCTGGTCGCTCACCCCAGCCCAATCCCACCGCCTCGTCGGCCTCACCCCGACCGCCGGACCCGAGGTGCTCTCCCTCAACACCTCCGCCGTCTACCTGGGTATCGCCGCCGGCGCCGCCATCGGCGGCGAGCTCCTCACCCACCTCGGGACGGCCCCAATCGGCCTGGCCGCCGCTGTGCTCCAGCTGCTCGCCCTAGCCGTGGTCGTTGTCGCCCGAGCACCCCGGACCAACCCGGAGGCGCCCGCAGCCGCCGTCACCACCGCCCGCCGCTAAACACACACACACACACGGAGATCTCATGCACGCTCTACACCCCTACCTCGCCCGGCGCCTCGCCGAAGAGCACAGCCGCGACCTGCTCCGACAAGCGGAGAAGTTCCGGCTCGCCCGGGCCGCGACACCACAACGAATGTCATTTCGGAGCCGGCTCGCGCGGCTCATCCCAGGCCGTCAGACACCGGGAACGACCATCGACCTGGCCACCCGCCACGCAGAGCTTCGTCCGGCGCCGACGTGCCCGATACCGGCCGGTCCGGCCCACGCCCGCCCATGAAGCGAGGCCGCCCGGAGCGGATGCCATCTCGTCCGCCGTTTCCCCCGTACATAGCGGCACGAACCCGAAAGGAAGCCCTTGAGCCTGTCGCACCGCACCGCCGACCCAACATCCCTACCCGTCCCAGATGCCCCCGACGTTCGTGGAGCCGCCCGTCGGCGGGCGACGCGGCTGCGGGGTTTCTACATCCACTGCCTCGCCTTCGTGCTGGGCAACACCACGAACTTCGCCCATCAACTGGATGACGCTGGGAAACGGCGACCACCAGTGGTGGTTCCAATGGGCTCTCATCGTCTGGAGTGTCGCCCTAGCCGTGCACGCCATCACCGTGGTCGGCAACGGAGCCTGGTTCGGCACGGATTGAGAGGAACGCAAAGTCCGCCAATACCTGCGCGGCCAGCTTGTCCCCGCGACCCCCGCGGACACCCCGCCACTGGCGGATCGAGGGCCTTCACCAGATCGAATCGGGCATCGGTGAAAGCCGGCCTTGACGACGCCGCCCCCCTCTGGGACGCGTCGAACTACGAGGCGCCACGGCGCCGGTTGGTCCCCGACTTCGACCTGTTCTACGGGACCGCCGCCGATCTGGCCGCCATCGTGGCGCCGCCGGACGCCCGGATCCTCGACCGCGGAGCCGGCACCGGCCTGCTCTCCGCCGCCATCAGGCATGTCCCACCCGGCGCCCGGCTCACCCTCATGGACGCCTCGGCACCCATGCTCGACATCGCCCGCCACCGGATCGGAGACCACGCCCGATACGTCGTGGCACACCGAGCAGTACGCTGCTGCGCACGAGCGCAACGCACGCCGCCTGGGGACCGATGACAACGAATGGGCAGCGGCCCGGGACCGCATGCGCCACGACCGGTGTGCCACCCTCGACGACCAGCTCGACTGGCTGCGCGCCGCCGGGTTCGAGCGGGTTGACGTCGCTTTCAAACGGCACCGGTTCGCGGTCTACGCCAGGCACTGCCCGTTCCCGCGGTCACAGCACGACGCCGTGACATGAGACCAAGCACCCGCTCGTGGCCCAGAGCACCACGACAAGGCCGCCTGGAGAACCCGGGAAATGTCGGCCATCGCGCGCCGTCGATGTCGCCCGATCCGTCTGCGACGCCCGCCCGGTGACCGGCGCGGCGGTAGTTGCCGCTCCCGCCGATTCGGCCGCCCCCCGGGCCCCCCTTGCCCCGTTGGCGGTGTGGCCGGTGCTCGCCGCCGCCGCCCTGCTGGTCGCGCTCGAGCTGATGGTGGCCGCGCGTTACGGCTTTCACCGCGACGAGTTGTACTTCCTGGCCTGCGCCCGCCACCTGGCCTGGGGCTACGTGGACCAACCCCCGCTCGTGCCGGCTGTCGCCCGCTTGTCGACCGCACTGTTCGGACCGTCGGTCGTCGGGTTGAGAGTCTTGCCTGCCCTGGCCGGCGGGGTAGCGGTGTTGCTCACCGCGCTGACAGCCCGCGAACTGGGTGGCGGACGGCATGCGCAGGGGCTGGCAGCTCTGGCCGCGGCGACCTCTGCGGAAATGTTGGCCACCTTGCATCTGCTGTCCACCGCCGCGTTCGACCTCTTCTTCTGGGTGATGATCACCTTCCTGGTCGTCCGCTTGGTGCGCACCGGTGATCAGCGGATGTGGCTGGCGGTGGGGGCGGCGACCGGGGTCGGCTTGCTGAACAAGTACAACGTCGCCTTCCTCGTCGCCGGCGTGGTATTCGGCCTGCTCGCCGGCGGACATGCCCGGGTGTTGCGGGGCGGCTGGCCGTGGGCGGGCGCCGCGCTTGCGTTGGCCATCTGGTCGCCGAACCTGGTGTGGAACGCCCAGCACCACTGGGCGGCGCTGGCCATGCTGCGCTCCCTGCACAAGGAGAATGCCAGCCTCGGCGCGTCGCTCAGCTTCATCCCGGCCCAGCTGATCATCGTCGGCCCGGTCCTGGTGGTGTTCTGGCTGGGCGGGCTCCGATGGCTGTATCGCAATGCGCTCGGCCGACCCCTGGGCCTCGCCTATGGAGCCCTTGTCGTGCTGGACACGCTCAGCGGCGCCAAGTCCTACTACCTGGGCGGAATGTACTTCGCTCTGTTCGCCGCCGGGGGTGTGTGGGTCGAGCAGCGCCTGGCCGGCCGGCACCATCCGCACGCGACGCGGCGCTTGGCAGTCAGAATGGTCGTCGGCGCGGCCGTGGTCCTGCCGCTCGCTCTGCCGGTACTCCCCGTCGGCGCCCAAGCCCACAGCGGATGGGAGGGCAACATCAACAAAGACCTCAGCGCGACCGTCGGCTGGCAGCGCGTCGTCCGCCAGGTAGCCGGCGTGGCCTCCACCCTCACCCCCACAGAGCGGGCCCATCTCGTCGTGTTCACAGGCGACTACGGCGCGGCGGGCGCAGTCGACCTCTACGGACATCGCTACGGGCTGCCTCACGCCATCAGCGGCCACAACAACTACTGGTGGTGGGGGCCCGGCACCGCCACCGACGGTACGACCACCATTGCTGTCAACCTCGACAGAACCTACCTGCAAACCATCTTCGCCGAGGTCACCCCGGCCGGGACGGTCGACACCGGCCACGGGATATGGACCGAGGAACGAGGTGATCCGATCTGGATCTGCCGCCACCAAAAGATCCCCTGGGCCCTCGCCTGGCCCAACGCGAGGCACTACGGATGAACGCCGCCGCTAAATGTCGTCCTCAATCTGCCCTCGACCTCATCCGTTCCAGTGTCTTCGTCACCCTCCTTCAACCTGATCTGGCCAGCGCTTCCTGCCGAGACGAACTCGCTTTGGAGCTATGTGACCAAAGCCCCTTCTTCTCTCATCGGGATCGTCGTAGCATGTCTCTCGGGCCCTCGAGGGTAAGCCCGCACCGAAGAGCCGGGATTGAGGGTGAAAACCGGTCGCGCTGGTAGGTCTCTAGACCAAAGGTGTCGTTCCCTCCCTGGGACGCTCCCGAGGGCCCGTATCTCAGCTGGAACAGCCCAGCCTCGTGGCAGAGCTGGTACTGGACGCCCTCACGGCACAGATCAGAGGACTCGAACATGGCGCTCCAGACAAGCCTGGAGCACCCGACCGCCAGTAGGAGGTCAGGCAGAGCGGGGAGGGATAGGTTGTGCCGATCCCTCGGACGGAGACTCCCCGGCCCGGGCGAAGGCGGCGCGCACCTGAGTGTCCCGGGCGCTGGAGAGAGTCGAGGCGAGCGCGGCGCGGGTGATGTCCTCAACCCGTTCCCGTGACATCCATTCGCCGCCCATAGCGGCCTGCACGGCGGCGTCGGGCTCGAAGAGCACCACCTCGACGCCGGCGGCGCGCAGCGCCCGTAGCTCGAGGCCGAGCCGGAACCCGGCGTGGCGGCGCACCACGGCAGTCACATCAGTGGGCACACCCTGCGCCCCTGACATGGGGGAAACGACCACCACCAGCTGCAGGCCGCGGCGGGAAAGGACCGCAGCGTTGCTGGGCGAGTGCACCCCGCCATCGACGTAGGAGATCCCGTTGATCGTCACCGGGGCGAAATAGCCAGGCACGGCGCAGGAGGCGGACACGGCCAGATGTAACGGTGCGTGCGGCGAGCCTGGACGGCCGAAGACCACCCGGCGGCCATCGCGGCGGCGAACCGCGCATATCCACAGGTCGCCGTTGTGCCAGCCGGGCGGCTCCACAGCCCGCAACGGGTCCAGGAACTGTGAGATATCGGTCCGACCGGGGGCGACCAGAGTCAGCAGCAGCGCCGCGCCGGGGGGCTGCCACGGGCGAAGCGCCAGGCGCCGGACCAGCGCGGGCCCAGGCAGTGACGGCCGACGCAGCAGATGTGATGTCCGCAGCCGTTCGAGTTCGGGGAACTCGCCGCCGAACAGCTCTTCCAGCAGGTGGCCTTCCAGCGACAGCGGGGCCTGGGTAGACCAGGCGGCCAGGTCTCTGGCGGGTACGCCGCCGCGCAGCAAGGTGGCGGTGATCGAGCCGGCGGAGGTGCCGACGATCAGATCGGCGGTACGTGGATCCCAGCCGAGGTCCGCTTCGAGGGCGGCCAGGACACCGGCGTGGTAGGCCTGCCCGGCAATACCTCCAGCACCCAGCACGAGACCAATACCCGACATAAGTCGAGGATTGCGCGGCGCCGTTCGATCGCGGCAGGGTCCTTAGTCCCTCACAGTCCACTGACGCCGATCACCGGGCAGGCCGGGTCAGCACCGAGGGAAAGCCTGGCAGCTGGGATCGACTTCGATGGCGCTCGCCCGGCGAGTCATACATCACCGCGCTCGGGATAGCCAACGGCCAATCCAGAGGCCATCCTCGGATCAGTGCGCGACGGCGGACGCCAGCGTGGAGGCGAAGATCTGCCACGCCAGGAGGCTCTTGGCCACCAGCGACAGGGTCACGTACACCCGCTCGCCGACCAGGTACTCGCGCCACGGCCCCACCTGCCGGTACTGGAGCCACTGGTTAACGGCGAAGCCGTTGAAGGCCACGAACAGCGACCCGAAGATGGCGTACACGAATGCCGGCGGGTGAAGATCGGCGCCGGGACCAGCCAGGTAGATACCGATCGCCACCCACGGGATGACACCGGCGAGGCAGCCGAGCCAGAACGGACCGAGGCTTCCACCGGGAGACTCGTAGCGCTCCTGGAGCCACCCGAAGGCGATCATCGCGGCATTGACGCCGACCAAGGCGACGAGGGCGGCGATGTCGTCGATGCCGACGAGCATGGCGATGAGGACGATCATGATCGACGCGCTCAGCGAGTACTCGAGCCACCGGTAGGGATTGCGGTGCCTAGCCAGTTGTGCCTGGTACGAGCGCCACGCCGGCCAGGCGACCATGAGATGGGCCACAGCCGACAGCGCGAAGAACGCGGCGATCGCCCAGGCGAACCGGAGGTCGAACAGTATGACGGTCCGCGTGCCGACATCGGGGCCAGGGGGACCGGTCATGTACGAGGCACGCACCGGCAGGGAAAACCTGTTGGCGAAGACCACGACGGCGACGGCTTGCGCGGCGTGCAGCGTGGCTGCCGCCAGGTTGTATGGGCGGAGCTTCGCGAGCCTCCGGAGATCATCGGCCATCTTCCCAGCAAACGCGTTCAACCGCGCCTCCACCCAGGGCCGAATGTCCTTTTGCTACGGCGGGAGCCTGTCGAACCGCCGGTGGCCGGCACTTATGCTGCAACGAGGTCGCGTCGGCCGAACGCGAGGAGCCCGGCAAGTGTTGCGGTCGCTCCGAGCCCGGTCAGCGCTGCAATGGCAGTCCAGTTGAGGTTTGTGGCCGGTACCGGGCCGAGGTGGGTGAGCACCGCTGTGTCGAGTAACCAGTGGTTGGAAGTTATGCCCGATCCGATGATCTCGATTAGGAATGACCACAGGACCAGGGCGTAGAGGGCCGGGACAGCAAGCCGAGGAATCAGCCCATAGAGCAGTCCGCCCAGGCCGAGTACGAACAGCGCTGGCACCGTCACGTTCAGCCCAGCCTGGAGCATGGCTGAGAACCCGACTTCGCTGTTTCGTGCGGTCACGCCGATCCAGCCGCCTATGCCAGTGGCAAGGCCGGCGGCGACGACGAGTACGACGGCGAACCCGATGCGTCCTGCGAGCCAGGTGGCGCGGTTGATGTGGCGAGCGAGCAGGTTGTCGAGGTGTCCGTCAGCTTCCTCGCTGCGCAGCGCGGATACCTGGCCTGCCGCAGCGAAGGCCAGGAGCGCGGCGAGGTAGATGAACTCGTATCCGATCCAGGCGGCGACCGCTCCCCTGGGGTGGGCGCCAAGGCGGCCGAGCTGTTGCTGGATTGAATTGACCGCGACGTTTCCAGCTGCGGCTGAGCGGGCGACCACCCCGAAGATCAAGGCCAACACCGCCAGCCCTCCGATCCAGGACAGCGCGACCCAGCGTTCGAGCTGGGCGACCAGGACGTTGGCACTGCCGAGCAAACGCGTCGTCGCCCTCACGGATCCTCGGCTGGCGAGTGCGGCAGCTCCGAGGTCGCGCCGGTCGGCCAAACTCATAGCTGCGCCAGTGGCCACGGCGGCGAGAACGACGATGGGCAGGAGGGCGAGAGGCTGCGTGCCCGTGAGAGGGCGGAGGTTTTCGACCCACCCGAGCGGGCTGGCCCAGCGCAACCAGGCCAGGCCGGTGCCCGAGTCGGCCACCATTCGGATCAGGTAGAACACGGCAAAGGCTGCTGCGGAGAGACCGTTGGCTTGCCGGCGGGTTGAGGCGAGCTGGCTGCCAAGCGCGCCGATGGCCAGGAACAGTGCTGCGCTGACCGTGCAGGCGGTCGCATAGAACAGCGAGGCCGAGGCCGGGAAGCCGACGTTCGAGCTCCACCCGGCTACGACCGTGAAGATTGCGGTCAACACCCACAGCACGGCCCATCCGGCCGCCAACCCGACTACGGCCTGGGCGGTGGCGTGACGCCGTGTTGTCCGACCGGCAAGGAGCAACTCCCAGCGCCCGGCGTCCTCCTCCCGGCGCATCAGGCGCGTGGCAGTGAGCAGCCCCCAGACGGCGCCGACGATGATGAGCAAGCCGAACACCCGCCAGGCGACGAACCCCTGAATGGTATCCACGTGCCGGGCCGGGCCAATGATGGCAGCGAGACCCTTGTTGGCGCCGAGGGTGCGAGCGAACTTCTCCCGTGAGGCCAAAGTGGGGAAGCTCTTGTGGTAGCTGAGCACCTCGTTGAGGATCAGGACGCCGAATAATGCGCCCCATACAAGAGAGGATCGGACTGCACCCTTGGCGGTGATCCAAGCCACGGTGGTTGCGGCCTGACGGTTCTCGAGTCTGCTGTCAGGCGACATCTGACCTACCACTTCGGGCCGGTTCCCGGCCGTAGTGCGCGAGGAACAGCTCCTCAAGGGACGGTTCGCGGCTGAGCAGCTGATGCACACCAGAGGCGGCCAGTGCCCCAAGGAGCGGCTCAACCGAGCCGATCACCTGGCAGCGCACCCGATTGCCCTCTACGTCTACCGCCGTGACGCCCGGGATCTTGGACAGGTCCGGAGGTGTGGTGTCGAAGGTGGCGTCGACGGACAAGGCGGAGAGGTGGCGCATGTCCGCCAGCGTGCCGATCTCAACCAACTCGCCAGCGCGCAGGATCGCCACCCGGTCACTCAACGCCTCGACCTCGCTCAGGATGTGCGAAGACAGGAAGATCGCTTGACCCCGCTGGCGGGCTTCGCGAATGCACTGTCGGAAGTTCTCCTCCATGAGCGGATCCAGCCCGCTGGTCGGCTCGTCAAGAATTAGAAGGTCAGCTCGCGAGCCCAGGGCTGCGATCAAAAGCACCTTCTGGCGGTTTCCCTTCGAGTACGCGCGGACTCGCTTGGAAGGGTCAAGCTGAAACCGCTCGATCAGCTCCTTCTGATAGGCCTCGTCTGTCTGCCCTTGGACCCGCCCAAGCAGATGAAGAGTCTGGTGGCCCGTCAGCCCTGGCCACAGATTCGCCTCACCTGGCACATAGGCGACGCGCCGGTGCGCCTCCGCCGCATGGGCCTGGGCGTCTATACCGAAGATCTTGGCCCACCCGGAACTGGCTCGGATCAACCCGAGCAAGAGGCGGATCGTGGTGGTCTTCCCCGCCCCGTTGGGCCCCAGGTATCCCAGGACCTCGCCTTCGGCCACCTCCAAGTCAAGCGGTCGAAGCGCGACGGTGGTGCCAAACGACTTGGACAATCCAACCGTGCGGATCGCCGCCACCCTCGCCACCTCCAGTAAGCAACTCTGGTTCGTCCCGCTTCAGATCCGCGCAGCTGCGCCGACGGCGGCACTCTCAGAACACCATTCGCGCGCCAGGAGCCTCCTGAGATAGGGCCGAAGGGCCTCAATGCCCGGGAACAGAACCCACCGAAACAGACACAAGACTGATCCAGCAACACCATGTGCCACCATGGCTTCGCGTCGGCAAACACCCGCGCTGGCTCAACAGCTCACGACTGCCGTTCCAGGATGATGACCGCGGTCTCCGTCGAGCGGCGTGCTGCGTAGGCGTCCAGGTTCTTGTCGATCTCTTTCCACCGTGACCACAACCGTTCCCGCTCCTCGTCGCGGGCGGCCCGGCCGGTAACCAGCCGCGGCCCGTCGGCAAGGTCGACCCGAGCGTCGGGGTGTGCCTGCAGGTTCAGCCACCATGCCGGCTCGCCCTCGCCCCAGCCATTCATCGCCATGGTGACGAGGTTCGGCCCATCCTCGAAGTAGCCGACCATGACGCTGCGCTCCAGGCCGGTCCGCCGCCCGACAGTACAAAGACGCATGACACCCCAACCGTTGGACTTCGGCCGCCACAGACCGACACGGCCACCCGTCATACGGTACAGGCGGCGATGGGCAAACCAGAAGAGCCGCATGAACCAGCGAGGAGGAAGTCGAGGCTTGGCCTTCGGCTCGGACAACGTCACCGAGCGCCATCCGCGACACGCCGCTTCAGAAGAACGATGGGATGCACCATGCGCCAACCCACGCCCCACGACGACACCATCGCGACGGCTTCCCAACGATCGCGACCGAGCCGGTTGAGACCCTCAACGTCCCTCTTCGGCTTCGCGAGGTCGAAGGTCATGTACTCAAATGCCTGCGTCTCGCCGTTGTCGCTCATGATTTCCCTCCTGAGCGGTTCGCTCACGGATCACGTTCCCACAGCACCCCGCGATGCGGTAGGGGCCGAAAGTCCTCAGCCGCCCGTGCGCCGCCCTGGGCTGGACGGACCACCATTGGGCTCGTGCTCCGCGCCCGCCTATCGGAGAGTCCGACTCACCGGCAGTCAGCCGGAGGCTCGGTTCCATGCGGCGACGTCTCCTCCCCGCGCTCCATCTCGCCTCCCGGTAGACGTACATGACCGCTCCAGGCCACTTGCGCAATCCGCGTTCCTCTCGGTGCCCGCGGTAGGGGCCCGTACATGGGCAGTGAATGACCAAAGACCCTTGGACCGACCCGCGTAAACGTGCATGCTCGGCCTTGGGTCCCGGGACCGCTCCGATCTAACGGGCTTCTCGGGCGGAAGGAGGTTGGCTGAGATGGCTTCCGCCCTCGTTCATCGCCGGTCCCGCCCCACGCTCGGCGACCTCTTCGATGAGGTCGCTGCCGTGGTGCCGATCTGCCCCGCTTGGCCACTCGCCTGGTTACATAGCTGCGCATCTTCTACGACTGGAAGCACCCGGCTGGCGCGACGTTCTCGCTCCTGCATGCGATGACTGTCTTACACCTACACCATCCGCAACGAGAGGCAACACCTCGAGCCGAACCCGTCGTAGCGTCGAAGGGAACGTCGTATCGGTGTTGGCTGACCGCGGCCGAGGGTCTTGGGCTGGCCGTGCTGGTTGGATACACCGGAACGCCCGGCTGGCAGGCGCTCCGCCGTAGTCATGTTGCTCTTCGCCGTGGCATTCCAGCTTCAGCGATCTCAACCCGCGTGGGCAGCAGGGGTCACCTCGGCGATCGCGGGCGTCGTAGGCACGGTCGCCGGTACCGGCGTCGGACTGATGCACCTGGTCAAGTCCGGCCCGCCTTTACCCAGCATCGCCGGTTTGGTTGTGCTGGCCACCGGCCTGGCCCTGTTCATCACGGGAAGCGTCCTACTGATCCGGCGATTGCCGCGATGGTGGCGGCTCCTGACCATTCCGGCCCTCTACGTCGTATTCGAGTTCGTCGTGTTCCCGGTGACCAGCGGGGTGTACGCCGCCAACGTACCCGCCGGCCACCTCGGCAACACCGACCCCTCCGAGCACGGGCTCGTCTACACCACGATCTCGTTCAAAGCCTCAGACGGGGTCCGCCTCGCCGGCTGGTATGTGCCATCGCGCAACGGAGCCGCCGTCATCGTCGCTCCCGGGTCCGGATCGACCCGTGCCGCGGTCCTCGACGAGGGCGCCGTGTTGGTACAGCATGGATACGGAGTCCTGTTCATGGATAACCGGGGCCACGGCACTAGTGGCGGGACGGCTATGGACTTCGGCTGGTGGGGAGAGCGAGACCTCTACGGGGCGGTGAGCTATCTCGAGAGCCGCCCCGATGTGACCAACGGTCGCATTGCTCTCCTGGGCGAGTCCATGGGAGGCGAAGAAGCCATCGGCGCTATCGGCTCAGATAGCCGTGTCCGGGCCGTCATAGCCGAAGGAGTGACCGGACGCACCTTCGCTGACACTGCCCGGCTCGGCAGCGGATTGACAGACCTCATAAGCCGCGCCCAATCCTGGATCACCTACACCACTAGCGGTGTCCTCAGCCGAGCCCCCCAGCCCCCCTCCCTTCTCACCTCGCTGCGCCAAGCAGCTCCTCGGCCGGTGTTGATCATCGCCGGTCGGGACGAGATCAGCTCCAGTCGCTACCTCAAGTCCGCATCTCCCAACAATGTTCAACTGCTCGAACTGCCGGACACCGCCCACACCGCCGGTCTACGTACCCACCCAGCCGAATGGGAAGACACGGTCGTACAGTTCCTGGCCCAACACACCTAGCGACGAGACAAAGCACAACGGCAAGATGCCGATCAAGGGCAGCGCAGAACGCGCTCGCCGTGACGAGGAAGTCGTTGCGTGGATACGTCGACTCGCCAAAGATGGTCTCTGCGTCGCGCGTCTGAGCCGAGAGATTACCGCTGGGCTCGGCATGGATATCCCCCTCCCGTGACGTATCAGGAGCCCCTGGCAACGATGGTCGTGCAGTCCGATGACAGGGGTCGGGCGAGAACGACGCCGACCTAGCGCCCGACGGCTGCCATTGCATCCGCGTACGCGACAGGATGGGGGTGGACTATGTCTGGTACCTGCATTCACGGATTCGCTCCTGCCGATTGCCTCATCTGCCGCACCCTCGGCACCATTGCCCGGCCGACAGCCACTGTCGAGGCACCGAAGAATCGGCGACGCCGCCGAGAAGTGCAACCCCTGTCACCCCAGGTCGCGTCGCGACCCGCCCAACTAGACATGGTCTACGCCCCATCGCCGTCGCGCACCCGACGACGTCATCGCAACCTGGGTGGATCGCTGATGGTCGTGCTGATGGTGCTGCTTGCCATCGGCGCTGCCGTTTGGATCCTGGTTGGGGTGGTCTTCACCGTCCTCCACGTGCTTGAGCTGGTCGCCGTGGCCGCTGGCGCCGGCTGGGTCGGCTACAGGATCGGGCTCTTCAAAGGCTCCCGGCATCCCCACACGGGTGAGTGAACGGGCGGAGGGCGGATGAGGCCGGCCACAACTCTGTCGGCTTCGGGACTGATGTGGGTGCTTGTATCAGGCGCGACCTGGTTCGCCGTTCCGGGAAGGTGATTCGAGGTCAATTCCGTCGCTTACAGCCATGTCGAGGGTTCCGCGCAGCCGACTGACAAGGCTGGCAAGTTCCATCGGTAGCACGATCTTCGTGGACGAGCTGGCGCCGATCTGTTTGAGCGTTTCGAGGTACTGGAGCTGCATGGTCGTCGCGTCCATGCGGCGCGATACCCCGAGAATCTGCTCCAGCCCCCCGGATAGACCTTCTGCTCTGAGCACCGCGGCGGCGCGGTCTCCCTCGGCTTGGAGGATTGCAGCCTGCTTGGTGCCCTCGGCCAGCGTGATCGCCGCCTGCTTTTGGCCCTCTGCCTCAGTCACAGCCGCTCGCCGGGTTCGCTCGGCGGACATCTGGCGGGTCATGGCATCGAGTACTCCAGGAGGCGGGTTGACCTCTCGTACCTCGACTGTCGTCACCTTGACCCCCCAGCGTTCCGTAACCTCGTCGAGGCGGACCCGCAGGGCGGCGTTCATGTCCTCGCGCTTGGACAGCACATCGTCGAGGGCCATGTCGCCGACCACGCTACGAAGTGTGGTCGCTGCAACGTTGAGCGCCGCCTTGGCGAAGTTCTGCACCCTCAATACGGACATTTCCGAGTCGATGACCTTGTAGAAGATGATGAAGTCGATCGAAATCGACGCGTTGTCCTTGGTGATCGCCGTCTGGTGCGGGATCTCCAGGAACTGCTCCCGAAGATCCACCCAGTTGGTGCGGTCGGTGATCGGGTTGATGAATACCAGTCCCGGCCCCCGGGTCCCGACAGCCCGGCCGAGCCGAAACAGCACGATCCGCTGGTATTCCCGAACAATCCTGATCGACATCGCGGCAAGCACCAACACGGCCAAAACGACGATTCCGATTACCACGCCTAGTACCACCATCACCGCTCCTCTCGAGGATCAACAGCACCGATATCACCGAGGGCAGATGGCGACTCCTCGCCCCACACCTCCAGGCGCACACCTCCACGACCAACCACCAGCACGTGGGACCCGCATCGGACCGGGGCGTTGATCGCCACCGCCGACCACTCCTCACCTTGCACCCTCACGATCCCCGCCGGATCGAGATCACTGATCGCCACCCCCTCGGCACGGGCTCGAGTCAGCAACCGATGCTCGGCGAATGGCTGACCCCGATCGGACAGACCCCGCCAGGCCAAATAGCCAACGCCGGCGGACATGCTTAGGTCGCCGGCGAACAGCGCCCACAGCAGGGCCGAGGAGCTTCCCTCCACAGCCAGCATCACCAACGACACCGCGGCCAGAACGCCCAACACGCCCGCAATGAGGTGGGCATGAGGGCCTACATGAAACCCGATAAGCGACGCGAGCACCACCAAGCCCAAAAGGACTCCGGTGATCACCCACATAGGGCGCCTCCTCTCGCTTGCTCTGTCCGTATCGTACGGCGTCCTCGGTGCTATGGATGACCGCCCTGGCCAGGCGGCCATTCCGCTGGCAGCCAGCCGAACCAGTGGATCTAGTCGTAAACCATCGATTGCTAGCTGAATCGCCGCCTTCGACACAGAGATAGAGCCTTCCCTGATGCGATGCTCCGGTGTGGGTATCCTCGAACGATGAAAGGGCCGTTCGGCGATTTGGGCGTCGCCAACCCGGTGTTCGCCGCGCCCATGTCCGGCGGGCCGACCACACCGGCGATGGTGATCGCAGCGCACCGAGCGGACAGTTTCGGATTCCTAGCCGGCGGCTACAAACCCGTCGCAATGTTGAGTTCCCAAATTCACGAAGTACGGACTCACACCCCCACGTTCGGCGTCAACCTTTTCGTGCCCAATCCGTTGCCGGTAAACCCGGATCTCTATCGCTCATACGCCGCGGCCATTCAGATCGACGGGGAGCGGTACGGGCTGGATCTCACGGCCGTGGCCTGTCGTGAGGACGACGATGACTGGGCGGCCAAGGTCGAGTCGCTGACGAGTGATCCGGTCCCAGTGGTCAGCTTCACCTTCGGTGTCCCCGAACGAGCGGTCCTGGATCGGTTGCGGCGGGCCGGGAGCTTGTTGGTGCAGACGGTCACCTCTGCGGCCGAGGCTGCTCTCGCCGCAGAGGCCGGAGTGGACATTCTCGCCGTACAGAGCCATGAGGCAGGCGGACACTTCGCCACGCTCAGCCCCAGGTCTCCGTCTTCGCCGCTGCCGTTGGTCAACCTGGTGACAGCCGTGCGCGCAGCCGCGCGACAACCGATCATCGCCGCCGGCGGTCTTGGCACAGCCCGGTCCATACGAGACGTGTTGCACGCCGGGGCCGACGCCGTGATGGTAGGCACCTACCTGCTCAGGACCGAACAGAGCGGGGCATCGCCAACCTACAAAGCCGCTTTGGCCAATCGACGGAACATCCCTACGGCCGTGACCCGCTCGTTCTCCGGCCGGCCGGCGAGAGGCATCTGCAACGCCTTCATGGACAAGTACGAATCGGTGGCCCCGCTCGGCTACCCCGCCATCCACCACCTGACAAGCCCGCTTCGCCAAGCCGCGGCCGCCGCAGGTGATCCCGACCGGATCAACCTCTGGGCCGGTACCGGCCACGCCCTGTCCCAGGACGGGTCCGTCGTCGCAGCGCTTACAGACCTGGCCGATCACCTGTGACCGTCACGCGCTGAACTGTGCTCCGACTCCGCGGGCACGTTGCCAGCTCGATTCTGGGATCGGTCAACCCGCTCGTGTGGGGATAGTCTTCCGCGCTTGTGCCGAGAGTCGTCTGAATGATTTCCCGGACTGACCAGTGGCGCGCCGTGATCCGACCCTCGCCAAGAGGCACTATCTGTGAGTGGAGTATCGCGCGTGCTGGAACGGCTGCGGTGACCTTCGACGACGAGGGGTTGGTGGCCAACGCTGGGCTCGTGTTGGTGGCCACGTTGTCGATCGGCCGTACCTGATCGGCTCGTATGAACGCCCGTCGATGACGATCGGATCGTCATTACAGCCATCGGCAGCGGTCATCTCACGACCGCAGTAGTTGCACTCCGCCATCAACTATTCCTTTCATACATGTGGATCTTGTACTCGTGACCGTGACCACGCTCACCCCTCCTCGAGCGAGCCTCCGTCGTCATGCTCCTACCGCCCCACTCCTCGTGGTCTGCGCCTGCTGGAGCCGAGGGTGGCGGGGGTGACTGGGCGGGACGAAGTCCCTCCTGCCGGTGCCCTCGACGAGAGCCCATCCCTTGTGCGTCTTGAGACGGTGGTGATGGGGGCAGAGCCGGTCGAGCAGGTCGAAGACGGTGAACTTGGTCTTGATCCAGTCTTTGCGATGATCTGACTGCAGCCCCGCGCGGGCGTTGCAGCCCTTGACGGCGCACATCGGATACAAGAAGTCGAGAGCGGTCGACTGAAGGGCGTTCGGGCGGCGGCCGAAGTGGAAGACGCCCTGTATCTGTTGCGCACGGGTGAGGACCGCCGCGATGAACGCGTTGCCGCTTGCGATCAGCTCCTCTATGACCGACACCGGTACCGGGCCGTATCCGACGATCTCACAGAGCTCACCCTCGGCGACCACCCCACGCAACAATGTGTCCAGGTCGACACGCACGATCACCTTCGCTGGGGAGAAACCCAGCTTCCTACCTGTCTTCTTGGGCGGCGGCCGATCGGGAGCGCCACCGGATCCGCCGTCAGGCGGCGGCCTATCAGGCAGAGCGCTGGATTCGACGTCGGGCAGCGCAGGCGGTCCCTGCACGCCGGCGACGGCGGGCGGTTGATCGACGAAGAGACTCGCCTGTGCCAGGGGCTCGCCGGCGACAGAAGCCGCCTCCTGATCTGCCGCGGCGACAGGACGTCCCGCCGTATCAGGGAACAGACCGAGGTCAAGGACGTCCGCCATGCCGATCTCCCCGCCATCGCCCGACGCGACCAAGGCCAGTGCCATCAAGGCGTCGTAGTCGAGAGCGTCCAAAGTCTCGTTCGCGGCCCCCGCAGCACGGCGCAACACGATCAGGCGCCGCCTGATCGGATCCAGCATTCGCCACAGCGCCACACCGTCCTCGGGATTGCCATACAGGTGCGCATGGAAAGCGCCGTCGCGATCGGTCCAGCGCCGAAACGACCGCCTCGCATGAATCGCCCGCCGCCGGGCCTCCTGATCCACAACCTCCGCCTTGGCCCGGGCCACCTCCTCGTGCAGTTCCGGCAACGACGACGCCTTTGCCTTCTCGATGAGCTCTCTCGCCTTCGCCGGATTCGCCGCCGCCCCCTCCGCCACCGCGGCCGCTTGCTCAACAGACAGCTCACCCGCCAGCGCGACAGCCGCCACCTCTCGCTGGTCCGCCATGCGCCGCCCCGTCTCGAGCAACCGCCTCGCGCTCGAAGGGCTCATGCCCGCCACCCTGGCCAAGTGCTCGGCCGGCGAACGACAACCTTCACCCTGCCACGCCGTCCCGTCAGCCAGACGTGCGGAAGCCAGCGCCTTGATCGAGGTGATCGACGCTTCCATCTGCGCGCACGCCCGCAACACCGCGCCTGCCTCCGATGGGAGCATCGTGCGCGCGTCAAAATCCGTCGCGAACCCGGCTATCGATTGTCGCAAGCTCTCGAGTTGCAGGCACATGGCACCCGTCCCAAATGAATCGAGACTCCCGTACACAAGGCCGGCCCGAAGCCAGCGATACCGAACGCCGCCCCGTCAACAGCACAGCGTCGAACGTTTGTTCGAGAGTAGCACGACCCTGGGACGGCGTCAAGGAACTCTCGAAGAACTATTCTGGGGGGGTGACCTCGGTCCAGGCGGCACAGCCCTATACACGGATCAGCGTGTCACCCATCGCAGGATTCCTCGGTGCAGAAGTGGAGGGTCTCGACCTCGCTGCCGAGCTCGAAGAGACCACCTTCGCCGAGATCCACCGCGCGTTCCTCGAGCACCATGTCCTCTTCTTCCGCGACCAGCACCTGACCCCGGAGATGCAGCTGGCCTTCGGTCGCCGGTTCGGTGATCTCGACACCCATCCCTTCGTGGCGGCGATGGACGGCTACCCCGAGCTGATCGAGATCGTCACCGAGCCCCACGACCGGTTCAACTTCGGGGGCGGATGGCACACCGACGTTACCTTTCTCGAGGAACCCGATCTCGGGTCGATGCTTTATGCGCTGGAGGTACCGCCGTACGGAGGCGACACGCTGTTCGCAAACCAGCACGCGGCCTACGACATCCTCTCCGACACCATGAAAGCGATGCTCGACGGGTTGGTGGGCCTGCACTCCGCAGCGCCGCAATACGGGGCCGGCGGCTACTCGACCCGGTCGCGTTCGATGAAGACCACGAACGCCGATCTCGCCGACCGGGTCGTCCACCACCCGGTCGTCCGCACTCACCCCGAGACGGGCCGCAAGGGGTTGTACGTGAACCGGGCGTTCACCCTGGGCATCGAAGGGATGCACCGGGACGAGTCAGCCGCTCTGCTCGGGTTCCTGTTCGAACACGCCACCCGGGAGGCGTTCACATGCCGGTTCCGCTGGGAGCCCGGGTCGGTGGCGATGTGGGACAACCGCAGCGTCCAGCACTATGCCCTCTATGACTACAAGGGTCACGAGCGCCGAATGCGGCGCCTGACAATCCGGGGCGATCGCCCGTTCTGAGCGTCGCACAGTCTCTGGCCAAAGAGACAGGTCTTCGCTTCAGTGGGACTCGGGTGCCACCGTTTCCCAAAGTGCCTACATCCATGACCCCGACGGGAATGGCATCGAGCTGTACCTCGACACGACCGACGTTTGGCGGAGCGATCCTTAGGGGGTCGCAAACCTCGAATCTTTGATGCCGTGGGCTACCTCGACGTGCTCGTCAACAATGCCGCCGCGGCCGCGCACCTGCCCACCACCGACACCGACGTCATCAACCACCTCCTGGCGGTCAATGTCCGAGCACAGCTCCGGTTGATTGCCTCCCTTGTCCCATCCATGATATCCGGGTCAACCAGTTGCGCCGGGTGTGGTCGACACCGCCATGTGGGCCAAGAACAAGGCGATCCCCGGTGTGGCCGGGGCGATCGAGTCCCAAACCCCTCTGCGGAGGCGGGCAACGCCCGAGGACATCGCCGACGTGATCGTCTTCCTCGCCTCGGACGCCGCCCGCTTCATCACCGGTGAGACCATCGCCGTCGACGGCGGGATGGCCCACATCCTCGACATCTACGGCGGGCCAGTCTGAACTGGGAGAAACGAGATAGTGGTCAGGCGCCGACCGGGATTCTGACATCCGCACGAAGAACTCAGGACTGGCGCTGCGGGCGTGCACGACACTCCCCTACAACAACTCGGACTGCTCAGATGCGTAGGCTGCGGTCGATCACTTTGGCGGCGACGTCGTGGAGCTTCGCGCCGTGGTGCCTGGCATATGTTCGTAGCAGCTCGAAGGCGTTTTCGGGGCTGATCCCGCGGCTCGCCGCGATGAAACCCTTGGCTTGCTCGATGACCACTCGACTGTCCAGAGCTTCTTGCAGCTGTTGTGAGGTGCGACGGTGGTACTCCTCCAACTGGGAGCGGGCTTCTCCCATGGCCAGTGCCACGCCGGCAGTTTCGGCAAACATCTTCAGGTCGTCCAGGTCTCCGCTCCCGTAGGGCCGGCTGCCCGGCGGAGCGCCGACCATGAGATCGCCGAATACCCCATCCCCCGCCACGATGGGCACAACAATTCCGGGCCCGAGCCCGAGGCTCCGTCCATCCTCTGTTGCCGCCGCCGAGGTGAGATTGTCCACCAGAAGACCTTGACGGTTGGCCATGACGCGCGCGGCCAAGCTGCCCGGTGGGTATGTGCGGCCCTCCAGCTCGGACATCCCGGGACCGTCAACCACGGCGATCATGACGTAGCCGGGCTTCTCGAGCGGAGTGAAGATAGCCGCGTCGCTGGCCTCCAGGAGGTTCCTGGCGTGCTGGGCGATCATCTTCAGCACACTCGCCGTGTCCTGGGCACCCAGGAGAGCGACGGTGATCCCGTGTAGTGCCGCGGTGCGCTGCTCCAGCCGGACGCTGGCAGTGACGTCGCGCACGATCACGATGGTGCGCAGTTCCCCGTCGGCTTCGGTGAACATCGACGATGTCAGCTCGGCCAGGAAGCGGGAGCCGTCTCTTCGGATCATTGGAGCGACGAGCTTGGTCCGTCCGGTGCGAGCCCGCTCGTCGAGAGCTCTCTCCCACCGGGGATCGCCGACCGGGGTGAATCCCTGCCGGCCCCTGCGGATGATCTCTTCGGAGGTGGCCCCCAACATGGCACATGCAGACGGGTTCGCGTACAGGATGCGCCCGTCGGGAACAGTGATGAACACACCATCCAGGCTGTGCTCGACCGCGGCCTGGTAGATCTCCGCCCCGATCCCGGGTCGCTCGACGCTCGGCCCGATCACGATCTCTCCATACGAAGGTTCCTCCAACCAATCACCTTCCACAACAGGATGGCCCAGAGGTAGAGGCCTTGGTCCCTCCCTAAGAGCGGAATTGCCGCCGTGCAAAACTGGTCTCACCCCGGTATCATGGGTCTGTCCGCACTGGACCCTGCGGCGAGCCGTCCCAGCCCCTGACGGCGTTCGGATAAACCGCGCCGAAAGGGTAGAAAAGGATGGACACACTCAGATGCCGCAGGCATACCCGAGGGAGCCTGAGCGGCGGCTGCCGGTGGGACAAAGTAGATGCTCGCCTATTGGCGAGCATTCGACTCGTCCTGGACGACGCCTGGTCGGCTCATCGAGCCGCCGCGGACCTTCGTGTGAGGGTCGCGGATGACACGGTGCTTCGTCGTGTGAGGACCCGTGTCCGGGACGCTCTCGCCGACCGCCCGACACCCGTCGCGCAGCGCGCCGCTCTCACCCTGGACGTGCTTCTCGGCGGTCCCGACCGTGTTCTCGTCACTGCGGGGGGGTGAAGATGACGCAAGCCACCCGCACCTTCATTACCAAAAGCCACCCAGCCACGATCGAAGAATCGAAGCTCGGACACATCCAGCCTGCTCTCGCCTTGAGGCTCGTCGGAAGCATCTTCTCTGCTTCAATCCAGCTCACAGCCTTGCGGGCGCTCCTCGGCGACGGCCCCTTGAACGACAAGGCGGCTGCCATCGTCGAAGAGCTCGACACCGTCATTCGGGATATCCGCGCAGGTGTCTCGGAGTAGTCCCCGGAGATCGTGAATCGCTTGCCGCCAGCCACTGCTACGTCCCGCCGGTGGAGCAGGTGGCGGCGTGCAGCCGGCCGCCAGGTGGTTCAGATCGGTCGACCGGCCTTGCACCAGGCGTTCGCCGGGGCGCCCTTGCAGGGGTTCGGCATCGACGGCAGGTTCGCGGGCAGCGGGTGGAGCACCACCCCTTGGACCGATGGCTTGGGGTAGCTGCTACCGGAAGGGCAGCTGCCGAAGCCGGTGTCGCAAAGAGCCTGGGCGAGGAGCGGTCCCCCGGTGTTGGGGGCAGCCGTGATGACGCCGCACGACGACGGCGGCTGAGTCTGCTCCAGATCGGCCGGGGTGCTGCCCTGGGGAGCGGTGTTGCCGCCGAAGCAGTTCTGCGGCTCACCCTTGAAGTAGGTGATCTGCCCGTAGTCGCCGTTGGTGGGATTCTTGAAACCACCGTTTCCCGAGAAGGTGTTGTTCAGCAGGGCATTACCTTCGGGGTCGTACAGGCAGCCGAAACCCGACAGCTCGTGGCCTCCGCTGTTGGCGCAGGTCACCCCGGGGAACGGTTTGTCCTTGTCGGGGAACGGGACAAACAGGATGCCCCAGGCGTTGTTCCCGCTGAAGGTGTTGTCCATGACCGTGTCGCTGCGACCGCCCGACACGGTCATGCCCGTACCGAGCGGTCCGGCGCCGGCGTAGCCTCCGGGGGCGAGGGGGGCGTGAGCGTTGTTGTTGTCCTTGACCACGTTGTCCATGAAGACCCAGCAGGAGTGGGTGTGGGTGATCGGGCTGATCTTGCCGCCGGGACAGGCGCCGTTCTGCGGAGGGGGCGGATCGCTTCGTATCTGGGTGTTGGTGTCGAACCCATCCTGGTTGTTGTCGAAGACGGAGTGCTCGATCACCATCGCCCCGCCGGAGTTGGTGCCCGAGTAACCGAGCGCGTTGTATTCCATCCAGGCCCCGCTGATGGTCACGTCGCACACCTGCTGGCAGGCCCCCACGTACATGCCGGAGTCGTCGAAGTTCGACGCGTAGATGTTGTCCCACCCGGCCGGCCCGGCGGCGCTGTTGGCGAAGATCCCGTAGGTGGGCGCCACCGTGGGGTTGCCGTAGTAGGTGGTGGTGGCTGTCAGGTAATTCCCCCAGTAGCCGTTCATGCCGATCTTGCCGATACCCGACCCGCCGTTCCACCAGATCTCGTTGCCCGACGAGCCGGTCCCGCTGAGGTAGTTGCAGACGGTCAGGTTCTGGATCCACACGTTGTCGGCCTGATAGGCGACGATGCCGTTGGTCCCGTAGTGCTTGCCCCCCGGTGCCGCCGGCCCGAGCTCCTGCCACTGAGCCTGCGGGTCGCACGGCACCGGGGCGCCGGACTTGGTCCCGTCGACGATGACCGAGGACCGGTCCATGCCGCGGATCCAGATGTCCGGCGTTCGCACCAGGACGCCGCCGTATTCGCCGAGGGCCGCTTGGGCCGCGCTGGGCGGGTGGGCCAGGTCGTCCTGTTCGTGGTAGTCGCCCGGGGCGATCAGGATGTAGTCACCCCGCTTGGCGGCATCCACCGCGGCCTGGATGGTGGAGTACTGCCCCTTGACCCCGTGGAAGGTCCCGACGAGAAGGGCGCGCGGCGACAACCTACTGCTGCAGGCGGTCAGCATGCCGGCAACAGCAAGGCAGGCCACCGCTCCTACGAAGCCCCGGCGAGCTCGCCTCCTCCGGCGCGGAATGGTGCCCGTTTCTGTCATGCCCACCCCCCGTGTCCTGGTCGCGCGCCGCAGACGCTAAGCCCTCCGGTGGGCATGCGCAATGACAGGCGCCTCCCCGAGATAAGAGCCCTGCCGGCAGGGACGCGACGGTAGCTTCGACGTCCATATCCCATGTGATCCATCGGCTTCTTCTAACAATGAGGAGAAGATCCACGATTACCCAGTAGCTGTGCCGCGTCGACTTCTGTTGCAGCCACCAGGCGAACCAGCCGCGGTAACGACGTTGAAGCTCCTCGTGAGGCCAGTCGGTGCCCCGAACCACCCCGCGACAGCGGACAGAGCCACATCCTGACCGGATACGAGGACTCGCCGTCGGACATCTTCCCAGCTTGCCGTACGAGCTTGCTTGATAACCATACGGGTCGTCCCGTATGGTTCTAGGCGTGCCGAGACCTCGATCTGCCGGCGTGGACGCATCGATCGCGGCGGCGGCGATCGATCTGCTTCGTGAGGTGGGTTACGCCAAGTTGACGATGGGGGAAGTGGCGAAGCGAGCTGGGGTAGGGAAGGACAGCCTGTATCGCCGATGGTCCAGCAAGGCGGCCTTGGTGCACGAAGTCGTCTTTGAGCGTTACCCGAGCGGCTATGGGGGTGCGCCGGCGACGGGGTCATTGCTTGGAGACGTCGAGGCCCTGACTGCGATGTTGCAGGAAGCGAATACGACGCCTGAAGCCGTCGCAGCGATACCGGGGCTGCTAG
>Ga0307374_10002656_pt1 | contig 31444 bp, 30 predicted proteins | sample OX3MG_FD_202532 | JGI IMG/M metagenome (GOLD analysis project Ga0307374, IMG submission 202532) | Soil microbial communities from Risofladan, Vaasa, Finland - OX-3 | ecosystem: Environmental > Terrestrial > Soil > Coastal area > Acid sulfate soil | place: Finland: Risofladan, Vaasa | collected... | reverse complement strand
CTGAACCACGAATTCCTCGTCCTCCCCATGGCAGCCTACGGCCTCGGGACCCGACCGGCGGGTGCCGATGGCAAGATCAATGAATCCAGCAGTCTGGGCGAGGCGTCGAAGTTCTGCGCGGCTGGTATGGCAACGGCATCTCCCCGGGTGCTCGGAGCTGGGTGACGCTCAACCTGCGTCCTGGCACATATGAACTGCTCTGTGACATGCCGTGGCACTACGCCGACGGCATGTACGCCTCGTTCACGGTGACGTAGGCGAGCAGCGAACTCTCGGAGAGACGGCGGCTCCGGGTGGCATCATGGCGCCGGCAGGTCCCCCGGCGAGGTCAGCACGGCCAGACACGTCAGAGTCGTCCAGGAGGCGACGCGTCTCTGGCTCAGCGATTCAGGGCGCTACCGCCGGAAGATCCGCACGAATCGGCGGTTGCCACGCCACCTGGGTGTAATTCCGTTTTTCTTGCGGGGGACATTCGATCGTTACGACTTGGAACGCCCCGCAGGACGGCACCAGACGGCCCAGCCGCTCGAGACTCGGTCCGAGCGTCCGAAGCCCGGCAAACGGCCCCGGCGCGTAGAGCGCTCCGCTAATCGAGACGCGACCGAACGGCCGCGCAAGGGCGTCGAGCCGTGACCGGGAGAGAAAGCGCACACCAAGCCAGGGAGCCCGGCGCAGCCGTCGCCTCCACCGCAACCCCCATGGGCTCATGGGATTGAGCGCACCAATCACGATGCGGCCCCCGGGACGGGTCACCCTGGCCAACTCGGCAAATACCCCATTCGGATCGTTGGCAAACTCGCAGAGCGTCACGGCGACGACTCGGTCGAAGGCCCCGTCACGGCAGGAATGCAGCCGACATCACCGAGGACGAGACGCCCCCGGGTGCGCCCTGAGGCAACTTCGAGCATCGCAGGGTCGAGATCGAGGCCAACGACGGTAGCTCCCGACGCCTCGAACTGCGCAGTGAAGCGCCCGGTCCCACATCCAGCGTCAAGGACGCGCACTTCGCTCGACAAGGGACCGACCGCCTCGGACACGGCGCCCAGCTCGATGTCGAACGAGTACCGTCCCCATGGGCTGTCGAACCATCGATCGTACGCAGCGGCCTCAAGCCGTCGGCCCAGTGCCTCGGCGACCGGCGTTCTCATCGTGCCCACGTCGAGTGCACCCGCCCGCATCGCTCGAAGACTCCCCCCCTGTCCTGCTGCCGAGCGGCGGTCCCTGGGTTCCAACGCCGGTCCGATCTGTGCGGAAGTGGCGGCTGCCCGGGCCTCCTCTCGGACTCTGATCTCGACCGAGCACGCGTCGGGGTGGTCATAGCCACCGCCGCATCACGTTGAACTCGAAGGCGACCTTACCCAGGTGACGTCGGCGCGATGGTGGCCGGATGTCCACGACCGGAGCGGGCTCGGCGTAAAAGTCACCCGATCCGTAGCCCGCCTTGCCGAAGCCGGTCTCGATGAAGCAGCCGCCGTGACCATCGAAGGAGGCCGTGGCCGGTCGACCCTCGATCGTGGCGGCGATGTTGTCGGCCACCACGAGGGCTTGGGCATGGGCCAACACCCCAGTTCGTGGTAGGGGTTTGCCGATGCTGAGCGGAACTTGGGTGTTGTCGCCGATCGCGTCCACTTCGGGCGCCTGACGTTGAAGGCATATACCAAAGGCGAACACGTGCTGCGCGTCGAGGCCATCGCACACAACACCCGCGACCTCGGTTGTGGACGCATGCTGGAGCGCTGGGGCGACATCACGAGCCGGCTCGCCGACATCACCGACCGGTTCTGCACCACGTTGGACTGCGTCGACGTCGGCTTCATCGCCGATGGGCTGCTCGACGAGCTCCCGAGGCCCTCGCAACTCGGCGCGGTGCGTGTCGGCGGCATAGACCTCAACAAGGAGCGCATCCGCAACGCCCTCGCCGCGGTGCTCGCGCTCGCGGCGTCGCCCAGTGGCTTTACCGTTGCGCAGTTCACCGACAAGGTGAGAGCACTGACCGGCCAAGACGAGCACGCCTATAGCACCCGGCAGGGGGCCTACAACCTACGCAAGCTTCGGGGCAAGTCCCTCATCGACAAACCCGCCCGATCCCGCCGCTACCAGGTCCCACCAGAGGCGGCTCGCACCATATCGGGCATCGTCACCCTCCGAGACCACGTCATCGCACCGATCCTCGCCGGCATCCGGAGCCCTCACCTCGGCCGCAAGCCCTCCATCTGGACTGCCGTCGACTGGACTACGAGCAGATCCGCATCAAGATGCAGACCCTCTTCAGCGACCTCGCCATCGACACCCCGGGCCGCCGCATAGACAACAAATTGTCGATCCTGCTTCGCAAGAAACTAGACCGACTTCCCTAAATTTCGTTCGCGTTCCGCTTCAACCGCCGCCGGTCGCGCAGCAGGGGCTCGTTTTCTATCGCGTCCTGGACCTGGCGGTCACCCATGATCCGGGGCGCTACCAGGAGTTCGTCGTCAATCCGGCGCCCAAGTCGGAGGCGCCGCGGCCGCCAGAGAGACGGGGCCATCCGCCGACTATGGACCGGCCCCCGGCGGGCCGGCCATGGCATACGCCTGCCCTGCACAAGTCCGGTCAGATGGATAGCCCCTAGTGAGATTACTTGCTCAGAATTGCAAGATCATCGCCACTCGTGCCGACTTCCCGTCAGAAGACCCCGAACCGGATCACCGACGCAAACCCGAATGCCAATGAGTACGCGGCAAACGGGATAAGGGTACGCGTCCTGAAGTAGCGCGACAAAAAGATGATGGCGCAAAGTGAGCTAGCGCCTGCCGCCAAGCTCCCGACTATCACCTGGCCTCGAATACCGTTGCCCAGTGACCCGAGGAGATCGGGGACTTTGAGTAGGCCGGCAGCGAAGATCACTGGTGTCGAAAGGAGGAAGGAAAATCGTAGGGCGTTCTCGTTGTCGAGCCCGCGGAAGAGACCACCCACCATCGCGACACCTTCTCGGCTGATCCCGGCAAGGAGTGCCAGAGCCTGAGACGCTCCGATGACAACAGCACTGAGGTAGCCGACACTCGCCAACGCATGCTCACCTTCGGTGTCCATGGGGACGATCCGCTCGTCACGCCATGATCGGGCGAGGCTCGATGCCGTATGGCCTGACTGTCCAACCGGCGATACTTCAAGTGGCCCGGCGCTGTCCTCACCCTGGGTACCGGCACGGCGGCGGCGGAACACCTCGCCCGCCGCCAGGATAAGACCGTTCACCATGAGAAAAATGGCAGCGGCCAACGGCTTGGCGAACAGCGTCCGGAACTGGTGCTCGAAGATAATCCCGAGCGCGCCGACGGGGACCGTCGCTATGACGATGAACCACGACAACCGTTCCTGATCGCTGACCGCTTTGCGGCGAAGCAACGAGGTAAAAAATCCTCGCACCAGACGCACCCATTCCCGGAAGTAAAAGCCCAGCAATACGACGGCCGTCGCAAGGTGGAGTCCGACCACAAAAGCCAAGTACGGGCTCTCCGCCGACGACTCTTGGCGGACGAGAGTGGCCCAGCTGCCCCCGATCCACGACGGCACCAGAACGGTATGACCGAGACTGGAAATCGGGAAAAGCTCCGTGACTCCCTGGAGTAGACCGATGACAATGGCCTGCATGAAGTTGATGTGGTACACGGCGTGATGCACGATTGTGATGCCTCCTGTCGCAGCGTTGGAGTCGGGCAATGTGACCGTAGGCGAGGAGTGAGCGTCAATCCAACCTCCTCGCGGTTGCATTCGGCGGATCTTCTATCGGCATCTCACAGGAGAAAGCTCCCGTCACAAATGCTCTCTCGTCAGCAGAAACGGTGGCGGGAAGGAATTTACGCATTCTGCTCGGGTGCAGATAATCCGCCGCGGCGCCGGTCGGCAACAAACGTCGAAGGCGTCTCTCGGTCACGAGGCGTTCCGATTGCGCCAGGTTGGTCGTCCGGTCGCTCCAGTGAGAATGGGACGCGAACTGGGCCAGTCAGTCCCCGCCATGAGGGATAAGCCCGATCCGCAGCTGAGCTCACGACCCGGAGGCTGTTCACCATTATCCAACCTCACGACTTCGTTGTCAGGCCTCATCAATTGCCGAGATGGAACCACTATCTGCCTCCTTTCACGCGCTGGTCCCCTTCGACTAGTGGCTCCGCGGCCGGTGCTTTCGCAGCCTCGCCCGCAGTCCCTCGGGATGCTCTCCGCTACGTAAGCGATCGAGATATCCATCTGCCTCTTCCTGACTCATCTCCCCTCGGCAATGGCCGTCTCCATATGTGCACCCGCATGGCGAGCACGGATGTCCGCGACTGCTGCGTCGAAGTCAGTTGTGCCCTCAGTGGCTCGGAGCTGCGCTGCCTCTTCTTCGGTGATTCGAGCCGATTTCACCATCTTGTCCACCTGCTTTATGATGCGTTCCTGTCTCATCTAACTCGTTACCTCCTTGGGGTGCTCAGGGTGATTCCGGTGATCAGTAGCCTGCCGGTTTATGTTCCTCATGCCCTGCGTCAAGTTGGTGATGCGAGTGGCGGTCAGGGTCAGCTGAGAACCGCCCCGCACAGCGATCCGAGCAAAAATAGAACCGCTTGCCTTCGTACATGACCGTGGCCGGCGCGTTGGCAATTTGGACCTGCATACCGCACACGGGGTCGAGCGCATAGCCAGCGTCCCCGCCCAAACGGACCCGGTTGCGATAGGCCCAAAAGAGGACTGCGAAGAGGGCCAGAAAGATGACATTGAGATAGCTCGTGTAGTTCCACGAGAAATGATCCGGCACGATCTGTGCCGGTCGAGTCTTGGGCACCAGGCCTGTGACCCGAAAGATGCCTTCGGTGATGAGCCCCGCTGCCGCCATGACAGCCCAGAACATCACCAACATCCTCAGCATGAGTCGAGTGCCGTAGAACTGGCGGTAGATGAGAAGCAAGGGGAACGCGATCAAGTCGGCGAAGATGAAAGAGATCACGCCTCCGAACGAAATGCCGCCGTGCCACAGCGCAGCGGCGAGGGGGACATTGCCTACTGAGCAGACGAAGCTGATGATGGCAATGAAAGGTCCGACGATCGCGTTTTCGAGACTCGTCCAGAATCCGTGACCATGGAGGAACACTGTGTTCCAGACGTGGACAGGCACCAAAGTGGCCAAGAAGCCAGCGACCACGTACCCAATCAAGAGTTCTTTTCGCAGCATGGTGAGGTCGGCCATGGTGTAGCTGGCCGAATCGGCCCATCCACCCTTCGAGCGCAGTTTAGTCTTCCAAGGCTGAAGCTGCAGTTCTGCGTTCTCCGCCGGCCCGTGTTCGTGACCGTGCTCAGAACCACTAGTGAGGCGTTCTCTGGCTTGGACGACCAGGCGACCCCGAAGCCAGAGGCCACCAAGGGAGGCCAACAAGATGATCATGATGAAGCCGCCGATGAACTCGCTGGCGGCGAACTGCCAGCCCATAAGCACGACAAGGACGATCCCCAGCTCGATGACCAAGTTGGTCGACGCGAACATGAACACCATGGCGGCGACAAAGTCCGCGCCCTTGGCAAAGAGAGACTTGGTCATGGCCGACGCGGCATAGGAGCACGAAGAGGAGACCATGCCATACCCTGAGGCTCGGACCACCGCGGCGGGTCGATGATTGCCTAACTTCTTCTGCATGGACTCGTGACTGACGAAGGCCTGAACGGCCCCGGAAAGCCCGAAGCCGAGGACAAGCGGCCAGAGCGTCTCCCAGAACATGAAGAATCCTTCTCGCAGACTCCGGCCAATGTCGTCGATCCAACCGATGCTGGCTAACACCAAAACCCTTAGGTCGCCGGGTCCTCAAAAGAACGACCGGCCGCTTGCGTCTTCACGACCGCACCAACCGCCCTATCGCTGCCGAAGCTTCATTGAGCTTCTTGGTGGCATCATCGCCACCACTCTTGACCGCGTCGACAAGGCAATGAGCCATGTGATCATCGAGCAGCTCGAGAGCGACGGATTGCAGCGCGCGGGTAGCCGCCGAGATCTGCTCCAGGACACCTATGCAATAGCGATCCTCTTCCACCATGCGCTGCAGGCCACGAATCTGGCCCTCAATACGGCGTAGTCGCTTGAGGATCGCTTCTTTGTGGTCGTCGTACCCCTGTTTCATTGTGACCTCCGGTTTCACTCAGTACCCCATACCCCTATTAAGTATATCCACCTAGTGTCCTGAGTCATTAATTCGTAAGAAATCTTGGGTATGGGGATTTCGAGGTGAGCGGGCGCGTTTGAGCATGTGACCATGGAGGTACACATGCCGGAACAAGGCCGACCCAAACAACCGCTGATCCTGACCGACGACGAGCGTGAAACGCTCGAGCGTTGGGCACGACGCCCATTGAGTCCCAGTCCCTCGCCCTGCGTTCGAAGATCGTCTTGGCCTGCGCCAAAGGACCGACGAACCGCGAGGTGGCCAAGAGTCTCGGTGTCGCAGAGGCCACGGTTGGCAAATGGCGGAGCCGCTTCGTGGCCAAACGTCTCGATGGGTTGGTCGACGAGCCTCGGCCGGGGGCGCCGAGGAAGATCACCGACGATGCGGTCGAAGCCGTCATCGTCAAGACGCTCGAAGAGACGCCCAAAGACGCCACGCACTGGGCGACACGGTCGATGGCCAAGAGCACAGGGATGTCCCAGTCGGCGATCAGCCGGATCTGGCGGGCCTTCGGTTTGAAGCCCCACCTCGTCGACACGTTCAAGCTGTCAACCGACCCGCTCTTCGTCGACAAGGTGCGCGACATCGTTGGCCTCTATATGAACCCGCCCGACCATGCCGTTGTTCTCTGTGTCGATGAAAAGACCCAGGTCCAAGCGCTTGACCGCACCCAGCCGATCTTCCCCATGTTGCCCGGTGTCCCCCAGCGTCAGAGCCACGACTACAAGCGCAACGGGACGATCGACCTCTACGCCGCGCTCAATCTGGCTACCGGTGAAGTCACTCACCAGCTCACAGCCCAACACCGGGCCATCGAGTTCAAGAAGTTCTTGACGCTGATCGACAAGAACGTGCCCAATGAACTTGACGTCCACATCGTCATCGACAACCACTCCACCCACAAGACCCCGGCCATCAAAAAGTGGTTGCTCGCTCACCCGAGATTCCACATGCACTTCACTCCGACGAGTAGCTCGTGGCTCAATCTCGTAGAGCGTTGGTTTGGTGAAATCACCAATAAGTGGATCCGCCGGGGAACCCATCGCAGCGTCAAGGAACTCGTCAATTCGATCACCGACTGGGTCAAGCTCTGGAACGAGGAGCCCCGACCCTACGTCTGGCACAAGACCGCCGACGAGATCCTCGAATCTCTCAGTGGATATCTCGCGCGAATTGGTGACTCAGCACACTAGTGGCATGTTGAGCGCCCCCAAGAACAAAGGGCTCGACGAGTCGACGGAGAACGTCAATTCGTGATGCCGCTTAGCCTCGAGATTGGATCGAGGTGACTGAAGCCTCATCAGCATCAGCATCCGCGATCAGTCGTGGCTGCAGCTTGACCCCTGCCGAATCGGCCTGCTGCCCAGTCAATTCGCGCTGTGTCGCGACCGGCTGGCGAAAACCGCTGAAGCGGCGCTGAAGTAGAGGTGAGACCCAAACTGCATCCATCACTCGTTCAGGAGCGGCCCGATCCATCGCTCGCTGCCCGTCAGGCCGTCAGGATGGTCGTGCAGCACCTTCTCGATCGCTCCCGCGAGCATGGTGATGGCAGCACGAGTACGAGACCGCGTCGAGGGCACCAAGATCAGGCCCCCGTGCGTCCGTCCCTGCGCAAGCCGTTCGGCGGCGAGCGGTCGAAAATCCTTGATGTTATTGGTAACTACGGCGCGCCCTTCGCCCGTCGCTACCTCGAGGATGGCCGAGTCGAAGCTCCCGAGAAGGTCGACGCGCTCGGCGACGGCGACAGCGTCATAACCCGCCTCGCGCAACAGGGCTGCGATCTGCGGCGAGAGCTGCTCGTCCAGGAGAATCTTCACACACGGAGTGCTTGCTCACCTGCGGCAGCTGCGGCGCGACCCCGTTCGTACTCGGACTCGTTGCTCTCGATCTCAATGTCGATCTCGTCGCGGTACTCGCCGTAGTAGGCCACAGCAGCCTCGACGAGTCCCGCTGGGACCTGCAGATACTGCGCTGCCTGAGGGATCGACCCGTCGTTGTCTCGGACAGTGGCGATGACCTCCCAAACGTCCAGCCCGCGGCCGATCAGACTTGCGCGGCGCCCGCTGGGACCATCGAGAAAATGGATCAGCGGATGCATATCGTGTCGGAGCCCCTCCTCGACGTAACGCTGCGCCAGGGTCCGTTCCGGCAGATGGGCCCGGTGGGCTCGCTCGTTGAGTCGCTCTTTCGTGCCCGGCGCGAGTCGCAAGGTGTAATGATCAGCCACGTGACTAAGCGTACCACGGTGTGCCACGCTGTGCCACACCGGATCACTGCCACTTGGCGAGCTCGCCGCCGAGCTCCGGAGCTGATCGCCGCCAACCACCTCGGTGGGTTGCCAGAGCGGTTGCAACGCAGGTGACCTTGACAGCCACCTGGTTTGTTGCGAACGGCGAGACCTCGGCGGTGTCGGCCATGACCTGTTCGTTCGAAAAGGCTTGATCGATTTGGTCCCTTCGGGTGTCACACCGGGGTCATAGTCTCTCTGGCACGAGCATCCGATCTCCACCTGGTTCCCTGAGGTAGGACAAGTATGAACTATGACGAGATAGACCAACTTCGTACGCACCACCCGGCTTGGGCACTCCTGCGGTCGAATAACGCGGCACTCGTTCTGAGCTTCCTCGGGCGCGTGTTCGTAGAACTCAACGCGGGGGACGTCGCCGCGTCGGTTTTGGTCAGCGAGCTTGACGAGGAGCTGTACGCATTGAATCAGCGCCTCGGCGAGGAGAGGTTCCCCAAGTCGGCATCCGAGTATCTGGACGATTGGGCTTCACCGGACCGCGGATGGCTACGGAAGTTCTACCCTTCTGGCTCCGACGAGGCCCGATTCGACGTGGTCCCCGCGGTCGAGAAAGCGCTGCGATGGGTGAGCGACCTGCGCACCAGGGAGTTCATCGGTACCGAGTCCCGGCTGAACACCATTTTCGAGTTGCTCCGCCAGATGGTCTTTGGCGCGGAGGACGATCCGGAGCGCCGGTTGGTCGAGCTGCGGCGCCGCCGGGCGGAACTCGACGAGGAAATCGCCCGAGTGGAGCGGGGTGAGGTGGTGATGCTTGACCCGGTGAGCCAGCGCGACCGCTACCAACAGTTCTCTCGCACTGCCCGCGAGCTGCTGTCGGACTTCCGCGAGGTGGAGGAGAACTTCCGGCGCCTCGACCGTAACCTGCGTCAGCAGATCGCCGGATGGAGTGGGTCGAAGGGTGCCCTCCTCGACGAGACGCTCGGCAGCCGTAACAGCATCGCCGAATCCGATCAGGGTCGGAGCTTCCAGGCATTTTACGACTTCTTGCTCTCCCATCAGCGCCAGGCGGAGCTCACCGATCTGCTGGAGCGCCTGCAAGGGATCGGCGAGATAACCGACCACGACGAGCGGCTGGCCCGCATCCATTTCGACTGGATCGACGCCAGCGACCGGACTCAAGCCACAGTCCGGCTACTGTCCGAGCAGCTGCGCCGGTTTCTGGACGACCAGGTCTGGCTGGAGAACCGCCGGGTCTTCGACCTGCTGCGTGGTATTGAGGCCAAGGCCCTCAAGGTCCGGGACCTCCGCGACCCAGCGGTAGCCATGGAGATGGACGACACCTCTGTGTCGGTCGGACTACCGACCGAGCGGCCCATGTACCGCCACCCCACTGTCACCGCCATCGACAGCGGTCTGGTGCAAGAGGGTTCCGACGATTTCGACTCGTCGGCCCTGGTAAGCCAGATGTACATCGACCGCGACGACTTGCTCCGCCGGGTCTGGGACACGCTTGGACCGCGGGACCAGGTTGGCCTGCGCGACGTCGTGTCTGGAGCCCCGCTCGAGCAGGGACTGGCCGAGCTGGTGGGCTACCTCTCGCTGATCGAGCCAGGACTGGCGGTGGTCTTCGATGATCAGCAACGGGAACAGATCTCTTGGAGCGCCGAGGACATCGAGCGTGTCGCCGAGCTACCGAGGGTCAGCTTCAGTCGCCAGCGGTTGGAGACGCCGTGACGGACGTACAGATGGCAGAACCGCTGGGCCCGTCGGATCTGTCGGTCGTAGTCATCAACCTGATAAAGGGCCCCGTCTACCGCGACACCCACGAGAAGCCCTGGGCTCTCCTGCTGGAGCTGCACGGCCACGTCAGTGACTACGTGTCGGTGCTGGGTCTCCAAGTGGTGGTGGACGAGTCCGAGGGGTACGCCTACTTGCGCAGTATCCCTGCCGATGACGACGGGGTCGAGCTACCCCGGCTGGTCGCTCGGCGGGCCCTGTCCTTCCACACCAGCATCCTCCTGGCTTTGTTGCGCAAGCGGCTGGCCGAGTTCGACGCCAGCAGTTCCGAGACCAGGCTGATGCTGACCCGGGAGCAGATCATCGAGATGTTCCGGCTGTATCTGCCCCCGTCGACCAACGAGGCCCGCGTGGTGGACAACATCGACACCAATATCAACCGGGTGGTGGAGATGGGGTTCCTGCGCCGCCCGCGCGGCCAGGAGGATCTCTTCGAAGTTCGCCGGATCCTCAAGGCGTACGTCGACGGACAGTGGCTGGCGGACTTCGACACCCGCCTCGACGAGTACGTGGTCGAGCTGGCCGCTTCGGGAGGCGAAGGCTCATGACGTCGACGCTGTTCAACCTCACGGACATCGACGGCATCCTGCCCGACCGCCTGCCGGGCTGTCGCCTGAAACGGCTGGAGGTGTATAACTGGGGCACGTTCGACAAGAACGTTTGGGCCTTCGATATCGGCAGCCGCAACGCTCTCCTGACCGGCGACATCGGATCCGGCAAATCCACCCTGGTCGACGCCATCACCACACTGGTGCTGCCCGCCAACAAGATCTCCTACAACCGAGCGGCCGGCGCAGAAACGCGTGAGCGGGACTTGCGGTCCTACGTGGAAGGGCACTACAAGTCCGAGCGAAACGAGACCACCGGAGCGTCACGCCCGGTGGGCCTGCGCGACACCCGCCATTTCTCCGTGATACTCGGCATATTCACCAACGTCGACTACGGCACCACAGTCACCCTCGCCCAGGTGTTCCGGGCCCGCGAAGCTGGCCAGGGCCAGCCGGAACGATTCTTCGTGGTGGCCGACAGCGCCCTGTCCATCAGCGCCAACTTCTCCGACTTCGGGTCGGAACTCACCGGCTTGAAGCGCCGCCTACGCGATATCGGGGCGCGGACCTACGACACCTTCCCCGACTACGGCAAGGACTTCCGGCGGCGACTCGGCATCGAGTCCGAACAGGCCATGGAGCTGTTCCACCAGACCGTCTCGATGAAGGCGGTGGACAACCTCAACGACTTCGTACGCAGCCACATGCTCGAGCCCTTCGATACCAAGGCCCAGATCGACTCCCTCGTCGAGCACTTCGAGAACCTCACCCGGGCCCACGAGGCCGTGGTGCGTGCCCGCAACCAGCTCGAGCTCTTGGAGCCAATCATCGCCACCCTCGACTCCTTCGACGAGCTAACCGACCGGCTCGCCAAGATCGGGCGCCAGCAGGAGGCCTTGCCCTACTATTTCGCCAAGCGCACCCGCTCGCTGTACGGCCGCCGGATCGAAGAGCTCACGACCCAGCTTCTCGAGATCGACGCCGAACTGGCAGCGCAGGCCTCGAGGCTAGGAGCGCTGCGCGCCAACGAGACCAACCTCAACATCCAGATCGCCGGCAACGGCGGAGACCGCTTGGCGGCCATCGCGGACGAGATTGAGCGCCACGAGAGGGAGAAGCCCCGCCGCCAGGAGAAGCTCCAGCTGTTCAACCAGTCGTTGGAGGGGTCGGGTCTCGACAAGGTCGGCAGTGCCGTGCAGTTCGCCGCCGCTAAGGAGCAGACGGCGGCGCGCCGAGCCGAGCTCGAGCAGGAGCAAGCGGAGGTCCAGAACCATCTCACCGACCGTCGGATTGACCTGCGCAAGATCGACGAGGACGCCAAGGCGATCAGCGCCGAGCTCCGCAGCCTCCAGTCCCGCCCCACGAATCTGCCCAGCAGCAGCCTGGAGTTGCGGGTCGGGCTGTGCGCCGACCTTGACATCGACCCCGACGAGCTCCCCTTCGCCGGCGAGCTGATTCAGGTGCGGACGGACGCCTCCGCTTGGGAGGGCGCCGCCGAACGGGTGCTGCACAGCTTCGCCCTCTCGCTGCTGGTCCCCAACCGGCACTACGAAGCGGTCGCCTCTTGGATCAACGATCATCACCTCGGAGCTCGCATCGTCTACTACCGGGTGCCAGCGGTGACGGCAGCCGCAACCGCACCGGACCGCCGCGCGGGCCATCCGCTGCTCTCGGACATGCTCGAGATCAAGGCCGGCTCGGGGTTGGAGACCTGGCTGTCAGCCGAGCTGGGTCGACGAGCCAACCACGCCTGCGTCGACACCATCGCCGACTTCCGCGCCGCGACCAAGGCGGTAACCCAGACCGGGCAGATCAAGGACCGACAGCGCCACGAGAAGGACGACCGCCGTCGGATCGACGACCGCCGGGAGTACGTGCTCGGTTGGAGCAACCAGCAGAAGATCGACGCCATGATCGAGCATGCCAAAGCGCTCCACCATCGCCAGTCCGGGCTATCGGCAACGGTCGAAGAGTTGAAAAGGACCGACTCCGCCGTATCAGGTCGGCTCCAGTCGCTCGCCCGCCTTGACGGTTACATGAACTGGGGGGACCTGGACTGGGAAGCGCTGGTCAATAGGATCGCCGACCTGGGCGCCGAGAGGGAGCGAATCCTGGCCGCGTCCAGCGAGCTGGCGGCCCTCACCGAGGAACTGGAGCGGGTCAAGAAGCAGATCGGCGACTGCGACAAGGTGCTGGAAGCTCTGCAGCAGCAAAAGGGCGGTGCCGAGTCGCAGCAGCGGTCGGCCGAGACGGAGCTGGCCCGAGTCGACCGGATCCTCTCCGACCCACGAGCGGCCGAAATTGCCGCAGAGACGTTCGAGTCGATTGAACTGCTGGTGCAGTCACAGCTGAGTCAAATGGTCACCGACACAGAGGCCATCGCCGACACTCATCAGGCCGTTGACTCGGCCCTCCGCCAGGAGCAGTCGAAAGCGCTATCGAGCCAGAATCGCGCTGGGCAGCGGATCATCGCACTGATGGGCGACTTTCGGACCAGGTATCCGCAGGAGACGTCGGAGCTCGACGTCTCTGTCGAATCCGGGTCGGAGTACCGCCAGCTCCACCAGCGCGTGACCGAAGACGACCTGCCCCGATTCGAGCAGGAGTTCAAGGACTACCTCAACCAGAACACGATCCGGGACATCGCGGGGTTCTCCGCCCAGCTCAACAAGCAGGAGAAACTGATCCGGGACCGGATCGCGACCATCAACCGCTCGCTGGTGGACATCGACTACAACGACGGCCGGTACATCCACCTCGTTCCCGACCACACCCCCAACACCGACGTCAGGGAGTTCCGTGCCGAGCTGCGGGCCTGCACCGACGACGTGGTCGGCGGCGGCCAGAGCGAGCAGTACTCGGAGCAGAAGTTCCTACAGGTCAAGCGGATCATCGACCGGTTCAAGGGCCGTGAAGGCATGACCGACCTGGATCGCAACTGGACCCGCAGAGTCACTGATGTGCGCCAGTGGTTCGTGTTCTCCGCCTCCGAGCGCTGGCGCGACGGCGACCGCGAGTACGAGCACTACACCGACTCGGCCGGGAAGTCGGGCGGTCAAAAGGAGAAGCTGGCGTACACGATTCTGGCCGCGTCACTGGCGTACCAGTTCAAGCTGGACTGGGGGGCGGAGCGCTCCAAGGCGTTCTGCTTCGTGGTGATAGACGAGGCGTTCAGCCGGGGTTCGGAGGTGTCGACCCGCTACGCGCTCAGTCTGTTTACCCGGCTCGGGCTGCAGCTCTTGATCGTAACCCCCCTGCAGAAGATCCACGTGATCGAACCACACGTGGCGGCGGTCGGTTTCGTCGACAACCCAAATGGCAACTATTCCCGGCTGCAGTCCCTCACCATCGCCGAGTACCGTCGACGCCGCCTCGACCGCGACGGTGGTGAGCCGGAGCCCGCGCCAGCGGCGCATGGCGTGGGGGCGTGAGATCATCGACTCCGGCGTGGACCGACGTCGAGCAACTGGTATCGACGCTGCAGAAGCGGTGGAACACTGGCCGGTACCTGCGGGCTTACGCCGCCGGGGAGCGATGGGAGTCGATCACCCTCTCGGTTAAGGGTCCCAGTGCGGGAGACCTATTGGACCACTTCGACGAGGCCCGGAGGTGGGCCGCCGAATTCGAGCGGGATGCCGGTGCCGGCCGCCCAGGGTCAGAGCGATTCTCCATCGAGTACCGGACGCTCCGGGGCCGCAACCTGGGCGTCAACCGGATACCGGCCCGGATGCGGATCGACTCGTTCGATCAGCTGTGCGAACTGTTGGACCGGACGGAGGAGGTTCGGTCCCTCGACAGCCTCTTGGCGCAGACCCGAGACCGGATCCCGTCAGCCTCGCCCTGGGTCGCCGGCCATCCACTGGTCGCTCTGGGCTACCGGGACGTCTGGGACAAGGCGCTGACCACCGTGGAGTGGATCACGTCCCGTGAGAACTGTGGCCTCTACCTGCGTCAGATAGACGTCGCTGGCGTGGACACGAAATTCGTGGAGGGGCACCAGAAACTGCTGGACGAGCTACTGACCGCTGTACTGCCACCCGATCGGATCGACCACTCCTGGCCCCGAGCCAACTTCACCCGTCGTTTCGGTTTCCTCGCCAAACCGGGATACACCCGATTCCGGCTGCTCGGCCGAAACGTCTCGGGCTTTTCATCGGGCGTCACCGAGCTGACACTTCGGACCGATGAACTGGCCAAACTGGCGCCCGATGTCACCACAGTCTTCGTGGTGGAAAACGAGGTGACCTACTTGGCGTTCCCTGACGTGGCTAACGCAATCGTCGTTTTCGGTTCCGGATTCGCTTTGACCGCACTTGAGGACTTGCCGTGGCTACATGGCAAGGAGATCGTCTACTGGGGCGACATCGACACCCACGGCTTCGACATCCTCAACCGGCTTCGAGGTCGTTTCGAATCCGTCCGGTCGATGCTCATGGACGCCGACACCCTTCTCGCCCACACCGAGCAGTGGGTCGTCGAACCGACCCCGACCAGCCGGGCCCTTCCGTACCTCGCCGCCGACGAGGCTTCGCTTTACCATGACCTCGTAGAGGGATTGCACGGACCGAGCATCCGTTTGGAGCAAGAGCGCGTGCGCTTCTCATTGCTTCATCGGGCCCTTCTCCCGTGGACGCCAGCTTGATGCCTTCGGAGTCCCACTTTGGGTCTGTGGACTGCCCTGGTGGATGTGACATTCCTTGCCCACGGAAGAGGACGCCAAACATCTCTCATGGCTTCGCAACGAATTGAGCCACTTGGATTACGGCGGGTGTAGTCCTTCACAGCGGGCCGGGGATCTACCCACTCAGCGACCGCATTTACGCCATACCTCGCTGTGCACTCTGGGGATGAAATCAAATGTCGCCAACTCCGCCCGTGTCTTCCCGATTTGGGACTTCACTCGGACCGACGTTTTCGATAGGCATCCACCATCCCAAGTTGTGCAAATGGTACGAAGGCTTCATGACAGATGCCCAACTTCTGGAGCGGGTCCGCCAACTGCGCGGGGAGGGTCGTTCTCCCAAGGAAATCGCCCGAGCCCTCGGACTCCCTCCCGCAATGGTTTCGCCTGTGATCCGACAGATCGCCAGGGAGTCTTCGGCGGATGCCCCTGTGCATTCGGTTCTCGGGTGCTGGATAAGCCCGGGGTGGCATATTGGGCTCGGCGTGGAGGAGTTCGGTGATTGGCCCGCACCGGACGATTGCGGACCAGGGCGCGGTGGAATCGTGGGTGCTCTGGTGGCTCGCCGCGATCGCCCCGGAAGAGTGTCAGCATGCGGGTACTTGGTCGACACTTGGTGCCTCGGCGTCAAGAACGCTCTCGGGCCCCGGCTGATGAACGACCGACGACTCCCAGAATTCAGGGAGAGGTTCTTCGCCGCTTTCGACGCCGATCCCGTGCAAGCACCGATCGAACTGGTGCGACACCTGGTCTGGGGCGCTGTCGAGTATGCACGCGGGTTGGGATTTGAGCCCCACCGCGATCTGTGGGCTGCCGCTGGTCATATCGAACCACTTCAGGGCCCGAGTGCAATCAGGTTCGGCAAGGATGGAAAGCCGTTCTATGTCGAGGGCCCGTATGACGATGCTGCTCGGAACCTCCGAACGCTTGAGCGCTTGGTCGGAAAGGACAACTTCTCGTTCGAGATGTCCGTGCCTCTCCCGCTGCTCGACATTGCGTGATGAGCACGCGCATATGGGCAACGTGACGTGTTGCGGATCAGATGTCAATCGGGAACATTGAAGGTCCAGATCGAGGCTGTGCTCCGTCGGCGTGACCTGGAGCATTGCCGGTTCTTCTGCATAGCGCAGCCCCCAAAGGCACCGGCCTGCTGATCCTCGCCGCTAGCCGGCCTAACCGGCTGACGGCCGCACCACCCGCTGGTGACGAAGCTCGACACCTCGCGGTCCGAGTACTTCGTGCTGCTCGCTGGCTCTTCAACTTGCCGGCCGAGTAGCGCGCCACTAGGTCATTGGCTCGAGGCCCTCCATCACGTGTCGGCTGGCTCATTGGCTCCGCTCACTGTCCGTTCCTATGCCGTCAGCTGAACTTCGACGTGCTCAGGGGTGATGTCGATGTAAAAGTCGATGCCAAGCCCTTGGGAGAGCCGTATGAGCGCGTCCACGCTGGGATTGTGATCGCCTGCTTCCAGTCGTTCGATGGCGGGTTGCCGCATCTGGATCTTCCGGGCCAGTGCGCTTTGTGAGAGGCCATTGTCTGCCCGGTATTCAACAAGACGGAGCGCAACAGCTCGTGCAAAGGCCGTGCGCTCCCACGCCTGGCGAATCGCAGGATCGCGGAGCCGCTTCTTGAGCGAATCGCTTCCTGTGGTGATGCGTGGGGTAGTCATCCTCGCCTTCCGTACTCCTCATGTTTTGTTAGGTGGGCTGCGCCCAACCGGACCGCCCGCTTGAAGCCCTTCGGGTTGATAAAGGCTTCAGGCCCGATCGAACCATCGAAGAAGTGTTCTACCCCGATGCGCTGGTAAAACGCCGCGAGCGACTGCGTCCCGAACGTGGACGGAGCTCTCACCGTTCCGTCGCGATCGGGCCCATTCGGTGCGCATCCCGTAGTAGCCGTAGCCACGTCGCAATTCTTGTGGCTACAGACCCAAACTCTTGGGCCAACCCCTTGCGCCCATTACACAAAGAGTCCAGTTGGCGGACGTGGGGCCTGGTCCTGTGTTAGTACCAATGCCGCCATCGAAGCCACCACCTTGTGTGGACAATGAGGCTCTTCTTTGCCAATGTCGAGCCCAATCCATACATCGACCTGCCGCGGGGCAGCCAACTTATCGTCCCTCCTCCTCGTCTCAAGTCCGTTCCGGCCCGGGAAGGCCGTCCACGGTGCGCCCGCCGTCACCCACTTTACGAATCAGCGATCGAGCCGCATGTCCCCATCAGAGGTTCACGCACCGACCATGCCGGCGGTAACACCCCCCAGGCAATCAACCGCGTCAGGGTGCAATGAACCATACCGGCACCGCCGGACTTCCCACCCGCATCATGCTCGATACGGGCCTACCAACAAGGTAACGGGGCGTGCTGGTCTCGGCAGTAGATGAGAGAAGTCTCACACGCGACTCATGCCCCATTCATCTCCTGTCCCCATGGTTACCACCAGCCGGCAAATAGCGGACGGCAAACGGAGCGAGACCTCGACTGAGGAAGGAACGCAAATGGAGTTATGTACCCCCTTCATTACCCGAGCAGCTGAGAGCTCTCGCCGGTGCGTGGTGACCGGTGCCGCCGGTTTCATCGGTTCGCAGCTGTGTGAGCGGCTCGTGCGGGATGGGTGGTCAGTGGTCGCTGTCGACGGCTTCACCGACAGTTATGACCCCACAGAGAAGCTTCTGCGAGCCGCTCGACTGGCGCGACTGCACCGTATTTCGCTTGTTCTGGGAGATCTGGTCGACCTGGACCTGAAGCCAGTGCTGGAGGGGGCGGACGTAGTGTTCCACCTAGCCGGCCGGGCGGGCGTCCGGTCCAGCTTCTCTCTCGTGGATCGCTACATCCACGACAATGTGACGGCCACTGAGTGTGTGGTGTCGGCTAGCCGGGATGCGGGGGTTCGTCGACTCGTCTACGCCTCCTCCTCTTCGGTGTACGGCGATGGCGAGACGCCCTTCCGGGAGGACGCGGTTCCAGCCCCGATCTCCCCCTATGGACGGACGAAGCTCGATGCCGAACGCATCTGCCTCGCGGCCGCAAACCAAGGGATCGAAGCGGTGGCATTGCGATACTTCACCGTTTACGGCCCAGGGCAACGGCCCGACATGGGACTCCGGATCTTCGCCGAGGCTGCGCTGGCGGGCCGACCTATCACCTTGTTCGGCGATGGGTCGCAGTGCCGGGACTTCACCTATGTCGCGGATATCGTCGCCGCTACCGCGGCAGCGGCCGACGCCCCGGTGTCGGGTATGGCGATCAACGTCGGTGGCGGCAGCAGTGTCAGCCTCCTCGACGTGATCGCGCTGCTTCGGACCTTCATCGCTCACAAGTTGCAGGTGGACATCCAACCGTTCGCTCGAGGTGACGTGCGGGTCACCTCCGCTGATCTCAGCCGGGCACACGAATTGCTCGGTTTCTCCGCCCAGGTGCCGTTCGAGGTTGGCTTCGAGCGCGAAGTCGCCTGGGTACGCAACCGTGTCGAGACCACGGAAGTGCAGTCCGCATGAAGCGTACTCGGCCGCTCTCGAAGGTTCTGCTGTACTCCCACGACACCTACGGGATGGGCCACCTTCGCCGCAATCTCGCTATTGCCCGCCAGCTTCTCGAGGGCCCTGCCGGAACCCGCGTCGTCCTCGCCACGGGCTCCCCTGTCCTCGACCGGGTCGCCCGCCCAGCCGGGCTGGTCTGTGTACAGCTGCCGCCGGTGGTTAAGACCGGCTGCGACGAGTACCGCTCTTTGGAGAACAATGTCAGCCTGTCGCTGGTGGGCCGGGCCCGAAGCGCGGTCTTGTCCGACATCGTCATCCGTTGGCAACCCGATGCCCTCCTGGTCGACCATGCCCCCCATGGTATGAAAGGTGAACTGCTCGCGGTCTTCGACACCCTTCGCTCACGTAGCCCGCAGACCAAAGTGGTCCTCGGCTTGCGCGATATCCTCGACGAGCCGGCCCAGGTGCGGGCGACCTGGGAGGCGGAGGGGATCTACGACACACTCAACACGGTGTACGACCGGGTCGTCGTTTACGGCGACCGGAACGTGTTCGATCTGGCGCGTTCCTACGGTATCCCCGAGCCCCTGGCGTCTCGCGTCGAGTATTGCGGCTATGTCACCGGGGGGCGCCCCGAGCGGACGATCCGACCGACCGGCCTCTCGGCCGACGGCGACTTCGTACTCGGGACGGTAGGGGGCGGGGGTGACGGAGTCGACGTATTGATCGCCACCGTGCACGCCGCCATCGCCGCCGGTCTCGAAGCGGTGCTCTGCACCGGCCCCCTCATGTCCGACTCGGACCGCCGGCTTCTCCATGACGTCACCGAGGGACGGCCGGGCATCATGGTGGTCGAACACCTCACCGATCTGGCGGCAGTGGCGAACGGGGCCCGCTGCGTCGTGACCCGCGGCGGCTACAACACCCTGTGCGAGCTGATCAACCTGGCGGTACCGACGGTTGTGGTGCCCCGGGTGTGGCCCCGCCAAGAGCAGCTCCTGCGATCTCGCGCCTTCGCCGAACGGGGCCTTGTACGCCTCGTCGAGCCCAACGACGAAGCACTCATTCCCGCGGTGACTGCTGCCGTTGCCGACGCGATCAGTTCAGCCGGTGGGGTCCGTCACGAGCTGGATCTCGACGGCGCTCGGCGGGTGGTGGCGTCGTTGACTCGCTCTGTCTACCAACCCCGAGTGGCCAACTTCGCCGTCTGGGACGACCTCACGAGGATGATTCCGGCGTGACCACCACTCAGGTACGACCGGCTGAGCGCGCCGCGGTGGTCGGCTATCTCACCAAACGGTTCCCTCGGCTCTCGGAGACCTTCATCCTCGACGAGATCCTCGGGCTGGAGGCTGCCGGCGTCCCCTTGCAACTGTTCTCCATTGCCGACCCCGGCGAAGCCATTGTCCAACCGGATGTCTCCAAGGTGGCCAGCGCCGTCGGGTACCTCCACTCCGGTGGTGGACAATGGGCCACGGGGCACGAGTACCTCCGGTTCCTCCGTGCGCATTTGACGCTGTTGCGGCGCCGACCACTGCGCTGGTGTGCCGTGGTCGGGCATATCGCCCTGTTCCGCCGACATGTGTCGACCGTCAAGCACTTCTTGCAAGCCGGCGCGCTCGCCGTGGAGCTCGAGCGCGCCGGCGGCGAGCACGTCCATGCGGCGTTCGCCCATGGCCCGGCCAGCATCGCTCATTTCGTCCACCTTCTCACCGGTATGCCCTTCAGTTTCGCCGCCCATGCCAAGGACCTCTACCTCTCCAGCCCCGACATCTTGGCCCGTAAAGTCGCCGCCTCGTCGTTCGTGTTGGTCTGCTCCTCCAGTGCAGCCGCCGAACTGGTCCGGGTGGTCGAAGCCCACCCGGACCCGACGGTCCGCACCCATGCGTCCAAAATAATCCTGGCTCCACACGGGGTGGACACCGACCGCTTCGCACCGGATCCGGCCGCGAGGAGGCGGCCCGGCCCGGCGCCGCTGCGCATCGTGGCTGTTGGCCGGCTGGTCCCGAAAAAGGGAATCCCGGTCCTGCTCGGTGCATTGGCCGAGCTGGATGCGGCCGGCGTGGACTTCGAGTGCCGCATCGTCGGCGGCGGAGAGCTGCGGGCCGAGCTTTCCGACCTGGCGGTGCAGCTGGGGCTGGCCGGATCGGTGCGATTCCTCGGCGCACTCGCCCAGCCCGAGATCGTCGCGCACTACCGGTGGGCCGACGTCTTCGTGCAGGCCAGCGTGATCACACCCGACGGCGACCGCGACGGGATCCCCAATTCGGTGATGGAAGCCATGGCCAGCGGTCTGGCCGTCACGGCCAGCGCGGTGGCGGGCATCCCCGAGGTGGTCCGTGATGGATTGACGGGCTTGTTGGTGGCGCCCGGCGACTCGGTGGCCTTGGCCACGGCCCTGCGATCCTTGGCCGAAGACCCCACCCTCCGACAGCGGCTGGGGGCCGAAGCCCGCCGCTACGCCGTCGAGCACCTGTCACGTCGAGCCTGCATCGAACCCGTCGCCGCCCTGCTTCTGGCGACGGTCCACCGGCAGCCGAACCCGTCAGCTGCTGCCGTGGTCGCGTTGGCCGAGGTGGGCTGAGATGACCACCGGTGAGGGCCGAAAGTTGGCTTACCTGCTCCCCGATCCCGGCATCCCCGTTGGGGGGACAAAGGGGGCGTCGGTCCACGTGGAGTCGCTGTGTGCCGCCATGGCCCGGGCGGGTGCCCAGGTGGTGCTCTACGCAGCCAAGGTCACCGGACCGCTCCGAGCGGCCGGTTCGGCAGCGGTCCAGGTGGTTCCGGTCGACGTCGGCGAGGTCCGTCGCGGACCCGGCGCGGCCGCAACCCGGATCGCCGCTGCCGGTCGCTTCTTCGAAGCCGTCGGGAGGCACCTCGATGCGGATCGACCCGACTGGGTCCATGAGCGGTTGAGCCTTTTCGCTGGCGGCGGCGGTGCGCTCTGTGCGGCTCGGGACCTCGGTCGGGTGGTCGAGGTCAACGCTCCGGTGGCCGACGAGCGGTTGCGTCACTTCGGGCTCGAACTGGCTGCGGAGGCCCACGACGCCGAACGGGCCGCCCTGTCGGGTGCCCGGGCGATGGCAGTCTCCCCGCCCCTGGCCGAGTGGGCCCTGGCCACCGGAGCGTCCGAGACGGTGGTGGTGCCCAACGGCGCCGACACCGCCGGGTTCGATCCCGACGCCTGGGCACAGCGGGGGGTCCAACTTCGTCGCCGGTTTGGCTTCGGGGGCCGGGTGGTGGTGGGCTTCGTCGGCAGTCTCAAGCCGTGGCACGGTGTCGAGCTGCTGCTCGAGGCCCTCGCCACCACCTCGAGCGACCACCCGATCGGTCTGCTTCTCGTCGGCGACGGCCCGGGTCGGTCGGCCATCGAGCAGGCGGTGCAGAGATTGCCTGTCTCGGTGATCCCCGAACTCACCGGTGCGGTCCCCTCCGCTCAGGTACCGGGCTACCTGGCTGCCATGGACATTGCGGTGGCGCCCTACCTCCCGGCCGACACGTTTTACTTCTCTCCGTTGAAGGTTGCCGAAGGGATGGCTGCCGGTCGTGTCGTCGTTGCCTCGGACTTCCCCCCGGTCAGAGAGCTGCTCGGTTCGACCGGCGTGCTGGTGACGCCCGGTGACCCGATCGAGCTCGGCGCGTCGATCGCGCAACTGGTCGCTGACCCCGACGCCCGCGCCCGGTTTGGTGCATTGGCCAGAGCCCGGGCCGTTGGTCACCTCGACTGGGAAATGGTGGCGGCGCGGGTAATGGCGTTCGCCCTGGACTCGCCGCGGTCGGTCGCCGCGCCTCTGGGCGCCCGATGAGCGCCTTCATCGGGCGGCTGCTGCGCCGACGGATCGGCTTCCTCAACTGGGGCCTCGACCTGCGACCGGTGCGGCTGGCCATCATCGGCGGGATGACCTTCTCCCTGCTGCGCGCGGTGCTCCAGTGGGTCGCCCCGTTGCCGCTCAAACTGATCTTCGACAATGTCTTGAGCAATCACCGGTTGCCCCGCGTGCTGGCGTGGCTTCCAGCCAGCCATACGGCTCGGCTGTACGCCTTCAGCGGAGCCATGGTTGTCATAGCGGTTCTCCTCGGCCTGACCGCCTACGGCGCCAACGCGTTATTGGCCGGGGCGGGCCAGCGGGTGGTCTACGACCTGCGCTGCCGGCTGTTCCGGCACCTCGAGTCCCAGTCAGCCAGGTTCCACCAGAGCCGGCCCGTCGGTGATCTTCTCTCCCGGCTGGGCGGGGACGTCCAGGCGATGCAGAGCGTCGTGGTCAACGTCCTCCCGGTGGCAGCTGAAAACAGCCTGACCGTGGCCGGCATGATCGTCATCATGGTGGTGCTGGACTGGCAGTTCAGCCTCCTTGCCCTGGCCCTCCTCCCCGGACTCTACGGGGTGATCCGCCACTACATGTCGGCCATCAAGACTGCCCAGCGTGGCGCCCGACGCAACGAAGGCCTGGCGACCGCAGCAGCGCAGCAGACCTTGGTGGCTCTCCCGGTGGTGCAGGCCTTCGGGACCGAAGACACCGAGGCCGACCGCTACGCCGCACTGGCCCAGCAAGGTCTCAGCGCCAACCGGCGCTCGGTCTTGCTCCAGTCACGCTTCACACCACTGGTCACGGTTCTCATGACCCTCTCGACCGCCCTGGTGATGTTCTTCGGCGCCCGCCAAGTGATGGGCGGTCGTCTGACGGCGGGGGACCTGTTGGTCTTCAGCGCCTATTTCCGAGGGATGTACAGCCCGGCCCGCCAGTTGTCCAAGCTGGCCGGGATGATGGGCCGCGGCCACGCCTCCGCCGAGCGTGTCACGGAGTTGCTGGCCACCCAGGACCACGTACCCCAACGGCTCCACGCCCGCTCGCCACGCTACGTGGGCGGCTCGATCGCCTTCGACCACGTCTCGTTCTCGCACACCGGCTCGGATTTGGTCCTCGACGACATCTGCCTTACGGTCGCGGCCGGCCACCAGCACGCTCTGGTGGGCGCCACCGGTTCGGGTAAGAGCACCCTCGTGCGGTTGGTGGCCCGCTTTGCCGACCCCGACGCGGGCAGCGTGCTCCTCGACGGGGTCGACCTGCGCGATCTGGAGCTCGACTGGTTGCGGCGCCAGATGGCCTTCGTACCGCAGGAAATGGCGCTCCTGCGCCCGACGGTGTGGGAGAACATCGCCTACGGTTCGCCCCGAGCGTCGCGGGCGGACGCGGTGGCCGCGGCCCGAACCGTCGGGGTGCACGCGGTGCTGGCCGATCTGCGCGACGGCTACGACACCGAGGTCGGCGAACGTGGCGGCGGGTTGTCGGGTGGCCAACGCCAGTGTGTGGCCATGGCCAGGGCGATGGTGCGCGACGCCCCGATCCTGCTCCTCGACGAGCCGACGACCGGTCTGGACGGCGCCACCGAATCCGTGGTCATAGAGGCGCTCAGCCGGCTCTGTGAGGGCCGCACCACCTTGATGGTCAGCCACCAGCTGAACGCGGTCTACGGAGCCGACGCGATCACCGTCTTGGCGCAGGGCCGGATCGTCGAACAGGGCACCCATGCCGACCTCCTCGAAGCCGGCAACGCCTATTCGCATTTACATCGCTCGGCTGGAGCACGCTACGAGGCGGGAGCGGGTCGTCGGGCCCCTATCACGCTAGGACGCCACGTGCTCGGAGCATCCCAGAGATTGGCTGAATCCAACAATACCAACCGGGCCCGGGCGCGCCGCTAGGCATCGCGCTTCTATCGCATCGAAACCCTAAGGAGCAACTATGAATCCAGGTACCTTCAGCCCTGTAGGCACCGTCAGCACGACCACCGCCGTCCCGCGGCGGGTATGTGTCGTCGGGGCCGGCTACGTCGGTCTGACCGCGGCTGCCTGCCTGTCGCGCCTCGGCCATCAGGTGCGCTGCGTCGAATCCGACCCGATGCGGCTCCAGCAACTCCATGCCGGCCGCATCCCCATCCACGAGCCGGGACTCGACGAGCTCGTTGCCGAAGGCTCGGCCGAGGGCCGACTGGAGTTCTTGGCCGATGTGGCTCCGGCGATCGAGGGCGCCGAAGTGGCGCTGCTGTGCGTCGGCACGCCACCCCAGCGGAGTGGGGAGCCCGACCTGGGCGACCTCGCACGCGCCGCCCGCCAGCTGGCCGCTGCGGCCACGAGCGACATGATCGTGGTGGTCAAGAGCACTGTACCTCCCGGGACCTGCGAAGCCCTCGAACTGGTCTGCGCCGAAGAGGCACCGCCGGGAATCCTCATCCGGGTGGCCTCTAGTCCCGAGTTCCTCCGAGAGTCCCGGGCCGTCGAGGACTTCCTGGCCCCCGACCGAGTGGTGGTTGGCGCCGACCACCAAGACGTGGCGGAGACGGTGGCCAGCCTCTACCCCCCCGGCAGCACCGTTGTCCACTGCGACCGGCGGGGTGCGGAACTGGTCAAGTACGCCGCCAACACATTCCTGGCCATCAAGATCTCCTTCGCCAACGAGGTAGCTCGGCTGTGCGAAGCGCTCGGCACTGACGCGGACGCGGTACTGGCCGGTGTCGGGCTGGACCGCCGGATCGGAACGGCGTTTCTACGGCCCGGACCTGGCTACGGTGGATCCTGCTTGCCCAAAGACGTCGCCGGGTTCCGGGCCGTCGGGCACGCCCTCGGTTGCGAAACCGGCCTCGCTGACGCCGCCGAGAAGGAGAACACCCATGCCCGTCAGGCGGTGGTCGCCAAACTCCAACTGGTCATGGGATCCCTGGCCGGCAAACGAGTCTGTGTGCTCGGCCTCGCCTTCAAAGCGGGCACCGACGACACAAGGGATTCTCCCGGGCTCCACATCGCCCGGCAACTTGGCGCGGCAGGCGCTGACGTCCGCTGCTACGACCCTTTAGCTGACCTCGACCAGGGCGCCGGTACCCGAGCGACGAGCGTCAACGACGCCGTCACCGGTGCCGACGTTGTCGTGGTCACGATCTCGTCCGACGAGTTCGCCGCCATCGACCCTGGGGCGCTCGCCGCGGCGATGCGGGGTAACGTGGTCATCGATGCGGCAGGGATCTTCGATCTCCCCGCCTGCACCGCCGTCGGCCTCACCGTTTACGGTATCGGCCGTGGGGCACCTACGGACTTCCACGCGATCGTATGGCCACCGCTGCGCTGGGCGCATCCCGTCGATGCGGGTATGACCCGGTGAACGGGCAGACTGGTAGAGGCGACCGCAAGAAATCCTTGAACGGACGGCCCACAGCGAAGGAGGACCCTTGATGATTCGACTGAACCGGCACAGATGGGCGGTTTCGTCACTCCTGCTGTACGCCGGGGTCGTAGGCTGCGCCATCGTCGTGGCGGGGCTGGTGACCATCGGGTTGAAGACCAATGGGTCGCAACCGGTGCCGCGAGCGGCAAACGTCGATCGAACCGCTCCTCATCCGATCTCGACATCCACAGTGGTTCCGTCGTCTCCGGTCCAAACCGCGGCACCACCGGCGATCATTTCGCCCCCCCCGACCTCTGCACCGACGTACCGGCCGTCGACTCCCACAACCCTGACTGCTCCAACCACCGTTCCCAAAGCGATCCAGCCGCAAACGGTCTCTCCGAATGGCACCGTAGTAGAGGTCATCCCCGGTTCCGACGTCACGTCGCCGTCGCCGTCCGCGGACAGCTCGTCGTCATCTTCAAGCGATTCGACCACCACTACCACTTCGGCGAGCGGTAGCTAACTCGTGGGCCGCCTGCGAGAGGCAGGCTCCGCACCCGTGGGGTGGGGCGACTCGTCCGAGGAGATGGAAGGCAACCGTCGATCCGGGAAGGGGGCCCCTTCGGTGGGGACAGACGATGAGCACCCACCCGAGCCACGGTCGGTGGGTGCAGGGGAACACGGGACGGGCAGGCCCCGACGCATCCGACTCGGCACGGCCGGCCGGCTGGCCTTGTTTCACGCCCTGGTCATCGCCGCGGTTCTCGCCATCGTCGTCGTCCAGTTCACCCAGGCCTTTGCCAGCCGGTACGAGACGACCATCACCAATGACCTGAGCGAAAACGTGCGCGCCTTTTCTGAGGGAGCGGCCGGGCGACCCGCGACACAGTCACTGGCGGCGTTCTCCCGCAGCTTCTTGGCCAGCCACGGCGCGGTAGCTGGAGATGTCATGATCATCTCGGTACCCTCCCAGCATCTGGCCTTGGGTATCGGCGGAGCGGGAGCCCTGGCTGCAGCGCCACAAGTCGCGACACTCTTGCGCCGGCCGCCCCGAGCAACGGTGCTCAGCGACGTCACGCTGCACAAGACGCCCCAAGAGGTGTTGGCCGCCCCTATCGTCGAGGGCGGCAAGGTCGTCGGTACGTTCGTCACCGCGGGCAGCCTGGCCGGTTACGAACGTGCCCGCACTCGGGGGCTTCAGCTCGCCATCGGCGAAGGCTTGATCACCTTGTTGGCGGCAACACTCAGCATCTATTTCCTGTTACGAAGACTGTTAGGCTCGGTCTACCGGCTCACCCGCACCGCACGAGATATCGGACTGCGCGGTGATCTCGACGTTCGCCTTGGTGACCAACGAGCCGGCGACGAAGTGGGAGAGATGGCGGCCACCTTCGACGCAATGATCGACAAGATCGATGCCGCCGTCGCGGTGCGACGCCGACTGTTGGCAGATGTCTCTCATCAGCTGAGAACCCCGCTCACGGTGATGCGCGGTCATCTAGAGGTCATGAGCCGTGGGCCGCTCGACGATCCGGCGGAAATCCGTACGGCCGTCGGCGTCGTCGTCCGCCAGCTGGACCACATGCGAGGGCTGGTCGAGCGCATGCTGCTCCTCGGGCGGTCGCTCGAAACGGACTTCGCCGAAGTGGTGCCCGTCGACCTGCGCTCCCTGCTCGCCGACATCGCCGACGCCGCCCAAGTGCTTGCGCCTCGCCACTGGGAGGTGGGAGCGGTCCCCGACGTGGTCCTACCGGCCGACCTCGATAAATTGCGCGGAGCGGTGCTTAATTTAATCGACAATGCCGTCAATGCGACCCAGCCAAGCGACACCATCGCATTGTCCGCCATCCTCCAAGGTGGAGCGAAGCCGACGTTCGTCGACATCATGGTCGACGACTCTGGACCTGGCATCCCGCTCGATGAGCGCGAGTCAGTTCTGGGGAGATTCTCCCGGCCATCGGCGACGGACAGCTCTGGTACCGGGCTCGGCCTGGCCATCGTCGAGGCGGTGGCTCGCGCGCACGGGGGACGCGCCATTGTGGGTCATTCCCCTCTCGGTGGCTGCCGGGTGATCATCCGGATGCCGCTGTCGGCTGACCGATTCCGGGCATTCGAACAGGGGCCGTAGGAAGATGCAAATGCTCGTCGTTGAAGACGATCCCGGTATCGCCTCGTTCCTACACAAAGGCCTGTGCGCCGAAGGCCATGCCGTCACCGTCGCAGCCACCATCGAGGAGGCTCGCGGGTGGCTCGAAGTGCACGGAACCGGTATCGACTTGGTCCTTCTCGACCTGACGCTGCCGGATGGGACCGGAGAGGCGCTTTTGAAATGGATCCGAACCCAAGGGCTCGAAGTTCCAATAATTATCCTCACCGCCAAGACAGAGGTTCGCGACAAGGTCGCAGGCCTCGACGCCGGGGCCAACGACTACATCACCAAACCCTTTGCCTTCGACGAGCTCCTGGCGCGGATCCGCGCCGTATTTCGTAACACCGCTCAGCCCACGGCAACCGAACTTGTCGTCGACGATCTCCGGCTGGATCTGCTCACCAAGGTCGCCCAACGGGCGGGAAGGCGAGTTGATCTGGCGCCCCGGGAGTGGGCCATCCTCGAGCTATTCATGCGCCACCCCCACCAGATCCTGTCTCGGTCTCAGATCCTCAGCCACGCGTGGAGCTACACCTTCGATCCGGGGTCAAACGTGGTTGACGTGTACGTGGGATATCTGCGCAGAAAGATCAATGTGTCCGGCGCCCGCCCGCTCATCCAGACGGTGCGGGGTGCGGGCTACCGGCTGATGCCCCCATGACCGCGAACATCGTCGTGGGCACTCCCTTGTCCTTGCCCACCAACCGCCGATCGCAGGGAACACTGGTCCTCGTCCGCCACGGCGAGACCGAATGGAACCGGGAGGGGCGGCTGACGGGATGGGACGACCAGCGCCTCAACGATTGTGGGATCACTCAGGCCGCGGCGACAGGTAGGGCTCTCGCCGCGGCCGGTCTGGTTTTCGACGTCGTATTCACCAGCATGTTGCAGCGTGCCATGCACACGTCCACGATCCTCCTCGAGGCTTTCGGGCCGCGGCCGGGCGAGATCGCCTCCGACTGGCGCCTCAACGAGCGGCACTACGGGGTCCTTCAAGGCCACAATCGGGTCAGCGCGGCCGATCATTTCGGCAACCGTCTGGCCCGTCACTGGAGGCGTGATATCGACGCGCGGCCTCCGCCGGTGAACCCGCTCGACCCGCGCCATCCGGGCCGAGACAGCCGGTATCGTGACGTTTCACCCGGATTGCTGCCCACTTCGGAGTCGCTCCGAGACGTCGTCGCGCGCGTACTGGATGTCTGGCATCATCGGGTGATAGGCCATCTCGTCCAAGACCGCACCGTGCTCGTCGTGGCTCATACCAATACCATTCGCTCCTTGATGCACCACCTCGAAGAGATTGCCCCCGAGGCCTTGATCGACCTCGCCATACCAGCGGCCACGCCGTTGGTATACCGGTTCGGTAAGGATCCCTGCCGCCCAGTAAGCAAGGGCGTTCTCGGAGAAATGGCTACTGCGAGTTCAAGTTGGGCCGAATAATCGTCTGCCAGCCGGGAGGAGGAGGCACGGTCGCCACCAGGATTGCAGTAGGGGGTCACTGCTCATCCTCCTGGGCCCTCCTCCACTCCTCGAGCTGGCGCGCCAAGAGCTCCCCCGACCTCGCCAAGTCGCGACAGCCCATCGTGTTCGCGCTCATGCTCGGCAAGCCAGACCTCGAAGTCGATGGGATGGTCGAAGAGCAGATCGGTGTCGCTGTCGTGGTCATGAAGACAGCACTCGCCCTCGACGGCAGTGGCGACGAGGCGAGCCTCGCCGGCCAGGCCGAAGCACCACATGGCCTCGCCGTGCGTCCCATGCGGAGGTGCGAAGTACCAGCCGAGACGGTCCCCCAGAATGGCGCCGAGTCCTGTCCACACAGGTATGTCCTCTTCGGAGCGTGCCCACTCCGGAGCTCGACCGCCCACTGAAGTGATCGTCGGCTTCATCGACGAGAACCGCAAAGAACTCGGAGTCGAGCCCATCTGCAAAGAGCTGCAGGTGGCCCCGAGAACCTACTACGCGGCAAAGACCCGGCCGCTCTCGGCCCGGGCGCTACGCGACGCGGTGATGCTGCCCATCTTGGTAGCGCTGTGGAAGGCCAACTACTCGGTCTATGGGACCTACAAGCTGTGGAAGGCGGCGCGCCGGGCCGGCCACGACATCGGCCGGGACCAAGTGGCCCGCCTGATGCGCCAGGCCGGCATCCGCGGCGTCAAACGGGGCCGACGGGTCGTCACCACCCGGCGCGATGACACGGCTCCCCGCTCGCCGAACCTGGTGAAGCGCAACTTCACCGCCGAGCGGCCCAACGCCTTGTGGGTGACCGACCTGACCAAGTGCCAACGTGGGCCGGCGTCGCCTACGTCTGCTTCATCGTCGACGCCTTTTCCAGGATGATCGTCGGCTGGCGGGTGGCGACCAACATGCGCACTGACATGGTCCTCGATGCGCTCGAAATGGCCCGCTGGTCGCGCGGCACGATCCTCGAGGGTCTGATCGCCCACTCCGACGCCGGCAGTCAATTTACGTCTATCCGTTTCGGGGAGCGACTGGCCGAGCTCGAGGCGGTGCCCTCAATTGGCAGCATCGGGGATTCGTTCGACAACGCTCTCGCTGAGGCGACCAACAGCCTTTACAAGACCGAGCTGATCCGCGGACCCGGTCAGGGTCCGTGGAAGAACGTCGACGATGTCGAACTAGCCACCCTTGGCTGGGTCCACTGGTACAACACGGCGCGGCTGCACGGCTACCTGCGCGACGTGCCGCCGGTTGAGTTCGAAGCACACCGGCGCGAAACTCAGCCCCTCAGTTCCTCTCAGAGCCCCGCAACGACAGCAAGTGGTATCACAGTGCCGGGAGAATCAACCCTTACGGGCACTCTTGGAAACCAATAAACCGAGCCTCAATCAAACCCAGGGCGAATCACTGCCAGCCGACCACCATGCGCGAGTACACGTCGAGGATGAAGGCGGCGTAGACCCAGCCGGCGTGCGTCTTCACGTAGGTCAGGTCGGCCACCCAGAGCCGGTTGGGCGCCGGTGCGACGAACTTGCGCTCGACCAGGTCACCGGGCCGGTGCATGCGCTCGTCCGAACGGGTGGTCACCTTGAAGCTCCCACCCCGCTTAACGCCAGAAAGGCCCAGGTCCCGCATCAGCCACTCAAGGGTGCAGCGGGCCACCTTGGTGCCTTCGCGGTTGAGCTGGGTCCACACCTTGTCCGCCCCATAGGCGTCGAGGTTCTCGGCGTGCACCCGGGCGATCTCTCCTTTGAGGAACTCGTCGCG
>Ga0307374_10002652_pt1 | contig 31475 bp, 33 predicted proteins | sample OX3MG_FD_202532 | JGI IMG/M metagenome (GOLD analysis project Ga0307374, IMG submission 202532) | Soil microbial communities from Risofladan, Vaasa, Finland - OX-3 | ecosystem: Environmental > Terrestrial > Soil > Coastal area > Acid sulfate soil | place: Finland: Risofladan, Vaasa | collected... | reverse complement strand
TGCGGGTCGCCAGCTTTCCCGACAACTCCATAGCCTGCCATGCCCACAGGCACACCGGCGGCCATCAGGACGTGTTCGTCACGGGCGCCGCGCTGGCGGTCAACAGCGAGGCGCTGACAAGCTTCTTCCCGGACATCTACAACGAGGACTGGCTGTTCTTCTACGACAGCGTCCGCGAAGGACGGCTCGCGTCGTCAGGCCTTATGGCGACACAGCTTCTTTACGATCCGTTCTCCGACCCCGAGCGCGCGGCATGGCAGGAGTTCGGTGACGTCATGGCGGAAGGCATGTACGGAGCCCTGCACAGGGCATCGGTGCCTCCGATGACGGCGGCATACTGGCGCCAGTTCATCAGGGGCAGGCAGCAGTTTCTCGAATCAATCGTCGACCGTCGCGGCGAGGCGCCTGATGACCTGCGCGAGAAAATCGTGGCGGCAGTCGAGAGTTCGATGAAGAGCCTCGCCCGCATCGAGCCTGAGATGTGCGAGCGCTTCTATCGTGAATGGCGCAGTGACCTTGAGTGGTGGAGGTTCACCCTCCGACAGATGCCCAGGATGACGACGCCGCGAAGCGCCCTGGCAGAGCTGGGCCTGCTGCCGACATCCACGTGCCTGAAGGGCACAGGAAGGTTCGCGAGGCCCTACCCGATCGTGCCGGAGACCGCGCCACCCGGGCCCGTGCGAATACCTTGTGCGCCGACCACAGAACTCGTCGGCGCAGGTATCGGGGCACCGCAGTCGGAGAGCATCGCTCGCCGGACCGGCGACACTGTGCCGCTGCCGACGGTTCCGCCACAGCCCGGAAAGGGACGTCATCGGAAAGCGCCGGACAATTCTCCCTTCCGGCGTGGCCTTTCGCTGGTGACCGGACCGCTTGCCAGTCACGCCGAAGCTAAGGGCGTTTTGGCGTGACAGGTGCACCGGCGAAGGGCTCGCCCTTGGCCTCCGGAAGCGTCCCGGCCGATCATCGCCGCAGACGTTAAGAGCGTCGCATTATGTCTCAGATGGGCGGTCAGTTATAATTCTTGGCCATGCATGCGCTAGCGCGTGTGAGGTGACCGGAATAGGCCTAGTTGGCTACGGTCATGTGGCTCGAAGTCGCTACCTCGACCTTCTCTCGACTGCACCTGGTGCCGACCTGGTCGCGGTGTGCGACATCTCTCCCGTCGCAAGAGAGGCCGCGTCGAAGGCGGGCAGCCAGGGTTGCCGTCTACCACTTACTCCGAGAAGCCGCTGACCTATTCCGTCGAGACCTGGGAGTCCCGCGGCTGTCTCTTCGATCTCGGCATCTACGGTGTCGATTTCTCGTGGAACTCTTCGGACTCGGGGGCAAAGTCCGCTCAGCGTCTGCGATGGATTCGCCCTCACCGGAGCAATACCCGCCGGATTTCTGGACCGCCGTTATCGAATGGCCGGCTGGCCAGCACGCGTCGCTGCAAGTTTCGTGGCGGGGGCGGCGAGAACGGTCGCCTGAAGTCGCCGTTTACGAAGCCGACTGAACCATTCGGGTGCCGATCTGGGGCGTAGCCGACCCAGGGAATGTCGACGAGCATCGCGAGGTAAGCGATCCCGAAGGCTGAGCCTCGGCGGGCGACGGATTCGAACGCCCCGACCGTAGGCTGGGGACTCGGGTGGCTGCTCAGCAACCTTCAGGAAGGCAGGGTCGTGAATAACCTCGATGTGACGCATGAGGTTCTCCGGCTTCTCAACGAGATCTGGGCAGCGGGTAGCGAGACTGACGAGGCGTCCGCAGCCACAGTCGACCGTGCCGGGCGGTTCCGCGGATCGAGGTCTTGATCCTGGTCCTCGGCTCGCGCCTGCGGGATCATCGCGCCCATCCCGCATCTGTGCGATGTCGTCATCAGCGACGCGCTGGCCGACCTGCACCGGCGCGTTCTCGATGCCGCCGGTGGTCCCCGTGCCCAGCTGGCCAAAAGGAGTAACCCCCAGCACCACAGGGTCGGGTCGCCCCTGAGCGTGCACTGGTCGCTCCCGCCCGACATCTGGACCGAGTCTGTCGCCATGCCCACCTCAGCCGGGCTGGGCTGGATGCTGCGGGCCTGCTGCCCGGCGAGCACGCCGTCGACGCCGGCTACACCAGCGCGGATCTCCTGCTCGCCGCCCGCGCCCGGGGCATCACCCTGGTCGGCCCGCTGCTCGCCAGCACCTCACCCCAGGCCCGCTCCGGCGACTGCCTGGGGCCGCAGACGACCGCTGGCCCGCTCGGCCGCGAGCCCAGCCGGGCTGGCTGATCGTCCGCTGTGGGGCGGCGATCGTGATCTAGGCCACAATGACCGGATTGTGGATGGCAACACGGTGACGACCGCGTTACTTAATGTGACCCCCGCCGGGGAGCCGACCAGGAACGCTCGGGTCGGCCATCCCTGCTTCCTTAGGCCGGCCCGCCCGGAGCGCACCCCCCGCGCCTCCGCGCAGCCGCCCGCGCTGAACCAGCGAGGCACGTGCAACCCCCGCACGCGCCGAACTGCCTGCCGGAAGATGTCCGACGGCTAGAGCACCGGTCCCCTAACGCCAACCGGGCCGGGCGGTGGCGGGTCAGCACGGAAGGAATGCGCATGACCCGCACCCCCCGAGAAGCAGAACACGGCACGCAACCAGCTGGAACTCCCCTCAGCCGGGTTACCTCAGGCCTCAGCCGCATACGCGGCATCCTCCGCGGCAGGACCCTGGTCTACCTGGGCGCCGGCCTGGCCATCGCCGGAGCCGGAGCAGCCACGGTTACCGCGGGAGTCTCAGCGACCGCCCCGGCTGCGGCCGACGCGCTCAGCGCCGGCCGTGCCGTCACAGCGGTCACCGCCAGGCAGCATCAGGGTCCGGCAAGCCGACAGCACGGGCATCCCGTGACCCACGCACGGCCAGCCGCGGCCCAGAGCGACCGTAGCGCTGGCCCGGCGGCTCCCGTGCACCGCAAGGCCGCGGCTCACAAGGCCGCGGCTCACAAGGCCGCGGCTCACAAGGCCGCGGCTCACAAGGCCGCGGCTCACAAGGCCGGCGTAGTCCGTAAGCACCGCGCGCAGGCCCGCCCGGCCTGCCACGGCATCGGGATCTCGCTGTGGAGCTGTGAAGCATTCCGCGTGCTGGCGGCACATGGCGAGCCTCGCCACCTGCTTGACCCGGGTGCGGTGGCCATCATCGCCCGGGGCGAGAGCGGCGGGAACCCAGCCGCTGTCAACAACTGGGACTCCAACGCGGCGGCGGGCACCCCGTCCACCGGCCTGATGCAGACCATCGCCCCCACGTTCCGGCAGTACTGCCTGCCAGGGCACTGCGGGTCGATGCTCAACCCGGTCGATGACATCATCGCGGCAACTCGCTACGCCGACGCGCGTTACGGCGGCCTGGCCAATGTGCCTGGTGTTCAGGCAGTGCGCGCGGGCGGCAGTTACATCGGCTACTAGGTACTAGCTGGCAGGAGGTGGCCGGACGGCGGGATTCCGTGGTCCGGCCGCCTTCTCGCGCTTCCGTTAGACCGGCTGCGATCAAGGGCGGCTGGCGCCGATTTTCGGAAGCTGTGGAAAGGTCGTCGGTGTGGCGGTGACCGCGGCGAGCGTTCGATCTGGGAGTACGCCTGGCGCGGCCCGGCGGTGGGGCCGTGCGCACGGTGGGCTCGCCGAGCGTCTTTACTCAGAGGCATCCGTAGAACGCTTGGAGCTTCTTGTTGTGCAAGGTGATGATCATCGTCTGGAAGAGGTTCTGGTACTGCCAGCCCTCCTGCCCGTTGGCGGTGTAATCGATCCTCACCCGTCGCAGGTAGTAGCGGCCGGGCTCGGAGAACGTCAGCGAGAGCACCAGGTACCACCGCGAGTCCGAATGCGGAGGCGTGACGACGCTCGGCAATCGATACGGTGTCATTTGCCGACGGCAATGCTTCACGTAATTGCCGAGGCCGAAACCAAGCACCCAGATATGAGTCTGGCTGTGCAGGTAGCCGGTAACCATGCGGATGTGAACCGACCTCGGTGCCGGGACCAGGCTCACGCCGCGCAAGGTGACAGTCTGGCCGCTCAGGTTGTGCAGGGGCGGCAATCCGATGTCTACCAGGTCGGTTGTCCGGGCCGTCGCACGGTTCGAAAAGCCGGTCGCGACCGTGAACACCACGTGCTCACCCGTGGACGAGCACCCGGTGCTGACCGACGCGCACGCGGCCAGCACACCGGCCAGGCTCCGCGCTCTGATCATCCCTCGTACTCTCGGCTCGATAGGCGATGCAGCCCATTTTTGGGGGCGTCTGGGGGGCGGAGACTGGCGGGAGGCGGCTTCGGATGACGGACAGTGGTGGAACCACCGAAGCGGCTACCGCGGCCCCGCGCAGGCACGGACGGCTTTTTCGAGATCAGGATCGGGCGCCCCCAGCAGGATTCCCCCCGGCCAGGTCCAGCCGCGTCAGCGCCGCGGCGGCATGAGCCTGCAGCCGGGCCGCCTCGGCGGCGAGCCGCCTGGTGCCCGCGGGCGTCAGCCGGTAGTACCGGCGAAGCCGCCCGTCCACGATCTCTTCCCGGTCCACCCCGATCAGATCGTCCACGCGGAGGCGCTCGAGGGCGGTGTAAAGAGTCCCCGCGCGCAGCCGGACCCGGCCGCCGGAGATCTCCTGGACATCGGTGATGATTCCGTAGCCGTGCCGGCTGCCGGCTGCCAGCGCAGTAAGGATCAGGAAGGTCGCTTCCTGCATCGCCCGTGTAGTCATACAGACTTTATATACAGTTAAACGATCAGTGGCAAGACACAGCGTGCGATTCGTCCTGGCCGGAAGACTCGATGTTGCTGCCCCGTCCTGACGCCGGTCCCGGGTGCCCGGCCCGACGGGCGGCGGGGACGCGACCGGAGGGCTGCCGCTCGCAGGGAGCGGCAAACCCGCCGGCCTGGTATCGGCTAGTAGCCCCGCGACGGCCCGCAGCTCCTGGACGTGACGCTCGTTGCCGGTCTCGCCACTCTCGGTGTGATGACTCACGTCCTTGATTCAAGACGTCTGTCGCCCCCGGCCGGCAAGGTGCTGCCGGTCATTGTGTGGCCCAGAGGTAGGCGTGGCCGTTGGTGTCTCCGGTGACGAGGAGGTGGCCGGCGGGGCTGTAGGCGAGGGCGCCGACTCCGTCGGTTCCGGGGCTGGGGTCGGGCAGTGTTCCGGCCGCGGTTGCGGTGAGGGCGGCGGTGCTGTTGGTCCATAGGTAGGTCTGGCCGTTGCCGTCGGCGGCGGCGAGGGTGCCGCCCGCGAATGACAGCGCCCATACCGGGCCGATGCTGCCGAGGGAGCGGTTGGCGACGGTGGCCGGGTTGATGAGGTAGAGGGCGCCGGCTCTGATCTGGGCCGAACCGGTTCCGGCAGCTAGGACTGTTCCGGCGGGATTCCAGGCGAGCGCGGTGACGGCGAGGCCGCCCGGGAGCGTGATGTGCCCGGCGCGGGTTCCGGTGGCGGCGTTCCACAGGTCGATGTTGCCGCCGTAGTCGCCGGTAGCCAGCGTTCCGCGGCTGCTGAAGGCGGCCGACCACACTCCTGTGCTAGCCGGGTCGGGCAGGGTCAGGCTGGGGGCGGTGGCCGACTGGCCCGAGCTGACGGGCCAGAGGTAGGAGGCGCCGTTGCCGTCGGCCGTGACGAGCGTGCGGCCGTCCGGGCTGAATGCGACCGTGTCGACTTCCTTGCCCGCCGTGGGGCCGGGATCGGGCAGCGCGCCGATCAGGTGGCGGGACGTGAGGTTCCACAGGTAGGTCGTCCCGTTGGAGTACCCGGCCGCGAGCAGGGTGCCGTCTGGGCTGATCGCGGTGGTGTAGGCCTTCCCGGCCCCGGTGACCTCCAGCGGGCGGCCCTGCTGATGGCCGGTTGCCGGGTCCCACAGGTAGATGAGCCCATTTTTGTCGCTGGTGGCTACGGTTGCGCCGTCCGGTGTCCACGCGACTGTGGTCATGCTGCCCGGGGTGCTGGGGTTCAAGATCGCGGTGATCCGGTACCCGGTCGCCAACACCGATGCGGCAGGGCTGGTTGCCGGAGCGCTCGCGCCCGGATCGGGAGCGCTCGCGCCCGGATGTGGCGCACCCGTGCCCGGATGCGGCGAGTGGCCCGACGTCGCCAGGTGGATCGGGGACCGGGAGGTGGCCAGGATGGCAGCTGCGATGAGAGCGGCCGCGATCACGATGGATCCGCCGAGCAGCGCGGCAGTCGCGGCCCGGCGCCGGCGCGGCCGGCTGGACGGGGGCTGTTCCTGCGTCGGCGGCACGGATGCCGCCCAGGCCGGGGCGGTCGAGGTGATGGCCGCCGCGGTCTCCAACGGTCCGGGTCCGGGTGCCGGTGCGGGACGGGGAGGCTCGAGGCCTAGCGCGGTGGCGATCTCGGTGGCGGCCCATTCGCAGGCCTCGGGCGTGAACAGTGTCCTGGCCGTGAGCGCCGATGTCGCTAGCTGCACCGCGGTCGCGGTGTCCATGCCGTGGGCGACATGGTCAAGCAGGGACTCCGCGATACGCTCCCCGGCGGCCGCGATCAGAAGCCTGGCCACCGGCTGGTCGTCAGGCAGGAAATCGGCCAGCAGGCTCGACATCAGCGGCGGCTGAGATAATGCCTCCGGCCCGTGCTCGGCGACAATCTCGCGCAACGCCTCGCGAGCTGCCAATGGGTTATCCGACGGAGCGGCAGCCACCTGATCCCCTCCCGGTGCTGTGCCCGCACTCTGCTGAAATGATCATACCCAGCAAGACGGGAATCAGCCATCCGTAAAACGGCAGATCCGCCATTGCCTATAGAGGCCGGTGCGGTGTTCAGAGAACGTTGCTGGCGCTCGCTCTTACAGGGCGTCTGGTCTAGGTCGCTGATGGTTCGCCTGGTTCGGCCCCGGCGTCAGTGCCCTGCGAAGCCTCCGGCACGCTGGCCGGGGTCTTCACGCTCCGGGCGCCGAAGATCGCCGTGGCCGGCTCGGCGGCGCGGCCGGCCTTCCCCCGGACCCGGGCGCGGAGCAGGTCGCGGATCGCCGCGGTGGTGCCGTCCTTCTCCCATGCGGCGTAGCAGCCGTACACGGTCTGGTACGGCGGGAAGTCGTGCGGCAGCAGGTGCCAGGCGCAGCCGGCCCGGTTCACGTGCAAGATCGCGCTGACGATCTCGCGCAGGTCATGCACCGGCTGGGTGATGGCCGGCCCGGCGGCCGCCCGGCCGGCCCGCCAGGCGGACAGGACCGGCTCGATCAGCGCCCAGCGGGCGTCGGACAAGTCAGTGGCATATGGCCGTCGACTGATCACGACGCCGATCTATAGCACGAGATAACACTGGAGCGCGGGATGCCGTAAGCAAAGCTTCACTTTACGTAGCATCAACTAGGACGCAGCGGCGAGATGAGACGGCCTCTTAGCTGGCGGCGTCATGGCCAGCACGCGCCTGCGCGGCGACCCATCCTGATGCTCCCGCCAGCCGGACGCCGCCATCCCAGCACAGCCGGTGCGGCTCGGCCGTTCGTCTACTCTGGCTGGCGACGCGATGCACCGGAACCGCCGGCTGCCGCGAGCTTCAGGGCAGGGCGGATGCCAGGAACTCGAACCGACATGGCGCGAAACGGCGAAGCCGCGCGCCACCTCTCCGGCCAGCCCCGGGCGGCCGGAGTCGCAGCCGACCTGTGGCGGCGCGCTGACGGCGTGTGGCACCACGCCTTCGCTACTCAGCCCGTGCCGCCGCTGTGGCTGGTCGTCGGCAGCGGCATGCTGGCGCTCGCGGTGGTGGCCTCTGCCCGGGTCTGGCCCGTGGCGCGGACCGTGGTGACGATGGTGCATGAGGGCGGTCACGCCATCGTGGCGCTGGCCACGGGCCAGCGCCGGGTCAGGGTCCGGCTGTACCGCGACACCGCTGGCGAGACTGTCTCGGCGGGCGCGGCGGACGGCCTCGGCGTCGCACTCACCGCCGCGGCCGGCTACCCGGCGCCGTCGCTAGTCGGCCTGGGCGCCGCGGCCCTGCTGGCTGTGGGGCACGTGACCGGGATGCTGCTGCTCGGCCTGGTGCTGCTGGGCGGGCTGGCGGTCGCGGTCCGCAACCCTTACGGCATGCTGGCCGTGCTGGCCACCGCGGCCACTGTTGCCGCGGTCTGCCTGTACGCCTCGGCCGTGATTCAGGCCGGGTTCGGCTACGCAATGACCTGGTTCCTGCTGCTCGGCAGCGTGCGGCCAGTCATGGAACTGCATCACCAGCGGCGGCGGGGCCGCACCCAGCGCTCGGACGCCGACCAGCTGGCACGCCTCACGCGGATGCCGGGCGGCGCCTGGGTCGTGATCTTCGGCATCGTCGCCATCGCCGCGCTCGCCATCAGCGCCCGCTGGCTGGTCCGCTGACCTGGCCCGCCTCGCTTGCCGTACCTGCGAGCTTCTTATGCTGCGGGTATGGGGCAGGTCCGGGTGGGTACGGCGTCATGGACGGACCGGACCCTGATCGAATCGGGCTGGTACCCGCCGGAGTCGGACACGCCGGAGAAGCGGCTGCGCTATTACGCCCGCCAGTTCCCGCTGGTCGAGGTGGACGCGACCTATTACGCGCTGCCGGCCGAGCAGACCGCAGCGGCGTGGGCCGCCCGGACCCCGGCCAGGTTCACCTTCAACGTCAAGGCATTCAGCCTGTTTACCCAGCATCCGACCCGCGTCGCCGCGCTGCCCGCCGACCTGCGCCCGGCTGCGGAGAAGGCCGGCACGGAGCGGGTGTACCTCAAGGACGTGGACCCCTCGGTCGCCGATCAGGCGTGGGACAGGTTCCTGGCCGCGCTGGAGCCACTGCGCGAGGTCGGCAAGCTGGGGGCAATCCTGTTCCAGTTCCCGCCGTGGTTTCCCATCTCCCGCGCCCGCAAGGACTACATCCTGTCCAGCGCGCAGCGGGTGGCGCCGCGGCGAGTCTGCGTGGAGTTCCGCAACCCGACCTGGCTGAGCCCGGACAACCGGCAGGAAACCCTGGACTTCCTGGCCGACCACCAGCTGCCGTATGTCTGCGTCGACATGCCGCAGGGCTACCGGGACTCCATCCCGCCGGTGCTGGCGGTCACGTCCCCCGGCCTGGCTGTGGTCCGCCTGCACGGCCGCTCGGCGAAGTGGGACAGCAAAGACATCCATGAGCGGTTCGGATACCGCTACACCGACGACGAGCTAGCCGAATGGGCATCCATGGTCGCCGCGCTGGCCGACGAAGCCGAGAACACCCACGTCCTGTTCAACAACTGCTACCGCGACTACGCCCAGGTCAACGCCCGGCAACTGGCCGCCATGCTGAAAGTCTGACTCCCAGCCCAGGGACCGCATAGCCGCCGATGTCGACGGCTGCGGTTAGGTCTCGAGCAGCCCTAGCGCTAGTTCCAGTACGTCGGCGCGGCTGCGCGCGTCATGATCGGCGGCGATCGAGTGGTTGCCGATCAGCAGCGAGAGGAAGAGCATGCTGCGTGCCTCGATCTCGTCCGCGTCAGCGCAGAGAGCGCCGAACAGCGAGCGCAGGTAATCCATCCGCCGGTTGTCGACGCGCCGCATGCGCTCCGCGACCGCCGGGTCCCGCCTTGACCAGTCGCGGACCGCGAGGTCGGTCATCATGACGCCGGACGAGGTCAGCGTGAGCAGCCGCCGCAGCTTGGCACGGGCGTCGCCGCCCTCGCGCTCGAGGCGCACCATCACCTCCTCGGTAGTTGCCCGCTCCCACGTGTCGAGCATCTCGTCGAGCAGCGCGCCCCGGTCGTCGAAATGCCAGTAGAAGCCTCCCCTGGTGACGCCGAGCGCTTGGGCTAGCGGCTCGATCCGGACGGCGTCCGGGCCGCCGGCGGCAAGAACTCGCAGCCCCTCGACGATCCACCTGCTGCGCGGGGTGCGGGTCGGAGCGGCCATCGTTTCCATCTCTATCGGATTCCGCGCGGCATTGACAGTGCCGCAGACCAGACCTACTGGCGATCCATACACTACTGTATGGATGAAGGTCAGCGATCGGACCGCACGGTCAGCCGTCGAGACACCGTTGCGGGAACAGGAGGCGGCATGAGGCTCCCGAACGCCGCGCACACCTCCGGCCCTGGCGGATCCACCAGCTCACCACCGACTTCCTGGTCGAGGACGTCTGGGCGCTGACCAGCGACGAGTGGGCCGCGGAGGTCGTCAGCCGGGCTGTTCACGGGGTGATGCACCTCGGCTGGGTCCCGGACTCCCGGGCAGAGCTGGCGGGCGCAGGCCGGCGAACCGGGGCACCTACCCGTGCGGGATAGTCCGGGCCACGGTGCGTGATCCGCGGTGGCCGCCGTCGCGAGAGTCGGCGGCGGCGGGTTCACCGGGCTGATCGGGGGATGCGGGGAAGCTCACCGCGACATCGAGGCCACCGTCAGGCCGGGGACGCGCGGCGAGCGCGGCGTCGTGGGCGCGGGCGATGGCATCGACGATGGCCAGCCCGAGCCCGTGTCCGCCGATGTGGCTGATCCGCTCAGGGCCGAGCTTCTGGAACGGCCGGAAAAGGCGCTCGACCTCCTCGGGCGGGATCACGGTTCCCGTGTTCGTGACCGAGATGCTCGCCCGTCCGGCGGTCATCGCGGTCGAGATCTCGACCCGGCCGCCCGCCATGTTGTGGCGCAGAGCGTTGTCCACCAGGTTGGCCACCAGGCTCTCGACCAGGCGCGGGTCGCCCGCTGCTTGAGCCGCGGCGAGCGTCGCGTCGACGTGGATGCCCCGGCGCCCGGCTTCCGCGCGGCGCACCAGGACAACATGCCCGGCAATGTCGGCGAGATCGACGGGCTCCTGCTGCTCGACTCCCCGCTCGCTGCTGGCCAGGGCCAGCAGCGCGTCGATCAGATGCTCCTGGTGCTCGCCCAGCGCCAGCACCTGCTCGCAGGCCGACCGCAGGTCCTGCGCGGTGGCGTCTGGATCAGCGAGTGCCACCTGCAGCAGGGTCCGCTCCGCGGTGAGCGGCGTGCGCAGTTCGTGCGAGGCGTTGGCGACGAAGTGCCGCTGCGACTCAAATGCCGCCTCAAGCCGCCCGAACAGGTCATTGAGCGTTTCGCCGAGCTCGGCGAACTCGTCGTCGCGGCCGCCCAGGCTGAGGCGCCGGTTCAGGTTGCTGGCCGAGATGTCCCGGGCGGTCGCCGTGATCGTCCGCAGCGGCCGCAGGAAACGGCCGGCGATCAGCCAGCCGAACGCGAGCGACAGCGCGGCCATGACCGCCAGGCCGAAAGCGGAGCCGACAACGAGCTGGCGGATGTCCGTGCTGTGCTGGGCCGTGGCGGTCACACCGCCTCCGGGCCCAGCGTGAACCGTGCTCTTGATGCTCAGCAGCGGGATGGCGAGCAGGGCGGCGCCTGAGGCGAAGAAGAGCGCTGCATAGAACAGGGCGAGCCGCCTGCGCAACGTGCGCCGGGGCGCGCGGGACGCCGAAGCCGAGCTGCGCGGGCCGGGCATCACGCGTCTCCGATCCGGTACCCGCCCTCGCGAACGGTCTGGACGACCGGCGGGTCGCCGAGCTTGGTCCGCAGCCGCCGGATCGTCGTCTTGACCGCGGTGGTGAAGGGATCAGCCGCCTCGTCCCAGACTCGCTCGAGCAGTTCCTCGGCCGAGATCACCCGGCCCGATGAGGCGAGCAGGCACTCCAGGACGGCGAACTCCTTCGGGCTAAGGTCAAGGCGCCGCCCGGCGCGGAATGCCACCCGGCGGCTGGGGTCGAGGGTGACGTCGCTGCTTTCGAGGGTCGGCGGGACCGGCAGGCCGGAGCGGCGGCCCAGAGCGCGGATGCGGGCCACCAGCTCAGCGAAATCAAAGGGCTTGGGCAGGTAGTCGTCGGCCCCCAGCCCGAGGCCATCGACTCGCTCCCTGACCGTGCTGGCGGCGGTCAGCATCAGCACCCGGCTCCCGGCCCGTCCGGCCACGATCCGCCGGCAGACCTCGTCGCCGTGCACTCCGGGCAGGTCCCGGTCCAGCACCACGACGTCATACCGGGTGACGGCCAGGTGCTCGAGCGCGTCGTTCCCGTCGATGGCCACGTCGACAGCCATTCCCTCCCGCCGCAGCCCGGTCCCGATCGCCGCGGCCAGGATCTCGAAATCCTCCACGACCAGGATTCTCATGATCTTCTCGCGATCCTTCGCTACAGCCGGGTTCACCCGGCTCGGGGCAGCGCGCCGGGATGCCCGGCCCAACGATGCCAGGTCGGCGGTGTCAGCGCGGTGTCAGCTGCTGACACCGTGCTGACACCGGCACGGGCGTACAACCACCTTCGAAGCCGTCTCCATCGACTGACAAGGATGGTCAATGAGCGACGCCACGATCGAAGTCTCTGGCTTGCGCAAGCGGTTCGGCCCGACGATAGCCCTGGACGGGATGTCCTTTGCCGTTCAGCCGGGGCAGGTCACCGGCTTCGTCGGTCCCAACGGTGCCGGGAAGTCGACCACGATGCGGGTCATCCTCGGCCTGGACACCGCCGATGCGGGTTCCGCGCTGATCGGCGGGCGGCCCTACCGGAGCTTGCGGCACCCGCTGAGGTACGTCGGGTCGCTGCTCGATGCCGGCGCGCTGCAGCCCAGCCGGACGGCCCGCAACCACCTGCTGTGGCTCGCGCACTCGCAAGGCCTGGGCGCCCGCCAGGTGGATGAGGTGATCGAGCAGGCCGGCCTGCAAGGAGTGGCCCGGCGCAGGGCGGGCGGCTACTCGCTGGGGATGCGGCAGCGGCTGGGGATCGCCGCGGCGATGGTGGCCGACCCGCCGGTGATCATGCTGGACGAGCCGTTCAACGGCCTCGATCCGGAGGGCATCAGGTGGATGCGCGGATTCCTGCGGGGGCTGGCTGGGCAGGGCCGCGCGGTGCTGGTGTCCAGCCACCTCATGAGCGAGCTGCAGGACGCCGCCGACCGGGTCGTGGTGGTCGGCCGCGGCAAGGTCATCGCGGACACCAGCGTGCGGGACCTGATCGCTTCGACGTCACGGGACCGGGTCATGCTGCGCACGACCTCGCTGCCGGCGGCGATGACGGCGCTGACCTGGGCGGGGGCGACCGTCGCCGTCGCCGGTCCCGGCACGCTGAGCGTCACCGGCATGGCGGCGGAGCGCGTGGTGGCGCTGCTCGGCGACGGTCGGGTGCCGTTCTCCGAGGTGTCCGCGCACCGCGCCACGCTGGAGGAGGCCTACCTGGAACTCACGCGGGACGCGGCCGAGTTCCGGGCCGCCGATCCTCTCGGCACCGGGGAGGCATCGAGATGACCACTGGCACCAGCACACCGAACCACTCAGAGATCAGCACCGCTCGCGACAGCTTCGCGCTGGTGCTCCGGGCCGAGTGGACCAAGTTCAGGACCGTCCGCGGCTGGGTCATCGCCATGATGATCGCGGCGCTGGTGATCGTGGCCTTCGGGCTGGGCCCCGGCATGCACGGTTCGTGCAACGTCAGCGCCTGCTCCTTTCCGGCAGGGCCCGGCGGAGAGCTGGTGAGCGACAGCTTCTACTTCGTGCACCGCGCGCTGCGCGGCAACGGCGGCATCACCGTCCGGGTGACCTCGCTGACTGGCCTGATCCCCTCGTCCGGCCAGGAGCCGGGCGGCCGGGGGCCGGGCGGCCAGGGCCAAGGGCCGGGCACACGTCCCGGTCTCGCGCCGTGGGCCAAGGCCGGGATCATCATCAAGCAGGGCACCAGGCAGGGATCGGCGTACGCGGCGATGATGGTCACCGGCAGCCACGGGGTGCGGATGCAGTCCAACTACACGCAGGACACGCCCGGCCTGCGGGGTGCTGTCGCCGCGGCATCCCCGCGCTGGCTGCGGCTGACCCGTTCCGGCGACACGATCACCGGCTATGACTCGGCCGACGGCACCCGCTGGACCCGTGTCGGCACGGCGCGCCTGGACGGGCTGCCAGCGACCGTGCAGGCCGGGCTGTTCGCCACGTCCCCGCAGTACACCTCCAGCCTGTTTCTCGGCGTGTCGGGCGGCCCCAGCCAGGCCACCGGCGCCTTCGACCACCTCAGGCTGCAGGGCTCCGGTGTGGCGGCCACCGTGCCGGGCGGTGCGTGGACCGGTACCGACATCGGGGGTTCTGGTGGCGGGGTTCCGGGGCCATCCGCCGGTTTCCGCCAGGCCGGCGGCGAGTTCACCGTGACCGGCACCGGCGACATCGGGCCGGCCGTGAGCGGGCCGGCGGGCCTGGGAACCACCGTCGCGCAAACTCTCATCGGCACGTTCGCCGGCCTGATCGCGGTGGTCGTGGTGGCCACCATGTTCATCACCGCCGAGTACCGGCGGGGCCTGATCCGCACCACCCTGGCCGCCAGCCCGCACCGCGGCCGGGTCCTGGCGGCCAAGGCCATCGTGGTCGGCGCCGTCACGTTCGCCGCGGGGCTGGCCGCCGCCGCGATCGTGGTCACGCTGGGCGTGCGGATCTTGCGCGACAACGGCGTCTACGTCTGGCCGGTGACGCCGCTCACCATGCTGCGGGTGGTGGTCGGCACCGCGGCGCTGCTCGCCGTCGCCGCCGTGCTCGCGCTCGCCATCGGCACCATCCTGCGGCGCAGCGCCGCGGCGATCACCACGGTCATCGTCGTGATCGTCCTTCCCTACATCCTCGCGGTCGCGGTCCCCGTCCTGCCCGCGGGCGCCGCCAGCTGGCTGCTGCGGATCACCCCGGCCGCCGCTTTCGCCGTCCAGCAGAGCCTGCCGCAGTATCCGCAGGTGGACAACACGTACACGGCGGTGTTCGGCTACTACCCCCTGGCGCCGTGGGCCGGCTTCGCGGTGCTGTGCGCGTGGGCGGCGATCGCCTTGGCCCTGGCCGCCGTCCTGCTGCGCCGGAGGGACGCATGAGCCATGCGCTCCTCGCGAAGCGGATGAGCACGCGGCACCGGCAGCACGCGGATCCGGCACGCATCCGGGACGTCCTGCACGCGGAGTGGACGAAGCTGCGCACGCTGCCTGGCACGGGCTGGCTGCTGCTCGCCGTCATCACCCTGACCCTGGCGGCGGGCGCCGCGGCATCTGCCGCCAGCAGCTGCCCATCCGCGGGCTGCGGCCAGGATCCCGCCACGGTCAGCCTGACCGGGATCGACCTCAGCCAGGCAGTCGTCGCGATCCTGGCCGTGCTCGCGATCAGCGGCGAGTACAGCACCGGCATGATCCGCATCACCCTGACGGCGATGCCGCGCCGGCTCAGCGCCCTGGCCGCCAAGGCCGCCATCCTCACCGGCCTCGTGCTGGCCGCCGGCGCCATCGCCGTCGCCGGTTCCCTGATTGCCGGGCGGCTCATCCTGCCCGGCCGCGGCTTCACTGCTGCCCACGGCTTCGCTCCGGGCCGGCACTGCGCGCCGCCGCCGGCTCGGTGCTGTACCTCACGCTGATTGCGCTGCTCAGCCTCGGCGCGGCCACCGCCGTCCGGGACTCAGCGGCGGCCATCGGGGTGGTCCTCGGCCTGATCTACCTGTTCCCGGTCATCGCCGCCGCGGCTGACCCGCAGTGGCAGCGGCATCTGGACCAGCTCGGGCCGATGACCGCCGGGCTGGACATCCAGGCCACGACCGGCCTGCGCAGCCTGCCGCTCAGCCCGTGGGCGGGCCTGGGCGTCCTGGCGGCCTGGGCCGCCGCGGCACTCCTCGCCGGCGGCCTGCTGCTCCGGCTCCGCGACGCGTAAACGACAGCTGCTAGACCGGTCGGCAGCCCGAGAAAAGGACCTCATACCTGGGCGCAGGCACACTGTCAATACGACCCTGAGGCGGCTGACGGCGGCATCAAACCAGCCCCGCTAACCTGTGCGAACCGCCATTCCGTAGTGCTTTGTCGGAGTTGATTTAGCTGGGCACCGAACCCTATCGGAGGGATAAGCGGAAAATCAGGGAGATCAGTGGCCGCTCGCAAATAATTTCCTAAATCGCATCGAGATTATCAGTGCCATTCAGCGCCTTCAGGCCGCGCCGAAAGAGATAGCTGACCTGCCCGCGCTATAGTCCGGATTCAGGCGCCAGGAGAAGTGCGCGCAGAGTTCCACCTCGCGCTGACGATTCCCGGGAGCGCATTAGTTAAAAATTCTGCCGGTTGTTGCCAGTGACGAGGAAAGGACCCGAAAAGTGAGCTTTACCGCTAGCACCAATCGCGGCACGGGGGCCGATGGACCATGGCGGCGCACCCGGGGCGGGACTCTGCGGCGTGCCCGTATCCGCCTCGGTGCGGGTGCGGCCACGGCGGGCGCGCTGGCCGCGGCCGCTGCCCTTACGCCGGCTGCGCCGGCTGGCGCTAGCACGAGCAGCGCCGGAACCGCCGGCCTGGCGACGTTCCGCACCGCTCCGGCCGGTCACGCTCCGGCCGGTCACGCCGCGGTCAGTTATGCCCTGTCCCTGCGGGCCATGCCGGCCGGCACGGTCAGCTTCGGCCGGAGGAACCACGGTCACCTCACGGTCCATGCGCACATGTTCGGGCTCACGCCCGGCTCGGCGCACCACGTCGATCTCGTGATTCCCGGCCGTTCCCGGACTGTCCGGTTCAGCACGCTCACCGCCAACAGCGTCGGCCAGGCTGACAGCGTCCTGCAGAGCGGTTTCGCCGGCCTGGTGCCCAGGGGGAGCCGCCTGCTGGTCCGGATGGGGGTGCAGGGCGGCCGTGTGGGCAGCGAACCCATCGCCGAGACCAGGCGGCTGAGCCATCCGGGCAGCGGGCCGCACCGGCTCACCGCGGTCGAGGTCAGCCCGGGCGGCATCAGCTATGGCACGCCCCGCGGACGGGCCACCATTTCCTATAACGCCAAGCGCCAGACGCTGACCGTCACCGTCAGCGCCAGCGGAGTCACTCCCGGGCCCCATGCCGCCCACATCCACCTGGGCAGCTGCATGAGCCAGGGGCCGGTCACGTACATGCTGCAGGACCTGGTTGCCAACCGCCGCGGCAGGATCACCCACGCGGTCCGGGTGTTCACGAACGTGACATCGCCGATTCCAGCCCACGGCTGGTACCTCAACATCCACCAGGGAAACAGCGGCGACATACTCCGCAACGGGCAGCCGGCGATCTTCTTCCGGCCGCTCATCTGCGCGAACATCAGGACCGGCGCCATCTCGTCGATTCTGCGAACGGGCGATGTCGTCACCGGCGTCCGGGGTACGGCGCACGGGAAGGTCGTGCTGACGGGCGGGGCGGCGACCGGAAACGGCACCCAGAATGATCCGTTCCTGTACAAGGGCCGTCTCACCAGCGCCGCCGCGGGAGCGGCCGTGTCGGTCCTCACTCCGCCATTCCCCGGCGTGACCTCGGCGACGTTCTACGGTCCCGATACCCACTTTTTCAATCCGCATTTCATCCCGGACGGCAAGGTTCGCGCCGTCGGGAGCTACACCTCGTCGTCCGCGCCCGCCGGTGTCGTCAACCAGGGCATGATCTACCTCGGGCCGGTGAACGGCTCGCATGGATCATGGACCTCCGTTGACGTGCCCGCTGATGGCGCTCATACCGTCGGGCACGTTCGGGCCTGCCCCAGGGCCCGGGTGAAATGCCTGGTGATGGACACCATCGCGCACAGCACCATGGGCGATCTTGTGGTGGGCAACTATGACCTCAATCCCGCTGTCCACGGCGGAGTGATCTCGGCGAATGCCTTTATCTACAACCTGACCAGGCACCAGTGGACGCTGCTCCGCCTTGGCGGAAGCATGTCGAGCCAGACGACGCTCTACGGAATCTGGCAGGACGGCGGGGACACCAGCCCCAGATACACGCTGGCCGGCGGCTCCATGGCCAGCGGCCACAAGCGGGCCTTCCTGATGAACTACAACGAGCGGACCGGGCGATTCGGAGCGCCGAGGTACTTCAGCTTCGGCCATGGCCCCGCGCTGGTCACGCACTTCGAGGGAATCACTGCCGTACCAGGCGGCTTCAACCTCGTAGCCGGCAGTTCCGCTCAGGCTTCGTCGATGGCCTTCATTCCCGTTCACGCCCGCAACGGAGCGTTTGGCGCGGCGAGGTGGCATCCGGTTAATGTCGCGGGCAGCCCGCTCTGCGCAGCCGGCTGCAGTCTCGTGACCGGGAACACCGTGTACAGGAACCTGGTGATGGGGCTTTACCTCGCGGCTGGAGCCTCTCTTCCTGGCACGTACCTCGCCAGCCTCCCGGCGATAACGAGACGAGCTTAGAGGTGGCCGGACTCCCGACGCAGGAGGCTGCGAACCGCGCGGCGCCCTTATCCGGGTCGTCAACGAGGTCAGCGCATTGCCGTCGGCCACCGTACCTGGGCGGCCGGGACTGCGATCACCTGCATGACCACGGATGACATCAATCTTTTGGTGTCCTGACAGATGCCCTTTTATCTGACGCGGCATAGAGTTCATCCAGTGGTTCCTGTACGAGGCTAGGGTGCCGTTCCGGCAGGCTGTTTCCAGGATGCGGAGGCGATTGCATGGCTGGCAGGAAGTTCGTCAAGGTTGGCGCGTTGCTAGCAGCGGGACCGCTCACTCTGGCCGTGACGACCACGGCCGCCGTCGCGGCTCAGTCGGCCGCCGCCCGGCCGCGCCTGGCCCACCCGGCAGCGCCGTGCGTGCTTGGCAGCCACGGAGCGATCAAGCACGTCATCTACATCCAGTTCGACAACACGCATCTCACGCGGGACAACCCCAACGTGCCCAGCGACCTGCAGCAGATGCCGAATCTGCTGCACTTCATCACCGGCCACGGAACGATGATCACGCATGAGCACACACCGCTGATCGCCCACACCGCCGATGACATCGTCACCTCGGAGTCCGGGCTGTATGGAAGCGACCAGGGCATCCCGATCGCGAACGAGTACCGGTACTACACGCCGACCGGCGGCACGGACACCGCAGGCTCGTTCGCCTACTGGGCCGACCCGATCGTCGACTATACGACGCCCACGAGCGCTCCCGTCGGTGACAGCACGCCGACGATGGCCGGGCGCAACGGCGGCATCGCACCCGCGCCCTGGGTCCCGTACACCAGGACGGGCTGCAACTTCGGCACTGTCGCCGAGGCCAACACCGACCTGGAGAACACTGTCCCCGACGTGCCGCTGGTCTTCGGCGCTCACTCGCCCGAGGCCAGGGAGGCCGAGAACCCCAAGCTGCAGAACAAGGCGGCCGCGGACTTCGAGGGCCTGGTCGTGCACTGCGCCCGCGGCTCGGCCACCTGCAGCCATGCGCGCGGCGGCCGTCCCGACACCCTGACCGACGAGCCCGGCGGATACCACGGGTACAGCGCGCTGTACGGCAGCAAGTTCATCCAGCCGGTGATCAGCCCGTCAGGTCCGGTGCGCAACCTGGGCGGCGCGATTATCAAGGACTCCAGCGGCGACATTGGCTTTCCCGGTTATAACGGGATGATCGGGACGAATGCCCTTGCCTACACGCTGGACATGCAGACACACGGTGTCCCCGTCACCTACACCTACCTCAGTGACCTGCACGAATCGTGGGTCACCGGCAACGCGTTTGGCCCCGGACAGGCCGGCTACGTGCGCCAGGCACGGCTGGAGAACGCCGCGTTCGGCACCTTCTTCGCCCGGCTGGCTGCCCACGGGATCACCCGCGCGAACACCCTCTTCGTGTTCACCGCCGATGAGGGCGATCACTTCGTCGGCGGTCCGCCGAGTCCGGCGGCCTGCAATGGCGTGACCGTGCCATGCACGTACAAGAAGATCGGCGAGGTCGACGGCAACCTGACCGGCCTGCTGGCGCGTCAGGGCATCAAGACCCCGTTCGACGTCAACGCCGACGCCGCGCCGGTCATCTACGTGCACGGCCAGCCCGGCCGGTCCGCCGCGACCGTCAGGGCACTCGAGCACGCCGCTGCCCGGCTGAGCGGACACGACCTGGCCACCGGCAAGACAATCCGCCTCACGCGGTTCCTGGCCGATCCGGTCGAGCTCAAGATCCTGCACATGATCACCAGTGATCCGAAGCGAACGCCGACGGTCATCGACTTCGGAAACCCCGATTTCTATCTCTCGAGCGGATCCGCCTCGTGCGGCAAGTCCTGCTTCAGCGAGCCCGCCGCCGAGGCCTGGAACCACGGCGACGTCGGCTCGAAGATCAACACCACCTGGCTGGGCATGGCGGGTCCTGGCGTGCTGCACCTGGGTGTCGACAACTCGGTCTGGTCGGACCACACCAGCATTCAGCCGACCATGATGGAACTGCTCGGGCTCCGCGACGACTATGCGCCGGACGGGCGGGTGCTGTCCGAGGTCATCAGCCCGACCGCGCTGCCGCCGTCCATGAACGCCCACCGGGCTGTGCTGCTGCGGCTCGGGCAGGCGTACACCCAGATCGAGGCGCCGGTCGGCCCCTTCGGCCTGGCCACGCTGCGGGCAGCCACCCGGGCACTGGTCAGCCGGTCACCTGGCGATGCCAGCTACCGCCGGATCGAAGGGCAGCTGCAACGCCTCGGGACGGAGCGGGACACCGTGGCTGGCCGGATGCGCGCGCTGCTGCTCGGGGCCGCGTTCCGCGGCGAGGGAATCGATGTCCCGGCAGCCCGCCAGCTTATCGGGGAAGCCGAATGGCTGCTCCGCCGGGCGGCCCAGCTCGCATCCTGACCCGCCGACCGGTACGTCGCAGCGATGTCTGGTCAGCCGCTGCGAACGACGACAACCGGGCAGGACGCGCTGTTGATGCACTGAAACGCCACGGAGCCGATCAGCAGGCCGGTAACTGCCCGGTGCCCGCGGTGCCCGACCGCGAGCAGACTGGCATCCTGCGACTCCGCGATCAGCACCTCGGCCGGGTGACCGTAGCGCAGCAGGATCTCCGGCCGGGCGGCTGACGGGTCGGGGCACACCTGACCGACCGCCTTTTCGAGATCATCGCGGAGGCGCTGCTCGACCTCTGCCTCGACCGGCGCCGGAGTGACGCCAACGGGCGGCACTCCGGCGGCCGCCGGATAGTGCCATGCGTGCACGGCTCGCACAGCCGCACCCGTCGCTTTGCCGTACCGGACCGCCCAGCCCAGAGCCGCTACGGACTCCGCCGAACCGTCGACACCCGCCACTACGACCTGCCGTGTTTCAGCTTCGCTCGTCATCAGCCTCGCCTTCTCTCATCAGCACCAGTGTTCCAACCTTGGCGCACGAACTAACAGGCGCAACCGTGGTCGGCGTCAATCTCACCGGATTCTTCAGCCTGACTCAGCGCGCCATCGCCGAGATGCTGAAGCGAAGTAGCGGCCACGTTGCCAACCTCACGACCACCCTCGTCGACTACGCGAATTCCGCTGTGCCATCAGTGCTGACCTCGCTCACCAAGGGCGGGCTCGCCTCGGCCACCAGGTCACTGGCCATCGAGTACGCGTCTCGCGGCATCAGGGTCAACGCCGTCTCGGCGGGCATCATCCAGACCCCGGAGCAGGCTCCGGAATCCTATGACGGCCTGGGCAGGCTCCACCCGCTCGGGCGCGTGGGCCAGGCCAGCGACATTGTCAACGGCATCCTGTTCCTGGAATCATCACCCTTCATCACCGGCGAGATCCTGCACATCGACGGCGGGCAGATCGCCGGTCACTGACCGCCAGCGCCGAACTCGCCGCGTCGGACAAGGCGAAGGCCCACGACGTAGCGCATGTGCGCTACTTATGTGGTACGACCTGTCGGTCACCAGCACGCTCCTGGGCACGCCCAGGCTGCCCGGCTGGCACCTCGGTGCCGAGCACTGAACGGAGGGCCTGAGCACGGCGTACTTCGCGCTGCTGGCGCCTGCCGCGATGATCTGCTTATGGCGCCCTATTGGCGGGTGTTTGTCCCGTTTAGCGGAGTCAGGAGTACATCATCGGGCCAACTAACGGTAATCTGGCAACTACGTTCGGTTGCGCTAAGGAGAGATTCCATGAGCCGCAAAGTTGCTGACTGCCGGGACTACCCCAGCGAGAACAACTGCACCCTGACCATGTCCGGCGAGGAAGACGAGGTCCTCACCGCAGCTACCCAGCACGCAGTATCGGCGCATGGGCACCAGGACACGACGGAAGTCCGCGCCTGGCTTCGCGAGCACCTCAAGGACGAGGTTCCTGCCGCGACGTGAGCGCGGAACCGGGAGCTTGCCCGCAGGCACGCTACCGAGTGCTTCGCAGGCGCGTCCGCAGCCGACACCCTGACCGGTGGTGACTAGAGCCCGAGGACCCCTTATCGGCGGGCTCGGGCTGCGGCTCGCTCTCGTCTTCATCGCTGTCGCACTCGCTGCCGTCGCGGCGGTGATCACCTTGGGGTCCATGACAACGACCCGGGATGTCCATCACCTGATCAGGCAGCAGCGGCTCGGCCTGACCCGCGCGACGGCCATCGCTGCTGGCGTTGCCTACGGCAACGCCGGCTGGCCGCGGGCCGACCTGGCTCCCCTGACCGACCTGGTTGCCCATACGGGCGCGGCCGTGCAGGTGAGGAACCTGGCCGGGCAGGTGATCGATGCCTCACCCGGCTTCGCCTCGCGTCATCACGGGCCGCAGCTCAGCGAGCCGGTTCGGGTGCGGGGGCGGCGGGTGGGCATGGTAGCCGTCAGGTTCGATGACTCCGGTCTGGGCGCGGCGATCCAGCGGTTCCAGGCGCACAGGTGGAGAGCCAGGATCACCGCGGCCAGCGCGGCTGCCCTGATCGCGCTGGTCGCCGCGCTCCTGATCTCGCGGCGGATCACCTCGTCCGTCGACCGCCTGATCAGGACAGCCAGGGCCAGGAGCCGCGGCGAGCTGGGCGCCCGCGCCGGCGATGTGACCGGATTCGGCGAGATACGGGAGCTGGCCGAGGCATTCGACCAGATGGCCGATGCGAGTGACGAACAGGATAGAGTGCGGCGCAACCTGGTCGCCGATGTCGCGCATGAACTGCGTACGCCGATCGCCGTCCTGCAGGCGGGCCATGAGGCCATGCTCGACGGCGTGGCCCAGCCGGCGGCTGAGGACCTGGTGTCGCTGCGCGACGAGGTGCTGCGGCTGGCCCGCATGGTCGATGACCTGCAGCGGCTCGCATCGGCTGAGGCTGCCGCCCTGCAGCTCACGCTCGTCCCCGGTGATCTCGCTGCTATCGCGCAAACTGCGGCCGACCGGCTGGCCGACTCTTTCGACGCCGCCGGCATCACCCTGCGCCGGGAGCTCACCGAGGTTGAGGTCAGATGCGACCCGACGCGGATGCATGAGATCGCCACGAACCTGCTGACGAACGCGCTGAAGTTCACGCCCCCCGGAGGGACTGTGCTGCTCCAGACCGGGCCGCAGGAACCGGCCAGGGAGCATGCGCTGCTCAGGGTCAGCGATACGGGAATCGGCATCCAGCCCGATGACCTGCCCCGGGTGTCGGACCGGTTCTTCCGCAGCCAGCGGACCGCCGGCATCGCCGGGAGCGGCATCGGGCTGACCATAGTCGCCGAGGTGGTGCGCGGGCACCGCGGCACGATGGATATCGCGAGCGAGCCAGACGTCGGCACTCAGGTCACGGTCGTGCTGCCCGTCGCTTGATCGATCAGCGGGATGGTAGCGACGCGGGCCATACCGCTTTCCAGCCGCGAGGATCTGGCCAGGCAGGGACCAGCCCTGGGCCGGCAGGCTCAACGCCATCAGGAAGTACGTCTTCTCCTCGACCCTCACCCCCGACCCTCGACCGTGCCCCGCCCGGTGGCGAGCATCTGCTGTGGTATCCGCTGCTGCTCCACTGACGTCGTCAGCGTTCCGTTGAGCCCGGAGCCGACGCCCGCCACCAGGGCTCCGGCGACGACCGCATACACAGCGGCGTGCAGTGCCAGCACCAGGCACGGCACGGCGTAGCCGAATGTACCGATGACCGCCGCCACCAGCGGGCGACGCCCGACTAGGCCGAGCCCGGCCAGCACCGAGCCGCCCGCGTACGCCGCCGAGATCACGCCCCAGGCCCCTGCTCCGCCCATATACTGCCCGGCCAGGAGCGGGCCGAGCGGCAGGTAAGGGCCCAGGTGAGCAAGTTGGACAGCGCGAACTGCAAGGTCGTCACCCACAGCCACGTTTGCGACCGGAAGAGTGCCCAGCTCTCGGTCAGGTCACGCCAGGGTGAGTGTGCGGGCTGACCGGCCGGCGGTACTCGGAGGCGTGCCAGGGCGACCACGCTGGCGCCGAAGCCCGCCGCATCGACGGCGATGACCACCGCAGGGCTGCTCAGCGCGATCAGGAGGCCAGCCAGCGCCGGCCCGGCGATCGTCGCCGCGGACTGCACTACCCCGAGCATGGCGTTAGCGTCCGGCAGCCTGGCGGGCGGCACGATCTCGGCGCGCAGGCCGCCGAGCGCGGGACTGAAGAATCCCCCGCCGATGGCGAGCAGGGCGGACAGCAGCAGGAACAGCCACAGTGGCGGTCTGCCGGTGAACAAGGCGGCAGCCAGAGTGCCCTGCACCGCCAGCCGGCCGGAGTCGGTGACCAGCATGACTGGCCGCCGGCCGGTCCGGTCGGCCAGCACGCCTCCGCCGAGCATGACCAGGACCTGCGGGAAGACCGAGGCGGCAAAGACGAATCCCAGGTCGGCTGCCGTGCCACCGCCATCGAGCACCGCGAAGGTGAGTGCGATCCTGGACATCGCGGTCCCGAGCATGGAAGTTGAGTAGCCGACGTAGAAGACGCAGAAATCGCGTTCCCGCGGCAGCGCGGTTCGCCCGATCCGCCGGCGAGCCGAATCACTCGCCGTTCGATTTACTGCGGCTGATGAAATCGCCGGCGCAGGCGATTTACTGCGACTATTAATTGGCCAGAATTTCTTGTCTGACATGCTCGCAATATTTACATCCGGCGGCCGAGAACGACAAGTTCGATTCGCATTCCCACCCGCGGCCTGGCCAGTTGCCGCAGTAAATGCAGCGGCTTGCTGGCTTACAATGAATACCTGAGACCCGGCAGGGCTGCTTTCGCCATTTACTGCGAGACGTGCCAGGCGGAGGATCGATGGCTGTCGCAGCGCCCGTGCCCGTCGGATCGGCTGTTATTCCCCGACGGCCGCTCGCGGCAGGCCCGCGCCAGTTGCGTATGCGGTGGCGGTTGACCGCTACCTCGCCGACGCCCCGCTCAGCCCCTCATCCCGGGTATCGATGAACATGACGTCGAGCTCCACGGCCCGGCGCAACGCGGCCTGCGCCTGCGCGCGGTCCGGCGGCTCGCCCCAGATGCCCTGCCCAGTGAGCCGCATCGCCCCGAAGCCCATCCGGTTCACGGTCAGATCGCCGCCGATTTCGATCGTGCCGGCTGCCGCAGCCGTCGGTTGGCGGTCCATGACGTCACCTCCGCGAGATCCCTTCCATGCTCTCCAGCTTCGCAGCCGGGCTCACGCGAGGTGAAGCGGACCCGGCTTCTCCGGTATCTGGTCAGTCGCGGGAAGCCAGCCAGACGCCGTCAGCAGGCAGGAACCGTCCTCGGCCAGCGACGAAGCCGTCCGGCAGAGGCGACCGGGTTGACATCGTGGGCGGGCGGGAAGAAACCGGCTCTGAAGTCAGAACGACGCAGGCTGCCCGCGGGCAGCGGAAGATCCGAGGCCGATGGTGGACCAGGCGAGAATCGCCGTCAAGGTCGAGCATGCCAGGCAGGTCGAACGGGTGCTGCTCTGGCTGGGCTGGTCCGTGGCAGTACTAGGCATCGGCGGGGTCGTGGCCTTCTCGGCGCTATGGGCCACCGGGGACCTCAATGCCGAGCAGGCAGTAGGCGCGATTCTCGGGACGGCCCTGGCGGCGATCCTGTCGGGCGCGAGCGCCTACGGCTCGGGCACCAATGTGGGGCTCGGCGCGGAGCGCCTGGAACTCGCCGCGAGGAGCTCGGCTGCCCCGGCCGAACCGCGCGATCGCACTCCCGGCTAGCGCGGCCGCCCAGTTTCATGATCCTGGTCGATTTCCAGAACCTGGACGATTTTCGGCTATCTGCACTGAGAGACGACCACGCTCTGAAGATCGTCCACGATCATGACCGGCGAGGGCCCGCTGATCGCTGTCAGCATCGGCGGCGCGCGAAAACGGCTGCCCTCCGTGAGCCGAAAGCGGCTGCCCTCCGTGAGCTCTGCGCCCTCCGTGAGCTCTCGCGCTCAGTCCGGGCCGGGCCCGAGTGCGGTCTTGGTGGCCTGCCGCACAGTTCCGGCGCCGCTGGCCAGGGCCCGCCGCCAGGGCAGCACGCCATTGATCTCTATCTCCAGCGAGAAGCTCAGGAATGTCCGGATCAGCACGATCAGCCCGAGGACCGAGACGTTGCTCAGCGTCGGGGCAACGGCGACGGTCCTGATCAGGTCGGCCGCGACGAGGATCTCCAGGCCGAGCAGCAAGGTACCGCCGAACGCCTGCCGCAGCACGGTATAGGCCCGCGCCGGCGCACCCGATCGACGCCATGCCAGCACCGCCAGGACGACCGACCACAGCAGGCCGGTCACTAGGATCAGCGCCCCGCCCATTCCCGCAGGTGCCCCGGCCCGAACGCGCGGACCAGTCGGGTTTCCCCGCCGCTACTGCGACAGCCCGGCCGTCAGCTGCCAGTGCAGCGTCAGGGTAGCCTGACGGGCTGCCTCGGCGAAGTCTGGCCCGCTGGAAGCGTGCGTCACGGCCGGTAGGAGCTGACGATGATGCCGCCGCCGCTGGTCATCCCTGCCCTGGCCGCTTCCCTGACCGCGCCTCGCTGCCTGCCGACGCCCGCGATCAGCAGCGGCAGGCTCGGCGCGAGCGCGCGGACCTGGCTCAGCTCACGCGGGTAGGTGGCACCGACGAGCAGCCCGCAGTTGCCGTTGCGGTTCCACCGGGTCTCGGCCAGTTCAGCGATGCGCTGGTACAGCGGCACCTGCCCGGCCGGCAGGTCCTGCAGTTCGCCACCGCCCGGGTTCGAGGTGCGGCACAGCACGATCACGCCGCGGTCGAGGCGATCGAGAAAAGGAGCCAGTGCGCCCCCGCCGAGGTAGGGCTGCACCGTGACCGCGTCGGCGTCGTAGACGTCGAACAGCGCCGACGCGTACGCCTCGTTGGTGTGCTCGACCGTGCAGCGCTGGTGCGAGACCATGGCCATGGAGGCGGACGTCGAGGCCGATCCGGTCAACCCGATGCTGCTGTTCCGCGGGCGATCGAGGGCGCGCCGAAGTTCACCGGGTCGCAGCGGCTGCCTGACGTCTCCTACGAAGCCTTCGCCAGCAGCCTCGGGCTGATCGGCATCGCGGTTGACAAGCCGGATCAGGTCGGCGCCGCGTGGGACCGGGCGCTCGCCGCTGACCGGCCGGTCCTGCTCCACGTGCGGACCGACCCTGACGTGCCGCCCGCGCCTCCGCACGCCACGTTCGAGCAGATGAAGAACGACGCGAAGGCGCTGCTCAAGGGAGACCTGAACCGGCTGGGGGTCATCAGGGAGGGCGTCATGACCAAGGTGCAGGAATTCCTTCCGCACCACAGCGACGCCTGACCCGCGCCGGCGCCAGTTCGCCGGGAGCCAGTCACCATTCGTGGCTGGCTCCCGGCATCCTGGGCATCATGAGCGATACGGATCCCGCGGCCGGCAGCCACGATCACGGGCATGAGCACGGTCACGACCACGGGCATGGATATGACCATGAGCACGCGCACGGGTCCGGGAGAGGGCTGCTGCCTCGCCTGCGGCATCTCCTGCGCCCGCACTCCCACGAGACCGCCGACCAGGTCGGCGCGGCCATGGAATCGAGCCGGGAGGGCATGCGGACGCTGTGGCTCTCGCTGGGCGTCCTCGGCGTCACGGCGCTGATCCAGGCTGCGGTAACTGTCGCGTCCGGCTCGATCGCGCTGCTTGGCGACACCCTGCACAACGCGGCCGACGCCCTGACCGCGGTGCCCCTGGGCGTCGCGTTCGTCATCGGACGGCGCCCGCCAACCCGCCGGTACACCTACGGATACGGGCGCGCCGAGGACCTGGCCGGGATCGCGATCGTGCTCACCATCGCCGCGTCGTCCGCACTGGCGGCGTACGAAGCCATCAGCCGCCTGCTGCACCCCCGCCACGTGTCCGACCTGATCGCCGTCGCGGTCGCCGCGCTGATCGGGTTCACCGGCAATGAGCTGGCCGCCGCCTACCGCATCCGGACCGGTCGCAAGATCGGCTCGGCCGCGCTCGTCGCCGACGGGCTGCATGCCCGCACCGACGGGCTGACCTCGCTGGCCGTGCTGCTGAGCGCGGGCGGGGTAGCACTGGGCTGGGAGTGGGCCGATCCAGTTGTCGGGCTGCTGATCACCATCGCCATCCTCGCGGTCCTGCGCCAGGCAGCCAGGGAGATCTACCGTCGGCTGATGGACGCCGTCGACCCGGCCATCGTCGACCAGGCCGAGCAGACCCTGCGCGCCGTACCCGGGGTACTCGATGTCGGGCAGGTACGGATCCGCTGGATCGGTCATCAGCTCAGGGCCGAGTGCGAGGTCGTCGTCGACGCCGCCAGCTCGGCTATCCGCGCCCACCAGGTCACGGTCGGCGCCGAGCACGCCCTGTTGCACACGATCCCCCGGCTGTCAGCGGCGCTCGTCCACGCGGACCCCGAACCCGCCGATGGCGCGAGCTACCACGCGGTGCTCGCCCCGCACCAGCCGCAGCCAGCACCGCCCGCCTAGTAACGGGTGCGCTACCCGCTGGCCAGCCTGGCCCGGCAACGGCGCCCGGACGATTGAGGTCTGGCGGTCCAGCGACGATGCCCGTGCGTTCGCCGAGGCCAGCGCTCCGGCTCTGGCTCAGGCTCAGCTGCCGCCGCCGACCCGGATGGTCGGATTCGAGGTCATCAGCGACGTCGTGGCCTGACCGGCTCGGCGCGTGAGCAGGGCACCTTGCCCGTCCCGGAGGGCCCCGGACGAAGGTGGAACGCAACAGCACCGCCAGGTAGTCCGCGAGGCGACGGCGGGACCAGCGGCGGTCAGCGACCAGGGCCTCGATCAGGTCGGACGAATCAGCGCGAGGTACCAAGGTCTCAGCCGAGGCCAGGTGCAAGGTCAGCGCGGCCACGGCCAGCAAGCCGAACCCGATCGCCAGGCCGAACTGCGCCGAGTAGTCGCTAGCGCGGATGTGCGTGTAAACGGCGCAGACGAAGAACAGGACGAGGCCGATCGCCGCGGCCGTCCCGATCAGCGGAACGGCGATAAGGCCGAGGAGCAGCCCGGCCGCCCCCGCCGTCTTGAGCGTGCCGATCGGGGAGGTGAGCCACGACTCTGGCACGCCTGCCTGGGCCATGCCGGGGAGGATCGGTGTGAAATGGACGAGCGCCGCGATGCCCGAAAAGGCGTTGGCCGCGACGGCGATGACGGTGACGGCCGCAGGCCGTCCGGTAGGTGCCGGTCAGCGCCTTGTCGGTCAGTCGTGGCGGCCGCACGACTGTCCAGTCCAGGTCGCTGTCACGAAGGGCTTCCTCCATGAGCGCCAGGTCGGCGTAGTGCTCGCGGAACACTGCCTTTGTCAGGGGACTGAGCAGGTTGCGCATGACGAGCCCGTCGCCAGGGTCATGCCTGGGCGGGTGCGGCTGCCTCGGGCTGCACCCGGCCACGGTGACGGGCATCCTGGACAGACTGGAGCGCGGCGGCTGGGTCAGCCGCGAGCGCGATCCTGAGCCTCCGACCGGAACTCGGTCATCGTGCGAGCGCAGCGCGACCGCAGCGCGGAGGTGTTCCGGCTCTACTCATCCATGAACACCTCGATGGACCAGATCTGCGCCGGATACGCCGACAGCGAGCTCGAGCTGCTCGCCGGCTTCCTGCGCCGCGCCACCAGCGCCGGACGAGACGCCACCCGACGAACTGGCAGCCGCTGAGGCACCAGGAACAGGCAGGTCAGGCAGCGGCAACGTCCGGGGCCAGGCGCAGCGATAGTCCTGCGCGGGCTAAGTCATTTGCTAAGGTCAGCCTTATCAGTTTAGTTTTAGCATATGACCGCTGACCCGCAGCTGACCGCAGCCCCGGACGTCCAGGACATCGCCGCCGCGCTGCGGGTAAGCATCGGCCTGCTCGTGCGCCGGCTGCGTCAGGTGCAGCCCGACGGCGAGATCACGCTGCCCGAGACGTCAGCACTGGTTCGCCTGGACCGGGGCGGCCCGGCCACGCCGAGCGAGCTGGCCAGGCTGGAGCGGATCAGCCCGCAGTCGATAGGAGCGACGATCGCCGCGCTCGAGGCACGCGGCCTGGTCGAGCGGCGCCCCGACCCAGGCGACGGCAGGCGGGCCGTCATCTCGCTGACCGAAGCGGGCTCGCAGATGCTCAGGCACCGGCGGAACGTGCGGACCGAGCAGCTCGCCACGGCCCTGTCGGCTGGGTTCTCGCGCTCGGAACTGAACCAGCTGAAGGCCGCCGCGCCGCTGATCGAGCGACTGGCGCAGAACTTCTGATGGCGGCGGCGGCCGACCTCGGCTCGGGAAACGACCGCTACAAGTGGGTGGCCCTGTCGAATACGACAGCCGCCGTCTTCATGTCGGCCCTGGCATGACGAACCCGGCAGTTAAACCGGGGGGCGAGCCAACTACAGAACGCTGGCGGCCCGGCCAGGCGGGGAAGCGCCAGGACCGGGCCTAGGAGCCGAGTCCCTAGCTGGAAAGGGACAGACTCCAATGTCAAACGAGTCTACTGAGCGCACGCCGGATCAGTTGGTGCGCTCCATCACCTGTGACCGCTGCGGCGTAGCGCCGGGAGCCATGTGCTCCCCGGACGGCCGGTCGCACCTCCAGCGCTGGATCGATGCGTGGTCGCTCGGGGTCATTGAGCGCGACACGCTGAGGGGCGCCATGATGCGCGTCGCCAGCATCAGCAAGTGGGCTCTCGTGCCGATGGCCGAGCTGCCGGCTGACGGCGAGGTGCCGACGGAAGCGGCCTGCACACGGTGCGGCCAGCCGAAGCCCGGTGACAGCAACCTCATGCACCCTGCGTGCGAGCAGCAGGAGGGTGCCGAAGCGCTGGCCGCACTCCGCGAGCTGGCGGCTGAGCAGGACCAGGCCGGGCCGGGCGAGGGTACCCCGGAGGTGTCCGAGTGAGCGGCCGGGACTGCCTGGCCATCGATTGGGACGGCGTGATCCATGAGCACGCGGAGTGGCGCCCGGCGTTCGGCCGTCTGGACTTCTCGCTGATCAGGGCAGCCCATTCGGCCGGGTACGCGGTTGCCATCATGACCTGCAACGACATCGGCCGGGTGGCGGAGGCGCTTCGCGCGGCGGGGTTCGCGGTCTACCCGGATCACCGGATGGCCTACCGCGACTGGTCCGGCGGGCCGGACGGTCCTCGCAAGTGGCCGGAAGGTCGCGGCGACGGCATATTGCCACGATAGGGCCGTGCAGTGCCGCTACGGCGACGACTGGTGGAAGGTAATCGCGCGGGTCCGGGCCAGGGAGCAGCAGCGGCGGCTCGATCAGGCACGGGAACTGGGCCAGCACGAGGGGTTCACGCGGGGCTATGACGCGGCGCGGCGGGAGCTGGAATCAGCGGCCGACCGGCCGACCGTCGTGCTGCGGGCGGTGCCGGACGGGGCGGACCAGCCGGCCAGGCGCCGGGGAAGGCAGGCAAGGTGAGCGGGAGCAAGGGCGTGCGGCGCTGGCCGCTGGGCCTCATCGCGGCGCCGGCGGCAGTGGCCGTCTGGTCCGGGT
>Ga0307374_10002650_pt1 | contig 31515 bp, 27 predicted proteins | sample OX3MG_FD_202532 | JGI IMG/M metagenome (GOLD analysis project Ga0307374, IMG submission 202532) | Soil microbial communities from Risofladan, Vaasa, Finland - OX-3 | ecosystem: Environmental > Terrestrial > Soil > Coastal area > Acid sulfate soil | place: Finland: Risofladan, Vaasa | collected... | reverse complement strand
CGATGGCGGACTTCCTGCGCGCCTGCGTCCTCGGCCGGATGAACATCCTGGTCTCCGGCGGCACCGGCTCGGGCAAGACCACCTCCCTCAACGTCATGGCGTCCTACATTCCCGAGAACCAGCGCGTCGTGACCATCGAGGACGCCGCCGAGCTGCAGATCCAGCATCCCCACGTGGTGTCTCTCGAGCACCGCCCGCCCAACGTCGAGGGCAAGGGCGAGCTGACGATCCGCCAGCTGGTCCGCAACTCTCTGCGGATGCGACCCGACCGGATCCTGGTCGGCGAGGTCCGCGGCGCCGAGGCCCTGGACATGCTGCAGGCCATGAACACCGGCCACGACGGGTCGATGTCCACCATCCACTCCAACTCGGCCCGGGATGCTCTCAGCCGTCTCGAGACGATGGTGATGATGGCCTCCATCGACCTTCCCTACGAGGCGGTTCGGGCGCAGATCGGCTCCGCCATCAACCTCTTGGTCCACCAGGCCCGGATGCCTGACGGCCGGCGCAAGATCGTTCAGGTCGCCGAGGTGCTCGGCTACAACGCCGACGGCCCGGTCCTGCGCGACGTCTACGTGCTGGGGATGGGTTCAGACCTCCACCTCGAGTTCAACGCGACCGGCTACGTCCCCAAGCTGCTGGACAAGGCCGCCTTCTACGGGGTGCAGGTCCCGGACCGCCTGTTCGACCCCGAGTTCGCCCGCTACATCCCTGCTGGCGCCGACAGCATGATGCCGGTCATTAAGGACCCGCTCCTCGAAGCGGAGACCACGCGTCGCACCGGAGGAGACATCGTCCGCGAGGTGGTGGTGGTGCCCTTCAGCTCCAACCAGGCCACCTACGCGACCGCTGCCGAGACCGTCGAGGAGGAGCGCTACCAGCAGGGCCGGTCCGACCGGGCAGCCGCCGGTGGCGGGCGTGCCGAACATCCGACCAACCCAGTCGACCCGCTGGAGATGGCCCGCATGGCCCAGACCATGGTGTCCGCGTCGCCGGGTATGAGCGCCGACGTCCGCGAACTGATCAACGCCGCCCGCGAGGCCGTCGTGGCCACCGAGAGGCCGGCTCCGAGCACGCGAAGCGGAGGCGCCGCCGGGGTTGCGCCAGCCACCTCGGCCCCCGTCTTCGTCCCCCAGTGGCAGGCGCCCGCCGCGGGCGGCAACGTCCGTCCGACGGCCAACAACGCCAAGCGGCGGGTCAAGAGCGTCATCGAGACTCTGGTGGCCTACCTGGGTCTCAACCGTCGGATTGCCGACACGGTCAACGCCGCCTTCAACGGCGCCGAGGTCAAGATCGGCGAGTACGCGCGGGAGGCCAAGATCAGCTCCACCACGGCCAGCCGCGACCTCAAGCGGGCCGAGATCGCGGGCCTGCTGGTGTCGCAGAAGCATCCCCAGCTTGGCGTGACCTACCGGGCGGGCAGCTTCCTCATGCAGGCGGTCGCCTACGGCCTGGGCCTGAACTTCGGCGAGGCTGAGGCTGTGAGCGCCGACTCGATCGTGAACAAGGTTCTAGCCAGCATGCGGGTAACCCGTTAACTAGCCCGTCAGCCTGGTCCCGCCCGGCGCCGGTGCGTAGTTCTTGCTGAAGTCGAGGGTCAACGGCGTGGGCGGTGTGCTCGTGACCTGGTTGATGGAGATCGAGTAGGCGACGATCCCGCCCATGTATCCGTAGAACCCGGCATAGCCCTGGATGTTGAAGGCGACGCCGGGCGAGTAGGTCATTCCGATCGCCGCGCTGTTCACCTCGCCGTCCCACACGTTGGCGCGAGTCGCGGTGTTCGTACACGAGGTCGTCGAGGACGGCACGTAGTTGAGCAGCCAGTCGTACTGGTAGCCGCTGAAGAGGTATGCATCTCCGCCGGTGCCGGAGCCGAAGCCCGGATTGCTGTTCTTGAGGTTGAAACAGCCCGCGTTGGTCGCGTACATCTCGACGCCGCCAGGCGTGACAGCTCCCGGGCAGACAGCGCTGGCGCCGGCAGCGGTGGCGCAGCTGTTTTCATTGGCGTGATCGCCGCACCCGGGAGCCGGGGAAGCGCCCGATGAACAGGACACCCCGCCGGTGCTGGTAGTGCCGCGAGCCGCATTCTGACCAGGTAGCGATGGGCTCCCGCCCCATGCGGTCGTCTCGGAGTCGGGCGGATAGGCTTTGGCGCTATCCCAGGGGGCATTGGCCTGTGGCGCCCACCCGCTCGGCAGCTCGCTGGGGCCGCTGTCCCAGTTGCCGCTGGAGCTGCCAAGGGAGCCGCCGAGCGCCGGCTGGCTCTCGGTCGTGGAGTTGGTGATGCTCAGGGCGCTAACCAGCCCGAAGTTGCCGCCCGCGCAGCCGCCATCGCCAGGGGGAGATACATAGACGTTGTAGTAGGAGGCGCCTGGCACGTTTGTGATCGAGACGGCCAACTTTTCGTTGGTCCCGATGGAGACGGTCTTGCACATCGACGGAGCGCTCTCACGAAGAAACTGGACCGAGTTGTAGGTGTCATAGCGCACCGAGGTGACCTCGACCGCCCAGGTCCCGATGGCGATGCCGGATCCGGAGGAGGCGGCGCTGGGCGTGAACGTGCCCGCACAGTTGGCGCCGTTGTCGTTCCAAAACTGATGTGATGGCTCGTCGGGCGGCTTCAACTCGTTGCTGATAATCCCTTGGTTCACGGTCATACCGGCCTCCCAGTCATAGACCCCACCTTTGAGGAAGTAGCAGGTCGCGGCTCCCGAACCGAAGTTGGGGTCGCTCGTGTACGTGCCGGGCGGTAGCACGACGTTCGAGGCGTTGAAGCCCACCTGGGCGGGCGCGGCGGGGGCGACATAGCCCGGGTCTGCGAGGTGGTTCCCAGTGCTCAGGAGGCGTCCCAGCACGTTGTTGGAGGCCGTGCAGACGCCGCTGACAGGCGCCGCTCCGCCGGGCCAGCAGTAGTAGGTCAGGTGGTGGTAGGGGTCGGTGGGCACCGCGCAGCGCGTCAGCACGTTGCCCGCCACCTGCGCGTAGGACGCCGAACCGATGTTGAGGTTCCCGTCGGCGACTACGTCGCCGACGACCGTCACACCGGGGCTGGGCGTGTTGGTCACGTTGACCGAATTCCCACTCGTTCCCAGGCACCCCGCCGAGCTCAGGCCGGCAAGGGCCGGCGTCAGCGCCTGGTCCGAGGAGGTGGCCGCCCCCGTCGCCCTGACCGGGATCGTCGGCGCCTGGCCGAGCACCTGCATCAGGGTCAGGTCGATGGTGGTCTGCCCGGTCAGTGCGAACGTCTGTCCGGCAGGCCCGTCATCCTCTGCCGAGATCGTCAGCTGGTAGCTGGTGGTTCCGTAAGTGCAGGTCATGGTGAGCGGGGTTCCCGGCGCGCCCGGCGTCGGCTCGACCAAGCCCGGGCTGCACGAACGGCTGGTGTAGACCCGGTTGTCCATCGAGAACTCGGCCCCGGCGGCGGACTCCGCGCCCGACCAGGCGCCGGGGTTGTTTTGGTAGTACTCGGCGGCGGCGAGCGCGGCGTTGTCCACCGCATCCTGCATAATCCGCCGGCTGTCGAATGCCCGCGCGCTGTCGATCGCCAGGGCGACGAAGCCGATCAGCACCCCCATCATCAGCGCGATCAGGACGATCGCCTGACCGCGTTGAGTGCGCCGAGTGCCCATCAGTACTCCGTCCTCGCCAGCACCTGGAGCGTGAACACCACGTGGTTGCCGATCACATTGCTCACCAGCGGCGTGACGGGGACGAAGTTGTAGACGACGGTCACCTGCAGCATCTCCTGGCCCACCGCTGGGTTGACGGCGCTGCAGGAGCCCGAGGCCGCCGGGGTGTCTCCGCCGGCCGCGTTGGGCGAGGGGGTCGCCTCCGGCGCTCCGCCGGCAACCACGCCTGGCTCGGTGGTGTAGACCCAGGCGACCCCCGGCGAGGGCACGGTGGCCGGGATCGGCCCATTGGGACAGGTCGGCACCTGGATCGTCGCTCCGGGAAAGTGGACGCTCGCGGTGCAGGTGACCCCGGTGTTGGTCGGCAGCAGGGAGGTCGTCCCGACCGGTGTGCAGTTGGTCGGGTTGTTGACGGGGATTCCGTAACGGGTCGCCGCGTGGGCGGCCTCGCGGGCCGCGTTGCCGGCGGCGGCATAGAAATAGAGCGCGCGCCCGAAGTCGATGATCCCGAAGGTCAAAAGCAGCAGCACCGGAGCCACCAGGGCGAACTCGGTCATGGCCTGCGAGCGCTGACCGCGGTATCGGTGGCTACTCATGCGCCCTGGATCCGGGAGTGCAGGCTGGTCGCCAGGCCGAGGTTGCCGCCGAGAGGGGTCGGTATCGCCGCCGTCATCGGCGCGTACGCCATCACCACCACGACGTTGAGATCCTTGCCCGCCAAGCCGGTCGCGGCTATGGTCGGGTAATCGGTACCGACCGAGCCCAGGTCGTCATAGCAGATGTAGAGCCAGGGTTGATTGCCGACGGGTGGGAAGGAGGCGTTGCCGTACGGTGGGTTGTACTGGTCGTTGCCCAGGCCGGTCGGACAGGTCCCGGCGCTTTTGAGCACCGAGGCCGGGAGGCCGCCGGCGACCAGCTGGCCGTCGACCACCGACTTGATGTCGGCGTCGTCGAGGTGGGGATTGGAGTCGGTCCCCGCGTCGAAGATCGACCCGTAGCGCGAGCCCTCGCGGACGGCCGACTGGAGGACGTCGGCGTAGTGGATGGCCCGCGTGAGGTCGACCAGGCCGCCGAAGAGCAGGACCAGGACCACCGAGGAGATGGCGAACTCGGCCAGCGACTGGCCGCGCTGACCTCGGCGCAGGCGCGGGGCGTGCACTAGAATCTCCGCCGGGCGGGAGGCCGTTCGAGGGAGACAGTCTTGGTCAACATGCAGGAAGCGATCACCACGGCCCGGCGGCGGCGGCCGTTCACCATCCTGGGCATGGTCCTCGCGCTGATCACCCTCGGGGCCTTTCTCTTCGTCGCCACCCGCGGGACCGGCAGCGCAACCCCGAGCGGTGTCTCTGGCAACACGGGCAACCGCTCGGAGGTAGTGGCCAAGGTCGACATCCCAGCCCGGGCGACCATCACCTCCGACATGCTGACCGTGTCGAAGGTGACCGCCGCCGCCCCGCAGTCGTTCGCCAGCGTCTCCGACATCGCCGGCAAGACCGAGCACTTCCCCTTGATCGACATCAAGGCCGGCCAGCCGCTGCTGGCCAATGAGCTGGTGACCTCCACGACCTCCGTGCCGGGGAGTGGTCCGCAATTCCTCGACATACCTCAGGGCTTTGTCGCCTTGACGATTCCCACCAGCGAAGAGACCGGGGTCGCCGGCTACATACAGCCGGGCGATTATATCGGCATCATCGCGGTGGTCGACAAGGCCGGGGTGACCACGTCGAAGACCGTCTTCAACAACGTTCACGTGATCCGCGTGGGCACCGCGACAACCACGATCGCGCCAGGTCGCACCGGCCCCACCGCGACCGTCAGTTCGGGGACCGGCTCCAGCCTCACGGTGGTGATGAACGAGTGCGACGCGGAGTACGTGACCTGGTTCCTCGCGGCGGCGACCCTGCGCTACACGCTGGAGAACTACCAGGACTACAACCAGGGCGTAGTCAATAACCCCCAGACCGATCCCGCCTGCGCGATCGACAAGGCGACCGGGGTGACCAACGCCGACGTGGCCAAACGCTTCGGTTCCGACGTGGTCCCATGAACCCCGCCGGCGAGATCCTGATCGGCATCTGCCTGGCCGCCGCCATCGCGGTCTTCTTCTGGAGCCTCGACACCGTCCGCCGCGAGCGGGCGACCGCCGACCTTGTCATCTCCCAGTTACCCCGGCGACGTTCCCGGCTCGACCTGCGGGACACCGTCGACCGGGTGATGCAGCCCATCGCCGACCTCCTCAGCGAGCGAAACCGCCGGGCGGGGAAGGTGACGCTCGCTGAGGACCTCGCCAAGGCGGGCCTTCGGCTCACCAGCTCGGAGTACTTGCTGATCCAGATCTCGCTCGCGCTCGGGCTGGGCCTGTTCGGCCTCTGGGTTTTCGGCCTCGGGCCGCCGTTCCTGCTCCTCGGCTGGCTCGGCTTCATCGTGCCCCACTTCTACATGCGACGCCGCCAGGAGGGGCGCCAGCGGGCGTTCAACGACCAGCTGGGGAACATGATCACGCTCCTCTCCAACGCCCTAAAGACCGGCTACTCGCTCGGCCAGGCGATCGAGATCATCGCCAAGAAGGCGCCGCCGCCGGTCTCCGACGAGTTCGAGGTGGTGACCACCTCGATCCACTTCGGCACCTCGGTCGAGGACGCCCTGGCCGCTCTCGTGAAACGCGTGCAGAGCTCCGACCTCGACTTCATCGTGGTGGCCATCCTGCTCCACCGGAAGGTGGGCGGGAACTTGCCCGAGATCCTCGACAACATCGCTGAGACGATCCGCGATCGGCTTCGCATGAAGCGGGAGATGGCGGTCCTGACGGCGCATGCGCGCGGTTCCGCCACCCTTATCAGCGCGCTGCCGATCGTGCTCGGCGTCCTGATGTACCTGATCACGCCCAAGTACTTCGCGCCCATGATTCTGTCCCCGGTGGGCTGGCTCCTGATCGGGATCGCCGGTGCCCTGGTGGTGATGGGCAACCTGCTGATGAACCGGCTGGCCAAGGTCGACACCTAGGTGTTCGACTGGCTTCCCGCGATCCTGGGGCTGATCTTCGCCTCGGCGATCTACTTCTACTTCATCCAGCTTGACAAGCAGGAGGAGGTGGTCTCCGAACTGCCGCCGCAAGATGAGGTCGGCGCGCTGGCGCTGCGCCGGCGGGGTCTTAGCTATCGGCTCGACCGCCTCGGTCGTCGGATCTTCGGCAACCGGGTGTCGATCGACGAGCGGACATCGGTGCAGGTGCGGCTCAACCTCGCCGGCAACCCCGGCCACCTGACACCCGCCGCCTTCGAGGCGATCCGCTACGGCTTAGCCGCCCTCATGGTCGCCCTCGCCCTCGGCTTCGGGCTGCTCATCGGGCAGGCGCTAGTGGCGGCCATCGCCGCGATCGTGGCCGCCGCGCTCGGCTACTGGCTCCCGATGCTGCTCCTGAACCAGCTGGCGGCCGCCCGCCGGACGGCCATCGAGCGCAACCTGCCCGACGCCGTCGACCTGCTCACCCTGGCGGTGGAGGCGGGCCTCAGCCTCGACGCTGGCATGGCCGACATTACCGGTCGGTTCAACAATGCGCTCGGCGATGAGTTCGGCAAGGTCCTCCGCGAGGTGCGACTGGGCCGGCCCCGGATGGCGGCGCTGGAGGACATGGGCCGCCGCTCGGGAGTCGCCGAGCTTCACAACCTGATCCAGGCAATCACCCAGTCGGAGCAGATGGGCATCGGGATCAGCCGCTCCCTCCGGATCCAGGCCACCGAGCTCCGCCGGGTGCGCCGCTCGATGGCGCAGGAGCGAGCCGCCCAAGCGTCCCTGAGGATGATCTTCCCGATGGTCGGCTGCATCTTCCCGACGATCTGGATCATCCTGCTCGGCCCCGCGCTGCTCGGCATCATCAAAGCCTGGCGCTAAAACGGAGCAGGAGGGGGCGGGCCCTTTCCAAAACTTCTCCTCCCGGCGCGACGCAGGAGTCGATTTCGAACAACTCAAGCTGGCCGGCGTATATCCGGCCTACGCGCGGCATCCGGTTCTCCCCCCGATGGCGAGACTTCTTTCCCCTCGGATGCACACCCTCTACCTTCAGGTCGTATTCTCTTCAATAGTCCGGTCAAGGTCGTTGTCAAAGACCCCGAAGGGTTCGAGTCCGCCCTCCGCGAGTTCAGGCGCAAGGTCCAAGAGCAGGGCCTCGTCCGTGAGGTCCGGCGCCGCGCGCAGTACGTGCCGCCGGCCGAGGCGCGCAAGGTCAAATCCATTCGTGCCCGGCGGCGCAAGCGATAAGCCGGGACCGGGTATAATTTCCGCCGTTCGGTGGCCATGGCGGAGGGGAGACACCCGTTCCCTTTCCGAACACGGAAGTTAAGCCCTCCTGCGCCGATGGTACTGCCAGGGTGACCTGGTGGGAGAGTAGGTCGTTGCCGAGCATTTTTTTCAAATCCCGGGACCCGCAAGGGCTCCGGGATTTGAGCTTTCTGGGCGGCCTGGACTTCTAGGCGGTCACCAGTGGTTCCTCGACGAGAGGGCGGAGCTTGGGCAGGAGGAGCAGGAGCCTGATCGTCAGCACCGCCAGCAGCGCGAGCATCGTCCCCAGCACGTCAATGACGATGTCCCCCACGCCGCCATGGTGGTAGACGATCGACTCCGTCAGCATCAGCACGCCGGCCGCCAGCAAGGGGATGAACCAGGCGTCCCGAGCCGCCATGCAGAACTGCACCAGCAGGTTGTTGAGGCTCAGTGCGAGGCCGATCACGCCGACCAGGAAGATGTAGTGCTGGGCATCCGAGAAGGCCCCGCCGAAGAGGACGCGCACGATCAGGCCCGGCACCGCCCCAAAGACCACCAGCGCCATCGCCCCCAGCAGCCCCATGATGCCCGCCGAGACGCCGAGCAACCGACCGGGGTGGTCGTTGTTGGCGAGCGCCTCGACCACCCGCGGAAAGAGCACCTGACTCACCGAGAGGGTCAGGAAGTAGAGGATCGTCCCGATCTTGTTCAGCGCGCCGTAGATGCCGGCGTCGTGGCTGCCCAGGTAGTGCTTGGCGAGGATCACGTCCAGGTTGTAGAGGAGCAGGATCCCGAGCGTCCCCGCTGAGGCCGTCAGCGAAAAGCCGACCATGGAACGGAGTCGCTGACGGCCGCCGGGCGCCCGCAGGTGGTCGCGGATCGCGTAGATGCCTATGAGGTAGGCGAAGGCGACCCCGGCGAGGACCGCGATGGTGGCGCCCACGACGCCCGTCCCCGCCGCCAGCAGTATCCCGAGGGCGCTGCAGCGGACGACGAGCTCCAGGGCCAGGTTGGCGGACAGGCCCGAGAAATACTGGATCCCCTGGAGGACCCCGCGCGGGATTCCCACCTGCCAGAAGACCGCCACCCCGAGGCCCAGCCAGACCACCGGCCAGGGGGAGTGGAGGTGGAGAAAGCCGGCCACCGGCCCGGCCAGGAGGAACCCCGCCAGGATGATCAGGACGCTCGGCAGCAGGGTGATCTGCGTCGTCCGCACGACCAGGTAGCGCACGGCGTCGGTGGTTCCCGAGGCGACCAGGGTGGCCGAGTAGCGGGCGAGGACCAGGACCAGGATCAGGGTCGGGGTGGTGAAGACGGCGTAGACCGCGATGATCGAGGCGACGTCGCCGTAGAGGTTCGGTCCCAGCACCCGACCGGCAATCGCGTGGTAGACGAAGCCACCGACGCCAGCGACCAGGCCTCCGGCGAAGAGGACGAGGTTCTGCCGGACCAGGCGGCTCGACTTCAACCGCTCCAGGCGGGGGCCGAGCGCCCGCTGGGGAGCTTTGTCCACGACCCGGCGATTCTAGGGTGGCGGCTGCTGGGCGCGTCGGGGGGAGGGGTGGCCCCCGACCTTCCCTATCCTTTGCTGCTGGCGATGGAAGAAAGAGAGGCCGCCGAGGTCGCCGAACCGCTGGTCTCGGTCGTGGTGGTCAGCCACAATGTCAAAGACCTCCTCCTCGACTGCCTGACCGCCCTCCACCAGCGAACCGACGTCCCCATCGAGGTGATCGTCGTAGACAACAACTCGAAGGACGGCTCCGCCGCCGCGGTCGAGGAGGGGTTCCCGGCTGTCAGGCTCCACCGGATGCGCAAGGACTCGGGTTTCGGGCGCGCCCACAACGCCGGCCTCGAGCTCTCGAGCGGCCGTTTCGTGCTGCTGCTGAGCCCGGAGGTGATGCTCAAGCCGGGCTGCATCGGCGAGCTATCCGACTTCCTTCTTGTCCGGCCCGACGTGGGTGCGGTCAGCCCCCGGCTGACCAGTCCTGACGGGCGCCTCGTCGAGGGCGCCCGTCGCGCCTTTCCTACCCCCGGCCTCGCGCTCTATCGGCTGGTCGGGTTGAGTCGGCTCTTTCCTCACACGAGGCGGTTCGGCCGCCACAACTTTGGCTATCTGCCGGCCGACCGGCCGCACGAGATAGACGCCGGCACCTCGGCCTGTCTGATGATCCGGCGGGCGGCGTTCGCGAAGGTCGGCCAGTTCGACACCGACTACTTCATGTACGGCGAAGACCTCGATTTCTGCTACCGGCTCAAGCAGGGGGGCTGGAAGGTCTTCTACGTCCCCGCGGCGGAGGCGGAGCGGCACTCGGGTGTGCCGACCCCGGAGGAATCGAGGCGTCACCGCTACGAGATGCACAGCTCGATGTGGACCTTCCACCACAAGCACTACGCGGACGAGCTGCCGGCTTTCGGGAACGGCCTGGTCTGGGCGTCGATCTGGACCCGCTGGGCATTTCTCAGCGGCTGGTCGGTGGTCAGCCGAACCAACCCGCCGGGCGACTAGGGCCTCGCGGCCGGAATGGGGTGATTCCGGCCAAGATGCGCGTCGCGGCCCGCGAGCGGCTGCAGGTCGCGCTCGGGCGCGTTCTCCGCCTGCGCCGGACCGAGCTGGGTCGGGCGCTCCGCATGGCGGGGCTGGCGATAGTCCTCGGCTGCGGCATGTACACCGCCTTCAACGGGACCCAGGCGATCTTCCTGGTCCGCACCGGCGCGCGGGCCTACCCTGCCTTCTTCATAGTCCTCGCCGTCAGCGTCTGGCCGGCCATCACGGCGCTGGCGGCGGCCAACCGGCGCTGGGGCCCGGACGCTGCTTTCCGCTACAACCTGGCTCTCAACGCGGTCGTCCCGCTCACCGTCTACCTGGCGTACCGGCTGGCCGAGAACACTGTCGTCAGCTTTCTCGCGATCGTGGTCTATTCGGTGGCCTTCGAGGTCCTGATGATCCAGTTCTGGGCCTTCGTCGGCCAGTACTTCGACATCCAGGAGGCGAAGCGCGTCTATCCGGTGATCGCTGCCGGTTCCGGTCTCGGCTACATCTTCGCGGGTGCCCTCACCACGGTGGTCGCCGAGGTGAGCGGGCAGCCCGAACTGCTGGTCCTCGGCTGGGCCGCCGGCTGCGCCGCCAGCGTTCCGATCGCCGCCGCGATCAGTCGCCGGCTGCGCCGCCCGGTGTCCCTGGACGTCGGCGATCCCTTTGGGCCGGAGGAGGGCGTGGTGGTAGCCGGCACGCTTCATGGGCTGCGGGACGCGTTCGGCTACTTGCAGGTCAGCCGGCTGGTCCTGGCACTGGTCCTGCTCGGGACGGTGCTGCTGGTCGTCATGAGGGTGTCGGACTACCTGGTCGCGCTGGTCTTCGTCGACTCGACCCGCAACGTTACCGAGCTCAGCGTCCTCCTCGGCAATGCGTGGATGCTCAGCTACCTGGTCCAGATCGCCCTCGGCCTCTGGGTAACGCCCTGGCTGCTGGCGCGAGCCGGGATCAAGAACGCGATCCTGGCGCTGCCGGTTGCGACGCTGGCGGGCTTCTCCCTGGTGGCCCTCTCACCCCGGCTGGCCGCCGCGCTCTTCCTCTTCGTGGTCCGCAACGGGCTGCAGACCGGCGTCGACGACCCCGCCCGCAACGTCCTCGACGGCGCTCTGCCCGAACAGGTCCGGCCCCGCCTCGCGCTGCTCCAGGACAACTTGGTGCTTCCCGGGTCCGCCGCCCTGACTGGGATCGGCTTGGCCGTCATCGCGGCCTTCTTCGGCTCCGCCTCGGTCCTCTTTTTGGCCTGGCTGGGGATCGTCGTGGCGCTCTTGTTCCTCGCCTGCGCTCTCTGGGTCCGCGGCCTCTACGTCGGCGCCGTCTTCCAGCGGCTGCGCTCGCACACCTTATCGCTGGACGATCTCGAGCTGGCCGTCGGCCTCCGCAGCCTGGGGGAGGTGTCCGAGCTCAGGGGCTACCTCGCCGGGGACGATCCCGAGATCCGCCGCTTCGCCGCCACCGCCCTGAGCCGTGTTTCCGGCGAGGGGTTCGCCGAGCTGGCGCCCGAGCTGGTGCTCTCGGCCGACCCCGCGCTCCGGCGGCTGGCCTTTGAGCTCTCCCCGGCAGGCGCGCTGGGTGAGGACCTGCTGGCGATCGGCGCCGCGGACCGCGATCCCTGGGTGGTGGCTGCCGCGGCGGTCGCCGGCAGCCGGAGCCGTCCGCCGTGGGCGAGGTCGGGGGAACTGCTGGCCCGACTGCGGCATTCGCCCGGTGCCCCCGGCCGCTCCGCCGCCGCCTGGGCGGCGTCCTTCACCGGCGAATTGGAGCCGGTGCAGGCCGCGCTCGCCGATCCCCGCGCCGCTGTTCGCCTGGAAGCGGTCAGGAGCCTGGGCCGGATGCGGAGCGAGACACCGGGCACCGCCCGGTCCCTGCTGACCCGAATCGGCGACAAGGATCTCGAGGTGCGCCGCGAGACGCTTCGCCAGCTCGGCCGATGGGCCGCGCCGGCCGCCGCCGCCGAGGACCTCGGCCCGCTCCTGGTGGAGTGTCTCGGCACCGGCGACCCGGTGAGCCAGCACCTCGCCGGCGAAGCGATCTCGGTCCAGTGTCCCGCCGCCCTGGAGGCCGCCCTGCCCTTGCTGGAGGGCGAGCCGAGGATCGCGGTCGCCGTGCTCGAGGCGATCTTTCGCTCCGGGCGCGTGGAGATGATCGCGGCCGCCACGCGGCGCCTGGAGGCGGCGCTGGCTGCCGGGGAGCTCTCTGCCGACCATTCCCACCGCCTCGGCCGGTTCGGTCGCCTGGGCGGCCCCGGCAGCGAGGATCAGCGCTGGGCGGGACTCCGGGTCGCTCTCGACGATCACCGCGAGCAGACCATCGAAGTCTGCCTTGCGGCGCTCCGCTCCCTCCATGACAAGCGGGGCTTCGCACGGGTCGAGCGCGGCCTGCGCTCCGGCGATCCGGCCGCGCGGGCCGTGGCGATCGAGACGCTGTTAAACTTCGGCCCGCCCCGCCTGGTCGAACCACTGGCCCGGCTGCTCGACCCCGGTCGCCTCGAGGTCGGCGCCGCTCGGCCGCTCCGCGAGGTGGAAATCGGGAAGCTGGAAAAGCATCCCCATGAGTGGGTCCGGCGCGCGGTGGCCGACGTGGGGGGCGGGCGGCAGGAGAGCATGAAAGACCTGGTCGCGCTCAAAGGGGTGCCGCTCTTCGCAACCCTCAGCCTCGAGCAGCTGGCAAGTATTGACCGCCTTATGGTCACCCGCAGCTACGAGGCGGGAGAGCAGATCTTCAAATGGGGCGACCTCTCCAGCGAGCTCTATGTGGTGCTCCAGGGGTCGGTCAGGATCCACCGCGACCAGGGCGGCAGGCAGGTGACGCTCGCTCGCCTGGGGCCGAACAGCTTCATGGGCGAAATGGCGCCCTTCACGGACGAGCCGCGGTCGGCAGGCGCCGAGGCGGTCGAGCCGACCACCGTCAGGGTGCTCCGCAAGGACCGGCTGGGAGCGATCCTGCACGAACACCCAGAGGTGCTGATGGAGGTCATCAAGAACCTCAGCCGCCGGCTCATGGTTGCCAACACGCAGCTTGAGGAGGCGGCGCGGGCCAGGGCCGAGATCGAGCCGACCTCCGGTCCTCAGGCCTCCTCGCGCCGGTAGGGCTCGAGCAGCGCCACGTCGGTTTCGTTCAGCTCGACCTGGACGTTCACGCCAACCACCTCGATGACCTTGGCGATCGGGACCACGACCTGCTTGCCGAGCAGGCCCTCGCGGGCGATTACCAGCTCGGTGGTGCGGCCCCTGTCGTTGGTCAGCAGCTCCACGACGTGGCCGATCCGGTTGTCGCCGGCCCAGACGGGGCTGCCGGCGCTGATCTCGTGGAAAACCTCGCCAGGCGTGAGGTCGGCCTCGACCGGCGGCAGGTAGGGCGCGTTCCCCAGCAGCGCTCCGGCGACCGCCAGGAAATTGGCGAGCCCGTAGCCCGGCGGCGCCTGCCAGTGCTCGCCGGGGGCCGCGAAGCCGGCTTCCTCGTGACGCGGGAGCTTCGACAGCTCGTCGGGAGAGAGGTCGGCGCTGAGCCCGTCCGGTCCGGCGTCGCGGATGTGCTCGAGTGGGATCACGCGGTCGTCCACCACGAGGTGGGTCACCTGGTGCGCGCCCTCGTCCACGACCAGGCGCTCGACCTGGCCGAAGCGCGAGCCGTCCGAGGCGAGCACGTCCTCGCCGATTCGGAGCGCCCTCACAGGAGCAGGTCCGCGCCGGTGCCGCCCCGCTCCGGCGCGGTCTCGGTCTCGGGCTCGCCCGGCGTCCCCGGACGCACCTCGATCTTCTGCCGGGCGGAGTCCAGCTTGGCCTCGCAGATCTTCAGGTAGCGGCGGCCCTCGGCCACCGCTTCGATCGCCTGCTCCAGGGTCAAGTTGCCCTCCTCGAGCGCGCGCAGGCGGGCGTCGAAGAGCTCGATCGCCTGCTCATAGCTGAGGTCCTCGACCGGCGTCTCGGTCACGGACGGAGCTCCTCGACGCGGGCCCCGAGGCTACCCCGATGCAGGCGTACTTTAAGCCGGCGGCTGACCATGGTGTCGGCCGCGGCACGGATCACCAGGCCCGTCTCCTCATCCTCGGTGATGCTGTACCCGCGGGCGAGGACCGCCTCCGGCGAGAGTGCCTCGAGGCGGCCGGCGCGGTTTAGCAGGTCGCGGCGGACATCGGCGAAGCGCTCCTCGGCGAGCTGAGCCAGGCGGACGGTGCCACGGCGCCGCGCGAGGTCGAGGCGGCGGCTCGCGAGGAGGCGCTCGGCGCCCGCCTCGAGCCGGCGTCCGCGCTCGCCGAGCTCTGCCGCTCGGCGAGCGAGCTGCTGAGCGGGGCTCAGCCTTGCCAGGTCGGCCGCGGCCCGGTCAAGGCGCCTTCGGCGAAGCTGCAGCTGGGCGGGGAGCAGGAGGTCGAGCCGCTCGCGGCGGCGGGCCACCGCCTCGGCGCCGGCGCCGACCCGGAGCAGGCCCTCGCGGAGGATCCTCCGCCCGCGCTCGGCAAGCTGGGCCTTCAGCTCCGACTTCCGCGGCACCACCCGCGCCCCCGCCTCGGTCGGCGTCCTGCACTCCGCGTCGGAGACCATGTCGGAGAGCGTGCGGTCGGAGGTGTGTCCGAGCGCCGTCACCACCGGCAGCCTCGAGGCGAGGATCGCGCGCACCACCGGTTCGGTGTTGAAGCCGTAGAGGTCCTCGAAGCTGCCTCCGCCGCGGGCGATGATCACCACCTCGGCGCGACCGTCGCGGTTGGCCGCCCGCAGCGCGGTCGCCACGCTGCCCGGCGATGCCGCGCCCTGGACCTGGGCCGGGTAGACCAGGATCTCCATGTTCGGGAAGCGGTCCCAGATGGTCTGCTGCAGGTCGTGGATCACAGCGCCGGTAGGCGAGGTCACCAGCGCCACCGCCCTGGGCAGGAAGGGAAGCTTGCGCTTTCGCTCGGGGGAGAAGGCGCCCTCCACCTCCAGGCGCTGTTTCAGCAGCTCGATCTGCGCCCGGAGCTTGCCGACGTCGTCGAACTCCAGGTAGTCGACCAGCAGCCGGACGCGCCCGCCCTGGGCCCAGAAGTCGACCCGTCCCCGAAAGATGAACTCCTGGCCGTCCTCGGGCAGCATCGGCAGCCGGCGGGCATCGTTGCCGAATATGAAGGCCTCGATCAAAGAGGAGCTGTCGCGGATCGAGAAGCTGTAGTGGCCCTTGGCCGACAGCTTCATGCCGCTCACCTCGCCCTTCACGAACACGCTCCGCAGGGGTCCCAGTGCGACCTGGATTTGGCGGGCCAGCTCGCTGACCGTCCACGGCCGCCGAGCCTCCTGGGGCTTGATCACGAGCGATAAGTCTAGGATCGCGCCGCCAGCTTCTTGGTCTCGCGGAGGTAATCGCGCGCCATCGCCGAGTAGCTCTGGCGGATCGCCTGTTTGGGGTTCAGGCCGAGCGTCCGGGCGGCCTCCGGCAGTTCGGCCGGCGGGCCCTCGAGCTCGATGAAGAAGCCGAAGTCGAGGGTGTCGAGGGTGGTCGACACGGTTCCCATCCGCCAGCTGGCGCGTTGCTTGTGGAAGACGAATTCGACCGCGTAGCCAAGCGATTCGAGGAGGTCGCGCGCGGTGGACGCGTCGGCGACCTCGACCTCGGTCTCCTCCCGGACCTTGATGCCGTTGCTGAAGGTCGCCGGTCCCTTGCTGGTGATGATCCCGCTCTTTCCCCCGTCCAGGATCCGCAGCCGGAGGCTGACCCGGGACTTGGCCGGCACCGCGAAACGGAAGTTCTCCTCGTCGTAGGAGCCCTCGTTCACGGCGCCGATCTCCCGCAGCCGCCGTCGAAGTCGCGCCTGCTCGGCGGCGCCCGCGAGGCGAAACTTGAGCTCCGCCTCCTGGCTCCGGTCCCGGCCGGCGTGCTTGGGGCGGCGGGTCGCCATCCCGCCGAGCTTATCGGAACCGCCGCCACTTCACTTGCGGCCGGCCCGATCCTCGGCGATCATGTGGTGCTTCCTTTCACATGGCCACCAATCGAACCAGCCCCACCGGCGGCAGCGACGCTGCCTCCTTCTCGGCCTCCCACCTGACCGGTCACTTCATCGTCTGCGGGCTCGACGAGCTCGCCTTCCGTGCCGCGGAGGAGCTGGACCGGCTCCAAGAGCAGGTCGTGGTGGTCACCCCGAACACCCAGGGTCAGTTCCAGGGCCGCATCCACGCCCTCGGCCTCCACACCGTCCACGCGAACTACCGCGAGGACGCGGGCCTGCGCAAGGCGGGCATCATGGGTGCGCGCGCCATCATCATCGCCGGCGGCGACGACGTCGGAAACATCCACGCCGCGCTCTCCGTGCACGAGCTCAACCCAGGGCTCCGGGTGGTTGTCCGGATCTTCGACCCCGACCTTGGCCGCCAGATCACCTCCCTTCTCCAGGACTGCGAGGTCCTCAGCTCCTCGACCATCGCCGCGCCGGCCTTCGTCGAGGCGGCGGTCCGCGAGCGCTTCGAGCAGGTGGTCGAGGTCGCCGACCGGGTCCTGGTCCTGCGCCGCAGCTCCGTCTTCGACCCGGACGTCGTGCTGCCCATCGCCGGGGAGGATGGCGACGGGCGGCTGGTCATCTTCCCGACCGAGGGCGAGGACGTGCTCTGCCTCTCGGACACGGGCGACCTCGAGAGCGCGATGGAGGTGACCACCGCGCCTCGCCGGCGGCGACGCCGGCTCCCCTCGAGCCTGGTCTCCTTCGGCCAGCTGGTGGAGAGCCTCGCCGACGGCCGCCTCCGCTACGTCCTCGGAACGGTCGTTGGGGTGGTGCTGATCAGCTCGCTCGTGCTCCACTTCGCCGAGCCCCACTGGAGCTTCATCGACGCCGTCTACTTCACGGTCACCACCATCACCACGATCGGCTACGGCGATTTCACGCTTGGAAACGCTCCCTGGCCGGTGATGGTGTTCGGCATCTTCCTCGAGCTCGTGGGCGCCGCCGTCATCGCCATGTTCTTCGCCGTCGTGACCGACACCCTCGTGGGGACCCGGCTGCACCGGGCGCTGGGCGGCATCCACGGCAGCATGGACGACCACGTGGTCGTCTGTGGGCTCGGGAACGTCGGCCATCGGGTGGCTGAGGAGATCCACCGGATGAAGATCCCGATCGTGGCCATGGAGGTGAACGAGTCGCAGAAGGCGATCCTCCACGTCCGGCGGATGGGCATCCCGGTGCTGATCGGGGACGCTCGCGAGGTGACCAACCTGCAGAAGCTGGAGACCGAGCGGGCGCGCTGCGTCATCGTCTGCACCGACGACGACATCACCAACCTGGAGATCGCGCTCAACGTGCGGAGCCTCAGCCCGGAGTGCAAGGTCGTGCTCCAGTTGCACGACCCCGACCTCGCGGCCCGGGTACAGCGGGCCATCGGCCTCGGCATCGCGAGGAGCACCGCCGGCCTCGCCGCGCCGGCCTTCGTCTCGGCGGCGCTCCGGCACCGGATCCTGACCATGCTCCCTGTCGGCGACCGCACCCTGGTGGTCGCCCGCGCCAGCGTGGTGGAGTCCGCTGACGCGGTTGGCCGGAGCGTCCAATGGCTGCTGGACGGTCCCTTTGCCAGGGTCCTGCTGCTCACCCGCGGGTCGGACCTGAGCTGGAGGCCGCCACCTGAGACGGTTTTCGAAAGCGGAGACGAGCTGGTCCTGGTAAGCACCCGCAAGGGGCTCGACGAGGTGCTCCGCCGAACCGAGCTGGTGGCCCCGGCGGAGGCTGCCGGCAAGCGCGGCTGAAACGAGGGGCCCAGCTTCTCGCCGGAACCGGACAGGCGGATCCGCTGTGCATAGCTGACCGCTAGAATCTAGGCGTGCCTAAATCTGAGGTAGGGGTTCGCCGTACTTCCAGGGCCCAGGAGGACTACCTGAAGGCGATCTACCAGCTGGGTGGAAGCGCCGAGCTCGTGCCCACCTCGCGGCTGGCGCAGGAGCTGAAACTGAGCGCGGCCTCGATCAGCGAGATGCTCGACAAGCTCGCTTCGCTGAAAATGGTGGACCACAACCGATATCGCGGAGCCCGTCTCACGACCGAGGGCGAGGCGCTCGCCCTGGAGATGGTGCGCCACCACCGGTTGCTCGAGACCTACCTTGTCAGCGCCCTCGGCTACGGCTGGGACGAGGTCCACGAGGAGGCCGACCGCCTGGAGCACGCGATCTCCGAGCGGCTGGAGGAGAGGATGTGGACCGCGCTCGGGCGCCCCCGGGTGGACCCGCACGGCGATCCCATCCCGACCGTGGACGGGCGCCTGCAGCCGCGTGGGCTCCGGTCCTTGGTCGCCTGCACCGGGGGCGAGCGGGTGGTCGTTGAGCGCGTCTCCGACCGCGATCCCGAAAAGCTGCGGGCGATCTCCGCCCTCGGACTCAACCCCGGGACCCGGGTCCGGGTGGTGGCGGAGAGCCGCTGGGAGGGCCCGATCCTGCTGGCGCTCGGCAGGCGCCGTCTGGAGGTGCCGCTGGGCCTGGCCCGGGCACTCTTCGTGGAGAGTTGAGGGTCCGCGGCGAGGTCCTCACCGGCGAGGACCTGCAGCGATCCCACGACCGGGCCCGGGTGGTCGATGCCCGTCACCGCCGGCGGCGATTGGCGCTCTGGTGGCTCCTGATCGGCCCCGGCGTGCTGGCGATGCTGGGCGAAAACGATGGCCCCAGCATGCTGTCCTACGCCGCCACCGGCGCCACCTACGGGATCGGCTTCTTTCTTCCCTTCATAGTGCTCACCTTCCTGGCGGCCTACGTCGTCCAGGAAATGGCGATGCGCGTCGGCGCCGTCACCCATCGCGGCTATGGAGAGCTGGTGTTCCAGCGCTTCGGGCGCTTTTGGGGCTGGCTCTCGGCCGGCGACCTCGTGGTCACCAACTTCGTGACCCTCATCACCGAGCTGATCGCGGTCAGGGTCGGCGCAGCCTACTTCGGCGTCCCGCCTCTGGTCGCTGTGGGTGCCGGGGTCGCCCTGGTCGTCTTCAGCGTGGCGGGGGGGCGGTACTGGCGCTGGGAACGGGTGGCGCTCAGCCTGGCCGGGCTCAACCTCGTCTTCCTGGTGGCGGGGGTAATGACACATCCCGACCCGGCGGCCCTCGCCGGCGCCTTCGCGACCTGGAAGCCGCTGCCGGGAGGCTCGCTGCAGACCTTCCTGCTCCTGCTCGCCTCCGACATCGGGGCGACGGTCACGCCCTGGATGATCTTCTTCCAGCAGAGCGCGGTGGTGGACAAGGGGATGACGCCTCGCGACATCCCTGAGGGAAGGCTTGACACCCTCGCCGGAGCGCTCCTGGCCGCACTGGCGGGCTGCGGGGCGCTGCTGGCGGCGGCGGTCCTCTTCGAGCACCACGTCGACCCAGCCCAGCTCCAGGCCGGGACCGGGTTCGCGCAGGCGCTCCAGCGCTGGGCAGGAGCGCCGGTGGCGGCCCTCTTCTCGATCGGCCTGATCGAGGCTGGAGCGCTCGCCCTGCTGACCATCTCGGCCAGCACCGCGTACGCGGTCGGGGAGGCCGTCTCCGGCGCCCACAGCTTCAACCGGCGCATCGGCGAGGCTCCGCTTTTCTACGCGCTCAACGTGGGCACCGCCGCGCTGGCGGCCGCGATCGTGCTCATCCCGGGCGCGCCGCTGCTGAGCATCGCCCTCAACGCCAACCTGCTGGCGATCGTGCTGATGCCCGCCGCGCTGGTCTTCCTGATCCTGCTCGCGAGCGACCGCGAGATCATGGGCACCCAGGCCAACCGGTCGAGCACCAACCTTTGGGCTGCGGGCGTGACCGGCCTGGTCGCCTTTGCCGGAAGCGCCTACGCGGTGGTTGCTTTCCTGGCCACCGTGGGGGGAACGAGATGAGGGAGCCGGGCCTTCCCGAGCACGTCCGACACATCTACGAGGGGGAGCCGGACGAGGACCTGATCGAGGCGCTGGAACCCGACCAGCTGGTCGATGCGATGGAGTCCAAACTTCCTTGCCGGCTGCTTGGTCGCTGGACCAGGACCGGGCTCTGGGCGCTTCGGGTGTTCGTGCTGACGATGACGGGCCTTGTCGTCTACACCTTCGTGGCAAGCCTCGGCGCCCGGGGTTGACGATGGCGGCTACTCCTGTCTCGCTCGCGCTAACGGTGGCTTCAGGATTCTTGCCTAGCATCTTCGGGATCTGATGGCGGTACCAACGCGGCCGGATGGCCGCCGGGCGAGGGCGTCCGCCGGTCGGATGAAGGGTCTCCAGGTGATGGCGATCTTCTTGGTCGGGATCGCCCTCAGTGGAGTTTCGGGTGCGCTCGCCTTCTTCCTGCCGGCGCTGGCGACCGCGGCCAGCATCTCCGGGCAGCCGGTTACGATCCCCTCGCCGTCGGCCGTCGCGGCCCTGGCGTCACCTACCCCGCCGTCCTCGGCCGGAGGGCCCTTCACCGTCCTCCTGCTGGGCTCCGACGACGACGAGAAGTTCGATCCCAACCACGTCCTCACCCAGTCGATGATCCTGGTCCGGGTCGACCCCGCCGCCAGGCAGGTGACGATGCTGTCGATCCCCCGCGACCTCTGGGTGCCGCTCTCGGTGGGCGGAACCGCCAAGATCGACGGCGCCTACTCCTACGGAGGGCCCGCGGCGGCGATCGCGACCGTCGAGCAGAACTTCGGCGTCCACATCGACGACTACGTCTGGGTCGGGTTGAAGGGCCTCATCAAGCTGATCGACGCGCTGGGCGGCGTGGACGTGGTCGCCACCAACCCGGTCCTCGACGACTACTACCCGCAAGACATCAACAGCAACAATCCCTATGGCTACGAGCGGGTCGCGGTCCTCTCCGGTCCCCAGCACCTGGACGGGACCACCGCGCTCCAGTACGTGCGCTCGCGCCACGGTGACCTCGAGGGCGACTTCGGCCGCTCCCAGCGGCAGCAGCAGGTCCTGCTCGCCATCCGCGCCAAGGCCTCGCAGATGACGATCGCCGACATCCCCGACCTCGCCGCGGCCTTCAACGGCGAGCTCAAGACCAGCATGAGCATCGCCCGCGTGCGCGAGCTCCTTCCCCTCGCCGGGCAGATCAAGCCCGAATCCATCCGCCAGATCGTGATGCTCTCGCCGTACACCTCGCTCGGGACCATCGACCAGCAGTCGGTGGTGTTGGGGAACTGGAACCTGATCCTCCCGCTGGTGAGGCAGTACTTCCCGTGAGCTCGACCCGCCCCTGGGTCCCGGCCGCCCTGGTCGCCAGCATGCTGGTGGTCGCCTCCGGCACTTACGTGCTGCTGGGCGCCCACCAGTCGCCGATCCGCCAGCACGCCAAGACGCCGGTCCAGGTGGCGCCGCCGGCCCCGGCACTGAAGCTTCCGGGCACCATGTACATGGTGCAGGCCGGCGCCGTCTACAGCCTCTCGTCGGGGAAGTTCAGCCAGCTGACCGATCCCTCGGGGTGGGCCCAAGTCGCCGTCATTCCCGACGGCAGCGGCCTGATCGCCGTCAAGCGCACCGGGTACTACTCCGACCTATATCACCTCGGGCTCGACGGCCACGTCGTCGCCCAGCTGACCCATAACGCGGCACCCTCTCGCTACTCCGACATCGGCACCAACCACTGGTCCTTCTACCCGAGCGTCCAACCGGGCTCGCGAACCATCTTCATGAGCTATGACTCCGGCAAGGACTACAGCTACGAGGTGGATCTGGCCATCTGGCAGATTCCCATCGGCGGCGCCAGGTCCGGCTGGCGGCAGTGGAGTTACCCCAATGGCTACACCGGAGGTGATGTCCAGCCGGTGCCGCTGGCATCGGGCGGGCTGCTCTACGTCAAGTACGACCAGGACGCGAACGGCAACAAGGCGTCCCAGATCTGGCTGAAGTCGAGCCAGTACGGCAACTCGACCGCCCTCACGAGCCTCGCCGACGATTGCTCGCAGCCCGCCCTGTCGCCCGACGGAACGACTCTCGCGATGGTCTGCAGCTACCAGCAGCAGCGAGCGGACCTGGTGCTGGCGCCCTTCAACGGCACCTCGCTGGGTCCGCCGCGGACCGTGCTTTCCCAGGTCGTCGCCCAGCCGACCTGGGCGCCGGACGGTTCGGGCATAGCCTTCTTCTCCCCAGCTCTCGCCGACCAACCCTTCCAGCTCTGGTGGCTGCCGAAGACGCAGTACACGCCGCCGGCCCCCAGCCCCTCGCCCGCGGTCGTGGCGAGCCCTTCGCCGAAGTCAAAGTCGGCCTCGAAGCCAGTCGCGAGCCCCAAGCCGGCGCCAAGCCCGACGCCGGTTCCCCCGCCCAAGGCGGTGCAGATCACCACCGACCTCGGCCTCGACGCGACGGCTCCGATCGCCTGGAGGCCCTGACTCCCAGCTGGTCCTAAGTCCTAGCCGCCGATCTGGCTCATCGACTTGGCGGGCTTGATGAAGCCGGCCTCGCCGATGTGGTGACCCTCCTCCTTCTGCCAGATCGCGGCCTCGATCACGCGCGCGATCGAGTCGTCGGAAGCACCCGATCTCATCAGGTCGCGCAAGGGGGTCTCCTGGAGCGAGAAGAGACAGGTCCGCAAACCGCCCTCGGCGGTCAGCCGGATCCGGTTGCAGGTGGTGCAGAAGGCCTGGGAGACGCTGGAGATGAAACCGACCCCGCCTGGGGCCCCGTCGGCGAAACCGTAGTTGTTGGATGGCGCGGGCCGGTCGTTGGGCCGGGGCGCGAGCGGGAACTGCTCCTCGATGCGGTCCTGCAGCACCTGCGAGGGGACCACCAGGTCGGGGCGCCAGTTACCGTCGCCGTCGAGAGGCATGAACTCGATGAAGCGGACCTCGTACCCCTTCTCGCGCGCCAGCCGGGCGAAGTCGACGACCTCGTCGTCGTTCTGGCCCTTCATCACCACGACGTTGAGCTTGATCGGATTGAGCCCGGCCTCCTCGGCGGCGCGGATGCCGTCCATCACCTTTTTGAAGGCGTCGACCCGGGAGATCTCCTTGAAGCGGTCGATGCTGAGGGTGTCGAGCGAGATGTTCACCCGCTTGAGCCCGGCGCGGGCCAGCTTTTCGGCCTTGCCCGCGAGCAGGACACCGTTGGTCGTCATGGTGATGTCGAGGGTCGGGTCGAGCTCGCCGATCATGCCGATCAGCTCCTCGACGCCGATCCGCACCAGTGGCTCGCCGCCCGTGATCCGGATTGTGCGGACGCCGTAGCGCTCGACGAAGAGCTGGGCCAGGCGCCGGATCTCCTCGAAGCGAAGGACATCCTCGCGGCCCAGCCACTTCAGGCCCTCGGCGGGCATGCAGTAGATGCAGCGAAAGTTGCAGCGGTCGGTGACCGAGATCCGGAGGTCGTCCGCGACCCGGCCATAGCTGTCGCGCAGGACTTCGGACATATGCCGGATGATACCCGCGTGGGGTTTGAGTTCATCCTCTCCGAGGTCACCGGGTCGGTGGGAGTCGTGACCCTCAACCGGCCGAAGGTCCTCAACGCGCTGAGCCCCGAGTTGATGGCCGAGGTCACCGGCGCCCTCGGCGAGATGGAGCGCGATACGGCGGTCAGGGCCGTGGTGATCACCGGCGGCCCGAGGGTGTTCGCCGCCGGCGCCGACATCGGCGACATGGCGGACCGGGGCCCCGTGGACCAGCTCACCCGCGACCAGACGGGCCGCTGGGCTGGGATCTCGGCGCTCACCAAGCCCCTGATCGCGGCCGTCAACGGCTATGCGCTGGGGGGTGGCTGCGAGCTCGCCCTGATGTGCGACCTGATCGTCGCCGGCGACAACGCCCGCTTCGGTCAGCCCGAGATCAACCTCGGCATCATCGCCGGTGCCGGCGGCACCCAGCGCTGGCCCCGGACGGCGGGCAAGTACGTGGCCATGGAGGTCAACCTGACGGGCCAGGCGATCACCGCCCAGCGTGCCTACCAGCTGGGCCTGGTGAACCGGGTGGTTCCGGCGGAGATGACGATCGAGGTCGCCCGGCGGCTGGCGGCGGCGCTGGCTGAGAAGCCTCCCCTGGCGGCCCGGATGGCCAAGGAGTCGGTCAACGCCGCCCTCGAGACCCCGCTCCAGCAGGGCCTTGCGGTGGAGCGGCGAAACTTCTACTTCCTGTTCGCGACCGAGGACCAGAAGGAGGGAATGCACGCCTTCCTCGAGAAGCGGCGCGGCGAGTTCAGAGGCCGGTGAGGCGGATGGTGGAGAACCCGGAGCAGCAGCAGGTCACCCTCCGCATTGAAAACGCGGTCGTCTGGATCACCCTCAACCAGCCGGAAAAGCTGAACCCGATCGGCTCGGCCGCGCGGGCGCAGCTCGACGCCGCTCTCAAGCAGGCCGAACGGGACGACTCCGTCCGCTGCCTTGTCCTGACCGGCGCCGGGCGGGCCTTTTCCGCCGGCGCCGACGTGGCCGAGATGGGTGGCGCCGGCGGGGACATGAGGACTCCCGAGGAGGTGGGAAGAGTGCTTCGTGAGCAGTACCTGCCGATGCTGCTGCGCATCCGCTCTATGCCCAAGCCGGTGATCTGCGGCATGAACGGCCTGGCGGCGGGCATCGGGGCCAGCTTCGCGATGGCCTGCGACATCCGGATCGCGTCCGACGACTCCTTCATCTCCGAGGCCTTCGTGAACCTCGGCCTCGGTCCCGACGGAGGCGTTAGCTGGATGCTGCCCCGCTTGGTCGGCCGGGGCCAGGCACTGGAGATGTTCTTCACCGCCAAGAGGCTTTCAGCCTCCGACTGCGAGCGCTTCGGGCTCGTCAACCGGGTGGTGCCCAAAGACCAGGTGGAGAGCGAGTGCCGGGAGCTGGCCGAGCGGCTGGCCGCCGCGCCCTTGGGGGCGCTGGCCGCGGCGAAGAGGGCCGTCAACTTCGCGGAGGGATCGACCTTCGTGGAGGCGGTCGAGTTCGAGTCGCTGCTGCAGGAGGCGCGAGCTGCCAGCCCCGACTTCACCGAGGGCGTCACTGCCTTCCAGGAAAAGCGGAAGCCGAACTTCGGGGCAGGGGTGTCGTGAGCGAGGTACGCGAGGTCGTCATCGTCTCGGCGGTGCGCACGCCGATGGGCAGGTACGGCGGCCAGCTGAAGGACGTACGGCCCGACGACCTCGCCGCGATCGTCCTCCGGGAGTCGGTCGACCGGATCGGGCTCGACGCGGGCGAGGTGGAGGACGTCATCTTCGGCTGCGCCAACCAGGCCGGTGAGGACAACCGCAATGTGGCGCGGATGGGGCTGCTGCTCGCCGGCTTCCCGGTGGAGGTGCCGGGGCAGACCGTCAACCGGCTCTGCGGCTCCGGGATGCAGGCGACCATCGCCGGGGTCCGCGAGATCCAGGTCGGCGCCGCCGAGATCGTCATCACCGGCGGCGTCGAGTCTATGACCCGGGCGCCGTGGGTGATGGCAAAACCGGACAGCCCCTTCCCGCGCGGTCCCCAGACCGCTTACGACAGCTCCCTGGGCTGGCGGCTGATCAACCCTCGAATGGCCGAGCTCTACGGGACGCTCCAGATGGGGGAGACGGCGGAGCGGGTCGCAGCGCGCTATGAGGTCAGCCGCGACGACCAGGACCAGTTCGCCCTACGGTCGCACCAGCGGGCGGTGGCGGCGCAGCGGGCGGGGCGGTTCGACGCCGAGCTGACGCCGGTGGCGATCGCGCAGCGAAAGGGCGAGCCGCTGGTCGTGACTGCCGACGAGGGGCCGCGCGCGGACGCCTCGCTGGAGACGCTGGGACGTCTCAAGCCCGTCTTCCAGGCCGGCGGGACGGTGACCGCCGGCAACGCCTCGCCGCTCAACGACGGTGCCTCGGCCCTGGTGCTGATGGCCGCCGGCGAGGCGCGGCGGCGCGGGCTGCGGCCCCTCGCCACCTTCGTCGCGGGCGCTTCGGCCGGGGTCGACCCAAACTACATGGGCATCGGCCCGGTGCCGGCGACCCGACGGGCCCTGGCCCAGGCCGGGATGACTATTAAGGACGTCGACCTGGTCGAGCTGAACGAGGCCTTCGCCGCCCAGTCGGTCGCCTGCCTGCGAGAGCTGGCCCTTGACGAGGATCGGGTCAACGTCAACGGCGGCGCCATCGCCCTCGGCCACCCGCTCGGCTCGAGCGGCTCCCGGCTGATCTGCTCCCTGGTCAACGAGATGCATCGCGACGGCTCCGAGATCGGACTGGCGACCATGTGCATCGGGGTCGGCCAGGGGATCGCGTCGATTTGGAGGCGCGACTGACCCAGGGGGAGCGGGACCCAGCCGCCGTGCGGTCGATGTTCGACCGCATCTCGCCCCGCTACGACCTCCTCAACACGCTCTTGAGCGGCGGGCTCGACGCTCGCTGGCGCCGGTCGGCCGCGGCCGCGACCCGGCTCGGGTCGGCCGGCTCGGCGCTCGACGTCGCTTGCGGTTCCGGCCGGCTGACCCTGGAGCTGGCTCTTCGCGCGAAGAGCGGCCGGGTGGTGGGGCTCGACTTCAGCCCCGGGATGTTGGACCGAGCCCGGCGGGACAACCAGGGGATCGAGTTCATCGAGGGGGACGCGCTCGAGCTTCCCTTCGCAGACGGCGAGTTCGACGCGGTCACCATCGCCTTCGGGCTGCGCAACCTGGCCGACCCCGGCCGGGGGATGGCCGAGATGGCCCGCGTGGCGCGGCGGATGGTGGTTCTCGAGTTCGTCAAGCCGCCCCCGACCTTCATCGGCGCCGTCTACCGCTTTCACCTGCGGCGGGTGCTGCCGACGGTTGGCTCCCTCGTCAGCGGCGACGCCGCCGCCTACCGGTACCTGAGCGACACCGTCGACTCCTACCGCACCGGCGCCGAGCTGGCTGAGCTGGCGCTGGCCTCGGGGTGGCGATCGGTCGAGTTCAAAGGGTTGACCTTCGGCACGGTGGGGCTGCTGGTCGGCATCCGGTGATCGAGCGGCGGGGAGTGGGGATTGCTCAGCCGCCTCGATTGGGGCGCTGGCGCAGGCCCGCGATGGCGAGGGCGGCGATAACGGCTGCGCCGGCGATGGCGATCGCCGCGTAGATCCCCACCAGCTGCCAGCCGCCGAGAAAAAGGAAGCCCCCGCCGCCCTTGACCGCAGGACCCACCAGGCTCCAGCCCACCAGGCCGAAGCCGAACAGGTAGGAGCCCGCGGGGAGCAGGTCGCGGGCCCGGTAGCGCCCCGCGAACACCCCTAGGATCACGAGTCCCAGCACCAGCCCGGGCAGCTCCAGGAAGACCGCGCCGAAGCCCGCCACGCCGCCGACCATCAGGAAGACGACCAGTCGCTGGGCCACCTCAGTCGTCGAGTTCGACGGTCGGCTGGACCAGGAAGATCCAGACGTCCCAGGCGATGTGGCTGACGATCACCGACGGCAGGCGGCCCTCGAACAGGTATTGCAGGCTCCAGAAGGCGCCGGCGATGCCCGCCGCGCCGGACAGGGTGAGGTTGCCGGTGACGAGGTGGATGCCCCCATAGACGACGGCCCCCACGGCCGACCCGGCGGTCCGCCCGAGGCGCTGCATGAGGTAGCCGTTGACGAGGCCGCGCCAGAAGAGCTCTTCGCCGGGGGCGATCACCAGCGCCAGCGCGGATGCGATGAACCAGCGCGGCGCCATCCGGCGGCGGGCGTAGACCTCGTCGATGTCCGCCGCTCCCGTCGGCATGACGTGGCGGGCAAAGCGATCGCCGACCTGGAACACGCCGTAGAGGGCGGCGGCGGTGGCGAGTCCAACACCGACGTCGCGGAGACGCGGCCGGTTGCGCGCCGTACGTAGCTCGGGGTTGGCGGCAAGGGCGAAGGCGCCCATCGTCCCGACCCCGACCGCCATCTTCTGCCAGAAATGGCTGCGTCCCCGGAAGGCGGCGGTCCAGACCACGGAGGCGAGCCCGAGCCCGGCGGCGAAGTCGCGGCCGCGGATCACGGCGTCAGCGCAGGAGACGCGCGGTGATGAGGCCGGCCAGCAAGAGAACCCCGAAGAGCGTGTGCAGCCGCGCTGTGTACATGTCGATCATCGCGATCGAACGGAGCGAACCGGCCGCGCCCTTCTCGGCCTGGTGGAGCAGCCAGACCGCCGCCGGAAGCGAAAGAGTGGTCAGAAGGGTCGCGGTCGGCAGCAGACCCAGCATCACGGCCCCGGCCACCGCGATGTAGGCGCCGACCAGCAGCGAGACGTAGAACCATCGGGCGAAGGGCTTGCCCATCTCGGCCGAGAGGGTGGTGAAGCCGAGGCGGCGGTCCTCGCCGATGTCGCGCCATTCGTTGCCGTGGAGGATCGCGGTGACCAGCAGGCCGACCGGCACGCTGAGGGCGATGGTCCGCCAGTCGAAGCCCCCGGAAGCCGCGAAGAAGCCGCCCACCACCATCAGCGGCCCCATCAGGAGGAAGACCAGCGGCACGCCGAGCGCGCGGTACTTGTAGTGGAATGGCGGCGCCGTGTAGAAGTAGCCGCCCAGCAGGCCGATGGCGCCCAGCACCACCATCCAGGGCCCGCGGACTGCGGTCAGGTAGAGGCCGACCAGGACTGTCACCGCGAAGCAGGCGTAGGCCAGGGTGAGCGCGCCCCGCTCGCTGATTCGGCCCTTCACGATCGCCAGCGAGGCGCGCGGGGAGGTGATCGAGTCGATGCCGTGACGGACGTCGTAGACCTCGTTGACCACGTTGGTGCCCGCGTGCAGGGTCAGCCCTCCGATCACCGCCAGCAGCCAGGGCAGCAGGTCGATGCGGCCGATCGACCAGGCGAGGACGCCGCCGGCCGCCACCGGCAGCACCGAGGCCGTGAAGCTGAAGGGACGGGTGACCTCGTAGACCGCACCGAGCCGGCGCCAGGCCTGGCGGAGCCCGCCCTCCCGCTCGACCGCGTGGCCGGTCGCGGCCGCGGTGCCCAGTGCGGAAGCGCCGGCGCGGCCCTCACTGCCGTAGGTGATCGCCGCTTGGAGCACCGCCTTGACCTGGTCCTCCTCCTGGACGATCGGCTGGAGGAGGGGCACGTCCATCCCGGCGCGGTGGTACTGGAGCGCGCGCTCGGCGACGTCGTCGGCGGTCCCGACCAACACATAGGCGTCGAGCAATTCGTCGGGGATGGCCTGGGCGGCGGCGTGGTAGTCCTCCGCGCGCCAGAGCCGGTTGACGGTGTCCCGGAGCTCGGCCGGGAAGCCGGCGCGCTTGAGGGAGATGTCGGAGAGGATCGAGATCATGTAGATCACGAAGGGATCGCGCTTGGCCCGGTTGCGGGCCTCGGCCCGGGAGCGGTCGACGAGCGCGAAGAGGTAGCCGCGGAAGTCGAGCTCGGCCTCTTTGCGGCCGTGGGCAGCGGCCGACTCCAGCACCCGCCGCCGCATGAGGTCGAAGGCCGGCAGCGACTCCAGCGGCCGGGACAGGTAACCGTCGGCCTTGGCGCCGGCCAGTTCGAGGTAGGGCCTCGTGTAGGCGGCGATGTAGATCGGGATGCGATGCGGCGGCTGGAACATCGGCACCAGCGGTGGTACCCGGTCGTTTAGTACCAGCCGGCGGCCCGCCCACAGCTCGCGGACCTGGTCGATCGCCTGACTAACCCGCTCTGGCGCGTTCTCGAAGGGGATCCCCATCTGCATCAGCCGCAGGGGCAGCCCGCTGCCGAGGGCGAGCGAGATGCGCTCGGGGGCCAGGTCATCGAGCGAGGAGAGGGTCGAGGCGACCACGAAGGGGTGCCGGGTGTAGGGGTTCAAAGAGCCGGCGCCGAGCCTGATCTCGCGGGTCGCGTAGGCCATGGCCGAGAGGTAGGAGACCGGGTCGCGCTCGAAGTAGCTGTCATGCACCCAGACCGATTCCAGGCCGGCGGCCTCGGCCCGGCGGGCGTGCTCGACGGCGTCGCGGACATCCCCGCGCGAGGCGAGGCCGAGGCCGACGTCCCTATGCATGGCGGTCCACCACGCTCTCTGCGATCTCGACCAAGGTCGACTTGACGCCGTCGAGGTCAACGCCGTCAAGCTCCCGGATCGCCAGCTGGACCAGGTCCTGGGCCTGCCGGTTGACACGTTCTAGGGCGCCGCTGCGGTCGACCAGCTCGACCACCAGCCGCAGTTGCTCGTCGGGGAGCTCGCCAACCAGCAGGCCCTCGATCTCCGCCCCGACCTCCGCGTTCTCGATCGCGTAGATCAGCGGCAATGAGAGCACCCGCTCCCGGATGTCCTGGCCCAGCGGCTTGCCGGAGCGCTCGCTGAAATCGACCACGTCGTCGGTCATCTGGAAGGCGATGCCGATCGCCTCGCCGTAGCGGCGAACTCGCTCCAACACCTCCGGCGACGCTCCCGAGAGCTGGGCGCCGGCGGCGCAGGAGGCCGCGATCAGGGCCGCGGTCTTGCCCCGGACGACCCGCAGGTAGGCTTCCTCGTCGCCCGGATAGCGGCCGCGCAGCTCGAGGTCGTCGATTTGCGAGCGGCAGATCGCCTCCATCGCCATCGCGATGGTCGAGGTGACGTCCGCGTTACCGAGCTCGGCGATGAGCCGGGTCGCCTTGGCGAAGTAGTAGTCGCCGACCGCCACCGCCCGGGCCGGGCCCTCGGCCGCGGCGACCGTCGGCCGGCCCCGGCGCCGGGGGCTCTCGTCGACGTAGTCGTCGTGGACCAGGGTGGCGGCGTGGATCAGCTCCACCGCCGCCGCGAGCGTGGCGGCCCGCAGCGGGTCGTGCTCGGGCCCGAGGCGGGAGGTGAGCAGGGCCAGGTAAGGCCGGATCCGCTTGCCGCCCGCCTCGACCAGCCGGCGCATCGGATCGCCGACGGAGGCGGGATCGGGATGCAGCTGGCGTTCCAGCTCGAGCTCGATGAGCCGCCTCGGGCCGTTCACCGGCTGGCGGCCGAAGGAGCCCTCCAGCTGGAGCGCGATCTCCCGGGTCCGGGGCCCATCGAGCTCGACGGCGAAGATCGCCTGCCAGCTGCCGAGCAGCAGCTCTCCGCCCTCGACCAGCACCGTCAGGCTCGGCTGGAGGAGGAGGTTGCGAGCATGGGCGTGTCCATTGACGGGCTCGTTATCGGGAGCGTTCGAACGCAGGGAGAAATCGTCGTGGAGGTAGGTCGCCTCGTCCGGCGCCAGCCGCTTCAGCAACGCCTCGAGGTCGGCGAGCAGCAGCTGCTCGTTCTCGTTGACGGTGAGGCCGAGGGTCGTATGGAGGGACTGCAGGTGGATCCGGCCGTCTTGCAGGCCGGCCTTCTCGACCGCGCGCTGGAGCCTGCTCGTGAGGTCCACGAACTCGGTCGGGCGCTGCGTCGAGATCCGGATTCGGTCGGA
>Ga0307374_10002647_pt1 | contig 31524 bp, 32 predicted proteins | sample OX3MG_FD_202532 | JGI IMG/M metagenome (GOLD analysis project Ga0307374, IMG submission 202532) | Soil microbial communities from Risofladan, Vaasa, Finland - OX-3 | ecosystem: Environmental > Terrestrial > Soil > Coastal area > Acid sulfate soil | place: Finland: Risofladan, Vaasa | collected... | reverse complement strand
CAACCAGGATGCCGAGGATGACGATGACGACCAGAAGCTCGATGAGGGTGAAACCGCTCTCCTCACGAGCCAGGCGCGTCTGAATCTTGCTGATCATTCTGGAAACTCCTTCCACAATCGATGCCGGATCGAGGCGATACATCGTCATCCGCTAGATAACGCTCTTAGCCCCATCCGAGGGATTCGGAGTCACCCAAAATGGGGGATTGCAACCGGCCCGGATCACCGGGCGGACCGATGGATTCGAAGGAGGACGACATGTCACCGAAGACCGGCAAGTTCCTCGGGATCCCGTACGACTGGCGGCGGCCGACACTCGACCGCGCGAAGTCGCGCTGGTGGAACCCCGCCGAGCCGCGGCTGTTCCCGCCGAGGGCGTTCGGTTGGGGCTACGCGATCAACTTCGCGCGTCTGTTCGGCCGCAAGCCCCGGTAGGTCGGCATGAGCTTCCTACGAAGAACCGCCCGGGCGGTACGCACCATCCTCCGGGATGGCGGCCTGCCGCGCTGGCTCCGCCTGCTCGCCGCAGTCGGCCTCGCCCCCATTCCCGGCCCGTTCGACGAGGTCGTGCTCCTGCTCGTCGCCGCCATCCTCTGGCTCGGCTACCGCGACCGGCTGCGCCGGGCGTGGCGCGACGCCGGCGCTAGCTGACGTCCGACAGGTCCGCGACGAGCGGCCCGGTGTCGAGCGGCTCGAAGCCGAGCCGTCCCGCGATCTCCTCGCTCGACGGCTTCGTCCCCTCCGCGAAGAGGTCGCGCAGGATGTCGCCCGTCGTCTCGCTCCTCCACCAGTCCTCGCCCACCTCGCGCAGAAGGTGCGCCCGGAGCTGTGCGCTCCGGATCCACGCGCGCAGATAGTCGGCGGAGTAGAAGCCGCCGTCCATGTCGGAGAGATAGTTGCGCGGGTCGTAGCGGACGCCGGTCGCCTCGGTCAGCAGCGGCGAGTAGTCGCGCGACGACGCGCCATGCTCCTCGGCGAAGCTCGACCAGAACCCGAGCTCGTACTGCAGCTTCGCGGTGTACCGCCGGTACAGGAGCGCCTCGAGGAACAACGTCGCCTCGGCGTTCTCCTCCGCCTGCGCATCCGAGAGGCCGAAATGGAGCGCGTGCCAGCCCGGCTCGCGCGTGATCGCCTCGAAGATGTACGAGTAGATCTCCGTCAGCGCGTGGTCGCGCGAGATCGCGCGGAACGTGAACGACAGCCGCGGGTCGACGCCCGCGTAATGGAGAGCATGCCCGGCCTCGTGCATGAACGCCTGGTAGTCGGCGAGCCCGCCCTGCGCGAGCGTGATCAGGTGCACGACGTCGGGCGGATCGGACGCGATGACGCAGGCACGCGGATTCTTCTGCGGCCGGTCTTCGAGGTCGAGCCTGATGTTCGGGATCGCGGTGAGGTCGAAGCCGAGCGCCGACGTCGTCTCCAGGCAGATGGCGGTGGCCCGTTCCTTCGTGTACGTGGACTCGAGCGGCGACAGGCGCCGAACGTAGGCGACGTGACCGCTCGTCGGGATCGCGTCCCGCTCGGTCCCGAGGATGCGGTCGAACCAGCGGTCGCGCATCACCTCGTACGAAGCGGTCGTCGCGACGGAGGCAGCGACGAGCGCGCGTTCGAGCGCGCGCAGCGAGATCGCCTTCTCTTCCTCGGCACGCGCGACCGGATCCGGCTCGCCGCTGATCGCAGCATCGAGCTCTTCGACTGCCGCAAGCAGCTGCAGGCGATCGGGATTCAGCCGCGCCGACTCCGCCCGCTCGAGGTTGCCGAGCTCCTCGCGGTCTGCATAGCCGTCTGTGACCGCCAGGCGCGCCTGCGCCGCGCGCAGCGGCATCTCCTCGCCCTTGAACGTGACCCGTGCGCCGATGAGCGCGTTCTCGAGCGCGTCCTGCTTGTCCGCGAGCTCGGCGGAGATGATCCCGCCCTCGCAGGTCTTCCGCAGGCGGTAGAGGCGTTCGCGGTCTTCGCCCTGAGCGGCGTTCTCCGCCTCGTGCAGCGCATCGAGCTGCGCGCGCGAGAACAGGTCGGTGTAGCGGGCGACGATCGCCGCCTGCTCGGACACTTCCTTCTCGCCCACGCGAACTGCGCGGCCCTCCTCGGAGCGCTCGAAGTAGTAGTCGCGTAGGCGCGATTCGTACTCGGCAGGGGTGCGAACGGCTGTCGTCGACATAGATCGGAGACTAGCGGGTGCGACCGTGAGTCCGAGCTTGCTCTGCCGAGCGAAAACCCGAGCAGCCCAAGGACGCAGGGAGCAGCCGTAGCCCAGCTACGGACGCGACCGAGGACGCCAGGATGCGAAGCGTTTGCAGCCGGCAGAGCTGGCTCGCCACTCGCGGTCGCGCCCGCTCAACGGGCGGCGAGCCGCTTGACCGTCGAGAGGAGCGCGTCGATGGTGAAGGGCTTGGGGAGGTAGGCGTCCGCAAGGCCGTCCACATTCGGGCCGATCTCCGCCGAGCCGGTGACGAACGCGACGGGAACCCGCGGCGTCCGGTCGTGCAGCTCGCGAACGAGATCGCTCCCGCTCTCGTGGCCGATGCGCAGGTCGAGGAGGACGACGCTCAGATCACGCGATGCCGCGGCCGCCCGCGCCTCGGCGAGCGTCCCCGCCTCGAGAACGTCGAAGCCCTCAAGCTCGAGATTGATCCGGCAGAGCAGCCGGATGGAGGGCTCGTCGTCCACGACGAGCACAGCCGGGCGATCCACGGCGACGAAATGTACTCCGTACCCCGGCCGGCGACCTGGCCGTTCCCCCTTTGGCCATGCAAAACGAGACGGGCGACAGGTGGCCGCCCGTAGACCGGGGGGACGAGGCGGCACAGCACGATCTGCCGGAGCCGACGCCGGAGTTCAGGCGGCGGGCCTGGCGCGTGTATCAACGCGCCCTCGACCCGCTCGCCCGGCCGCGGCCGCTTCCTACGAGTGAGACGCGGCGCTCAGCCTTCTGAGCGTCCTCTCGCGGCCGAGCAGCTCGATGCTCTCGAACAGCCCAGGCGAGACCGTCGACCCCGTGACCGCGACCCGGATCGGCTGGAACGCCTGACGCGGCTTCAGGCCGAGACCCTCGACGACGTCACGGAGCGCCGCCTCGATCGCCTCGGCTGTGAACGGCTCCAGGTCGGCGAGCGCGCCACGCGCGGCCGCCACTACCTCGGCTCCGCCGTCCACGCTCGCCTCGACGTCCTCGAAGAGAAAGCGCGCGTAGTCGGGGAACTCGTCGAGCCGTGCAATCTTCTCCTGCACGAGCGGCGCCGACTTGCGCACGACCTCCGCGTCCCATTCGTAGCCGTTCTCGCCGAGCCACAGGATCAGCCGGTGCGCGAACTCGTCCGGCGGTAGCGCGCGGAGGTACATGCCGTTCATCCAGTCGAGCTTCGCGTAGTCGAACTGCGCCGGGCTGGCGCTAACGCGCTCGAGCGTGAAGCGCTCGACGAGCTCGTCGCGGCTCATGATCGTCGTCTCTCCGTCGGGTGCCCAGCCGAGAAGCGACAAGAAGTTGAGGAGGGCCTCCGGTACGTAGCCGGCGTTCTGGAACTCGTCGACCCCGACTGCTCCATGTCGCTTCGACAACTTCTTGCCGTCGGCGCCGTTCACGTTCGGCGCATGCGCGTACGTCGGCACGTCCCCACCCGCGGCCTGGATGATGTTGATCTGCTTGGGCGTGTTCGAGATGTGGTCCTCACCGCGGATCACGTGCGTGATCCCGTCCCACACGTCCTCCATCGGCGAGGCGAAGTTGTATGTCGGCCGGCCGTCGGACCGGACGAGCACGAGATCCTCGATCGTCTCGTTCGGCACCTCGACGTGGCCCCGGACGACGTCGTCCCACGCTGTGACGCCCTCGTTCGGCATGCGGAAACGGATCGCGCCCTCGTCCTCGTACGCCTTCCCTTCGGCTACGAGCTGCTCGGCGACGCGACGGCAGTCGTCGATGCGATCGAGTTGGAAGGTCACGTCGCCGTCCCAGTCGATCCCAAGCCAGCGCAGCGAGTCCTGGATGAAGTCCGTCGCCTCAGCCACCTCCCGCGCCGTGTCGGTGTTCTCGATCCTGAGCAGGATCTCCCCTGCTTCGTGGCGGGCGAATAACCAGTTGAACACGAAGGTGCGCACGTTTCCGATGTGGAGGAACCCCGTCGGGCTCGGTGCCATGCGGACGCGGACGCTCACTGTCTGCCTATCGTAGAGCCGTGCCGCTCGCGCTCGTCTCCGACATTCACGGGAACGACCGCTCGTTGGCGGCAGTCGTGGCGGAGCTCGAGCGGCTCGGCATCGACCGCGCGGTCTGCCTCGGCGACGCCGTCCAAGGGGGAGACGAGCCGCGGCAGGTGCTCGACCGTCTCTCCGGTCTCGGCTGGCCCGTCGTCCTCGGGAACGCGGACGACTTCCTGCTCGAGGTGCAACCCAACTCCCCCGAGCCGGTGACCGAAGCGCAGCTCGAGAAGCGCACATGGACGCTCGAGCAGCTCGACGCCGGCCACCTCGAGCAGATCCGCAGCTTCCGGCGCAGGATCGAGATCGGCTCGGTGCTCGCGTTCCACGGCTCGCCGAGCTCGTACGACGACGCGCTGCTTCCCGAGACCGACGACGACTCCGCCTGGCGCGTCGCAGGCTTCGACGTCCTCGCCGGCGGTCACACGCATGTGCAGTGGACGCGCGCAATCGGCGGCGCGCTGTACGTGAATCCCGGCGCGGTCATGTCCGACCCACCGGAGTTCGCCGTCCTCACCGGCCGATCCGTGTCGTTTCACCACATCTGATGGAGATCGGCGCGCACGTCTCCTCCTCGGGCGGCATCCACACCGCCGTCGACCGCGCGGTCGCGATCGGGGCGGACTCGCTGCAGCTCTTCACGCAGAGCCCGCGCATGTGGCGGCCGACCAACCACGACCCGGCGACCTTCGAGCGCTTCCGGGATCGGCGCGCGGAGACCGGCATGGGCGGCGTACTCTGCCACGCGCTGTATCTCTGCAATCTCGCGGCGCCGAACGACGACGTGTACGAGAAGTCGGTCGCCGCACTGAGCAACACGATGGAGGTCGCAGGTGCGATCGGCGCCGACGCGGTCGTCTTCCACGTCGGCTCGCACCTCGGCTCCGGCTTCGAGCACGGGCTCGAGCGCGTCGTGCCGGCGATGGAGCAGGTACTGACGCTGACGACCGACAGAACCTGGCTGCTGATGGAGAACTCCGCCGGCACCGGTGGGACGATCGGCCGCTCCATCGACGAGCTGGCCACCATCTTCCAGCGCCTCGACCGCCACCCCCGCCTCGGAATCTGCCTCGACTCGTGCCATCTGTACGCCTCCGGCGTCGACGTCGCCGACCCGGCCGCCCTCGACGCGTGCCTCGACGAGGTGGACGCCTCGATCGGGCTCGATCGTTTGCGCGCGCTGCACGTCAACGACTCCGCCACCGCCCTCGGCTCGAACCGCGACCGCCACGCGAACATGGGCGAAGGCCTCGTAGGCGAGCGGCTCGGCATCTTCCTCGGCAATCCGCGACTGCAGACGTTGCCCGCGGTGCTCGAGACGGCCGGACCCGAAGGCCACGGGCCTGACGCCGACGAAGTCCGCAAGGCGAAGGAGATCCGGGCACGCGCGACCGGCGCAGGCGGCTAGACAGCGTGGGAGTCCGGCGGAGCAGACGCGCGCGCGGACAAGCCGCGCGCGCTGAAGTGGGCGTCGCAGGCGACCCCTATCGGTGGGTGATCCTCGGAGCAGGCACGCTTGCGCAGGCGAGCTTCTCGACCGCATCGGTCGGCTTGCCCGCGCTCGCCCCTGAGATCCGCTCGCACTACGGGCTCTCGCTGAGCGAAACCGGCGTCGTGCTGGCCGCGATCGGCATCGGGATGCTGTGCACGCTCCTCGCGTGGGGCCTGCTCGCGGACCGGTTCGACGAGCGCTGGGTGATCGCCGCCGGCCTCGTCGGTGCCGGCGTGGCGCTCGGCGCGTCCGGTGAGACCGGTGGGCTCGGCTCGCTCGTCGGCGCGCTGATCGCGGCGGGCGCGCTCGGCGCGAGCGTGAACGCGGCCAGCGGCCGCGCGATCATGAGCTGGTTCCCACCGGGCGAGCTGGGCCTCGCGCTCGGGATCCGGCAGACGGCGATCCCGATCGGCGGTGCAATCGGCGCGGCTCTCCTCCCAATCCTCGGCGGGACGCGGCCCGCGTTCCTCTTCCTCGGCGCCTCGTGCGTCGTGGGCGCGATCGTCGCCGCCGCCTTGATGCGCGGCACGCCTGCGCGCGAGCCGGAGCTCACGGACATCAGCGGCCCGATGCGTGACCCGCGCATGTGGCTCCTCGGCGGCGGGACGGCGCTCTACCTCACCGCGCAGATCGGGATCACCGGCTTCGTCGTGCTCTTCCTGCACGAGCACCGGCACGTGTCCACGCATGCCGCCGCCGGATTGCTGGCCGGGATCAACGTCCTCGCCATCGGCGCGCGCATCGGCGCCGGCCGAATCTCCGACCGGCTGCGCACGCGCATGCGACCCCTGCGCGCGATCGGGATATCGCTCGCAGCCGCGACAGCCGTGGTGGCCACGCTGACGGACGCGCCGCTTGCCGCCCTCATTCCGGCGTTCGCGGTGGCGGGCGTCCTCAGCATGGCCTGGAACGGGCTCGCGTTCGCGGCAGCTGCGGAGGCCGCAGGCGCGGCGCGGACCGGGGCAGCCCTCGGCTTCCAGCAAACGCTACTCGGCGTCGTCGTCGCCGCCGCGCCGCCCGCCTTCGCCGCCGTGGCCGCGTCCTCGTGGCGGCTCGCGTTCGTGCTCGCCGCGCTCGGGCCGCTGCTCGGCGTGCTCGCCCTGCAGTTGGTGCCCGAGGCTAGGACAGCCGGGCGAAGACCCGGAACGTCGGCGATCCCGCCGGCAGCTCGTTGAACTCCGGGTTGATGCAGCCGAGCTCGCCCGTGCGCTGCTGGTAGCACGGCTCGATCTCGGCGTGGCACATCGGCAGCGGGTTGCGCATCGCCTTCACCGCGCCGAAGCCTGCGCTCCGTGCCTCGGCGGCCCGAAGCATCTGCACGTCGATCTCGACCTCGAACACCCGCTGCATGCAGCCCATGAACGTATGCCCGTGCTCCTCGTACGCGTACACGAACGGGCACGAGCGCTCGATACAGGCTGACGGGTAGACGACCTTGTCGCAGTGGACGCCGCACGCGCGGCACTCCACGTCGTCCTGGGGCCTGAGCGTCAGCGTGAGCTCGCTCATCTGCCCTGCATTGTGTGCGCCGAATTTCGGATCCCGCAAGTCTTGACAGATCCCGTGTTTTCCGCTTGCGCAAACGGAGTCGCGACTCACCCCAGGCGCAGCACCGTCGTCAGAACGTCCATTTGCGTGAACGCGCGATACTCGGGCTCGGGCGCATCGGGGTCGTCGTCGGCCCGGAACCACAGCGCCTGACAGGTGTGCATGCCGAGGGCCTGCGCGCCCGCGATGTCGGTGGCGAGGGTGTCGCCGACGAAGAGCGTCGCCTCCGGGACGGCGCCGATGGCCTCGAGCGCACGCTCGAAGATGGCCGGGTGCGGCTTCCGCCAGCCCACCTCGGAGGAGAACACGGCCACGTCGAGCCGCTGCGCGACACCCATCTGCTCGAGATCGCGATGGAGAAGGTGCGGCGGGTCGAGCGCGTTCGACACGAGTCCGACCCGGAGATCGCGGTCGCGCAGCGCCTCGAGCAGCGCGTGCGTCGTCGTCGCGAGCATGCGCGCCGGCTGCCACGCGGCGTGCTCCGCCTCGAGGAAGCCGGCCAGCTCCCCGTCGGTCACGGCGATTCCCTCTTCGGCGAGCAGCCGGCGGACGAGTGCCGGGTACTCGACCTCCTCGAGCGTGCCCGGCACCCACAGGAGAGGCAGATACGAGTCGCGGAACCGTTCGGTGAGCGCGGGGACCGGTTCACGCCCGATCGCGCGCAGGCCCGCGTCGTGTCCGACCGCGAGCAGCTCGGGCTCCCACTCCCAACGCATGAGCGTGTCGCCCCAATCGAAGAGGACCGCCTGCAGATCCACGGCCCCGACTACGCTACCGGCCCGTGGCTCGCAGGATCCTCTGGGCGTCGCTGGCCCTCGCGCCCGCCACGATCGCGGTCCGATACAGCGCGCACCCCGGCAACACGGCGCTCTTCGTCCTCGCCGCGATCGCGCTCATCCCGCTCGCATGGCTGATCGGGGAGACGACCGAGCACGCGGCCGAGCACACGGGGCCTGGCGTCGGCGGCTTTCTGAACGCGAGCTTCGGCAACGCGCCCGAGCTGATCATCGCGATGTTCGCGATCGCGGACGGGTTGCCGGAGGTCGTGCGCGGCTCGCTCGCCGGCAGCGTCATCTCGAATCTCTTGCTCGTGTTCGGCGTCACCCAGGCCGTCGGCCCGGAGAAGCACCTCGACCGCCACTCGCTCCTCACGCAGCTCGGCCTCGTCGGGGCCGCCGTCGTGCTGCTCGTTCCGCCGGTCGTCCTCGGATACACGGGATCGCCGGAGCGCCATACGGCGGTTCTCGTCTCGATCCCGGTCTCGATCGCGCTGCTCGTGCTCTACCTCGCGGTGACCGGGCGCAACCTGCGCCGCCATGCGCAGCTCGAGCGCGCGGAGGCGTCGTCGGCCGCATGGCCGCTTCCATTCGCGCTCACCGTGCTCGGCGTCGCCACCCTCGCGACGGCGATCGTGAGTGAGATCCTCGTCCACTCGCTCAAAGGCTTCGCATCGGCGGTCGGCGCGAGCGAGTTCTTCATCGCCGCGGTGATCGTCGCGATCGTCGGCAACGCCGCGGAGCACGGGGGCGCGGTCGTCATCGCGCGCGCCGGGAAGATGAAGCTCGCGAGCGAGATCGCGATCTCGTCCAGCGCGCAGGTGGCGCTGCTCGTCGCGCCCGTGGTGATGCTCCTCTCGCTGCTGTTCGCGCACGAGCTGCCGCTCACGTTCCGCTGGGAGGAGCTCGCGGCGATGGCGGCCGCGGTCGTGCTCGCCGGCGCCACGATTGTGAACGGACGGTCGAGCCGGCGGGAGGGAATGGTTCTCATCGTCGCGTACGTGTTGATCGCCGTCGGTTTTCTCGCCGCCGGGAACCGCTAGTTTGGGGTCGTGGCCACGACCCATCAGGCCCAGCCGAAGCGGCCCGCGGCGGGCGACGTCGTCGTCTCCGCGCGCGAGCTGACGCGCCGCTACGGCGAGGGCGACACGGCCGTCGACGCGCTTCGCGGCGTCTCCCTCGATGTGCGCGCGGGCGAGCTCGTCGCCGTCATGGGCCCGTCTGGCTCGGGCAAGTCGACGCTCATGCACATCCTCGCCGGGCTCGACACGCCGACGAGCGGCACGGTCGAGATCGCCGACACCGAGATCACCAAGCTCGGCGACACCGACCTCACGCGCCTGCGTCGCCGGCACATCGGCTTCGTCTTCCAGTTCTTCAACTTGCTGCCCATGCTGGACGCCGAGGAGAACGTCCTGCTGCCGCTGTCGATCGCCGGCGAGAAGCCGGACAAAGCGTGGCTGGAGGAGCTGCTCGAGAAGACGGGGCTCGCGAAGCGGCGGTCGCACCGCCCGTCGGAGCTCTCCGGCGGCGAGCAACAGCGCGTCGCCATCTCGCGCGCACTCATCACGAAGCCGACCATCCTCTTCGCCGACGAGCCGACGGGCAACCTCGACTCGAAGACAGGCGGCGAGATCCTCGACCTCATCCGCGACTCGGTCGACACCTACGGCCAGACGATCGTCATGGTGACGCACGAAGCGCGCGCGGCGGTGATCGCCGACCGCATCCTCTTCATCGCCGACGGCCTCATCGTCAAGGAGCTCACCGGGGCGAGCACCGAAGAGGTGCTCACCGTGATGAGCAGTCTGAGCTCGTGACCCTCGTCGCACTGAAGGGCCTGCTCGGCCGCAAGCTGCGAGCCGTCCTCACGGCGATCGCGATCGTGCTCGGCGTCGCGATGATCAGCGGCACGTATGTCCTGACAGACACGATCAAGGCCGCCTTCGGCACCGTGTTCACGACCGTCTACAGGAATACGGACGCCGTCATCACCTCGAAGAGCGCACTCGGCAACAACACGAACAACAACAACCTGCCGCCCTCGTTCTCAGAGACGTTGCTGGCGAAGGTGCAAGCGCTTCCGGGCGTAGCCGACGCGCAGGGTGGAATCACCGACTTCGCCAGTCTCGTCGGGCGCGACGGCAAGGTCATCTCCGGAGGCGGCGCGCCGTCGCTTGCCTTCAGCGTCCACCCGCACGGCGACCAGCACTTCAACCCGCTCACGCTCGTCAGCGGCACGTGGCCGGTCGGCCCGCACCAGGTCGCGATCGACGCCAACACAGCGACCAAGAAGCACTACACGGTCGGCGACACGGTCGGCGTCATCGCCCGCGGGCCTGAGCAGACGTACACCGTGGCGGGCATCGTGAAGATCGGCGGAGTCGCGTCGCTCGGCGGGGCGACGATGGCGATCTTCGACTTCCCGACGGCGCAGAAGATCTTCAACAAGGTCGGCAAGCTCGACGCCATCGACATCGCCGCCAAGCACGGGGTCTCTCCCTCCCAGCTCGTCCACGAGGTCAAGCCCCTCCTGCCGGCGAACGCGGAGGTGCGAACCGGGCAGGCACAGGCCGCGCAGGCCACGAAGGACACGAACGGCTTTCTCTCGATCATCAACGACTTCCTGCTCGCTTTCGGCGGTGTCGCACTGTTCGTCGGCGGGTTCGTGATCGCGAACACGCTCTCGATCACGATCGCCCAGCGCACGCGCGAGCTCGCGACGCTGCGCACGCTCGGCGCCACGCGCCGTCAAGTGCTGCGCTCCGTCCTGCTCGAGGCGCTCGTGATCGGAACGCTCGGCTCCTTGGCCGGCCTCTTCCTCGGTCTCGGGCTCGCCAAGGGGCTGAACCGGCTCTTCGTGCACTTCGGAATCGACCTGCCGCAGGCGGGAACGGTCTTCGCGACGCGCACCGTCGTCGTGTCGCTCGCCGTCGGTATTGGCATCACGCTCATCGCAGCGTTGCGGCCGGCCATTCGCGCGACGCGCGTGCCCCCCATCTCGGCCGTGCGCGAAGGCGCCGTGCTGCCAACCTCGCGCTTTGCCCGCTTCAGCGTCGCAGCCGCTCTGCTCACGATCGGCGGCGCGGTCGCGATCATGCTCATCGGCCTGTTCGTCAGCGGCATCTCGACCACTGACCGGCTACTCGCCATCGGCGTCGGTGCGGCCGCGGTCTTCGTCGGCGTGGCGATGCTCGCGAAGACGCTCGTGCCGCCGCTCGCGCGCGTGCTCGGCTGGCCGGCAGTGCGAATCGGCGGTGCTGCCGGCGCGCTCGCCCGCGGCAACGCGATGCGCAACCCGCAGCGCACCGCCTCCACGGCGTCCGCGCTCATGATCGGCCTGGCGCTCGTCACGCTCGTCTCCGTCCTCGCCTCCGGGCTCAAGACGACGTTCGAGAATGCCGTCAACTCGGTCTTCACCGGGCAGTACGCCCTCACGGCGACGGACAACTTCTCCCCCATCTCGATTGCGTCCGCCAACGCGCTCAGGAAGGTGCCCGGCGTCCAGGTCGTCTCGGGCGTCCGCGCCGGCGAAGGCAAGGCGTTCGGCAGCAGGATCGGCGTCACCGGCGTGTCCGGCGACATAAGCAAGGTGATCACGGTCAAGTGGCAGGCGGGCTCCCAAGCCGTACCTGGGGAGCTCGGGAACAACGGCGCGTTCGTTGCCAAGGCATACGCGAAGAAGCATCACCTCACCGTCGGGTCGCCGATCGACGTCGAGACGCCGTCGGCGACGACGATGCACCTCGTCTTGCGCGGCATCTTCGCGCCGCCGCAGGGTGGATCGCCCTACGGTGACGTGACCATCTCGACACAGCGCTTCGACGCGGAGTACCCGAACCCGCAGAACGTCTTCGCCTTCGTGAACATCGCGGGTGGCGCCACCGCGGCGAACACGGCCAAGCTCACGGCCGCCCTGAAGACCTTCCCCGACGCCAAGGTGGCGACCGCGAGCCAGTTCAAGAAAAACCAGGAGCAGGGAATCGACACGCTGCTCAATCTGCTCTACGTGCTGCTCTCGCTCTCGATCATCATCAGCCTCTTCGGGATCGTGAACACGCTCGTCCTCACGGTGTTCGAGCGCACGCGCGAGCTCGGCATGCTGCGCGCGGTCGGGATGACGCGCCGTCAGGTGCGGCGGATGATCCGCCACGAGAGCGTCGTCACCGCCCTCATCGGGGCGGCTCTCGGGATCCCGGTCGGGATCGTGCTCGCGCTCATGGTCGGCAAGGCGATCAAGTACGCGGCGTTCACTGTTCCGGTCGGCACGCTCGTCTCGTTCATCTTCGCCGCGATTGTCGCGGGCATCGTGGCCGCGATCTTCCCGGCACGGCGCGCCGGCCGGCTGAACGTGCTCGAAGCGCTCCAGTACGAATAGAAGGAGCCCGGCGGCGCAGGCCGAAATGAGTCGCGTCGTGGAGATGCAACTGCGCCGATACTTCGCCGGCCTCGTGGCTTTCGGGTCCGTCGTGTGCTGGGCGACTGACGGTCTGCTCACGGCAGTCCTCGCCACCGGGGCGTGCATCGCGATCGTCAATGCCCCTTCGCTCCTCGCGAATCGCCGCCGGGCACGGCCGCGCGCGCAGCGTCCGAGGCCGATTCGCACGCGCCCGCTGCGCGACGAGGAACCGGGCAGCCTGCCGATGGTGCCCGACGAGCCGTCGCTGATCATCGAATTCGGGTAGCTACCGTGGGCCGATGGACCTCGGCCTCCTGGAGAGCACACTCTCTGAGTTGAATCAGCCGGCGTATCGCGCCGGCCAGGTGTGGTCGTGGGCGGCGCGCGGCACCCCCGGCTACGAGGCGATGACCGACCTCCCGAAGGCGCTGCGCGAGGCACTGGCCGCACGTGTGCCGTTCACGACGCTCTCGGTCGAGGTCCAGCGCGAGGCGCGCGACGGCACGATCAAGGTGCTCTTCCGCACTGCCGACGGCCACCCGGTCGAGGCGGTGCTCATGCGCTACCGCGACGGCCGGCGCTCGCTCTGCCTCTCGTCGCAGTCCGGCTGCCCGCTGACGTGCACCTTCTGCGCCACGGGACAGATGGCCTTCGGTCGGAACTTGACCGCGTCGGAGATCCTCGACCAGGCGCTGCACTTCCGCCGTCTGACTGAGGTCGACCATGCCGTGTTCATGGGCATGGGTGAGCCGATGCTCAACCTCGACGAAGTGCTCGGCGCCGCGCGCCGTCTTCCGGACGTCGGGATCACCCCACGCCGGACGACGATCTCCACCGTCGGCTCGCTCCCCGGCCTGAAGCGCTTCGTCGACGAGGTGGACGAGCCGATCCGCCTCGCGCTGTCGCTGCACGCTCCCGACGACGAGCTGCGCTCGCAGATCATGCCGGTGAACGACCGCTATCCCCTGCGCGACATCATCGCCGAGTGCCGGCGCCACGTCGCGCAGCGCAGGCGCCGCGTGTTCATCGAGTACGTCATGCTCGCCGGCGTCAACGACTCGCGCGCGCAGGCGCGGGCGCTCGCGGCACTCCTCGGCGGCGACGACTTCAAGGTCAACCTCATTCCATACAACCCGACCGGGATGTACGACGGCTCAGACCGCGACCACATCGCGCGGTTCAAGTCGGAGCTCGAACACCATCGCGTGCCGGTGACGGTCCGTCTGACGCGCGGCCGCGACATCGAGGCCGCGTGTGGGCAGCTTGCCGCGGCGCCGAAGGTCTCGAAGCGCGTCAGGTTGTCGACGCGCTGATCTGGTTGGCGGTGTAGCCGCCCGCGCTCTTCCGGATGCGAAGCGTCACGGAGTCGCCGGTCACCAACCCGTCCGCTTGACCGGCTTTGCCGTTGATGAGGATCGTCGTCGCCGACGTGACCGCGACCGTGACGGTCTGTCCCTCCAGGTCAGCGTCGCGTGGGCCGGTGGCGGTCACCTGCACGGTGACCAGTCCGCTGCCGACGGCGGTGATCGCGCCGGCGATGTACATGCCACGCGCCGGCGTCGCGGCTGCCGTCAGGGTGTATTGGGGAAGCAGGAGCGGCGGTCTGGGCTTCTGGTTGAAGTCGAAGTCGTTCACGAGGTTGCCGAGAATCTTCGCGTTCTCGCGGACATCGGGGCGCGGATCGGGTCGTCCGTCGGTGCGAGGGTTCAACCGCTGCCCGTGCAGGAAGTCGTCCTCGATGAACTTCACGTAGGCGTCGAAGCTGAGCGTCTGGTGGTCGATGTAGCCCCGCTTCGCGTAGGGACTGATCACGATGCCCGGGACGCGCAGCCCGTAGCCGTTCTCGTCCACGACCGGCGGGACGACATGGTCGTAGAAGCCGCCCCAGTCGTCCCAGGCGAGGAAGATCGCCGTGGAGCGCCAGTCCGGGCCCTTCATGATCGTGTTGATCAACCCGGTGACGTAGTCCTGGCCGGCAGAGATGCGCGACGGCGGATGTTCGCTGACCGCGCCGGCCGGGTCGACCCAGCTGACGGCGGGCAGGCGGCCCGCGCGCGCTTGGACGTAGAAGTCGTGGATCGGCTGGATGTCCCCGAGCTGCCCGTCCTGAGCAACCGTGTCGAAGTACGGAAGCGGGTTCCAGATCCCGGGCGTCTTCGCGTTCTGCGGCAGCGCAGGACAGGTCATCTCATCGTCCTTGCAATCGGGCTGCGTCCCCGGAAAGACGTAGTAGCCCCAGCTCACATGCTGCCGGTGCAGCAGGTAGGTCAAGTCGGTCCAGGCATAGTCCGGCGGCGGCGGTGCCGCGCCGGCCTTGGACTTGAAGTCGGGCGGGTTGCCGGGGCTCTGCAGCGCGTTCACACAGCTCATCGGGTCAGCCTTGATCGAGCACTTCGCCGACCACTCGGAGACCATGAACAGATGCGCCGGCAAGCTCCAGGACGCATTCGGCTCGAACATGTGATCCTGGAGCACGAAGTTGCGCGCGTACGCCCAGTAGTTCGGGATCTCGCTCGCGTCGTGGTACCCCATCACGTCGACCTTCGCGCCGTTCGTGCAGTTCGGGTTGGTCGGGTTCGCACACCCCTTCTGCGCGTGCTCGGCTTGGGCGATGAAACCGTCCATCTTGCCGCCGTCGATGTCGGCGGACGCGTTGGTCTGGCCGTGCGGGCCGCCGCCGTTCACGTCGCTCGTGTCGTGATAAGGCCGCTGGCAACCGCCGTGCACCGGGTCGGGCACGCACACCGTCGGGACGCCGTTCGACATCGGAATCCCATCCGCGCCCGGGTAGGTGCCGAAGTACGAATCGAAGCTGCGGTTCTCCTGCATGATCACGACCACGTGCCGGATCTTGTGAATGCCCGGATCGATTCGCGGCGGCTGCGGCCCGAGTGCGCCCCACCCTGCGACTGTGGCGCCGGCAGCGATCAGGAGGAGCACCGCGAGGATCGAACGGGCACGCATGCGTCTCGATGATCCCCGCCTCCCGTAAAGGCGATGCCTCCGCTGCGCAAGGAGCATGTAAAACCGCGAGCCGCTAGATCGGCTGATAGAGACGGTCGCGCTGCCGCCACGCGTGCCACATTGCCGCGGCGATGAGTAGCGCGTCGCCGACCGCGATCGCGAGGTCGGCGAGGTTGAACGCGACGCCACCGCGCACGAGCGGGTTCGGGACGCCGTCGCGCCACGCGAGGCCGGCGACGAGTGTCGCGGCCGCGCCGCCTGCCGCGATGCCCGCACTCAGGGACATCGCGAGCGAGCGCGCCTTCGGCACGAGGAGCAGCAACCCGCCGGCGAGCGCGCCTGCTCCTGCGAGCGCGACCGGCGAACGCGCATCGGACAGATGGCTGGGCGCGAGCAGATCGTCGACCAAGGTCGCGACGACCACCGCGGCCGCCGCTGCGAGCGCGAGCCTCACGCGACCGGCGCCGGCTCGAACCCGTACTTCACAACCGGATTCTTCGCCGCCCGCACCTCGTCCAGACGTCGAACGGGCCGGTTGTGCGGCGCCTCCTTCAGGAGCGTGACGTCGTCGGCCGCCTCCTGGGCGATGGCGAGCATCGCGTCGCAGAACGCGTCCAGCGTCTCCTTCGTCTCCGTCTCCGTCGGCTCGATCATCAGTGCCTCGGCGACGATCAACGGGAAGTAGACCGTCGGCGGATGGAACCCGTAGTCCATCAGCCGCTTCGCGACATCGAGCGCGGTCGCGCCGTAGTCGCGTTTCAGGCTGCGGGCAGAGAGAACGAACTCGTGCATGCACAGCCGGTCGAACGGCAGATCGTAGGCGTCCTTCAGCCGCGCGAGGACGTAGTTCGCGTTCAGCACCGCCGTCTCCGACATCTCGCGGAGAAGCGGCCCGTACATGCGGATGTACGCGTAGGAACGCACGAAGACGCCGAACGGCCCCGTGAACCCGCGCACCTTGCCGATCGACTTCGGGCGCGCGTAGTCGAGGGCGAACGTCCCGTCCTCCTTGCGCACGACCGCGGGCACGGGCAGGTACGGCTCGAGGATCTTCCGCACCGCGATCGGGCCGCCCCCGGGCCCGCCGCCGCCGTGCGGCTGCGAGAACGTCTTGTGCAGGTTGATGTGCACGATGTCGAAGCCCATGTCGCCCGGGCGTGAGATCCCGCACACGGCGTTGAGGTTCGCGCCGTCGTAGTACATGAGTGCGCCGGCGCCGTGGAAGATCTCCTTGATCTCCTCGATGTTCTCGTCGAACAGCCCGAGCGTCGACGGATTCGTGAGCATGAGCGCGGCCGTGTGCTCGTCCACCTTGCCGCGCAGATCCTCGACGTCGATGTTCCCGCGCGCGTCCGTGCGCACCGGCGTGAGCTCGTAGCCGGCCATCGTCACCGAAGCCGGGTTCGTGCCGTGCGCCGTATCCGGGATGACGACCTTGCGCCGCTGCTCGCTCTCGCCCTTGTCCTCGAAGTACGCGCGGACGAGCATGAGCCCGGTCAACTCCCCCTGGGAGCCGGCCGCGGGCTGGAGAGAGACGGCGTCGAGGCCCGTCACCTCCATGAGGATTTCCTGCAGCCGCCACTCGAGCTCGAGCGCGCCCTGCGCACCGTCCTCCTCCTGGTGCGGATGAAGCTGCGCGAAGCCCGGGAGCATCACCAGCCGCTCGTTGACGCGCGGGTTGTACTTCATTGTGCACGAGCCGAGCGGATAGAAGCCGTTGTCGATGCCGAAGTTACGGGTCGAGAGCTCCGTGAAGTGACGCACGAGCTCGAACTCGGGAACCTCCGGCAGACGCGGCGGCTCGGCGCGGCGCAGCTCCTCCGGAACGTCCGCCGCCGGCAGCCCCTCCGGGCACGGGATGACCGACGCACGCCGGCCGGCTTGCGACTTCTCGTAGATCAGCTTCATCGCGCCACCTCGGCCAGCACGTCCGCGAGCCGGTCGATCTCCTCCGGCGTCCGCTTCTCGGTCAGGGCGACGAGCAGCACGTCGTCCATGCCCTCGTAGTCGCGGCCGAGCGCGTACCCGGGATGGACGCCGAGCGCGCGGGCATCCCGCACGACGTCGCGTGCGTTCCGCCCGACGCGGACTGCGAACTCCTTGAACGTCGGGCGATCCGCGAACACGAGCTCGAGCCCTGCGCGCTCCTGCAGGCGACGTTTCGCGTGCTCGGCGAGCGCGAGGCAGGTCTCCCCCACCTCGCGCAGCCCCTGCGGGCCGAGCCACGTGAGGTAGACAAGGCCACCGAGGGCGAGGAGCGTCTGGTTCGTGGTGATGTTCGAAGTCGCCTTCTCGCGCCGGATGTGCTGCTCGCGCGTCTGCAGCGTGAGGACGTAGCCGCGCTTGCCCTCGGTGTCGACGGTCTCGCCGACGATGCGGCCGGGCATTCGCCGAATGAAGTCCTGGCGCGCGGCGAGGAAGCCGTAGTGCGGGCCTCCGTACGCCATGACGTTGCCCGCTGCCTGGCCCTCGCCGAGCGCGATCGCGCAGCCGTACCGGCCGGGAGCCTCGAGCATCCCGAGCGAAAGCGGGTCGACGTGCGCGATCGGCAGCGCGTCGGCGTCGTTCGCAGCCGCGGCCAGCTCCGGCGCCGGCTCGAGGCAGCCGAAGAAGTTCGGCTGCTGGAAGAAGACTGCCGCTGCGTCCCTCGCCGCCGCCGCCAAATCATCGGGATCGGTCGTCCCGTCCCGGTGCGGAACCTCTACCACCTCGAGACCGAAGCCGGGCGCATAGGTCTTGATCACCTGGCGCACCTGCGGGTTCGTCGCCTCCGTGATGACCATCTTCGTCTTCCCTGTCGCGTGCTTCGCGATGTAGCAGGCATCCGCGGCGACCGTCTCGCCGTCGTAACCGGAAGCGTTCGAGACGTCCATGCCGGTGAGCTCGCAGATCGCAGTCTGGTACTCGAAGATCGACTGCAGCACGCCCTGACTCATCTCCGGCTGGTAGGGCGTGTACGCGGTCAGGAACTCGCCGCGCTGCAGAACGGTGTCGACGACCGCGGGCACGTAATGGTCGTAGATGCCTGCGCCGAGGAACGACAGCTCGCGCGTCGTGTCGACGTTGCGCGCGGCGAGCTCCGCGAGGTGCGCGGACAGCTCCTGCTCCGAGAGCGGCCGCTCGAGGTCGAGCTCGCGGCCGAAGCGGACGCCGGCGGGCACGTCGCGGAACAGCTCGTCCACGGAGGAGACGCCGATGGTGCGCAGCATCTCCTCGCGGTCGCTCTCGGTGAGGGCGAGAAACGGATGCGTCACAGGTCTGCGAGGACGGTCTTGTAGGCGCTCACGTCGAGGAGCGCATCCGTCTCGGACGCGTCCGCCATGCGGATGCGGATGAGCCAACCGTCGCCGTACGGATCGAGGTTCACCGTCTCCGGCGCGTCGACGACCTTCTGGTTCACCTCGAGCACCTCGCCCGAGAGCGGCGCGATCACATCGGAGACGGCCTTGACCGACTCGACCTCGCCGTAGGAGCTGTCCTTCGTGATGGTCGTGCCGGCCTGGGGCGGCTCGAAGTGCACGAGCTCGCCGAGCGCCTCGGCGGCGAACCACGTGATTCCGAGCACGGCCTCGTCGCCATCGATGCGAGCCCAGTCGTGCTCCTCGTGGTACTTGAGATCGTCGGGATAGGACTCCACGGCGGCCATTCAGCCCTCCCTCTTGTAGATCGGTCTGGTCACGACGCGAGCCGTGCGCATCTTGCCGCGCACGTCGATGACGAGCGGCGTGCCGGAAGCGGCCTTGGCCGCCGGCACATACCCCATGCCGATGCCGACGTCGAGCATCGGCGAGTGCGTCCCGGAGGTCACCTCGCCGCCCCCCTCGATCGCCATCCCCTGGCGCGGGATTGCCCGCTCCTCCATCACGAAGGGAACGAGCTTGCGCTGCGGCCCTTCGTCCTTCACGCGTCGAATCACCCCGACGCCGGTGAACTCCTTGCCGAGCGCGCACGTCCAGCCGAGCGCCGCCGAAATGGGATCGGTGTCAGGCCCGATGTCGTTGCCGTGCAGCGGGTAGCAGACCTCGAGGCGCAGCGTGTCGCGCGCGCCGAGCCCGCACGGGACGGCGCCGCGGGCGAGCACCGCGTCCCACAGCGCGACTGCGTCCTCGTCCATGCAGAGCAGCTCGCATCCGTCCTCGCCCGTGTAGCCGGTGCGGTTCACCATCACGTCGATGCCGTCGATCGTGCTCTCCGCGAACGTGAACGCCTTCGCGGCCGGCAGGCCGAGCCGCGCGATCGCCCGCGGCCCTTGCACGGCGAGGAGCGCGTACTCGGCGGAGACATCGGTGACCTCTGAGCCGCGCACCTCGCGTTCCTTGATCCAGCGATAGTCCGCCTCCCGGTTGGACGCATTGACGACGATCAGGTAGCGGCACTCGCCCAAGCGGTACGCGATGACGTCGTCGATGATCCCGCCGCGCTCGTTCGTGAGGAGCGTGTACTGCGCCTCTCCGGGCCGGATCTTGTCCAGGTCGTTCGAGAGCAGGCTCTGGAGGAGCGCGTGCGCCTGCGGCCCCTCGACCTCGATCTCGCCCATGTGGGAGACGTCGAAGACCCCGGCGTCGGTGCGGACGGCCCGGTGCTCCTGGATGACGCCCTCGTACTGGACGGGCATCTCCCATCCGGCGAAAGGAACCATCCGTGCCCCGAGCCCGACGTGCCGGGCGTGCAAAGGCGTCCGCTGCAGCGTTTGAGCCATGCCGGGACGATCTTATGCCGAGGATGTTTGACCGCCCCCGAGGTGCGGTACACAGGAGGTGCCCTCAAAGGGTTGGTGCCCCTAAACGCCAACCCCACGACCCGGTCCGCCGCCCCGGTATGTCGCAAGACGTATCGGGGCGGCCCCGTTTTCGGAGCGTTTCAGTCTTCGCGCAGGAACGAGGGCACGTCGAGCGCCTCGTCCGGGATCTCGAAGCCGCCGCCCGGAACGCCGGACGGGATCGGCGCTTCCGAGCCGCCCTCCCGCCGCCGGCGGCGGCGCTGAGCCCCGAAGCCGGTGGCGATGACGGTCACCCGGATGTCGTCCCCGAGGGCGTCGTCGATGACGGCGCCGAAGATGACGTTCGCGTTCTGATCGGCGGCGCTCGTGACGACCTCGGCCGCCTCGTTGACCTCGAAGAGCCCGATCTCGGGGCCGCCGGTGATGTTGAGCAGGATGCCGGTCGCGCCCTCGATCGAGGTCTCGAGCAGCGGCGACGACACGGCGGCGCGAGCAGCCTCGCTGGCGCGGTTCTCGCCGGAGGCGATGCCGATGCCCATGAGCGCCGAGCCGGCGTCGCGCATGATCGTGCGCACGTCGGCGAAGTCGAGGTTGACGAGGCCGGGCACGGTGATCAGATCGGTGATCCCCTGGACGCCCTGGCGCAGGACGTCGTCGGCCATGCGGAAGGCGTCGACGACCGACGTCCGCTTCTCCACCACCTGGAGGAGGCGGTCGTTCTCGATCACGATCAGCGTGTCGACGCGGTCGCGCAGATTCTGGATGCCGATCTCGGCCTGCTGCGAGCGCTTCCGCCCTTCGAAGACGAACGGCTTCGTGACGACTCCCACCGTCAGCGCCTCGAGCTCGCGTGCGAGCTCGGCGACGACGGGCGCACCGCCCGTGCCGGTGCCGCCTCCCTCGCCTGCGGTGACGAAGATCATGTCGGCGCCCTTGAGCGCCTCCTTCAGCTCGTCGCGGCTCTCCTGCGCCGCGGCCAGCCCGACGGCCGGGTCCGCCCCTGCACCGAGCCCGCGCGTCGCCTTCGAGCCGATGTGGATCTTCACGTCGGCGTCGCACATCATGAGCGCCTGCGCGTCGGTGTTGACCGCTACGAACTCGACACCCGTCAGGCCGGCGTCGACCATGCGGTTCACGGCGTTCGTGCCGCCGCCGCCCACGCCGACGACCTTGATGACAGCGAGATAGTTGCCCGACTGGTCGCGCATGCTCATGGGGCCGACACCTGAACCTTTAGTGGAGCGTAGGGGCACAAACGGGGCGTTCGCGCCGCAGGGTAGATGCGCCAAACCGCGCTGTCAATCAGAGGTTCAGCCTCCAAAGATTGAACCTGTACTTGAGACTTGAGGGTTGGCTCCGGCGACCGGACGCTGCGGGACCGCCACGTCGAGATACGTCGAGCCGGGCGGGAGAACGCGGAGGGCGCGCCGGGCGACGGCGAGCTTGAGCCGGACGTCGACCGGCTCGCCGAGCCTGAGGTCGATGCCGAGGCGGAGGCGAAGGGTGACCTCGCCGTGCGCGACCGAGACGGTCGTGAAGCGCGCCGGGAAGCCGGCGGCGAGCCCGAGCACGTGCGCGGCGGTACCGCCTTCGTCCGGCGCGAGGAAGCTGCCGGGTGCAATCTGCGTCGCGGTCGGGACCCAGATGCGCGGCAACACGAGGTCGGTGCCGGCCGGAATCCGCTCGATCGTCCTCCCCCGCGCCGACACGAGCCACGTCTCCTTGCCCTTGTGCAGGACGGCGACCGCCGCCTCGGAGACGACCGTGACGCGCAGGGTGTGCGGGAAGGCGCGGTCGTAGCGCGACGAGAGGACGGCCGGCAGCGCGTCCACCCTGCGCTCGACGGCGGCGCCGTTCAGCGCCAGCAGGCTTGTCCCCACGACGGGGGCCAGGGCCGCGCGCACCCGGGCCTGTAGCGCAGGTGTGCCGCCGGAGACGGCGATCGTCCGGACGGAGAACGTCGACGTCTCGCGGGCAGCGAAGTAGGCGCCGGTGAGGACGACCGGAAGGGCGATCGCGATGACAAGCGCACGCCGCCTGGCGGCCATTGGTTCGAGTTCGCCGCGCCGGCGGGCGCTCCTACGTCGGGGGCAGCTCGATCGGGCCGAGAAACTCGACCTCGTGCACGAGCTCGACTCCGTACTCGGCAAGCGCGCGCCTGCGTGCCTCGGACATGAGCGCGAGGGCATCCGCGGTGCGCGCCCCGCCGGCGTTCTCGATGAAGTTCGCGTGCTTGGGCGAGATCTGCGCTCCGCCGATCCGGTGCCCCTTGAGCCCGCAGGCCTCGAGCATCCGCCCCGCGCTCAGCTCGTGGTCGGGGTTCTTGAAGACGCTGCCGAACGTGCGGCGGTTCGTCGGCTGCGCCGCCTTGCGCTGGGCGTTCAGGTCGCGGACGACAGCCTTGATCTCCTCCGGCGGCCGCGGCCGCAGTCGGAGCTCGGCCTGCAGGACAACCTGCCCGTGGCGGAGGTTCGAGTGCCGGTAGGACAGGCCGAGCTCGGTCGGCGTGAGCCAGCCGGTCCCGTCCGCGGTGGCGACGAGCGCGCGCACGAGCACGGCCGAGAAGTCGCCGCCGTACGCACCGCCGTTCATCCAGATGCCGCCGCCGATCGTGCCGGGGATCGCGGCGGCGAACTCGAAGCCGCCGAGGCCGGCGGCGCGCGCGCGATGCAGGCACACCGCGTTGGCCGCTCCGCCGCCTGCGCGGAGGAGGTCGCCGTCGATCTCCACTGCTGCGAGCTCGCCGCCGAGCTTGAGCACGAGCGCGTCGACGCCCTCGTCCGCGACGAGGAGGTTCGAGCCGAGGCCGATCGTTGCGACCGGAATGCGCCGGCGCAGGAGCTCTTCGACCTCCGCCACCGATGTGGGCTGCGCGAACTCGAGCGCCGGGCCGCCCGTGCCGAGCGTCGTGTACCGGGAGAGATCCGTCACACCAGGTCCACCGCGCGGTCGACGTCCCCGGCGCCGAGCGTGAGGATCGTGTCGCCGGGACGCGCCCACGCGGAGACGATCCGGGCCGCGTCTTCGAGCGCGGGCGCCCAGCCGATGCGCATCCCGGGTCGCACGCGCGCGAGCTCGTCCACGATCAGGCGGCCCGTCACGCCCGGGATCGGCTCTTCCCGCGCCGGATAGATGTCGGTCACGCAGACCGCGTCGGCAGAGGCGAGCGCTACGGCGAACTCGTGCGCGAGATAGCGCGTGCGCGAGTACAGATGGGGTTGGAAGAGCGCGAGCACACGGCCGCCGTTCCGCATGGCGGCGATGTCGGCGGCGAGCTCAGCGGGATGGTGCGCGTAGCTGTCGAAGACGCGCTCGCTCCGTCGTTGTAACCGGCGGCCGACGCCGGTGAACTGAACGATCACGCGCTCCGCACCCTCGACGCCGGCCAGCTCGAGCGCCGCGAGCGCGGCGGCCGCGTTGCGCCGGTTGTGCTCGCCCGGAATCGCGAGCACGAGATCGACCGGTTCGAGCAACTCGGCGCGCACGACATGCGGCACCGCGGTAAGCCACCCCTCGAACATGTCCTCGACCTCGGCGCGCGAGACGAACGTCGTGTGATGGTCGAGGTCGACGTTGAGGAGCACGGCGATCTCCGGGCGTAGCGCGGCGACGGAGCGGTCGGACTCGTCCCCCTCGACGACCAGCCATCCCTGCCCCGCGCGCGCGTTCCCGCCCAGCTGCGGAACATCCCCGCCGATGAGGAAGGCTGGATCGAGCCCGAGCCGGTCGAGACAGTAGGCGATCATCGCGCTCGTCGTCGTCTTGCCGTGCGCGCCGGCGACGACGATCGAGGGGCGCAGCGACACGAGTTCCGCGAGCAGGTCTGCGCGCGGCCGCCCCGCGACGCGACCTGCGAACGCCGTGGAGACGTACACCTCCCACCCGTCCGGCGGCTCCGGCGGCTCACCCGAGATCGCGACGTCGATCCCGGACAGGTGCGTGAGGTAGGGCGTGTCGACGCGGTCCCAGCCCGCCACCTCCGCACCCCACGCGTGCGCAAGCAGCGCATACGCGCTCATGCCGGCGCCGCCGATGCCGGCGATCCAGATGCGCCTACCGGTGAGCGGCTGCGAGCTCGACGAGCTCATCGGCGATCCTCTCGGCTGCGTCGGGCCGTGCGGCTGCGCGCATGGCCGCCGCCATTGCGGCGAGTTTCGCCGGGTCGGCGAGCAACGATTCGACGAGCTGCGGAACACGGGCGATCTCTGCTTCGGAAACGACGACGGCGCCGCCCGCGCGCTCGAACCACTCGGCGTTCTTCCGCTGATGGCCGCCGGTGGCGAACTCGCCCGGAACGAGCACGGCCGGCAGCCCTGCTGCCGCAAGCTCCCAGACCGAACCGCCCGCGCGGGCAACCGCGATGTCGGCGGCGCCGTACGCGAAGCCGATCTCGTCGATGAACGGACGCAGCACGTAGTCCGGACGCGTCGCGCGGCCGCGCATGGCCTCGTAGTCGCGCTCGCCGCACAGGTGCAGCACCGCCGGACCCGCCTGGCCCCACGCGTCGAGCGCGAGCTCGTTCAGCAGACGCGCTCCGAGCGAGCCGCCGAACACAAGCACGACCGGTCCCTCAGCAGGCAGGCCGAGCCGCTCGCGCGCCTCGGCACGCGGGGCCGGGCGCGAGCGCGCCGGCACCGGGCGTCCGACTGCGACGTACTTCGCGCCGTTCCTGCCCGGAACGGGGAGCGCGAGGAACACACGCTCGGCGAACGGCGCCGCCAGCCGGTTGGCGAGCCCGAGATGCGCATCTGCCTCGGTCAGCACAGCCGGGATGCGCCGCAGCCGCGCGGCGAGCACCATCGGCCCGGCGACGTATCCGCCACCGCCGAGGACGACGTCGGGCTTGCGCTTGTCGAGGATCCTCAGGCAGGCGACCGGCGCGGCCGCGGCGAGCGCGACAGCGCGCACCTGCGACGGCCCGAGGCGGCGCGGGAAGCCCGCGATCGCGAACTCGTCGAAGGGATAGCCGTGCTCAGGAACGAGCCGAGCCTCGACGCGATCCGGCGACCCGGCGAACGTCACTGCCACCCCGCGCTCGCGCAGCGTTTCCGCCACGGCGAGCGACGGGGCGAGATGTCCCACCGTCCCGCCCGCGGCGATCAGGCACCGAAGCTCTCTGTGTTCCGGCATGGCCACGAGCGATGTTAAGGAGGATCCCGACGGCCAGGAGGGTGATGACGAGACTCGAGCCGCCGTACGACACGAACGGGAGCGGGATCCCGGTCAGCGGAGCGAGCCCGAGAACGGCGGCGAGGTTGATCGCCGCCTGTCCGCAGATGAGGGCCGTGATCCCTGCAGCGAGGCGCTTCCCGAACGGGTCCTTGCACCCGATCGCGAGCCGCAGGCCTGCATATGCGAAGGCGCAGTAGCCGGCGACGAGGACTGCGGCGCCGACGAGCCCGAGCTCCTCGCCGATGACGGCGAAGATCATGTCGGTGTGCGCCTCCGGCAGGTAGTGGATCTTCTCGATCCCCTGGCCCAGCCCCCGGCCGAAGATTCCGCCCGACCCGAGACTGATCAGCGCCTGCACGTTCTGCAGCCCCGCGCCGAGCGGGTCCTTCCACGGATCGAGGAACGTGAACAGCCGCGCGCGCCGGTAGGGAGACGACCACGCCGCGATCGCGCCCGCGCCGAACACGATCGTGTACGCGACGCCGAGCGTCGGCAGCGGCGTCCCCGACACGAGCAGGACGGCGCCGATCATGACGACGATGGTGATCACCGTGCCGAGGTCCGGCTCGGCGAGGATGAGCAGGCAGAACAGTCCGACCAGCAGCCCGACGGGACGTGCGAGGTCCTTCAGCGTGCGCGGCGGCGGCCGGCGCGAGAGATGCGCAGCGGCCCACACCACGAGGGCGAGCTTGGCCAGCTCGGACGGCTGGAACGTCGCAGCACCGAAGCCGATCCAGCGCCGCGCGCCGTTCACCTTGGTGCCGATGACGAGGGCGGCGAGACAGAGCGCGAGCGCAACGCCGACGAGCGTCGGCGCGATCGCGCGCAGCTTGCGGAAGTCGGTGCGCGCGGCGACGATGAGCAACGCGAACCCGAGGAGCGCGTACATGCCCTGGCGCTCGAGATAGCCGGTCGGGTTGCCGTTGCCGAGCGCGGCCGATGCGGAGGTCGCGCTGTACACCATGATCAACCCGAAGGCGGTCAGCGCCAGGGTGACGAGGACGAGCAGCTGCCACTCGAACGACCGCGCTCTCACTCGAGCTCCTCGACGAGCCGCCGGAACGTGTCGCCACGCTCTTCGAAGCTTCGGAACTGGTCGAAGCTCGCCGTCGCAGGCGAGAGAAGCACGACGTCTCCCGCCCGCGCGTCTGCGGTCGCGTGCGCAAGCGCGGACGCAAGATCTCCGTCACGCGCATACGCACGGCCGGCAGCGTCGAGCGCGGCCGCCAGCTCGTCGCTCGCCGCGCCGATGAGATGGATCGAGCGGACATTCGCCGGAAGCTCCTGCGCAAACGCACCGAAGTTCTCCCCTTTGAGCGAGCCGCCGAGGATCAGGTGCAGTGGCTCGTCGTACGCGGCGACGCCGCGACGCGCTGCAGCCGTGTTCGTCGCCTTCGAATCGTTGACGTACTTGACGCCGCGCAGCTCACGCACGAGCTCGAGCCGGTGCGGCACGCCGTCGAACGTGCGCAGCGCCTCGGCGATCGCTTCGTCGGGTAGGCCCGCTGCCCGTGCCGCGGCGGTCGCGGCTGCGGCGTTCTCGCGATTGTGCGCGCCCGGCATCTTCGGCTCCGCCGGGAGCGGATCGTCGGCGCCGAACTCGATCCCGTCGAGACCGATTCCGGCGGGGACGATCTTCACCTGCGCGCGCTCGAAGATCCGCAGCTTCGCCTCGCGGTACGCCTCGAAGGTTCCGTGCCGGTCGAGATGGTCCGGCTCGAGGTTGAGCAGGACGGCGATGTCGCAGGCGAAGGTCTCCACGTCCTCGAGCTGGAAGCTCGACAGCTCGCACACGATCCACGTTCCCGGGTCGACGGTGAGCGCGACCTCGCTCAACGGCGTGTGCTCGTTGCCGGCCAGCACGGCGTCGACGCCGGCCGAGGCGAACATCGAGCCGAGCAGGCGCACCGTCGTTGTCTTCCCTTTCGTGCCGGTGACGCCGAGCACCGGATTGCCAGGCAGAAGCCGCCAGCCGAGCTCGATCTCGCTCCAGATGGGGATGCCGCGTTCGCGGGCGGCCGAGACCACGGGCGAGCGCTCCGGCACGCCGGGGCTCTTCACCACCAGTTGGACTCCCGACAGCACCGATTCGTCCTCCGTCCCGAGGCGCAATTCGACGCCGGTGCCCGCGAGCCTCCCGGTGTCGGCGTCCGCCGACCGGTCGGAGACCACGACCTCGACGCCGCGCGCTGCAAGCGCGAGCGCGGCGGCCTCGCCGGTCACGGCGAGGCCAAGCACGAGCACGCGCCGCGGGAGATCGCTCATCCAGGCCTAGTTCGCCTTGGGGTGTTTGGGTCCTCGGATCCGGGCAGGACCGGATCAGATGCCGCGGACGACAGTGGCGGTGCTCGGAATGGGCACGATGGGCGACCCGATCGCGCGGAACCTCGTGCGCACGGGCTTCGTCGTCCGCGTCTGGAACCGAACGCGGGAGAAAGCGGAGCCGCTCGCGCGCATGGGCGCGGTCGTGGCCGATACCCCAGCGGAGGCGGCCGACGGCGCGCACTTCGTCGTCACGATGCTCGCCGATCTCGACGCGGTGCTCGAGACGATGGAGGGAGAGCACGGGGCTCTGGGCTCGATGGATCCCGACGCCATCTGGCTTCAGCTGTCCACGGTCGGCGTCGACGGAGCAGCATGGCTCGGGCAGCTCGCCGGCGAGCATGGCGTCGCCTACGTCGACGCACCCGTGCTCGGGACGCGTGAGCCGGCGGAGAAGGGCGAGCTCGTCATCCTCGCCGCGGGCCCGGACGAGCTGCGCACGTGGTGCGCGCCCGTGTTCGACGCGATCGGCAAGGAGACGCACTGGCTGGGAGCCGCCGGACACGGAAGCCGCATGAAGATGGTCGTGAACATGTGGCTGCTCGCGCTCACGGAGGCCGCCGCAGAGTCGGTCGCGCTTGCGGAGGCGCTCGGCGTCGACCCGCGCGAGTTCCTCGAAATCATGCGAGGCAGCCCGACCGACGCGCCGTACCTCCATATCAAGGGCGAGGCGATCCTCGACCGCAATCTGGAACCGAGCTTCAAGCTTCGTCTCGCGGCGAAGGACGCGCGCCTCGTGCTCGACGCGGCGGGACGCACCGGGATCGAGCCTCGCCTACTCCGCGCCACGCGCGACTCGTTCCTGCGCGCGATCGCGCTCGGGCACGGCGACGACGACATGGCTGCGACCTATTTCGCAACGGCGAAGGATGACTATCGGAGCACGCGGGCGACTTCCGGGTGGCCGTCGTCGGCGCCGATGACGCGGTCGACGGATCCGTCCGGGAGCGGCAGCACCGGCAGCTCGCCGAGCAGATAGTCGAGGCGCGGGTCGGCGAGCTCCGCGAGCAGTCGTTCGAGCTCGTCCACGGACGGCTCCAGGATGACGATCTCGTCGAAGCCGTCGAAGCTGTCCAGCGCGCCACGCGCTGCCGCAGCGCCGAGCACGCACACGACGCCGCTCACGCCTGGTGGAAGTAGTACCGGTAGAAGAGCGCGAAGCCGGCGGCGCAGAGGATCCCGGCGACGATCCAGAAGCGCACCATGATCTTCGTCTCGGACCACGCCTTCATCACGAAATGGTGGTGGATCGGCGCCATGAGGAACACGCGTCGCCCGAGATATCTGAACGACACCACCTGGATGATCACGGAGAGCGCCTCGATGACGTAGATGCCGCCGATGAAGAGGAGCAGCACCTCGGTCTTCGTCATGATCGCGAACGTCGCGAGCGCGCCGCCGAGCGCCATCGACCCGGTGTCGCCCATGATCACCTCGGCGGGGAACGCGTTGTACCAGAGGAATCCGACGAGCGCTCCGATGAGGGCCGCGCCGATGATGGCGAGATCGAGCTTTGTCAGGTTGCGCTGCGCGGGGATCGGGCTCGAGCGGACGTACGAGACGACCATCATCGCCATGAATGTGAACAGCGCGATGATCCCGGTGCCTGCGGCGAGGCCGTCGAGACCATCGGCGAGATTCGTCCCGTTCGACGCTCCCGCGATGATGAGGAAGAGGAACGGGTACCAACCCCACGAGAGCGGGGCGGAGACGTTCGCGATCGGGATGTAGACGTCGGTGCTGAGGTGGAGATGACGCGCGGCGATCGCAACCACCACCGTCACCGCGGCGAGCAGCAACATCTTCCAGCGGCCGCGCAGGCCGAGCGAGCGCTGGTGCGTCAGCTTGATGAAGTCGTCGAGGAAGCCGATGCCGCCGCACGCGACCGTCGCGAACAGCACGGTGAGCGACTGGAGGCGGAAGTGGCTCACCGGCAGGAATCCGACCGTTGCCGCAAAGAGGATCAGGAGGCCGCCCATCGTCGGTACGCCCTGTTTCGAGGAGTGATGTGCGAGGAGGTCCTCGCGGACGTGCTGCCCGAACTCGTTGCGACGCAGGAACGCGATGAAGCGCGGCCCGATCGCGATCGACACGATCAGCGCGACGAGCGCGGCGACGAGGACCCTACTCACCGAGTGCCTCGGCGACGACCTCGAGGCCGACCGACCGTGAGCCCTTGACGAGCACCGCGTCCCCGGGCCGAACGATCTCGCGCGCGACCGCGACCGCCTCCGCGGCCGTGGGCGCCCACGCGTCGGGGTCGTAGCCCCGGGCCAGCTCGCCGACACCGATCACGATCGCAACGGTTCCGGCTGCGCGCCCGATCTCCTCGTGGTAGCGCCGTGCATCCGGCCCGAGCTCCGCCATGTCGCCGAGGATCGCGACCGTACGCCGGCCGTCGGCGCGCTCCTGCAGATACTCGAGCGCCGCCCGCATCGCCACCGGGTTCGCGTTCCAGGCGTCGTTGATGAGGAGTCCGCCGCCCGGCAGCTCCCGCTCCTGCGAGCGCCAGCGCGAGAACTCCACCTCGACCGGCTCGTCCGGCGCCGGATAGCCGAGCGCCTCGAGCGTGGCGAGCGCCGCCGCCGCGTTCTCGGCCTGATGGCGGGCGCCGAAGGAGAACTCCACGCCGTTCACGACCGCGTGGCCGTCGCGCATCTCGACGTCGTGCGCGCCGAAACGGCGAACGGCCAGCCCGGCAGGAACGAACGGCTCCAGCACCGGGGCATTCTCCGGCAGGACCGCGACCTCCACGAAGTGGAGCAGCTCCGCCTTCGCTTTCGCGACGTTCTCGATGGTGCCGAGCGCCTCGAGGTGCACGGGCGTGATCGATGTGATGACCCCGACGTGCGGACGGGCGATCTCGGCGAGCGCACGGATCTGCCCGGCGCCGCGCATGCCCATCTCCGTCACGACCACGTCGGTGTCGGCCTCGACGCGACACAGGGTGAGGGGCAAGCCGATCTCGTTGTTGAACCCGTCCTCGGCCGCGACGACGTTCGCGCGCGGGCGCAGGAGCGCCGTGAGGATGTCCTTCGTCGACGTCTTTCCGACCGAGCCCGTGATGGCGACGACGGGGACTGCGATGCGCTCGCGGACGGCGCGCCCGATGGCGGCGAGCGCCGCGAAGTCGTCGTCGGGCACGAGGGTCGCCGTGGCGCCGTTCGCGCGGGCGTGCTCGAGATACGCGACGCCTCCGCGGACCGCGACGAAGAGGTCGCCCGGCCGCACACGGCGCGAGTCGATCTGAACGCCGGTGACCTCCTCGGCGTCCGTCTCGAGCCTGCCCAGCCCGCGCGCCGCATCGACGGGCAGCGGGATCAGGTACGGGCTCCCAGCACGCGCAACGCGTCGCGCGCAGCTTCGCGATCGTCGAACGGGATCGTCCGGTCGCCGAACTCCTGTCCTTGCTCGGCGCCTTTGCCGGCGATGAGGACGACGTCGCCGTCACGCGCGAGCTCGACGGCGCGCGCAATCGCCTCCGCGCGATCGGGCACCACCTCGACCCCGCTCGTCGTACCCGCGACGATCTCCTCGATGATCGCCTGCGGATCCTCGCTACGCGGGTTGTCGGACGTGACGATGGCCACGTCGGCGAGCTCGGACGCGATCCGCCCCATCACCGGCCGCTTGCCGCGATCGCGATCGCCGCCCGCGCCGACGACGACGAGCACACGGCCCCGCGTCATGTCGCGCGCCGCGCGCAGCACCTTCTCGAGCGCGTCCGGCTTGTGCGCGTAGTCGACGATCACCGTGAACGGCTGCCCCTCCTCGACGGTCTCGAACCGGCCCGGCACGCCGCGCACCGATTCGACGCCTCGCTTGATCGCGTCGTCGTCGATGCCGAGCACACGAGCGGCCGCGATCGCACCCAGCGCGTTCTCGACGTTGAAGCGCCCGCGCAGCCTGAGCTCGATTCCCTCGAGCGCAGTCG